>Ga0172377_10000419_pt1 | contig 39867 bp, 34 predicted proteins | sample Pumphouse3metaG_FD_119749 | JGI IMG/M metagenome (GOLD analysis project Ga0172377, IMG submission 119749) | Leachate microbial communities from a municipal landfill in Southern Ontario, Canada - Pumphouse #3 metaG | ecosystem: Engineered > Solid waste > Landfill > Unclassified | place: Canada... | reverse complement strand
CAGACTCAAAAGAGGTGATGTTCTTAAAATTGTTCGCTCCAACACCGTGGTCACCATTACAAAAATACAGCGAATTAATTCTGCGGAGCTCGAAGATTTGGATTCTGCCAATCACGGTGACATCGTTGTACTACAATTTAACCAACTTTTAGATTTTTTAAAAACGGGCGACACGCTTGTAGAACCGTCCCTGACATTTGAATTGAAACCAATTGCTTTTCCGGAACCCGTCATTAGCATTACATTTCAGGGTATTTCTGAAGAAGATCGTTTGAAATTGCCCGGCACACTGCGCTACATGAGTTGCCAAGATCCAACTCTTCACGTCTTCTACGACACCGAAAAAGGACTTTGGACCGCCTCAGGAATGGGCGAGTTGCACTTGCAGATCATCAAAGAAAGAATCGAGAGCGAATTTCGAATTAAAACAAGAACCGGTCCACCGCAGGTGAGCTTAAAAGACTCCATCAAAAGAACGGCCGAAAAAACAATACAATTTGTAAAACAGCTAACAGCGGATGTCATCAAAAAAGCTGTCATAAAAATCAAAGTAGAGCCCCTGCCACGTGGCACCGGCGTCGAAATAAATACGGATGACATAAAAGGTGAAGTGCCGCCGGATTGCTATCAGGCAATTCGAAACGGCATTCAAGAGGTTGTCGATTCAGGAATTCCCGGTGGGAATCCTTTGTCGGATATACGCATCACAGTTCGTGGTGCTTCGTGTGTTGCAAGCGAAGCGTCGGAACTCGCGTTCTTAACCGTTGCAAGACAGGCCATGCATGACACGTTAATTCAAGCAGGTCTGACAGAGATGGAACCGGTGATGCGGTTAGAGGTGAGCACCCCCCAGAATCATGTTGGTAACGTAATCGCCGATTTAACGGCGCGGCGCGGACGCGTTATCGAACTTGACTCGTTAATGTCTGGGAATGCTCAAATAGTGGCGTTAGTGCCCTTGCCCGAAATGTTTGGTTATACGTCTTCTTTACGCTCCTTAACCGGTGGCAGAGCAGATTTTACAGCCGAGCCGTCGTTTTATCAATTTCGGGAAGACACTACAAATACAGATGCTGTAAAAAGGTCAAAAAAAGAAAATGGCTAACAAACAGACAATCAGAATCAAATTACAGGCGTATGAATATACGATCCTGGACCAGTCTACTGCTGAGATTGTCAGCACAGTAAAGCGGACTGGTGCTAAAATTGCGGGTCCAATTCCGTTACCTACACGGATTGAACGCTTCACCGTCAATCGCTCCCCGCATGTTAATAAAAAGAGCATGGAGCAATTCGAGATCAGAACACACAAACGCGTTCTTGATATTATTGACCCCAGCGCCAAAACCGTTGATGAGCTGAAAAAGCTCAATCTGCCGGCTGGTGTTGACATTGTAATCAAGATCTAAAAGGAGACTGCTAAAAATGAAAAAGGGTCTCATAGGGAAAAAATTAGGCATGAGCCATGTTTACCGTAATAATGGTGTATTAGTACCTGTTACGGTGGTTCAGCTCGGTCCTTGTCCTGTATTAGCATTACGCACGCAGGAACAAGACGGCTACAGCGCATTACAACTTGGTTTTGGTTCACGGAAAGTAAAGAATGTAAATAAATCGGTTTTAGGGCATGTTGCCAAAGCTGGTTTATCCGAGAATCCGCCAGCTGTTATTCGTGAAATTCGCCTCGAAGCAGATGCTTCAGATGTAAAAGTCGGCGATCAGATTAAGACAGACATTTTTGCGGTTGACGAGTATGTAGATGTCACCGGGAAAACGAAGGGAAAAGGCTTTGCTGGTGTTGTTCGCCGCTACAATTTTGGTGGTGGTCGTGCAAGTCATGGTGGTGGTTGGGTTCGTCGTACAGGTTCCATTGGTATGTGTGCACACCCCGGTAAAGTTTACAAAGGGCGTAAAATGCCAGGACATATGGGCGATGTACGCCGCACAGTTCAGAACTTGCAGGTCATCGAAATTCGTCCGGAAGAAAACCTCATCTTCATCAAAGGTGCAATTCCCGGTGCAGCTAATGGTGTGGTCATCGTCCGTAATGCGGTAAAAAAGTAAACGGGAGTGATTACAATCATGGCAACTACATTAACAGTTAAAAATATTGAAGGCGCTGATACAGACGCCAAAGTAGACATCCAGGAATCCTGGTTGGAATACACCAAAGGTGAACAGGCTGTCAAAGATTCAACCGTGGCATTTCTTGCTCGCATGCGTTCTGGCTCAGCCAGCACAAAATCACGTGGGCACATTCAGGCGTCTGGTGCAAAACCGTGGCGTCAGAAAGGCAACGGCCGTGCTCGTGCCGGTAATGCAAACAGTCCGATATGGCGTGGTGGTGGTGTGGCATTTGGTCCCCATCCTCGCAGTTACGCAAAACAAATCAACCGCAAAGTAGAAAAATTAGCTCTCCGACGCGCATTTACCGATCGTCTTACAGATGGTAATGTGATTCTGGTAGAAAATTTTGATTTCAATGAACCCAAAACCAAAGAAGCACTAAAATTCTTAACTGCAATTGGTGCTGGTACCCATACCCTGATTTTGGTTGACGATTATGATGAAAAATCCTATCTCGCCTCCCGTAATTTACCGGATGTACTGGTATTGAAGGCCTCTTCGGTTAATCCGTACTGGATGTTATTCTTCAAAAAAATCGTTATTACCAATGCCGGTTTGAAAAAACTTGGCGAACGGTTGGCTTAAGGAGAAATAAAGAATGAATAGTCCTTACGATGTAGTATATACCGTGTTGATTACCGAAAAAGGTAATACAATGGCTGATAAAGAGAGCAAATATATGTTCAAAGTCAACCCCAAAAGCAACAAGGTAGAAATCAAAAACGCTGTTGAAACGATTTTTGATGAAGTAAAAGTTTCATCGGTAAACACGATGAATGTTTTAGGTAAAAGCAAACGCATGCGTAATTCCAGAATGGGCAAACGTGCCGACTGGAAGAAAGCTGTGGTAACTCTGTCTAGCGGTTCAATCGAGTTGCTGTAATAAATCCAAATGCGCTGCCCGTCAGTACATCTGAATTCATTATCAGGACAGAACTTTCCGACAATGATATTGCCGGAAAGTTTGCCTGCAAAAGTCATAAGCAGCTTCCCGGCTGTTTATATTAACTAAGAAAAGGCTAAAAATGGGTATTAAAACTTACAAACCGACTTCTCCGGGACGCAGAGGAATGACCGTCAGTGATTTCTCTGAACTAACCCGCAGATCTCCAGAAAAGAGTCTGACCGTTGGAATTAAATCCTCCGGTGGACGTAACAACTATGGCCGCATGACCGTCCGTTTCCGCGGCGGTGGTGTAAAGCGTGCTTATCGAAAGATCGACTTCCGTCGTGACAAAGATGGCATTCCAGCCAAGGTAGCGCATATCGAATATGATCCAAATCGCAGTGCACGTATTGCATTATTGCATTATGTAGACGGCGAGAAGCGTTATATTTTAGCTCCAGTGGGATTGGCCCAGGGCACAATGATCATGAGTGGTCCGAAGGCGGAATTCAAACCCGGCAATTGTTTTCAAATCAAGGATATTCCGAATGGTATGAATATTCATTGTATTGAGCTCATTCCCGGCGGTGGTGCCAAATTAGCGCGTGCAGCTGGTCAGTATGCCGTTTTGCGTGGTAAAGAAGGCAACTATGCTCAAGTTCGTATGCCAAGCGGTGAGATCCGTTTGATTCATGTTAGCTGCAAAGCCACTATAGGCCAAGTAGGAAATGTGGAACACTCCAGCATCAGTCTTGGTAAAGCCGGTAAACGGCGCTATAAGGGTTTCCGCCCGCATGTTCGTGGTGTTGTACAGAATCCAGTCGACCATCCTATGGGTGGTGGTGAAGGTCGTTCTTCCGGTGGTGGACAGCCTTGTTCTCCATGGGGACAGCTTGCCAAGGGTTATCGCACACGGAAGAAGAAGAAAATTTCGGATCGTTTCATCATTGAACGGAGGAAAAAATAATGCCAAGATCAATTAAAAAAGGCCCATTTGTGGACGCTCCTTTAATGGAGAAAATTGATGCATTGAACAAGAAAAACGAGAAGAAAATTATTAAAACATGGTCCAGACGTTCCATGATTCTTCCTGAATTTGTTGGTCATACCATCGCGGTACATAATGGTAAAGTTTTTATCAATGTATTTGTTACTGAAAACATGGTTGGTCATCGCTTAGGCGAATTTTCCATCACACGGACATTCCGTGGACATGGTGCCATCAGTGGTAAATAATTACTGATATTTGCAACTAATTAGGCCGAGTCTTTTTTTATTAAGAGGCTCGGCCTTTTTATTATTCCAAGTACGGTGCAATTTTGTTTTCAGTTTCAAGTCCTATTTTTCTACCGCGGAGTTTTTTTCGATTGGGACAATAGCAGCAAATTATGCTCGACTATTTTTCAGGAGCGTTTCAGAATTCTTTTCAGGTCTTCTTTATCAAGGCTTGACTCCAGGGCCCGTTCCGAAGAAATGCGTTTTTTTTCTACCAGTTCCGCTAAAGACATATTCATCGTTCGCATTCCCATTTGTTGCCCCGTTTGAATACAAGAGGCGATATGATGAATTTTATTTTCACGAATCATTGCTTTGATAGCGGGCGTTCCGATCATCACTTCAGAGGCAACGCTTCGGCCCTGCCCGTCACTCCATCGTACCAACTGTTGACTAATAACCAAATTCAGCGTCGTTGCCAGTTGAGTACGAATTTGTTCCTGCTCGTTAGCGGGAAAAGCTCCAATCATTCGGGTTACCGTTTGGATTGCCTCAGAAGTATGTAGCGTTCCAAAGGTTAAATGCCCCGTTTCAGCCAGAGTCAACGCTGCTCGCATGGTTATTTGGTCGCGCATCTCACCAATTAGAATAACATCAGGGTCCTCGCGAAAAACTCGGCGGAGAGCTTCCTCAAAACTTACAGTATCGGTATCAACCTCACGTTGTGAAATAAAAGCTTTTTGGTTTTGGTGACAGTACTCCACCGGATCTTCGATGGTGAAGATATGGCAATTTCGAGTTTGATTGATTGCATTGATAATACTAGCTAGTGTTGTCGATTTTCCAGACCCCGTTGCTCCGGTCACTAAAACGAGCCCCTTTTGCATCTTGCATACGGATGTCAATATGGGCAATGGAATTCCCAGCTCACCCAGCGGAAAGAATTCAGAGGGCAGCAACCGCAGCGCCCATGCGATTTTTTGTTGTTGGCGATAAAGATTGATACGCATCCGGAAGCCTTCAAATCCGATCGCCATATCAAGCTCCTTTTCGGCATTGAATTTTTCAATATTTTCTTTTCCGACGAGTTCCGAGGTTAATTCAGCCAGCTGCTCGGCATCCAAGACCGGAAAATCTTTCAATAGGCACAACTCTCCGTAGAGGCGGATATAGGGTGCACTACCGGAAGTCAGATGCAAATCACTCGATCCGGATTCTTTAAAAGCATGCAAAAGTGTTTGTAGTTTATTCATTGCAGATACTCCATAATATTCCGACAGGCATCTGCATTTTGCGAATCATCCATCTGGTCATAAAGCATGGCCGCGTACTCAAAACATTTGATTGCACGGCGGGATTTTTTATGTTTGATATAAATTTTTCCTAACTCCGCATATCCGGAAGCTTTCACAAAAATCACCCCCGATTCATGGATAGAATTATCAAGGGCGACCTCCAGTAATGCCTCGATATGATCCGGATTCCCTTTTAATTTTTGCAAAATACGGGATGCCAGAATAAGTTTTTTACAATCATACAGGGTTGCGGGAAGCTCTGGTATTGGCGCGAGAGAGGCAAGCGCGGCGGGATAATTCTGCATTTGGAGAAGAAGATCCGCTTTAAGCAGGGAAATTTTTTGGTATTCTTTTTGATCATCGATGTTGTTTTGCAGTTCACAATAAAAGATGAATGCCTTCTGAAAATCACCAGCCTGTCGACAGTGCGCGGCATCGCGGAGTTTCACTTCCAAGGGAGAAAGCGGCGGCGTCCTTGTTTTATCCATAGAAGCACAGCCCGACAACACGAGCGAGAAAACAACCGCAGCTAAAAAGGGAGATATCTTCACTTTTCCGACTCCTTACTTTTCTGAATAATATTTTCAATTTCATGAATAGCGGCCTGATGATTTTTTCGTCGATCCTCACGATTCAAGTTTTCTTGCACAGCAAAACGTTCTTTGTCATCGATGCTCCAGCCCCGCACTTTATGGAGCATGCGCACCAGCCATGGGTCGTTAGGATTCACGATTTTTGGTTTTGCCAGTTCATTGGGTGTATTAACACCGAGGCTAGGAAGATCATCCCGCGCTGCCGGATGCTGGCTAATACGTTCTAGATAGCTCTTCGATAACAACTGCGATTCTCCCGGAGCAAGCATAACAAAAGGACGGATAATGATCAGCAATTCTTTGCGCTGCCGAACAGACTGCATCCGAGTAAAAAGGAGCTCCCCTATGATTGGAATTTCAGAAAGCCCTGGAGTTTTCTCCGTTTCCTTAGAAACTTCTTCGTAAACGAGTCCACCAATCACCATAAAATCACGATCACGACCAACAACAGTGGTTACCAGACGCTGCAGATCAATATCCTGTGAGACAAAATACAATTCTTCTGTTTCAGAACTTTTTACTCCCCCAGAATAAGTATTTTTTACCTGATCCCCTAAGCTAGAACGCTCTTGAAGCAAGCGCAATGTTACCGTTCTATCCGCGTGGATTTTTGGTGTCAATAACAGCGATGTCCCGATTTTTCTTCGCGGAGCTTCAATACTCCATGAGATATTCGGTTGGAACGTCCCACTAGATATTTCGGTATAAGTCGTCGTTGATTGGGCTTTTTCCATAACCGTGGTTTCAGTACCAATAAATAATGTAGAAGATTCATTATCGCTTACGATCAGATTTGGTGTAGCCAATTGAGTCACGCGCTCATTTTGCTCTAAAAGTTGAATTCTTGTCTTGAAATTATTGCTAACGGCATTAAGAATTGCGGCTTTCGGATCAATACCACTTCCTTGTACGACCATATTTACATCGGGAAGAAGAATTTCCTGCCCGCCGCCAGTCGATATCATTCCATCGGCAAAACCTCCGGCAATTTTACCGTCATTGCTCGAAAAAAGAAAATCGACGGCCCGTTCTTTGGTGTCATTAAGCACGACAGACAAAATTTTAACCTCGAGTAGAACTTGTGGGCTCGGCTTATCAAGCCGCTCAATAACCTGAACCATCTGATCAATTGCAGCGGCATCAGCACTTCGCAACATCAATAAATTATTTTCTGGCAAGACCGAGATAAAAACGACTCCGGGGCGATTCAACAATTCATAATATTTTAATTTGCCATGCATCGCTTCACTCTTTTCGGCGGCAAACATTTTTTTTAATGTTCCCTCGTCGATTTTTGACCGATCCAGCTTCATGGCCTCCGCTGCTTCTGTTTTCATTGCATCATCATCGTCGTCATTATCAAGATCCGTAGAACCTTCTTCGGTTGAGGTTGTATCTGTTATATCAAAAGTACCTCGTTTACTTAAAAGGTCCATACGCTTCAAAGCGCGATTAATAGTGGTATAATGATCCCCAGAACTGTCTGTTGGTTTACTCCATATAACACGGTTAACATAAAGTTTCGCCAACGCATCACCAACATCCTTTGCGGATGGATACAAAATCGGAACGACTTTTACGGTTTCCTCCCCTGAAAACTGGAGTGTATTCTTAAATTCATCCAACGTCATCACGTAAAGCATTCCATTTTTTTCGCTTCTTTGATACCATAGCCCCGATGCCTTACAGATGGCATCAATTGCCATTTGTGCCGAAACATTTTCTAAGTGAAGATCAACAATCACACCCGTCGCCTTATTGCTGACTACAATAGGCGTTCCTGTTGTCTGCGATAGCAATCGGGCCGCATCTTTCATCGATACCTGGTTAAGGCTAAGGGAAGAAACCCGATGATCTTTTTTGATAGAAGAAGCCATTGCGTTCAGATCCGTTCTTGATTCTGCGGCAACCGACAAACCAACCAGAAGCAAGAACGAAAATTCCCAAAAGGAACAAATTATTTTTTTCATGATATTCTTTCTTTTAACGGACTATTATAACTTTATCGGGGCGTTCCTGTTGAATCAGTTCAACTTCATCATTGCGAATCGACTTGACCACAATATAGGACTCGCTAACAACGCTTCCGGTTTTGGATTTTTCATGAACTCGGATTACATTTCCTGTTTTTACATAATAGTTTTTACCAGTATTATCAATCTGTAAAATAACCATTGGCTCTTGGTCTTTTATTCGGATCATTCCTTTTACGGTGATATTTCCCACAGATTTCTCATTCGAAAGCGGAGAGAAGTCCCCCGCGTCCGATGCCAGGAAACGAAAGGGATCGCCACACCCTAGCGGATCCACAGGAGATGGAATTGTGTCCTCCTGATTTTTTCCCATCACTGCGGCAGTACTATTTTGGGCGATGTTTTTGTGTGTTCTGTTTTTCGGGATATTTTTTGCGGGTGTGTTTTTTGGAGCGCGGGGCGGCGCATCCAAAATTGCAGCACTCCTAGTATTCTTTGTTTTTTTTGCTTTCAGAGGCCGAACAGATTGCGTTTGTGATATTTCTGAATTTGATTTCGCTTCTACAAAATTCAGCTTGTTAAAAAGCCCAAACCGAAAAGCAAGAATAACAACAATCAATCCACCACCACCAAAGATAAAAATTACTTTCCTTAGATTCATTTTTTATTTTCCTAATATTTTAGTTCTTTACTTTGCCGTAGAGGCCGCCATCAATCCCATAAAAAATGCGATATAAACAAATCCCACAATACTTCCAACGATAACGAATAATGCAGGCTCTATCATTTTTGAAAGTAGCGCAATCCGACGCTGTAAATCAATATCACAGAAGTCCGCAACTTTCAATAGTCCGGCATCCATTCTTCCGGTATTTTCGCCTACGACCAGCATCGCATCGGCCAGCGGAACAAAAGGCCGCAATTCCGAAACCCGAAACGCAGTAGAAAGCGGATGCCCCTGAGAAAGAAGATCCTTTATTTTATCTAATTCACTACGATAAAAGTAGTTGTTAAGAGCAGCCATCGTAAAATCTAATGCCGGAATAATATGAATTCCACTACGCGTCAGAATACCCAATGTACGACTCCACAACATGTTGCTTGATGCCTGAAACACTTTTCCGATAACCGGAAGACGCAAGGCAAAAAAATCGACGTGGTATGCAGTCTCTGGTGTTCTTCGCAATAAAATAATAACGATAGTAATAACAATAGGAGCCAAAAGAACATAGATTCCATACTTTTGTAAAAATCCAGTAACATCAACTAAGGCTTGAGTTATCGGCGGCAATTTGGCGGAACGACCTGCTAGAAATTTCATGATTTTAGGAATCACATTAAGCATCAAAAAGGTAACGATTCCAATGGTGGCCAGAATAACCATGATCGGATAAGCCATGGCCTGCATCACCTGCCCTTTTAATTTACGCTGACGCTCAAGCAAGTTTGCAGAGTAACGACACATTTGATCAATATCCCCATTCGCTTCTCCAGCTCCAAGCAAGCCAATAACAATATTCCCTAAAAAGGGCATCTCCTCTGAAAGCGTTTCCGTCAACAATTTTCCGGACTGTAATTTATTTACCACACAAAACAGCGCACGCGACATGAAATATCCCGACTGCGCCGCCACTGTTTGGAATGCGTTCAAAATAGGGATTCCTCCCTCCAACATCGCGGATAGTTGCCCTAGTACCAATTCTTTTTGTAGACTGGAAATCAAAATTGCACTCAGCAACTTTTCGTAATGGGAACGCTCTGTAAGATTAAAATAGGGCGAATCCGTTACCGATGAGCGAACCGCCTCTATGCGGATGATGGTTTTTTGGCGTTCTTTCAAAATAGCTTCGGCAGATTCTAGATTTTCCGCTGTGATGACGCCGCGTTCTTTGCCACCGTCATTCACGCTTGCTACATATTTAAATACCATAAATTATACCTCAAAAGTTATCCGTGGTAACATTTCTTACTTCTTCAATGGTTGTTTTCCCTGCCAGTATTTTAGCAGCCCCATCTGCCCGCAACGAGGGGTGTTTTTTTTGCTCAAATACGTATTGTTCAAATTCGCGCTCATCTGCATTTTTCAAAATCATCTTCCGCAGCTCATTATCAATCGAGATCATCTCGTATAAGCCAATTCGCCCGGCATATCCTTTTTTCCCACAAAAAGAGCACCCCACCGCGCAGGGAACTTTCAAGGCATCGTCTTCCGAATCCCAACCAAATTCCATACACTCCGCCGAACTCGGACGACGATAAGTTACACAATGCGGACAAGGCACCCGAACAAGACGCTGAGCAATTGCCAAACGTAACGTCGAAGCGACTAAAAAGGGTGCAATACCGATATTAACTAACCGCGTTAAAACCCCCGCTGCACTATTAGTATGCAATGTTGATAAAACCAAATGACCGGTTAACGCTGATTTAACTGCGATATCTCCGCTTTCACTATCGCGAATTTCACCGATCATAATGATATCTGGATCGTGCCGCAAGACACTTCGTAGTGCTTTATTAAAGGTTAGACGCTCGCTATTTTCATCAACCTTAATTTGAGTTACACCATCAACCGGTTTTTCTACGGGATCTTCAATACTGACAATATGTTTTGCCGTACTTTGGCGCAATCGGCGCAGAGCCGCATATAACGTTGTGGTTTTGCCGGAACCAGTTGGACCGGATAACAGAATAATACCATTCGGATCGGAAAGTGCCTGTAAAAACATCTTTCGGTGAACGTCACTCATTCCAAGCGAATCAATTTGTTCAAGCTCTTCGCCATGATCCTGCGTCAGCAGACGCAGGGTGATGTGCTCACCATGGATGGTTGGAATTGTAGCAACACGTAAATCAATATTTTCACCATTAAGAACAGTCGTGATACTACCATCAAGCGGGGCTCGCTTTTCAGCAATATCAATGCTGGCAGCAATTTTTATAACCGCCGTGAGTTCCGTCAAAATATTAGAATCCAATTTTCGGTCAAAACGTATCGCGCCATCAATTCTCATCAAAATATTGCCGCCGGCTTCTTCAGGAACGATATGAATATCGGAAGCACGCAGTTGAAGGGCACGATTTAAAAGAATATCAAAAAGAGCCGTCGCAGAATTTTGATCCTCCTGAGTTTGCACTGGGTAGTAACGTTTCAAAGCCATGATCAAATCGTTGGTGTCATCAGCCACAACACATTGAACGGTGTAATTGGTTTCATTTTCTAATGCATCGACAACCTCCAAAGGATCGGCCTCCGATGATATCGCAACCGTCAGCATTTCATCATAGCAAGTTAGCGGTAAGCTTTTAGCACGATGGGCCAGTTGCGGACTCAAACATCTTAGAACCTCATCGGGGATGGATATTTTGCGGATCGAGATGGTATTCATTCTGAAGTGCCCTCCTTGCGAAACGGAACATGTATCTCAAAAGAGCATTCCAAAGCCATATGTTGTTGGAAATGTTGATCTGTAATCTGATTTTGTGAACGAGTCATCTTTAAATTATTTAGGCGAAAAATCTGTTTGCTGTGATAGACATCCTGTAAAAAACGCTGGATATTGCCATATTGTCCGAGAACCTTGAAGAAATAGCTCTCTACCGCTATTGTGTCTGGCAGAACCAACGATACCCGCCGATCTTGCTTGTGGTTTATCTGGTTTATCCTTCTGGATTTTAAAGATGCCGGAAGATAGGGTTTCGCCCGATCCTCCAAAACAATTTTTAATTGGTTACGGTCAAAGAGTACTCGAAGTTCAAGAATCGTTTTTCCAATATCCGATCGACTTAATCCACCGCCATTTGTGACAATTATTTTATTCGCAGAACGAACTTCTGTAAGCTGCGATTGTAGTTTACGTTGCTGGTTTTTACTGTCAAGTATCATCAGTTTCGTATCCTCAATAATCACCATATTCTGTAGTTTTTTTCGAATTTCTTTCTGTTTTTGTTGCAACGGCTTGATCTGATAATTCAATGCATAATAAGCCACTAAAAAGCTTAAAACCGCCCCCACAACAATTCGCATGATCAATGAAGTTTTATTGTAATAGCGCAAAAAATCGTCACGCCAGATTTGGAACTGTTTCTGTGCCATTTTAATTTCCGGTTCCCTCAACATGAATGTGAAATGTGATTCGTCCGTCTTTTTCTTTATTCAACCCATCCGAAAAAAGGGCTAACTTACGCTTTTCAAGTTCATGGCTAAAGTGTGCAAAAAACGTTGATAAATCTGGCTGCCATACCGTTTCTCCGCTGATAAAGACACCATCCTTTTCTTCGGATATAGCGTTAATTCTTGTGTACTGCAACCGATAACGTTCCAAGAGATTAACGACCAAAAGGCCCCGTTTAGAAACGCGTTGTCCATTATACAACATCTGATAAATATCTTTTTCTGCGGATAATTTTATTTTCAGCTTTTTTAGTTTTTCATCTTCTTGCTTAACCTTTTTTTCAATACTTTGATTACATTCGAATTTATCTTCCAGTCTCTTTTGATTTATTGTATTTTGAACGATAAGCAAGATCATAGAGCATAAAACCGTGACAAACATCCCCAGTCCAATGATCGTACCGGGCAATTTGGGGTCTCTCGCTTTTGGCCGCAGTAGCGCAGGATGAATCAGAACACGGTGATCTCTAAAAAAGAAAAGAGCCGCATTTTGTACTGCTGTTTGCCAATTTTCTTGAACGACAGATCCGGCTTCTGATATTTTCTGCAACTTTTCGCAAAAATTTTTCGAGAAACGAGGTGCATAAAGTGTTACATCCTTATGCTTTAACAAAACCAGACGCCTCTGCGCTTTTTCGGCCCAATCATCCTCTTCGTTTTCTGAGGCAGGCAATCCGAACGGTAAATTACGCATGGAAATTTTGTTGCGATGCTGCGTTGCTAAAATTCCATGATCACCGATAAACAGCAAAAAAGCATCCTTCTCATCTACAGAATCAGAATTAGAAAAATATTCCGATATTAAAAATTGTTGAACGCTCGTAATACCAAGAAATTTCTGCTTTGCCAATGCGGAATCTGCCGTAGCACCTTGCACTTCCTCCATATCAAAAAAAGAAGTAACAACACCACCTCGAAAAGAATAAAGCCGGTCGTCCATATAAGAAATGCGCAAATCTCCGGAGTGCTCACCCAGACTCGCCTCGGCAGCATATTCGATAGCAGATTGACGATCCTCGGGATCAAGTTCTGCACCAAGTTTTACCTCCAACTCACGGATCTCTGAGTTGGATAAAAATAAAGCCTCTCGGGTCCCCTGCTTTTGTCCAAATTCCAAAACCGTTTTACGCGCTGTCCCAGATTTGAAAAGATGATCCAGAATTATTTTTTCTTTTTCTATGACAATAGCACGAGTTCCGGACTCCTCTTCTGCAACAATTAGGACTCTTTTTTTTGATTTCCAAAAATTCCAGTTTTTCATAGGGCTGTACTTTGATCTTTTCGCTCTAAATAGAGTGTTATATGATTTTCTCCAGGTTTCAATTCAATCCACTCAAAACTTCCTACGGCAACAGAGCTATAAACAGACCCATTCAAATTGCCAATAAATGCATAAATGAGACGTCGCCCGGGAACGAGCCATTCCGCCCGAAAAAAAGAGGGAACCGTTCCCGTTTCAGAATATTGCCAATCCAGACGACTGCGTAAACGATTCGCGTTGTATAAGCCTCGTTCCACGGACTCATCAAGATTGGCATCCGAAGTTGCATCAACATCCATCCCGATTGTTTGGATTCCTGAATCATTTTCATAACAATAGTAAAGCGGAGGATATAATATTTTCTTTTCTAATTCGGTATCCGAATATGGCGCAAAACAAAAGAACCCAGCTTCCATGCATTCCCCCCCCGAATAGACACGTTTTGCCGGAGCAAAAAACAAAACCCTTACAGAATCAGCAGACACCATATTAGACGGAGTGCCATAAAACCAACCAGTATTGACGCAAGAGTAATCGCTTGTATCCAGATTCGGTGCAACCGTATTGTCATTGACAGTACTGGTGTAATAATGCCTTTTTCCCGATTCTTCGATAAATACAACTTCGCCGCGCTTGTATGACGATCCCTCCGAATAGATCACGGCAGAAAGCTGTTTAAGAGAATTCCACTGACACCAATCAAAGTCGTCACGAACCTTCAATGAAACCAACAAAGTAGCCAAATTTCCTTCATGTGGAAACAGGAATGAATGATCAGAATCCGAGACATCCGTTCCCCCGAGCGCATTATCCGCCCCATAACTTACCACACCCTCAATTTCAATATCAGCTGCCGGAGTTTCCAATAAATCATAGCTTCCTTTTAAAGAAGAGTCCGCCATCTCCAGATAATAACGAGTCACAATTTTCCATGGATTTCCCCACCCATCCATAAAATTTGAGGTCTCATTAAAAAGATTAAAATATGAGCCATTCCAACCAACCTGCATTGTAATCTCTGGAAAAACATAGTCCGAAAATATCGGTTCCACAGAAAGACCAAGGATGGTAGCATTAATATTTATTTTACACAAATGTGAAAACATTGTTGCACTTGCCGATTGATGTTGAAACACGCTTCGATCATAGAGTTGCGCTAAATTTCTTCCATTCTTGCGCACACCTGCTTCATCTGTTTCAACGGTCACGGTTGGCCATCTTCCCATATCTGAAATAAAATCACCAATACCACTGTTTTTTCCATCTCCGATCATCGTTTCACACAGCATTTCACCACGTTCCACTGTCTGCAACTCCCGATTCCGAAGTTCCACATCCGCAAAATTATCAAGTACTACAGAGCTCAATGCCGCTACGATCGCAAGCGAAATCACAAGTTCCAGTAACGTTAAATTATGAGAGTTTGTTTTCATGATTTCTCAAAATCCTGCCATGGGCATCAACCGAACAATAAGGTCATCGCCGCCCGCTATTATTTCATCTGCTACCGATGGATGCGGATCATCCACATCAAAAGAATCCGGAAAAGTCTCTAATTTTTGATTCGGCCCCGTACAAACTAAAACCATTTTCTGCAGTCTTCGAAACTCCAAAAGATCATGTCCATAAGAATCGGTTCTCGCAACGGGACATAAAACCCGATAATAACCACCATAAGGATCTTTAACAACTGGAACTCTACGCGAAAAATCAGGCGCTACCGATACAGAACCATCCTCTGCCAAAATTTTATTTTCCTGTCCACAGGACAATGCCGAACTGTGCGCTTCCGTAATTGTAACGGAGAAAATAGCAACGAGACCCTCTTGTTCCAAATAGGGTGCGCGGCGGCCAATTGCGGTATCAGCATCATAAGCATCGTAAAACAAATAGCCATCATCATCCGAAGATAAAACCGGATGCACATCGCAAAGTAGCGGCCATAGCCCGTATAGCGCAATATCATAAAGTTTCTTGTTGCTAGCCGTCTCAGCAGCAAGCCCATTAAGTGCTGGGCGAGCTTCAGAACGAAGAACCATATCGGAACAAAAACGCTGAAAGGCCTTTTGGACTTCCCGCATTTCAGTTTTTGCAACTTTATCCTTCGCATCATCGCTGGTATCGTTAAAACCCGGCAAGACCAAAGTAAGCAATGAGCCCAAAATTCCAATTACAATCAAAAGTTCAATAAGAGAAAAAGAATGTACCGTAAATTGTTTATTATTTTTATTCATCTTTTTTGCCATTTATATTTTTATTGCCAATGATCTCTCTTCCATTCATCAAAAAAAGAAAACAAACACATCTGCACTGAAAATATAGAAATTTCATTCGCCTGAAGTTAAAATTTCAGTTCGCCAAACACAACTCCGGCGAACTGAAATTCAAAACAGAAATTAGAAGTCGTCCGCGTCAAGAATTCCGCACTCAGGGCAAGCAGTCCCTATAAGTTTGGCTGCCGTGCCATCTTCATAGACCTTAAACAAGCAGATATAATAACGGAAACTCCCCGCATCTAACCAGGGGCATTTCCCCACTTCAGTAATGCTGATTTTCGATTCCTGGGAACCACCACCATAGGGGTAAGCATTTTCCCAATCCACCGTTGTTGCAACAAAAAGAGGAACGATCTTAAACACGGATTCGGTTGCCTTCCGACAACGTTTTTGATCATCCGTAAGTGTCGACCAGTCCACAGCAACACCCGCAGCAACCCAGTCCGACAATACAACGCCCTTAAGTTGGAGCGGTGCTCCCCCATCAACCACTGATTTATAACTACCATCAGCATTCATGGTATCACTCCAATCGGCACTAACAGCACGAACCGCCGTAACCGTACCGATATCTTCAGCCGCCTTTTTTTCATAAGCTAGTTGCGCAATTCCAGCCTCCTGAAGCGATTGGCCATAGGAACCGTCATCCGAATCAATCGCTAATACTTCAGTCTTCTCTTTCATATTTTCTCTAGTAACAACAGCCATGGCATCAATCACGCCATCGGCTACATCAACACCGGCAACCTCACTATCCGTACCGGTATGAAACCCAGACGGATAAACGCCGTTAGAGGCCTCAAACATCGTTACATAACGAAGCGTTCCAGCGTTGTTATAATCACAAGCCGTATCTTTGGCTGCAGATTCTGAATCACTAAAATGCGGTAAAATCATCGCCGTAAGTGCCCCCATAATCCCGATTACAATTAAAAGTTCGATAAGTGAAAAGTTCTTTCGTGTCATTCTTTCTTTTTGATAAAACATTGATTTTCTCCGATTTATTTTGATAAATTAATTAAATATTTTGCCCCCCCACAGAGCCTGTTAAATTTATACATTCGCCCCGAAACCACATCGGCGACAGTTTTCCTTTATTGAATCATAGACCTCCTTTGTTCATTGTTACGATTTCGACAAAGAGGATTCTGCTTTCTCAGTTTCTCCCGTTTTTTGAGACAATATCGAGTTATCAAGCACAAAACGATATTCACGCCCGCTACGAATTAAAACCTCTTTCTGACCTCTTTTTAAAATCTTGGTGTCCACTTCAAGATGACCAAAACCATCAAAATTCAAAATATACTCAAAAGACTGCATTAATCGGCTCTTGAGACGCTCCATTTCTGATTTCATTATTTCTTCCATGACGTTTCTTTGTTTTTTTGTTAGTCCAGCATAAGTAATTGGCTATTTTTCTTCTTCCCGATGAGAATTACGACATTTTCCAACCACATCAATCTTTACCACTAAACCATCGGTTGCGTATCCTCTCGCTCGACACCACCTTAGAATGAATTGCTGTAAATCCGGATCCTTTATGTTTTGCTCACGACTACATCCATGACAGGAAATGTAGTAAGTAGGCACGTCCAAACTTTTACGCTGAAAAATGCATTTCCCGTCGCAATATTTCAATTCTATAATCCCGACAGCACACATTAATTTGAGATTGCGGTAAACAGTTGATTTTGCTAAATTCATTCCATGTTTCTCTGCATATGCTAAAATATCTTCCATCATAAAACAAGGACTGCTTTTTTCCACAGCACGTAAAATTACTTTCCGTACTTGTGTATAAAACATTTTGCGATCTTTTAAATAATCTTCAAATGCTGAATTAATATTCATTTTATTGCCATTTCCATGCTATGAAGTTTTGATATTATACCGAAACATTGAGAACTTCTTACTGTCGCCAAAAGAAACAAAAGCTGCCATATTATTGCGAAAAACGGATATTCACACCAAACGACTCTTACGAGAACCGCCCTTTTTGTTTATGGGACCTAATATAGGATGTATCTTTTAAAAATCAATTAGGCTGGACTAACTTTTGGTAAATTGCTATTGTTTGCAATTTGCATTTTGTGATTATAAAGAGGTATTTACCCGCTATCTTCAGGCTTAGAATAGCAGACCGTTTAAGTTACAGAAACAGTAAACTGCAGAATTCTGGTGGTTCCGGTAGCTATTATAACAAAAGATAGAAAGACGGACGAAGCATGACGGTACCAATAAGACAGTGACGCATTCCATTACGTCTGGGATATTTTGGGATATATACTTTAGAGAAACGAAATCACCTGTAGTATCTGCTAAAGACAGCTCACTTCAACTTTATACCCACTTTTTTTATTCTAGATTCGCGGAACGACAAGCGAAAAAAGGGCTTCTGTTTTTTTTAGGCTGCAAAGATAGAAAAAAAGTTATTGGGGTTGTTTTTTTTACAATATAGGGATATCTTATTAAAAGGATATTTTTAATATCCATGCAGTCTTAATTATCATGGAACACTTTTTAAGAAAGATAAAGCGATGATTCTTCAAAAGAATTTGCTTTCTGCCTGTGGATGTCTCACCTATTTTACTATCGGCATATTGCAAGTTGTTGCAATTACTGTCGGCATTAATGCATGGTGGCATTGGCATTGTTTTTTTTCGGTGATTTGTGCGCTCTTTGTAGGATATATTCCTATTATAGGGACGATTATTTCGATTTTTGCTGCTATGAAAGGCTTGCAATGGTCCTTATTATTTTCGTTATGCATGTTTTGCTGGCCCTATTTAATTTATGCCATAGCAATCATTCTTGGCAGCATGACGAAAGACTCTCCGCACATCCACAAAGAATAAAAAATTATATAGAGTTTCTATGAGTGAACCAAAAAAACGCGCGCCCCGCAATCAAACGCTGACATTATCCGAACCGGAGATTGCCCAACTCTCCAAAAGATTACTAAAACCAGATCATCCTTTATGCACTGCGGAATTTTCCCATAAAATCATGCAGGGCGATTTCTTTACAATTATTGATTTTTTGCCCGATCATTTTGTAGATTTAATGATTCTTGATCCGCCCTATAATTTAGATAAAGATTTTAACGGATCTAAATTTGCGAAAAGAACAAATGATGCCTACATCCAATACTTAGAATCCTGGTTTCCAAAATTACTTCGTTTATTAAAACCCCATGCCCAAGTTTATTTATGCGGAGACTGGAAATGTTCTGCCGCAGATTATTTTATCATGAGCAAGTATCTCCACGTGCAAAATCGCATTACTTGGCAGCGTGAGAAAGGCCGTGGCTCCAAATCGAATTGGAAAAACGGCTGCGAGGATATCTGGTTTGGTACAATGGACAAGGAGTACTATTTCAATGTAGAATCTGTAAAGATAAAGAAAAGAGTAGTTGCTCCTTATCGGCAGAACGGAGAACCAAAAGATTGGCAAAAAGAACAATCCGGTAATTACAGACTGACCCATCCGTCCAATTTTTGGGATGACATCTCGGTCCCTTATTGGTCCATGCCGGAAAACACGGACCACCCGACTCAAAAGCCAGAAAAACTGATTGCCAAGCTAATTCTAGCCAGCACGCAGCCCGGTGATTTTGTTTTTGATCCTTTTTTAGGAAGTGGCACAACTGCCGTTGCGGCAAAAAAACTCGGCCGAATTTTTTCCGGCATTGAACGAAATCAAGAATACTGCTGTCTGGGGCAAACACGACTTGACAAGGCAGAAACGGATTCAACGATTCAAGGCTATACCGATGGCGTATTCTGGGAGCGAAATTCATTGCGTGCACAACGAAAAAAGAAACCTCTGCCCCCCCCAAAATAAATTTAGGACCCTTTCACGAAACAGCATTTTGTTTTAATACAACAAAAAATCAGCAAGCACGTTCCAGTAAAAAAAAATCCAGTAGGACGCTACAAAAAACAGTCGTCACTTTATTTTTAAAGAAAAAGCCACAGAAGTTAGAAAATCCTAATCCACGCAATATATTCCGTCCATAAATACAACCAAAACAGCCCATTCGCATTATTTTAAACACGCTACAATAATCGAATAAAAATTTACACAAAAAAGAGGACACACAAATGAACGCAGAAGAATTCAGTCAATTACGATATGGCATGTTTATTCATTATGGCCTTTACAGCATTCTTGGCAGAGGCGAATGGGTGATGAATCGCGAAAAAATGCCAGTTCCGCAGTATGAAAAACTGGCAAAAAGATTCAACCCCAAAGAATTTGATGCGGATAAAATTTGCCAGTGTGCGGTTAACAGCGGCATGAGATACCTTGTTTTCACAACAATGCATCATGACGGCTTCCGTCTTTATAATTCAAAGCTTAGTTCTTATAATTCAGTCAAAGTCTGCGGCCGGGATTTAACTGCTGAAATCATCGCCGCCGCCAAAAAGCATGGGCTTAAAATCGGGCTCTATCACAGCCTAAATAACTGGCACGACAAGCCGGATGCCGTCGATGCGTTCGAAAGCAAAGACGCCTACAATCAATTTATTGAAAACACTTTTGCGCGGCTTGAAGAGCTAGTTCAAACCTATAAGCCCATTGATATTCTGTGGTATGATGGCTGGTGGCCCTTTCATAAAGATGGCTGGCAAGCCGAAAAAATGAATGCCATGCTGCGCAAAATCCAGCCGGATTTATTATTTAACGGCCGCAATTGTCTGCCCGGTGATTTTGCTACACCAGAACAGCACTTAACCCCGCCGTCGCCATGGCGGCCATGGGAGGCAGCAATAACCATCAATGATCACTGGGGCTACTACCGCCATGATAAAAATTTTAAAAAGCCCATCGAGATTGTCAAAATGCTTTTACACTGCGGGGACGACCGTGGAAATCTTCTTTTGAACATAGGTCCGAAACCAAACGGCGCATTTCCCAAAAAAGCCGTTAAGACACTTCACGCTGTCGGCACCTGGCTCGAGCAAGGCGGCTCCAAGGCTATTTTTAATAATGACAAAATGATTCTGAATCCACTTCACCAAGTCCCAGGTCCTTACTGCACAGACTGGGATAACAACGGTATTTTTACGGCAGCCAAAAATCACCTTTTCTTTACTCTTTTATATAATCCCGGTAAAAAATTAACCTTTACCGGAATTTCAGGCAAAGTTCAAAAGGTGACCGTTAAAAACTATGGCCCGCTAACCTTTACGCAAATAGAGGACCATGTCCTAATTGAACTTCCAAAACAAGTTACCAAATGTTTCGCCCCCGTACTTGATTTTAAATTTAATGAGGCTCCTTCTATTTATCGGACTGGCGGTATGCGCACGCCAAAAGTTGAGCACCCGCGCTACGATCCGATAAAACCGGATATCCAATATTAAAGACGAAAAATCGTACGGCCTACGACTCCAGGAGAACGATGTTCCATTAACGCAGACAGGAAGAAAAGCCTTCCTGTCTGCGTTAATCATCTAGTCCATATAACCCAGGCATTAAACAAGAAGTTTTTTCTGATGCAAAATTTTTGAGCAATCTCAATTTAGTCTTTTTAAAGTTTAGCGAAGAATACGATACGTAATGCCGGGCTAATATCAAAATAGGCAAAAGATTTCTATCCTCTTTTTATCCAGTCTATTTTTAATAATCACAACACAAAAGCAAAAAAAAAGACACCCCCGAGAATTACAATGGCTGAATTAACAAACTTAGAAAAAGTACGCAAACTGCCCTGGCAACTTGCCGGCAATGCATTCAATACGGTCTTTTTTTACACGACTGTCTCGGGCTCCATATTTGTACTGTTTTTAAATGAGCTCGGCATTGGTAAATCAAAGATAGGATTTTTGCTATCCCTTTTGCCATTCTGCGGATTAACAGCCATCTTCACAGCACGCTGGGTTGCTCACGTCGGGCTGAAGCGAATTTTTCTCCTCTTCTATGGCATTCGAAAACTTTGTATTGCTTGCCTTCTTTTCACTCCGCTGATCCTTGGAAAATTTGGCAATAATGCCGCGTTTCTATGGGTTGCGTCCTGCATTTTCTGTTTTTCGATATGCCGTGCCATTGCTGAAACTGCGGTATATCCATGGATGCAAGAATGCATTCCTGACAATATTCGGGGCAAGTTTTCATCCTACACCAATATTTTAGCACAGCTATGCGCCATTATAGCCATTGCAATCAGTGGTTTTATTATCGGGCACTTTTCCGGTTTGAATAAATTTATGTACATTATCTCCGGTGGTGTTCTATGCGGACTTTTAAGCTTATGGTGTTTTTTCTTTGTTCCAGGTGGCGGTCCAGTCCCCGACAGCAATCCGGATGATTCTCAATTCAAAGAGATATTTGTCTCGCTGCAAGACTTAAACTTCTGCAAATTTATTATTGGTCTCGGCTGCATTCTTATTAGTTACAGTGCGCTCATCTCCTTTATGCCGCTGTATATGAAAGATAAAATCGGCCTTTCCAGCGGGCACGTCGTTTGGCTTGATATCGGCACTTATCTTGGCATTCTAGTTTCGTGTTTTTTTTGGGGCTGGTGTTCGGACCGTTTTGGTTCCAAGCCCGTTATGCTTTTAGGCGCTTTTCTGATGCTGCCGATACCGCTATTTTGCTTTCTATTTCCGCGCGATCTCAGCGTTAGCGCGGCTTCGCAACTAGCGATTATAATTTCCTTTCTACTCGGAATCAGCAGCACTGCGTGGAATATCGGCATGATGCGTTACTTATTTGTAGATGCGGTTCCGCCCCAGAAGAAGACATCCTACATGGCTATTTTTTACGCCAGCGCGGGGCTTTTCGGCGGCATAGCACCCCTCGCAGCCGGTGCCCTTTTAGATGCTACCGAAAAAATTCATGCTAAATTCTGGTTTTTTACCATGGATCAATACACGCCTTTTTTCTTATTCATTACCCTGATTTTTTTCATTGGTATTTTTTTTATAAGCAAGACGCGTTCCGGAGGGGCTCTGCCCATGAAACGCTTTATGGGAATATTCACACAAGGCAATCCGCTTGCTGCAGTCGGTGGTCTTATTCGCTATCATTATATGCCGGAAGAAAAGAACAGGGTTTCTATTACAAAAAAATTAGGAAATGCGAACAACCCGCTCAGCAGTCGTGAACTCATTGAAGCTCTTACGGATCCCAGCTTTGATGTTCGTTATGAAGCTATAATTGCCATTGCCAACAGCAAGTCCGCACCAGAATTTGAGGAAGCATTAATACAAATCCTAAACAAGGAAGAGCCCGACCTCAGTTTCAATGCCGCCTGGGCGCTAGGATGCACTGGCGGCGAAGCGGCAATTCAGGCTCTTCGCCATACGCTTCATTCACGCTATCCATCCTTACGTGCCAAAAGCGCCAGATCGCTTGCTTCCCTGGGAGATAAAAAAAGTATCCCACTTTTTATTGAATATTTTTTAAAAGAGAAGTCCCCCGGCCTAAAAATAGCTTATGCCCAAAGCCTCGGCAAATTAAAATGCGATAAAATTATTCACGAAATGCTGAATTTTCTGGCAGCCCTAAAAGACCCCGTAATCCAATCCGAAATGGCATTAGCACTAAGCCGCATTGTCGACAAAGAAGAAAATTTTATCTCTATATGGAGAAAATTTCAAACAGAGTATGATATCTCTGCACTAAAAATGATGGAATCTCTAAAACGCCAAACAAAAAATACTTGCTACAAAAATCCAGATTTGCGAAAAATTGCAGAAGATGCCTGCATTGCATTCTCAAAAGAGGACAATACACTCGCCATTCAACTACTTGGTAAATTCTGCGGTTGTCTTGCCGACAGTAACAGCCCGCTTTGCGCTCTATTAAAAGAATGCCAAAAACGCCTGAATGAATTTAAAACAACTCGAATCGAATATATCGTCCTTGCCTTTCAATGCGCCGAAAAAAAATTAGACCTCATCCAAGCAAATTCCCTTCAAGACAAAAAAACGACAACCCCAGCCCCAGACATCCAATAAAACATAAAAAACGGCAATTGTCTCTCTTTATTCAAACACCCAATGGTTGTATCTTTAGAGAATGCATTCCGTTCAATCATGGGACATTTTCCATATTTTTGCCAGGAAAGGACAACGGTCCAAATCAAAAGCCCCACAAAATAGAAAAACGGAGCCTTTTTCATACCAACAAAAAAAGCTCCGTTTTTTTAGATACGCTCCACGTTCCTAAAACATAAGAAAGAATTCTCTTTCATGTTTTACGATTCAAGAAGCGCGCTATCGTCCTTTTCATCAAACACTTCTTCGGTTTCATTTGAAGCGTCCTTTTCATCAAACACTTCTTCGGCTTCATTTGAAGCAGCATTTTCAGCCACTTCTGCCGCTGTTTTACCAATTGTCTTTGTCTTATCAAGTTCTACCCGGATCTTCGCCAGGATGCGTTCCTCTAAGCCTTTATCGGTCGCAATCGCCTTCTTAGTCTGCTCACGCCCCTGAGCAATCTGTTCCTCTTCAAAAGAAAACCACGAACCGCGACGATCCAGCAATTTCATATCAAGGGCCACATCAAGAATAGAGCCGGAACGAGAAATTCCCTCATCATACATAATATCAAATTCGGCCTGATGGAAAGGCGCAGCCAATTTATTTTTCACAACCTTAACTCTTACACGATTTCCCTGTGGCATACCATCCGGTGATTTTATCGTCGCTAAACGGCGAATATCTAAACGCAATGACGCATAAAATTTTAAAGCACGCCCGCCAGATGTTGTTTCTGGGCTTCCAAACATAACGCCGATCTTCTCGCGAATCTGGTTTGTAAAAACGATACAAGTATTGCTCTTACCCACAATAGCAGTAAGTTTTCGCAAAGCCTGAGACATTAAACGCGCCTGCAACCCCACGTGACTATCTCCCATCTGACCCTCAATTTCGGCTCTTGGAACAAGTGCCGCAACAGAATCAATCACTAAGACATCGATAGCACTACTGCGAACCAAAGTATCCGCAATATTTAGAGCATCTTCCCCACAGTCTGGCTGTGACACCAGCAAATCATCCGTATTAACGCCAATAATTCGCGCATAATGCGGATCAAGCGCATGCTCCGTATCAATATAAGCACAAACACCGCCGGCTTTTTGGGCATTTGCTACCACATGCAAACAAACCGTGGTCTTACCCGAGGACTCCGGTCCATAGATTTCCACAATTCTGCCCCGCGGAAACCCGCCAACACCGACCGCAATATCTAAAGACAGCGCGCCCGTACTGATTACTGGGATCTCCTCATGATATTGATCTCCAAGGCGCATGATACTGCCTTTGCCAAATTCTTTCTCAATCTGACTTAGCGCCAGCTTCAAATTCCGATCATGCAATTGATTCGTTGAAACGTCCATTTTTTTAGCCATTAAATCCACTCCTTCATCATTCTATTTAAACTCTTTTCTTATCATAATCAGTTTGTTTCTTTTTGCGCGTTTTTTTCCAAAAAAACATAGCAAAGCACACCGAATCATCCAACACCATAACATTCCATAGCGTATTATGATTCTTTCAGCAAAGCGTCCAGCATTTGCAACGCCTTGTAGGAAGTCTGTTGTCGCACTTCCGCTCGATTTCCAGCGAACAGACAGCGAACAACGTCCCTTTTATCTCCTGCTACGGCGCCAATGCAAACCGTACCCACCGGTTTGCCCGGCACGGCTCCGCCGGGCCCGGCGATACCGCTGACAGCCACGCCGGCCGACACGCCGCCATTTTTCTGCAAACCGGCCAACATTTCGCACACGGTCTGCTCGCTGACCGCGCCATAGACATCCAATGTTTCTTTTTTCACATCCAGCTGTCGTTGTTTCCATTCATTCGTATAAGTGATAAAACCACCCGCGAACCACTCCGAGGAGCCCGGTATCGCAGTACAAATACCGCCAATTCCACCACCCGTACAGGACTCAGCCGTCCCCATCATCCAGTTTTTTTTACACAAAATAGATGAAATGGACTCCAACAGAGGAACGAACTTTTTAATTTCAGCCATTTTTTTTATTCTTTCTCTTCGGACTTAACACCAGCACTCATCCTTCCGCAAGAACTTCAGCACAAGCATAATTCTGTTCATGAGAGATGCTGATATGCCAATGCTTTACGCCGAGTTTTTCTGCTGTTTCGGCAGCGTGTCCGGTTAATTCAACAACCGGATAGCCCCCTTCATGATTCGATATGTTAATTTCCCTCAATGCGCAGTCTTTAGTAATGCCGGTTTTCAGGGCCTTTGCTAGGGCTTCTTTGGCAGCCCAGCGTCCCGCATAATAGGCAACCCGCACGCGGGCGTTTTGCGGTGCATTCTGCTGTTCGCGCAACGTATAGACATGATCCAAAAAAGTTTTTCCCGAGCGTTCTATGGACGCTTTCAATCGGGCAATTTCAACAATATCAATACCGATGCCGATAATCATAGCCTTTTACCGTCCCGTCCGCTCTTGCACCCACTGTTTCGCCTGTTTCTGATATTCAGTCGCTTTTTCCGGATTGGTCATATCTTTAATAAAGCGCTGAAAAAGTGCCAGGAAAACAGTTTGGAAGATATAAAGATTTGTCATACGTTCATCGAAGACGCCGGCCGTATCTAGGGATTCGCCTTCTGGCAGTTTCATTCCTTTGAAAACGAACTCATTTGCATCGAAAGTAAAGGCCCATTCTTCTCCTTTGCCGCGTGCCAGGATCAATTTTGCCCGGCGCAATTTTTTACCAACCATCAATGCTGCTTTAGCCTCAGCACTTAACGTTGGCACGCCTTTGCGGATTGTACTTTCATAAGCGCCATTACCTTCGGCCACAAAAACCAGCGGGCCATCGATTCCAAGGCTGAATTCACCTAATTTACTAGATGGAAGGATACCGTCATGTTCTTCCTGGAAAAACCACAGCCACGTCAAGAAATTTTCTCCCAGTGTTCCGCCTTCAAGGGTGTCGTCCAGCTCGGGTGAAATATTGAGCAGTGGAATAGACTGTGGTTCAATATCGAACATATTCAGTGCCGCCACTTCTGGGCACAGTGCCATTGGCATAACCCCGGTTGCTTTATGAAAATATTCAAGCACGAGGTCCAATTGTCGGGTTGAAGTCGCAGTGGTATACATCACATGATCTTTTGGAGCGATTGCGATATACACGCCGGACAATTGTACCGGCATCGTCGGCTGCAATTCTTCTTGGATTTCTTCTCGGATCCGTTTTTTTTCTTTTCGGTTGATATGATCTGTGCCATTTTCAGCCATGCGCTGCAATTCGCTCAGTCGACATTTTGCATTTAGAAGCGAAGAAGGAATTTTCCGTTCCGCCTGGCGCAAGCACAGGTGATAATTTCCAACTAATTTACACGTATCCTCGTTGATATTTTCTTCCATCAGATGCCGTCCTGAAACCCAGCCATATTCCGGCTCGTTTCCGACTTTTTCCCACGATGGCGCCACATTTGCAGCAAATCCCTCTAAAAAGTTTTTCGGAAGTTCTTCCGGTAAACTACAAACACGAAACGAAATTGTTCCCCGATCAAATGGCATGTAATTACTCTCCTGATTTCTATAAATATTATTCATTTTTTTTTACAAAAAAAACGCCCTGGGCATTCCTTTATTTTAACACCTGAATACAAAAATACCAATCCCCAAAAAGAAAAAAAGAGAAAATACACCAATATTTATTGGCGTATTTATGATTTACTATATTTTAGTAGTGAATATTATAAAAACAGCCCTATTTTGTGATATTTTTTGAAAATGGGCGCACCATTCTTATTTTTTTTCCGCATTCGTTTCAAAAACCAGTACATATCTCCTTATACCAAAATCTTTTGTAGTATATCCACTCAAAGCATGCTTTTTCAGAAAAACAGCAATTTCTCTGAATATATCCCTTTTAGATCTCAAGTTCTTCGTTTCTCTGTGCCCAGACACCAAGTCTTTTCCACAAACAGAAACTAATTTAAACTACTATTCCTCAACGGCTTAACTAAGATAAATATTTTCAAACAAAATTTCCCAATTTTGCGATTCTACAAATACACCACTAAAACCTTTCGCAAAGCCCCCCCCGGACACGGAAAGATCTTCATCTTTATGAAAACACCCCTCTTAATAGTAAAAAGTCAAGGCTGTTTTAATTATAAAATCATAATAGATCACAGTTCTTTATATATATCCAGAGTTTCAGACCAATATTTCACCAAGTCTCCATGAAGAATCGATACCTTGTTTGGTCTTGAAGGACAGTTCTGTGTACGCATATTGAATATTAACACAGAGCTTATTTTACTATTTTTTAGGTCAAAATATCGCTTAAAGTTAATAGATATGATTTTTTTTATCTTTTTTTGTCTTTTTTAACTTATATTAACATAGATACAAAAAACACTAATAAATAATGGGTTCAACAATGTCGGAAGCAAGAAAAAAGAATCATCTAAAAGCTAAAAGATATCTGGTAAAACAGATAAGACAATTAGCTATTGGAGATTCTTTACCATCTATCAGAAGCATGGTTTTGGAAAGTGGACTTGGTCGCCGTGTACTTGAAGTCGCTTTAGAAACAATGTTGACTTATGGCTATATAGAAAGCAGAGAACGCAGCGGAATATACAAAACCGCGAAAGTTTCTCATAAGTATGATAAACTTGTCGTTGACGTAATATGCTGCTCAGAAGCCGGCTACCTTGATTCTCCTAATAACTTTTTCGCGACTTTGAGAGATGAATTGTGTTTTGAAGCAACAAGCAATGATTGCTTGATAAGAATGCATCAGATAAAAGAAGACGCTCCACTAAGTTCTTACGATAAACTTATTGTTGAAAATGATATTAATTTTGCATTTTTACTTTCTCCGCATACAATTGAAATAGAAAAGGTTTTCGCAAACTTTCATATTGATACGCTCACGTTATTGCCGCGTTATCAAACACCTTATAGTTACGCGATTATAGATTCTCCTGATATGGTTGATATTCAAATGAATCATCTATTCAATTTGGGTCACAAACAAATAGCCTTTATAGGCGAATTTCAGCCTGAACACGCAAGCCTTATACACATGAGCAGAACCATGAATTATTATCGAATCATGGCTGAAAACGGCTACAAAGTTTATCCACAATGGGTAATGCATAATAATTACAACAATGAAGTGCTCGCAAAAAAACTTTCTCTCATGTTTTCTGAGGAAGCTCCTACTGCGGTAATTTGTTGCGATATGGCTTTAACGGCTCTCTATCATTTTCTGGTCTTCAAAAAGTTACAAATCGGAAAAGATGTTTCAATAATAAGCTGTGATAATCTTGAACATTTACGTTTATTTCCAGAACCTACAACTGTAGTTAATTCACGCAAAGTAATTGCTAAAATGGCTTGGAAAATGTTTGAGGATATAATATCAAACAAAGAGATCGTTAAAATACAATATCCGCCGTTGTCTTTAAAAATCAGAGCTTCAACAAAAGAATTAAATTAAAAAATTAACCTAAAGAAAGAACCTAAAACTAAGGAAAACTAATTATGAAAAAGAGTATTTTCACCCTCATCGAGCTCCTCGTTGTGATCGCTATCATAGCAATCCTCGCCTCAATGTTACTTCCGGCACTGAATCAAGCAAAAGGTAAAGCTAAATCCATTGTCTGTGCAAACAACTTTAAACAATTTGGACTTATTTATATTTCTTATGTTAGTGACAGTGAAGATTTTATTCCTACGAATCTTTACGGAACCGGTCCTCACTGGACTAAGGTAATGGAAAGTTATATTCCTGGATTTGAATTTGGAATATCCCATAGCGGAAGCCAAAAAGCAAAAATTCTGACATGTCCCCTAGTTGGAGGGAGTTCAACCGATGATCAAAATCACAGTTATAGATCTGATATCGTTTTAAACGGTTTAGCTTCTGTTCTTGATGATAGTGACGCTTACTGTGCAGATACGCCTAAAAAATGGACTCTTCACAAGCAGCCGTCTAAGACGATGTGTGCTTCAGAATATTTAATAAACTATTTAGATACAGTCCTATACGCACATTTCAAGCTCTATAACAATCCAGCAGATAGCAGATGGCTGAAATTATATCGTCATGCAAACAGAATGAATGTACTGTATTTTGATGGTCATGTTACGCAAGATGCGTACTATGACATAAATCCCTATACATGGGTAGATAAAACATCCACCCCGTTCAGAAGCAATAAGTAAAATCATAACTGGAATAAGAACAATGAAAATAAATTTATTTTTAACGATTTTTATATTACTGGCTGGAACATTTTTGCAAGCCAAAACGACTTGGAATTTTAAAGAAATTTCTAATGGAAACACTGTACCTGATATAAGCCGCACGCAAATGTTGAAAATCACAGGAACATCTCAACAAGGAAAAGGAGAGATATTTTCTCCGGCAGGTAGTTACTTTATAGGCCGTGCAAAAACTTTTTCAGTCAAACAAGGGACATTTAAAGTTTGTTTTAAAATAAAAGAATATAACAACTGGGATGGAATTCTCCAAACTCATATTGGTTTTAAGGAAAATGGCAAAGCTAAATATATAGGAATTGGATTTAAAAGAATCAGTACCGGTATTTTTCAAGCTTACAGCATACCAACAACGAACGGTAGTAAAAACATAAAAACCTCAAGAAGCGCCGAGCTGGATGATGATAATTTCCATATAATTACGTTCACTTATCAGGACGGCAAAGTTAAAGACGGCAAAGGCACCAGTTTTTACATAGATGGTAAACTTATTGGTCAATCTGATTATGACAGCTCTAAATGCTGGAATAAAGGTACATTCCTCTTAGGAGCAACTCTTAATAAAAATCATGCTCCAGCAGTCTGGTTCAAAAGCTTTGAATATGATGAGAAAATCATTTCCAATACTAAAGCCGTTAAAAAAAAAGCATCCGTAAATTCAATCCTTAAAAAAAATCTAGCTAAAAATGCGGACTTTGAAAAAATTCGTAGTGACAATTGGGTTAAAAATTGGTCAAAATGTGAAACTTTTTCTTTGGATATCAGCACCAGCCAAACCGGCAAAAACTCTTTACGCTACGATAATAACGATCCCAAAAAATATGTATTTCCTGAATCACCATTAAACCTGACTGTTGGGAAAAGGTATCAATTGAGCGGATGGATAAAAGTTAGAGATGTTCAAGGACCTGGAACGGGAGCTTCTATAGCAATTGAATACTACAACGCAAATAATAAATATCTCGGTGGTACATATACAAAAGGAATGAAAGGAACGGATAGTCGCTGGACTGAATTCACACAAGTTACAAATTCAATTCCCGCTGGAACAGTAAGATGCCGGTTGATATGTTTTGTCCGGCAAGGAATGACTGGGACCGCATGGTTTGATGCAATTTCTGTAGTGCCGTTTTATGATCCGTTTTTCAAGGGAATTACTACCGATGTATACCGCAATGAAAGCGCAAGCGGCAAAGTGCAGGTAAAAGCAGGAGTAAATTGGGAATCAGATAAAGGAAAACTTTCTTCAGAAGCCGTACAGCTTTATCTTACGGTAGTAAACTCATCCGGCAAAGAAATCATTAAAAGCAATCCAGTTTCAATAAAAGAACAAGTAGCGACTTTCAGTTTTGATTCTTCAAGTTTAAAACCTGGCAACTATCGCCTAAAATGTGCAATGAAAGTAAAAGGTAAATCTCTGGCAGAGAATATAAGCTGTTCTTTTCAGAAGCTGGCGCACAAAATCAACCGCAAGGTTTATATCGATAAGTACAAACGTCTTATTGTAAACGGCAAAGCTTTTTTCCCGCTTGGAACTTATTGGAGCAAGGTTAATGAAAAAGAGTTGCAACTTTATTCAAAGTCTCCATTTAACTGCTTAATGCCGTATGAGAGATTATCTGAAGAGCAAATGGATTTAATTAACAATTATAGATTAAAAACATTTTATAGCCTTAAAGATTGTTATTATGGCACAAGATGGTGTCCCAAAGAAATTAAAAGCATCGAAGACGCAGATAATTATATTGTTGCAAAAATTAAAAAAATCGGGAAACATCCAGCCCTTCTAGCATGGTATATAAACGATGAACGTCCTGTTTCAATGCTGAACAGGCTTATTGCACGCCAGGACTTGATAAAGCAACATGATGTAAATCACCCCACCTGGGCAGTTTTGTGTAAATTAGACAATATTAGTGCTTTACTGCCGACTTATGATGTCATTGGAACGGACCCGTACCCGATCCCGGACATGCCAGCAAATGTCGCACTTGATTGGACAAGCATTACTAAGAATGCAACTTTTAACGCAAGGGCTGCTTGGATGGTTCCACAAATTTTTAACTGGGCGGCTTATTCAAAAGTTGAAGCTGAACGAAAGCGTTTCCGGGCTCCAACACTTTTAGAGATGCGATCTATGGCATGGCAATGTATTGCTGGCGGAGCAAATGGGCTGGTATTCTACTCCTGGTTTGATATGAGAAATCTGGATAAGCTTGATCCATTTGATAAACGCTGGAAAGACGTATGCATTATGGCTGCGGAAATTAAAAAATTCATTCCTGTTTTATTATCTGTTGAACCAGTCCCCAAATACATCGCAGAAGCATCAGAAACTGTTGCATACAGATTTTATGTTAAACAGGGAAATACTTATTTGGCTATCGTTAACAGTTCAAAAAAACCGACAAGCGTTCGTTTTACATTTAAGAGTAATTTTAAAAACGCAAAAGCCATGATGAGTAGCGCGTCGTTCAAACTTAATGAGAATGTTTTGAAAATTGATTTAGCGCCACTTGAACCTAAAATGATAAAGCTTAGCAAATAAGGGCATGTAATATGTACATTGATATAAAAGCATACGGTGCAAATAACACAGGCAAAATTATTAACACAAAAACAATTCAGTCTGCATTAGATGCATGCCATAAAAACAAGGGTGGAACTGTTTACTTTCCTGCGGGGAAGTATTTAACGGGCACTCTTATTGTTCGAAGCAATACCAACGTTATGATTGCTGCCGGTGCTGTTATTTTGGGCTCTCAAAATATTGATGATTATGATTGTAACGAGGCTTCTTTCATTGATGCTTGTGGAGCTAAAAGAGGGAAAGGACTGATTCTATTTTTAAAAGCTGAAAATGTATCTCTTTACGGAGCGGGCACGATTAACGGGCAAGGTGATATTTTTCCAGACCTGTCACATCGTCCTATGCTTTTGCGTTTTATAGAATGCGAAGATATAAGAGTTGACGGCATTACTTTAAAAGATTCAGGAGCTTGGGTGCAGCATTATTTTAAGTGCAGGAATTTAACCATCTCAAACGTAACGGTAGACAGTTATGCCAACGCAAACAATGATGGGTTAGACCTTGACTGTTGTCAACAGGTGCGAGTATTCGGTTGTCATTTTAGAAGTGGCGATGACGCTCTGACTTTGAAGAGCACCACGGATAAGCCGTGCAGGGATATTGTTATCAGCAACTGCATTTTATCCAGCAACTGCAACGGCCTAAAATTCGGGACAGAATCAATTGGTGATTTTGAAAATGTTATCATGACAAATTGCGTTATCTATGACACCAAACTTGGCGGAATCACTATAGCGGTGGTCGATGGCGCAAAATTAAAAAATGTGGTAATTTCCAATATTACAATGCGTAATGTCGGAACGGCAATTTTTATCAGGCTTGGTAATAGAAAATATAACAAGTCCATAAAGAAGAATATTATTGGCGAAATTGAAAATTTAACCCTGGAAAACATCTATGCCGGAGATGCCGGAATAATTGGCAGTTCTATTTTAGGGCTCAAACATCAAAGCATAAAAAATGTAAAACTTAAAAATATAAATATTTCCAGCGCGGGCGGCTGCAAAGAATATGATGACTCCGTTGTGCTGCCCGAATTAATGGATGTCTATCCTGAATTTAACCGCTGGGGTAATTTCCCCGCCTTTGGACTTTATTGCCGACATGTTGCCGGCATATCACTGGAAAATTGTATTTTTACTACTATGGACGCTGATTGCCGACCTGCAACCAAGTTTGAGGATGTTCGTTTTAATGAAAGGGGTTGAATGAAATTATGAATAATATATGTATTATCCCAAAGCCTAAAAAAATAAAAAAACGAGAGGACTTTTTCGAATTAACAGCTCACACAAAAATTATTGTTTCGGATCCCGAACTTTTAAAACTTGGTGAATTGCTGGCAGAATATTTACGTCCGGCAACGGGCTTTAAACTTACGGTAATATCAGGCTTTGAATGTGGGACGAATGATATTTTTCTAAATTTAGGAAAAGATGTTTTAAACGAGGTAGAGGAAGCATATTCAATCGTTTCATCCTTATCAAATTTAACTCTTTCTGCGCACACTATTGAGGGCTTATCCAGAAGCGTTCAAACCTTAAGACAACTTTTGCCTGTTGAAATATTTTCTTCAAAAGTTCTTTCCGGATTCAAATGGATTGTTCCCGGTGTAGAAATTAATGACTCTCCAGTATATAGCTGGCGCGGAATGCATTTGGATGTATCACGTCATTTTTTCAAAGTCGAAGAAGTGTGTCGTTTGATAGATATTTTAGCATTGCATCGTTTTAATAAATTTCATTGGCATCTCACCGATGACCAAGGCTGGCGAATAGAAATAAAACGATATCCACGTTTGACGGAAGTTGGTTCATCGAGAGAATATACCCTGAAAGGACACATGGATGATCGTCCCAGACAATATGACAACAAGCCATACGCTGGATTTTATACTCAGGATGATATTCGTAAAGTTGTAGATTTTGCCACAAAACGCCACATAACTGTTGTCCCAGAAATAGACATGCCTGGACATATGCAAGCTGCAATTGCCGCCTATCCTGAACTCGGATGTTATCCTGACAGAAAGTTAAAAACACGCTGCATTTGGGGTACAAGTCAAAACATACTTTGTCCCTCAACTTACACTGTCGAATTTATGAAAAACGTACTCTCTGAAGTCATGAAGCTTTTCTCTTCTCCTTTCATCCACATTGGAGGTGATGAGGCCGTTAAACACGAATGGGAGGAGTCCAGACGGATACAGGAACTCATGACCAAACTAAAAATTAAAGACGAAAATGTTTTACAAAACTGGTTTTTAGGACAGATTAATGAATTTCTCAAGGCTAATGGTAGAACAAGTATCGGCTGGGACGAAATTCTGAACCCAGAACTTCCCGAAGGAACAATTATTATGAATTGGCTCTCTAATTCAAAAGCAATTGAGGCCGCACGCAAAGGTCATAAAGTAATTATGGCTGAATGTGAAGTTTCATACTTTGACTTCTGTCAGGGGAAATTAAATGAAGAGCCGCTGGGACAGAAAAACATACTGCCACTTGAAAAAGTTTATAATCATGACCTGATACCAGAATCTTTACCGGAAGCTAACAGGGCTTATATAATTGGCGGACAGGGACAGCTTTGGACCGAACATATCCCAAATATGAAACATTTAGAATACATGGCATTCCCAAGAGCCATCGCATTAGCCGAAAAATTATGGGTAAAACATTCCTCCTGCTCATTTGAAGACTTTAAGCAACGTCTACTTATTCATAATAAGCGACTCGACATATTGAATGTCAATTATCGCAAATAATACAAAAAAACAGAGAAATCATGACAAAAATAATTTGCTCAGAATTGAAAAATATCCCGTGGGAAGAACGTCCCGCTGATTGTAATGATGTGATCTGGAGATACAGCGAGAATCCTGTTATTAAGAGAAATGCTATCCCCAGTTCAAACAGTATTTTTAACAGCGCCGTCGTGCCGTTTGGCAACAAATTCGCCGGAGTGTTTCGCTGCGATAACAAAGCCAGATTACCTTTACTGCACGCTGGCTTTAGTAATGACGGCATTCATTGGAAAATAAACCATTCACCAATAATTATGACCGGTGCGCCAGCGGATATAGCGCAAATGGAATACGCCTATGATCCGAGAGTTTGCTGGATTGAGGATAGATATTACATCACTTGGTGTAATGGCTATAATGATTTACCAACAATTGGCATGGCGTATACGTTCGATTTCAAAAAATTTCACCAGCTCGAAAATGCTTATCTACCATTCAATCGTAACGGAGTTATGTTTCCTCGCAAGATTAACGGCGAATACGTGATGTTAAGCCGTCCGAGTGATTCGGGACATACTCCATTCGGAGATATTTTCTTGAGTCGCAGCAAAGACTTGGAATATTGGGGCAAGCACCGGCTCGTCATGAAAAAAGGCGGCAGTTGCTGGCAAAGCTGCAAGATCGGTGCTGGGCCGATTCCGATTGAAACCACGGACGGGTGGTTAATGCTTTATCATGGAGTTTTAAATTCCTGTAATGGTTTTGTTTACAGTATGGGCGCAGCTTTATTAGATTTGGATGAGCCATGGAAAGTAATTGCCAGCAGTCGTAATTATTTATTATCACCGCAAGCGAGTTATGAATGTGTTGGTGATGTAGCGAACGTTGTTTTCCCATGTGCAGCGCTGAGCGACTCCGCTACTGGGCGCTTAGCAATATATTACGGTTGCGCAGATACCGTTACCGGCTTGGCATTTGCTTATGTCAACGACATTATAAACGATATCAAAAAGAATCCTGTTTAAATGCTAAAATACAAAAAAAAATATGTAATGGGACCGCAGGAAGATTGTTCCTGGGCCAGCAAAATGATTTTGAATCCAGCTATTGTAAAAGATCCTAAAAACGGCAATATTTTGCACATGTTGTTTCGTTCAACCGGAGCTAGCCCCAAAAACAAATTAGCAGGTAAACCATTACCATATCCTATTTTTCTAGGATATGCGATCAGTCACGATGCGGGAAAAACCTGGAAAGCTGATTTTTCTCAGCCCGCATTGGCACCAGCTTTGAAGTATAACGAAAAAGAACTATTGACTAAAAATATTTCTGGTCAAGACTGTATTAATTATGCTAACGGCTGCATCGAAGACCCGCGTCTGTTTTATTTTGAGGATGAACTGTATCTCAGTGCTGCCTGCCGCGCGTTTCCTCCCGGACCGTATTGGGATCACGATGATCCCGTACAATGCATGCCTGAATGGGCGGTAAATAAGAGACATAACTTGGGCTCTGCGCTTACTGAAAACAGTACCGTCACCCTATTGTATAAAGTAAATCTTAACGCTTTGAAAACTCAAAATTATGCTAACGCATTTGCTTTAGTCGGTCCATTGCATAATCCCAATATCAGCGATGACCGCGACGCCTTTTTGTTTCCACGTAAATTAAAAATTAAGGGCAAAGAAAAAGTCGTATGCATTCACCGCCCGAAACATCCTTGGAATTATGCCATAGGGAAAGACTTAAACGCACCGTCAATCTTTTTAGCAGCAGCGGATTCCATTGCTGAACTATCCGGCGATAATGTTGAACGTCATATCTTAGCTGTACCGGAATTTGAATGGGAACAAAACCGTATCGGAGCAAGCTGGGCTCCTCTTGAAATTTCTCCGGGGAAATGGTTACTGCCTTATCATGGCAAGCAGGATGACAAAGTTGGCTATACTCAATCTTTTATGATACTAAACGAAAGTGCTGATGGCTTCCCGATAATCACACACCGCCCATCTGAACGCTTAATATACGCCGATGAAGCATGGGAGTTTGAGGGAGATTTTGCAATACCGTGTTTGTTTACCTGCTCTGGAGTAATACTTGACAACGGTACTTTATTAATGGGCTACGGCGCCGCGGATCAGAAAATAGGGATTGCTGAAATTAGCTACAGTGATCTTATAAATTTTTTGGCATAAAGTTTTTTCCAAGGAATTGAATGATATAATAAAGAAAAAAATTATAGATATCAAAAGATTCATATTATGCCTAACCGGCAATACTTAGGGGCTGTAAAAAAATGAACTTGACAATTTGCCGAAAAAATCGTGATTTGATTTTGGGGCCAACGACGAGGAGCATACCCTCAGGTATGTGACGAGGTTGGCGGCACAAAAAGCATTCACGAGAATCAGGCAAATGTAAAGGTTATTTCTAAACAGCCCCTTAATATCAAAATCATGAATTATCTCCCGCTGAACGGACGGAGCATTTATTAAGTCTGATAACGATCAAAGAAAAGATTTCCGGCCGGCTCCATACCTGTTCGGCTTCAAGCGGACTGGTGGGCCGGTATTGATTGGAACAACGGTATAGTGTCTGATAACATCCTGAAAGTCGTCTAATACAGACACTATTTTTTTGACATCCCAAGAAGTTCCCAAAAGAAACAATCTCGCTCGATCGTTTCCGTTGGCCATCTTACTTTGACGCTTTCTGTATTCACCGAAGTCGTTTCAATGCAGTCAAACCAATCCATAATCTGCGCAAAGGAATGATTTTTGAGTCCTTTTTCTAGTTGCCTTTTTAATTTCAGACGTTTTTTGCTTTTGTTCTCTTTGTTTTTCCCTAGTTGCTTTCAGACTTTTTTGATTTTTTTTGCTATGAAACAAAAATAGCCAAGCCTGACAAATTGCACAAACTGTCTTCCCCGTAGGTTGTCTGGGTACCAAACCCGTAGTCGACGACTACCAAAAGAACCTTTTTTGATCGGCAAATAACTCTTCAAGTTTTTCCCGCAGGCGATAATATTCAAGTGATGTGAACAGTTCAAGCGATTGGTTAGAGACTAGAGCAAAGTACCCAAAGTATTTCATAGCATCTTCTATGACGGCATCATTGAAAGATACTTTTAGCTTCCCTCCACGCCCAATGCGCTTGCGAACCAAATATTGGACGATTTATTCTTGCTAGCCTTTGTAAATTCAGGGTGCCCCTCCTCAATCTGTCTCTTCAGCTCCAGAAGGTCTTTCTTAAAATTAAACTCGCGTTTAAGTCTACGTTCTGGAAATTGAAACACGTACAGATACAAACGTCGTGAGAAAGACTCAACCTTGCTTGCGACCCTCCTTCCTCGAGTACGTTGGCGTTACCATTTAAAGGTATGCCTAACGCTAATTTCTGCACCAGAAATTGTATTGTAAAACGGGCATATTGCCGCCATCTGTTTAAGATTTTCGGTAAGCTTGTCGATTTCGTTACGTATTCAAACGGAACATACATCCATAATGGTCCAGAATTTGAAGTTCTTTCGGGCATATTCCGCTAAGTTGTGTTCACTGCAATATCCGGCGTCGGTAACGATTAAGGGTTTTGCAACACAGAGTCACTTCATTTGTGCAAGAGTATTCTCTACTGAGATGACATCTGGTATGTTTCCAGATTGCTTTGCAAAGGCTATCAGCTCATGGTCTTTGACTGAATAGAGCGTAATAAGCTTTATGATATCAAGACCGTTTTTCTCTTTACTAAAGCCTTGCCTTGCCTCAATCTGGTTTTCGGAATAGGTTGAGATGGTGGTTGAATCCAGTGCAATAACTGGATTTTTGGCTAGCATTGCTGCGCGGCACATGAAATATCTTTGTACTCCATCCTCATTACAACCGACTAACTTAAACAAGTCACTGTACACATCCTCACTAATGTCATGCGGGTAGGGCAAGTTATGCATATTCTGCCAACTTTCGATTCTCGGAAGTGTGTTTCCGTCAGTGGCCACCCAATAGCGAGCTATTGACAATATTTTGGCTGCATCGCCTGTATGAAATGAACCATAGATATCGCTGTCAATACCAGATGCCCACCCTGCCCATTTGAGAATATCAGTTAATTTTGTATGTGAACGTACTGCCACTGTGCCTTTTGTAATATACCGGCTTGTCCTTTGGATCGCTTGGAACGAGTAGAAACAAGTTCTTGTATGCCTGCCTTAATTTTTTCCTTGAGATAGGTTTTTAACGTATGCGTCCGCTTGCTTTTTGGGTTCTACGCCGTTATTCGTTTATATACCCTAAAATCCGCAGTTTTTTATAGTACACACAGATTTTTCTTAAAACCGGACTCCATCCGCCAAACATCTGTTTGTCACTTATCCAAGTTTATTTTCAATCCGAATTCCTTGAATACGTCTTGCTGAAACTTGGTTGGAGCGTTCACGAAGAATGTCCCTTTTTCTGATTTTCTTATTTTTAGCATGCTCAATTTGCGCAATACT
>Ga0172377_10000418_pt1 | contig 39897 bp, 53 predicted proteins | sample Pumphouse3metaG_FD_119749 | JGI IMG/M metagenome (GOLD analysis project Ga0172377, IMG submission 119749) | Leachate microbial communities from a municipal landfill in Southern Ontario, Canada - Pumphouse #3 metaG | ecosystem: Engineered > Solid waste > Landfill > Unclassified | place: Canada... | reverse complement strand
CTCTTTCCCCGAAGGATTATTATCTGGATCTTCTCGGAGGAGACTATAAGGATACGGAGAAGCTTCTGGTCCTGGATTCCCCCTTCCCGAAGGAAAACCGCCGTGTTTTTATCGACAACCGGTATTCCCTCTACTACCGGGACAGGGACACTACCCTTTATCCGATATACGAAGAAATCAAGGAAGCCGTACAGGCAAAGAAAGGCAATTATTTCGTCTTCGTCCCCAGTTTCGAGTACCTGGATGCTCTCCGTTCCTTCTTCGTCCAGGACCCTATAGAGGATGCCGATATCTTCTACCAGGAACATACCATGCGGGAAGAAGAGAGGGAAGCATTCCTTTCCCGCTTCCAGGCAGAGAATACGAAGACCGTTGTCGGCGTTCTGGTTATCGGCGGTGTCTTCTCGGAAGGAATCGATCTGGTCGGAAACAGGCTGATAGGATCAATCGTCATCAGCGTCGGGCTTCCCCAGATCGGATTCGAAAGAGACCAGCTGAAGAAGTATTACGACAAGAGAGGAGGCGAGGGAAATGCTGTCGGCTTTGCTTACGCCTACACCTATCCGGGAATAAACCGAATCCTCCAGGCAGCCGGAAGAGTCATCCGGACAGACACGGACAAAGGATTCCTGCTCTTCATTGATTCTAGATTATCCTATAGCGCCTATCGTAAAATATTCGATGAGATCTACCCGGACCGGATCCGGCTCTATTCCAAGAGCCAGCTTAGAATGGTCCTAAAGAAATTCTGGGAGGACACGAAATGAACTTCGATCAGAAACACATCCGGAACTTCTGTGTTGTCGCCCATATCGACCACGGAAAAAGCACCTTATGCGACCGGATCCTCGAAAAGACAGGAGCTGTCGCCAAAAGAGAGCTCACCCCGCAGATGCTCGATGATATGGCTATCGAGCAGAAAAGAGGAATCACCATCCGCCTTAACGCGGTCTCCATCACCTACAAGGCAAAAGACGGGGAAACCTATCTTTTCAATCTGATCGATACCCCTGGCCACGTCGACTTCACCTACGAAGTCAGCCGTTCCCTCCGGGCCTGCGAAGGGGCTATCCTTTTGGTTGATGCTACCCAAGGCGTCCAGGCACAGACTTTGGCAAACGGCTATCTTGCAATTGATAACAAGCTCGCCATCCTCCCTGTCATCAACAAGGTTGATTTGGCTAGCGCAGATGTCGAGAAGACCCAGCTGGAACTTATCGATACCCTCGGTATCGATCCGGACAAATGCCGCATGGTATCTGCCAAGACCGGCCTGGGAGTCGATGAACTGTTGGAACACATCGTCACGGATCTGCCTTCCCCGAAAGGGGATGCTTCCCTTCCTTTGAAGGGACTCATCTTCGATTCCAAATTCGATTCCTACCGAGGGGTTATCATCCTTCTCCGTGTCTTCGAAGGTTCCGTCAAGGTCGGGGACAAGATCCGCCTTATGAGCAACGGGGCAGAATACCTCGTCACGGAAGTCGGCATCCGGACTCCCAAAGAGCTGAAGACGGATTCCCTCAAGGCCGGGGAAGTCGGGTATCTTGCGGCCTCCATCAAGAACATCAAGGATGTGCAGGTCGGTGATACTCTGACTCTTTCCCAGAATCCGACCAAGGAGCCTTTCCAGGGTTTCCGTAAGATCCAACCGATGGTCTATGCCGGACTCTATCCCAGCGACAACAAGGACTTCGAGAACCTCCACGATGCCCTCGACAAGCTTTCCTTGAATGATGCCGCTCTTGTCTACCAGCCGGAGACTTCCGTCGCTTTGGGAAGCGGGTTCCGTTGCGGCTTCGAAGGTATCCTCCACATGGAGGTCATCCAGGAGAGGCTGGAAGAGGAATACGACCTGGACCTCGTCTGCACCGCCCCGAGCGTCGTCTATGAGATTGAGAATACGGACGGATCTATCGACTGCATCCAGAACCCGGCGGAGTTCCCTTCCGACCGGACGAAGATCAAGTCGACTTCTGAGCCTTTTGCCCATGTCTTCGTGATGTCCCCGAAGGAATATATCGGGAACATCATGTCTTTATGCCAGAACCGGAGAGGAATTTTCCTGAATATGTCCTACATCGACGAATCCCGGGCAAAGCTGGAATATACGATGCCGTTAAGCGAGATCGTCTTCGACTTCTTCGATAGGCTCAAAGCCTGTTCATCGGGCTATGCCTCCCTGGACTATGAAGTGACCGGGTACCAGAAGAGCGACGTGGAGAGGATGGATATCCTTCTCAACGGAGAAAAGGTTGATGCTTTGACGACGGTCATCTTTAGGCCGACAGCCTACTACCGGGCAAGAGCAGTCGTCGACAGGCTCAAGGATGTAATCCCCAAGCAGCAGTTCGAAATACCGGTCCAGGCAGCATTCGGCAGCAAGGTTATTGCCAGGGCCGACATCAAGGCCGTACGCAAGGATGTCCTTGCCAAGTGCTACGGAGGAGATATCTCCCGCAAGAAGAAGCTTCTGGAGAAGCAGAAGAAGGGCAAGAAGAGGATGAAGGAATTCGGTAAGGTGCAGGTTCCTCAGGAAGCCTTTATCGCGATGCTGACAGTGGATGAAAGTCCCAACAGCACAGGCGGAAACGGCCATTGAGGGGAAAGCACTAACATTTAGTAATAAAATAGTAATTTATTCTTTTGAGTTGCCTTATAATAGTACTATGTTTTTGGAATCCACCGCACATGGGAATGATTGAAGAAGGACGTAAGTTCACCGAAGACGCCTATTTTACCCGGGAACAGGTAAATGCCCTTTTCAATTCCAGCGAGACGGACGAAGTCTGGAAGAACGTCCTTTCCTACCGTTCCTTCTTCTCTGTCGAAACGGATCTTTCGGATACCGCCCATAACCCCTATGAGATCGTCCTTACCAAGACCCTGTCTTCCAGCGTCCACAAGCTGGAGATGGAGCTTATGTCGGATCTCGTCCTGTTCGCGGATCTTCCTTCTTTTGCCAAATCGGATTTCCTTCTCCAAAGGAAGGAAAAGTCCCTGGAGGCACTGACCCGCTACAACGGGGTCACCAACGCCTCGAAGGAGACTCTTTCCAGGATGGCAAGAGGAGATATCGAAAGCATCCCCGCCCAGCTTTTCGGTGCCCATGCGTACGGAGAAGCCTATCAGCAGGATCTATTGGAAAAAGGCCTTGATCTCGCCTCTCTAGGCCGGATCAACAGACTTGTGATGGGAGACGACAAGGAGAGCAATCCGAGGTACCGGACAAGTACCCCGAGCGACCTAGTCAATACGCTTCTTGCTCCGGAATGCAAAGAGATCCCTTCCTATCTGGAGAATCTCTTCTCCTTCCTGAAGCAGGAAGATGTTCCGCTCCTCTTCCGTGCCCTTTCCATTGTCTATGTCTTCGATTACCTCCGCCCTTACGAATACGCCGACGAAGAGACGGCTTCCCTTCTTGCCAAGAGCTTCCTCCGGAAGAGCCCTCTTTCCACGATCGGCTTCGTCTTGGACTTCGAGTCTATCGCCTTCGCAAGAAGGGTTCAGTTCTTCCAGCGGGCAAAAGCCTGCGAGAAGAGCCTGGATCTTACCTATTTCCTTACCCTCACTCTGCCTTTCCTCGAACAGGAGGAGGCAAACCTGAAGAAGGAGCTTCTGGACGAGAAGATGAAGGAAGCACCGGTCAAGGGAGATACCCCGGTAATGCAGGGAGAGGAAAGCCTTGCCTTGCCTTACTTCCCGAAGGCTCCCAAGGATGTCAGCGAAGACACGATCAAGAAGCTGCAGGAAGTCTATCCGGGGCTTAGATACAAGGAAGCCCATTTCTATTCCTCCCACTGCACGATCGGACTTTTCTATACGATCAGCCAGTTCCAGAAGGAAGAGAAGACAGTCTACGAGACGGCCAGAACCAGCATGGACGATCTGTCCGGGCGCGGATTCTACAAGAAGAGCAAGATCAACAAGAAGTTCGTCTACTCCCCTATTCCTCTTTCCGAAAATAAAACCGAGGAGAAGAAACAGCATGAATAGCAAGACCCTTTCCGTTCCGTTCCTGGCCGAGATTCCGGCATTCGTCATCATCCTCCTGGTTGTTCTGGGAATCCTGCTTTTCAGCATCGTCATTTTCTTCTTCACTCCTTTCTTCCATAAGAGCAACCCGTTCCACGACAAGAAGAAGTCGGAAGAAGAGATTGCCAAAGAAGCCGTGGATTCCCTCGTTGTTTCTCCTAAGGAAGTTTCGGAAGGAACCTACCATAACGAGAAGCACCAGAAGGAAATCGCCAAAGGGGAGAAGGAATACGGATTCATCTTCTCCGATTTTGACATCGAAGCTATGCTGATCCAGCTCCAACAGGATGAAGTCGACCTGCATAACCACCTCCAGTAAGGGGAAGAAGGTTACTTCTCTCTACCTCCACATCCCCTTCTGCGACTCCCTCTGCCCGTACTGCGATTTTGCAAAAGTTTATTCCGGCCTTTTCGACCATCGTCTTTACCTTGCAAGGATGAAAGAGGAGATCGAAGACCTTTCCATACCGACGGATTCCCTTTCTACCATCTATATCGGGGGAGGAACCCCTTCTTCTTTGACCAAGGAGGAGCTTTCCCTGCTTCTTTCCTATCTCCATAGCCGTTTCCCGTCCGTAAAGGAATTCTCTATGGAAGCAAACCCGGAATCCCTAAGCGAAGAAAAGATCGGAGTCCTTTCTGAGAACGGCGTAAACCGCATTTCCTTAGGCGTCCAGAGCGTGGACCCATCGACCTTGCAGAAGCTTGGACGGAAGCACAGAAAAGAAGACGTCGAAAAAGTCCTTTCGCTCCTGAGGAAGGCCGGGATAGAGAATATCAACCTGGATTTCATATACGGTTTCCCCTTTGCCGGAAAGGACGAATTAGCAAAAGATATTTCCTTTGCCTTGGAAAGCAAAGTCCAGCATCTATCTTTCTATTCCCTCCAGATAGAACCGGGGACTTTGTTTCAGGACCTAACGCCTCTTTCGGATGAGGAGCTTAGGAGGCAGTACGACTTAGTGGTATCCTCTTTGAAGAAGCAAGGATTCCTCCGTTACGAAGTATCCAACTTTTCTTTTCATGGTAAAAGATGCCTACATAATTTGAATTACTGGAATGAAGGATATTACTATGCCGCAGGAATATCGGCAAGCGGTTATCTTCCGGAGATTAGGTATACGAACACGAAATCCATCACCTCCTATCTGAAGGGGGAGAATAAAAGGACCCTGGATCCTATCTCGGAGAAGACCGAGGAATTCGAATACCTGATGACAAACCTGAGGCTTGTAGACGGTTTCCTTCTTTCGGATTTCAAGAAGCGCTTTCATAAAGACTTCCTCTTCTCCTACAAGGAAGAAATCCAGAAGGCGGAAGACTACCTTTCCATCGGAAAAAGCCGGATAAGAATCAAGGCACGGTATCTTTATACAATGGACTCCGTTCTGCTTCTCCTGCTGAAGGATGACTAGGTAAACATACATTTCCTTGCAGTTCGAAATTTTCCCCTTTATTTTTTCTTTTCGCTGTCATAGAATACTACCATTCGCACCGCAAAAGGAATTTACCGTTTGACAAAAGATGTTTGTTTTTGGTGTCTTCTTTTTTCCTGACGGCAAAAAACAGAAAGAAAACAAAAAGGAGGTTTTCCAATGGCAGAAAAGCGGAATCGGGATGGGAAGAATCAGCAGAGAATCAAAGGAGTCGTCGAGTCCTTCCGCTTTTCAGCGGAAAAACTCGTTTCCCTTTCCGCGGAGGAAGTATACTCAGCCCTCTTTCCGACAAAGAATTCCGTTGACCTTCCTTCTTCCAGTTCCATCAAGTACCTGATCAGAAGTCCAAAGTTTGCTTCCTGCCCGGATGAGAAAGATTACCTTGCCGCTGTCATCCTTGCCCTATCCTTCCTGCCCGGGGAAGAAGGAAGGATCCTCTGGAATTACTACTTCCGGGGAGACCATAAGGAAGAGAAGAACTACTCCAGAAGCGGATTCTACAGGCTTAGGTCGAAGGCCCTCTCCGATTTCTTCACGGCTATCGACAAACCTTTCATGGTTGTTCCGGATCCGGAAGAAGCATAAGTTCCAGAAGTCACCCCGTAAAAACACAGCCCTCCGGTTAGAAAAGAATCGGAGGGTTTTTATGACCGCAAAGAAATATCTGATCCGGATTCTTCCCGACCTTCTCCTCCTTCTCTCCTGTTCCCTGTTCTTTTCCTTCCTTCTCCCGAGGAACCAGTTCCTGGTCCCTGCTTTGTTATCCATCGTCCTATCTTCCGTCTTCCTCCTCCTCTCCTATCCCATCGTGCAGAGGAGGAAGAAGAAGGAGGCCGGTATTGCCTTCTTCTCCTCCTTCCTGGAGCAGCTGGAGATGGGATACGGAGGAGAGAAGAGCTATGATTTCGCATCCCAGTACCTGGTGGGGTATGTTCCGGTTGCAAGCTACCCGGAGGTACAGGAGAGCGGTGGGGAAAGTATACCGCTTGGCGGAAGGAGGGAAGTCTTCTCCTTCCTTCTGGAGCAGGAGAAGAAGCAGGAAGCCCATCTTTTGAATACTGCCGAGCTTAGGAAGGAGCTTTCCGGGGAAGAGGAAAGGATGCTTGCAGCAGACAGGAAGGAAGAGACGGAGAAGCGGACCTTCCCCCTTCTGCTTGGTTCCCTGTTCCTTCTTCTTTCCGTCTTCTCCGCCCTTTTCCCGGCTGCCTTAAGCTCTATTCCGGAAACTCTGTCCCTCTTTTCCTCCCTTTTCCTTTCGCTACCGTTTCCTTTTCTTTATGCCGTGGAGTTCTTTACTCTGAGGAAGGAGGCCAGCCATGAATAAGCCTAGGTTTTCCTCCGGGAAGAAAGGAAACAGCAAGTTCCTCCTTCCCCTTCTTTTCTCCCTCCTCGGCCTTGCCCTCGGTGTCTTCCTCTATAAGCAGACCGGGAAGATGAGCCTTGTCCTGCTCCTTCCTTTCTTCTTCTGCGCCGTTAGTATGTTCCTGATTCCGGAGATCAGCCTCGAGAAAGGGCAGAAGGATATGGGTCCCTCCAAGAGGAATGCCCTCTTCTTCTACCGCCAGTATCTTCTCTATTCCTCCCTTCTATCCAGTTTCCAGGAAGGTTACCGTAAAGCCTTGGCAAGTATTCCGACAACCAGCGAGAAAGATGCCTTATCCGATTACCAGGAACAGGGAGGGAAAGGAGATTTTCCTCTCCTCATCACCAAGACCAGGAAGGAAAGCTTCCTTAGGATCCTAGTGAAGAAAGAGCTGATGGTAGACGAGGAAGTGACGCCAAATAGCCTGTCCTCTTTGGAAGAGGCTATCTCCTCCTATGAAAAGGAGACTAAGTTGGAGGTACCCAAAACAAGCCTTTTCCCCTTATGCCTTCTCCCTCTCCTTTCCTTTTTAGCGGAGGTCCTTTATGTTTCCTTCAAAGGGCTGTAAAAAAAGAGTAATTCCCATCCTTGTTTCCTATTCCTTTTTCCTTTCCTTCTTCTTCTTCCTCCATGTAGAAGACCAGATCCGGGAACAGGACTTTGCAAGCAAGGCTACCAGCTATAAGGAAAGAGTTACCAAAAACTACGATCAGGAATTAAGGCCTTCTTCGGGGCTTCCTAAAGACATCCGTTTCATACTCCTAAAGGAGGATGAGGACGGAAAGAAGATGTATCTTCTCCGCTCCCTTAGAGGATATCTACTGAAAGAGGGATATATAGAGATGGAATGCACCTATCCAACTAGCCCGTAGGGGAAGAATGTTCTATAATCAATTGCTATCTTTTGGGAGGCACACATGGATATTTTCGGCGATTTGGAAAAGAGAGGTCTCTTAGACCAGTTCTCGGACGAAAAGAAGATCCGGGAACTCTTATCTTCTCCTCATACTATTTACTGCGGATTCGATCCTTCCGCAAAGTCCCTGCAGCTTGGGAACTTCATTATGATTTCGATTCTCCAGCGTCTTCAGAAGGCCGGACACAGAGTCATCGCCGTCCTTGGCGGCGGAACCGGAATGATCGGAGATCCTTCCGGGAAGAAGGCGGAGAGGAAGTTCCTTGACCGGGATGCCATCTTTGCCAATGCCAATGCCATCAAAAACCAGCTTTCGAAATATATCGATACCACGGATCCGAAGAAGGGACTCATCGTCAACAACTACGACTGGTGGTCCAAGATCGATGTTCTTACCTTCCTCAGGGATTACGGAAAGAATTTCCAGATCAATATGATGCTGGACAAGGATGTCATAAAGAACCGTCTCGAAGCCGGTATCTCCTATGCGGAATTCTCCTACATGCTTCTCCAGTCGGGCGACTTTGCCCGTCTCTACGAGAAGGAAGGATGCAATATCCAGATCGGCGGCGGAGACCAGTGGGGAAACCTCACCAGTTCCCTGGATTTCGTCAAGCGCAGATTCGGACCGGATACTCCCTGCGAAGTCTTCACCTTCAAGCTCATCACGGACAGCAACGGCAAGAAGTTCGGCAAGAGCGAGAACGGAGCCTTATACCTGGATCCGGAACTCACTTCCCCGTACAGGCTCTATCAGTACTTCATGAATGTCTCCGATCTGGACGTCAGACGCTACCTCTACATCTTCGATTCCCGTCTGGTCGAGGAGATCGACAAGCTGTATGCCGCCCATATGGAACATCCGGAACTCCGTCAGGGCCAGAAGGAACTGGCCCGCGTCATCGTCACTGCCGTCCACGGAGAAAAGGCTGCCGAAGTCTGCAAGACGATGTCCGAGGCTCTCTTCAAGAACGACTTCAAGGGACTCGATAGCAAGGAACTCCTGGAACTCACCGACGGGCTTGTGATTGCAAACGAGACGGAAGACATCTCGCTTCTGGACGCCCTTGTCCTTACCAAGCTTGCCCAGAGCAAGCGGGAAGCCAGGGAATTCGTGAAGAACGGCGCAGTCCTAGTCAACGGCGAGAAGGTCACTGACCTGGATGCCGTAGTCAAGAAGGAAGAAGCGCTGGACGGCGGATTCATCTTCCTCCGCAGGGGAAAGAAGAACTACGCAGTCCTGAAGTACTAAGGATACAAAACGAAAATGGCCGGTTCCAGCGGAACCGGCTTTTCTTATTTCCCCGAAAGGAACTTCAGGATTTCCTCTTTCGTCTTCTCTTCGTAAGGATAGAGGGACTTCCTATCCGAAAGCTTGGTGCTCTCGAACTGCTTCTCGTTGTAATCCCTTAAGGCCTTGGTAGGCTCTTTGTCTATCTCCTTGAATTCCTTCACCAGCTTTCCGTAGTTTTCGGCACCTTCTTTTGCAAGAAGGGTGTTGTGCTTTCCGTGCTCGGTGAGGAATACCCGGACATTGGCCTGCGGATGGAGCTCGTAATAACGGGCGAGGCTATCCGCATAAGGAACCATCGTATCGTCCCTGGCCTGGAGAAGAAGAACGGAAGTCTTATGGTTCTTCTTCGGGCCTCTCGTCGCTTTGATCCTGTATCTTCTCGGAAGAAGGAGAACGTAGTCCAGACCGTAGAAAGGCCGGATCAGGGAAAAGGTCTTGGGGGAGAACTTCTTCAGGACGTCCTTCCCGGCAAGGTAAGGGGAGATAGGAGCGGAACGGACGACCGCTTTTGCAATCTCGGGATGATTTCTTAAAGCACCGGCAACGCTGTATGCACCCCAGCTATGTCCGTACAGGTAGATAGGAAGTCCGTGGTTCAGGTTCTTCTTCTCCACCTCATGGAGTACATTCTCCAGGACGTATATGCCGTGGGCCAGGTATTCCTGCTTGTCCCCGTCGCTCATCCCGACGCCGTACTGGTCATAGGCAAGGACTTCGTATCCGTCTTCGGCAAGAAGGGAGATATCGAGAAGGTACTGGATGTGGGTTCCGAAAGCTCCATGGCTTAGGACGACAAAGGCCTTAGAGTCCTTTGCCCTCTTGTCCTTATAGATGTATCCCCGGATAGCCTTCCCATAGTATCCGCAGACGAATTCCTCCCTTACAAGGGTGCTGGAGTAGTCTTCGAAGCGGAGATAGCAGGGATTCTTCGGATCCTCTCCTCTTGTTCCCATCATCTTCTTGTTGGCAATATAGAAGATTGCCATCGTGAAGATGATATACAGAAGCACAGCACAGACGGCGGCAAGAATCAGGATAACCCACCATTTCATCTTATTTTGCCTTTCTTCTTGCTACTATTATATCCTTTGTCCTGCCGGATTTCCTCCTTTCTCTATGCCGAAGTTAGCACTCGCCACTTGAAAGTGCTAATTTTTGGTTTATACTAGAATCAGTCGATAAAAAGGAGGTCCATATTATGGAAAACCAGGAACAGAAGTATACTACCCGGGTGATCGATGCCATAAATCAGGCATCCCAGATCAGCAAAGACAAGGGACTAGCCACGATTGATATTCCGGCGCTTCTCAGAGCGCTTTTCGATCAGCAGGACAGCATGTATGTGTCGATTCTGAAGAAGACGGATGCGGATCCCAAAGCCGTATCCCAGGAGATCGATGATTTCCTGAACCATTCCGTCAAGACCACAGGGACTACGAACCCGGAGGCTTCTTCGGATCTGCAGAACCTTCTTTACCATGCAACGAAGATCCAGGAGAAGATGGACGATGACTACCTTTCCGTAGAGCATCTGCTTCTGGCGCAGTTCGAAGTACGCCATTCCCTTGTTCTCCGCCTAGGAGAGATTCCTAACTATACCAAGGAAAGCTTCACCAAGGCCATCAAGGATATTAGAGGCACCAACCATGTCACCAGCGACAATCCGGAAGCCAGCTATGAAGCCCTCAAGAAATACGGAAGGGACCTGGTTTCGGAAGTCGCTTCCGGAAAGATCGATCCGGTCATCGGAAGGGACAACGAAATCCGCAGGGTGATGGAGATCCTCTCCCGGAAAAGCAAGAACAACCCGGTACTGATCGGCGATCCGGGCGTCGGAAAGACGGCAATCGTCGAAGGGCTCGCCTGGAGAATATTCAAAGGGGATGTCCCGGAGACTTTGAAGGACAAGACGGTATGGGAACTGGATGTCGGAAGCCTGATTGCCGGTGCGAAGTTCCGCGGAGAATTCGAGGAACGACTAAAGGCCGTCATGAAGGAAGTCTCGGAAAGCAACGGAAGGATCATCCTCTTCATCGATGAAATCCATACTTTGATCGGTGCCGGAGCCGGAGGGGATTCCTCCCTGGATGCCGCAAACATCCTGAAGCCGATGCTGGCAAGAGGAGAACTCCACTGCATCGGTGCGACGACGATCAACGAATACAGGAAGTACATCGAAAAGGATCCGGCTTTTGCAAGACGTATGCAGAAGGTCCTAGTCGACGAACCGACGGTAGAAGACAGCATCGCTATCCTCCGCGGAATCAAGGACCGCTACGAGCAGCACCACGGAGTCGAGATCACGGATGATGCGATCATCGCCGCCGTCACTCTCAGCAAGCGTTATATCACCGACCGTTTCCTTCCGGACAAGGCCATCGACCTTATCGATGAAGCCTGCGCCAAGGTAAGGATGCAGATCGATACGATGCCGGAAGAGCTCGACGAAGTCAACCGCAAGCTCATGCAGCTCCAGATCGAAAAGGTCTCCCTCAAGGACGACGACAGCCCCAATGCTGTCAAACGTCTCTCGGAGATGGAGAAGATGATTGCGGAGCTCACCAGCCGGAAGAATACCCTGACTGCCAAGTGGAAGGCAGAAAAAGGAGAAGCCGAGAAGCAGAAAGTCATCAAGAAGAAGCTGGATATTGCAAAACTCAACCTCGATAAGGCTCTTCAGGATGCAGACTACACAACGGCAGCCCGTATTCAGAACCAGGAAATCCCGGAACTGAAGAAGGAACTGAACGGTGCCTTAGATGCCACGAAGACCTCGACCATGCTTTCGGACCGCGTTACGGATGAAAGTGTCGCCCAGGTGATCTCCCAGGAGACCGGAATCCCTGTCAGCAAGCTGACAAAGACCCAGTCCCAGAAGATCCTCGGACTGAAGAATGCCCTCGGGGAAAGAGTCATCGGCCAGGATACTGCCCTGAAGCAGATAAGCGACGCCATCGTCCGGAGCCGAGCCGGGCTAGGAGACCAGAACAGGCCGATCGGAAGCTTCCTCTTCCTAGGGCCGACAGGTGTCGGAAAGACGGAAGTCGCCAAGGCGCTGGCGGAACAGCTCTTCGACTCCGAGAAGCAGATCGTCCGCATCGATATGTCCGAATACATGGAGAAGGAAAGCGTCAGCAGGCTTATCGGCGCCGCCCCTGGCTATATCGGATACGAAGAAGGGGGACAGCTTACGGAAGCCGTAAGAAGGAAGCCTTATTCCATCGTCCTCTTCGATGAAATCGAAAAGGCCCACCCGGATGTCTTCAATATCCTCCTCCAGGTCCTGGACGACGGCAGGCTTACGGACGGCCAGGGAAGAACGGTCGACTTCACCAACACCATCATCATCATGACTTCCAACCTCGGCTCGGAATACCTGCTTGACGGGAACACCAAGGAGAACAGGGACAAGGTCACCCTCCTTCTCAAGAGGACCTTCAAGCCCGAGTTCCTGAACAGGATCGACGAAATCGTCCTCTTCAACTCCCTCTCCGATGCCGTCATCGACAAGATCGTCGGCAAGTTCCTCTGCCAGGTCCAGAAGAGGCTTCTGGAGAAGGGTGTCTCCTTCTCCTATACAGAGGAAGCCGTCAAGGCCATCCATCAGGATTCCTTCGATGTCACCTACGGTGCAAGGCCGATTCGGAGATACATCCAGAACCATGTCGAGACTCCTCTTGCCTTCGCCCTCCTCGACCATGACATCCTGGACTTCGTGAAGCTGGACGGAAACAAGGACGGTTCCCTCTCCTTCTACGGGAAGGACGGAAAGAAGATCCTTCTTCCGAAAGACGAGCAGTAGAAAGGAAAGCGGAAGCCGGCCTCAGCTAGCTTCCGCTTTTCTGGTTCTTCTTTCCGAATCTGCAGCAAGGAAGAAGAGGACAGGTTAGGCACTGCGGGTTCTTGGCATGGCAGATGTTCCTTCCGAGAAGGATAAGCCTCTGATGGAGGAGAAACCCGTTCTCCCCCTGGAAGACCTTCTCCAGCCGTTCTTCCGTCTTCTCCGGGCTGTAGCTAGCCGGAACTAGACCAATCCTCCTGGTCACCCTGTAGACATGGGTGTCGACCGGGATGTAGGAATGGTGGTAGAGCTCGTCGAGGACTACTCCGCTCACTTTGTAGCCGACTCCGGGAAGGGAAAGGAGGGCTTTCCTATCGTCGGGGACCTTGCCTTGGTACTGCTCCCTCAGGATCTTCGCGGATCCGAGGATTGCTTCCTTCTTGCCGTTGTATAGGCCGATGGTCCTAATATCCCTGACCAGGATGTCTTCCTTATCCCTGGTGTAATCGGACAAGGAGGGGAGGTCACGGAAAAGCTTCTTCGTCGCCTCGTTGACGCTTCTGTCCGTCGCCTGGGCGGAAAGGATCACGGCAAAGAGGAATTCGTAGTCCTTCGTATACGAAAGGAAAGTCCCGCCTTCCCTGTAGAGAGCCAAAAGAGAGGAAAGGACTTCTTCCTTTAATCTTCCGTCACCTGTCCCCATGATAGGTCCAGTCCGAGTTGGCGAACAGGTCTTTGAGCTTCTCGTTCCTTCTCGTCTCCTCATTGACGGTGGAGGCGCCTACTTCCTTCTGGGAAGAGCTCCTCTCCATCTCCAGGACCTTCTTGTCGGCGGTCTTGAAGGAGATGTGTCCGCTCCTTAACAGGCTCTTCTGGCAGGCTTCCTTGATCATCCCTTCGCTTGCCCCTTCCTTGAGCCAGTTGGTGACGATATCCCTTTCCACGGAAGAAAGGGTTCCTCCTCCTATCTTCTCCAGCTCGTCGTAGAGGGTCGTGCTTGCATCTTTTGGACCGGACTGGCCAAGGATAGAAAGATCATGCAGATAATCCTGGAACAGCTTCTCCTTGAAGGGTTCCAAGGTGAAGGAGAGATCCTTCCCGATAGTGGTAACCGAAATATCCTTCTTCTTCAGAAGACGGCTCAGGGAGAGATCCAGATCCTCCTTGGGAGCGGTCATGTACTGGGAGAGGACATCGCAGGTGATAAGGGTTGCAGGCTCCCTTTTCAGGAGGGCATCGGAAACGAAGAGAACCATAACGTCGAGTTCCGATAGCTCGTAGTTCAGGTATCTCTTGATCAGCAGGCTCTTCCAGTCGATATCGTCTTTGGTGATTTCCATATCTTTTTCCTCTTTCCTTACCTTTCGTATGCAAACTGAAGACTGCAGGTCCTGATTATCTCTTCCCGGGCATCCTCTGGAGCCTTTTGGATTTCTTCCCGGATCTTTCCCGGCTTCAGCTTCCTCAGAAGATAGGCCTGGCTGATAAGCGCCTTCTTCGTCTCTTCCTCCGGAACAAGGGAATAGCGGGCCATGAAACGGTATCCCCGGAGGATCCTCAGGGGATCCTCGGCCAGTCTTTTCCCGGGGTCTCCGATCACCCTCAGTACCCGGTTCTCGAGGTCGCTCAGACCGACTCTCGTCGGATCCAGGACGAGGAGGGAAGTATCGGCGTACAAGGCGTTGATGGTGAAATCCCTCCTCTTGTAGTCGCTGCTGATCTCCTTGACGAAGACCACGGAGGAAGGATGGCGGAAATCGGCATAGTGCTCTTCCCTGCGGAAAGAGGCGATAGTGACCTGTACCTTGCTGCTGTCCGTAAACGTGGTCGTCCCGTAGGAAGCGAAATAGGTGGCAGAAGGGAAGGCGGAATGGACAGTTCCGGGGTCGATAGGGGTAGCAACATCGAGGTCTTTCGTCTTCTGGCCAAGAAGCGTATCCCGGACGACGCCGCCGACAAGGTATAGAAGACCCTTCCCGAGATTATCCTCGAGGGTCCTGAAGGACTGAAGCAATAACGGATCCAAGTGCAATTCCATAAATAAATGCCACCTCTATTATAAGGTGGCATTCATTATTTTGAACTCTTTATTTGTTTCTACTTCTTGCCGTTGACAAGATCCTTCAGGGTCTTGGAAGGCTTGAACTTGACAGCCTTGGAAGCCGGGATCTCGATGTGCTGATCCGGATGCGTCGGGTTGACGCCTCTGCGGGCAGCTCTCTCGACAAGAGCGAAAGTTCCGAATCCGGCAATCTTGACGGAAGTCTGACCATCAAGAAGTCCCTTAGCAATATCCGCAAAGACGATCTCGATAGCTTCGGTCGCCTCTTTCTTCTGCATTCTGCCTTCCTTAGCTAATAGCTCAGCAAGCTCTTCCTTCGTAATCGGTTTTTTATCAGCCATTGTTCAATAGCCTCCTGTTCTACGGAAAATATAGCATAAACAAGGGGAAAAAGCAACTCTTTTATGCAAGGGCTTACTTTTCTGATTTGAGCGTTCTATTCATTAAAAGGGGGATGGCCTTGGAAGGGCATAGACCTTCGAAAAGGATTTTATAGACAGTGTCGGTAATCGGCATATCGATTCCAAGCTTTTCGGCAAGGAGGGAGGCATACTTGGAAGTGAAAACGCCTTCGGTGGTCTTATGATTGGAGGCTAGGACTTTTTCTGCAGAGTCTTCTTCCCCGATTTCCTTTCCCAGGGTATAGTTCCTGGAAAGCGGGGAAGAGCATGTCAGGACCAGATCGCCGACCCCGGAGAGTCCGAGGTAGGTTTCCTTCCTTCCTCCCATTGCAGTCCCGAAAACCGTCATTTCGTGGAGTCCTCTTGTGATAAGGGCGGCCTTGGCGTTGTTCCCTTCCTTAAGTCCGTCCAGGATTCCGGAAGCGATCGCCATGACGTTCTTCAGAGCGGAACTGCATTCCGCACCAATCTCATCCGTGTTGGTATAGACGCGGAAGAACTGGTTGGAAGAGAAATGCTGTATTCTCCTGGCTTCTTCCTCGTCCAGGGAGACGGCAGTAATCGCCGTAACCTTATGCCGGATGACTTCCTCGGAAAAGCTAGGTCCGAGAAGAGAAACGATCGGATAACGCTTCTCTTCGGGAATTCTCTTTCTGAGGACGGAAGACAAGCGTTCCTGTGTTTCCGGATCAAACCCCTTGGCAAGGGAAAGAACATGGACCTTTTTGTCATTGGCTTTTAGAAGAGTGCCAACTTTCTCGGCAACTTCAAAGTAGCTCTTGCTGGGGACAGCAAACACCAAAGCATCGGCAGAGAGGACCGCAGAAGAGAAATCGGTCGTATAAGACATGTTCAAAGGGAGCAGGACGTCTGGATAGAGCGGGGAGATGTGATCGGTATTGATCTTCCTGTCCTCTTCCTTCCGCCCGTAAAGAAGGACGGAAGAACCGTTCTGAGCCAGAACGAACCCGAAGGCCGTTCCCCAGCTGCCGGCGCCAAGGATGCTAATCCTCATCCGTGATTCCTATTCCGCTCCGCTTTCCGCGGATGACAAGCTTTACCGGGCAGGTAGTGAATCCGAAATCCTTCCGTATCACATTCTCGAGGTAACGCTGGTAGGAGAAATGGAAATAATTCGGATTGTTGCAGAAAAGAAGGAAAGTAGGAGGAACATCGTCCGTCTGGGTAGCATAGGAGATCTTGAGACGGCCGCCGTTGAAATCCGGTGCCTCGTTATCCATCTGGGCCTTCCGGATGGCGGAGTTGAGCATCTGGCTGGGGACCTTGCGATGGATGACTTCATTCAGTTCCTGCATAGCCGCAAAGACCTTGTTGACGTTGCTGCCGGTCTTGGCGGAAAGGAAGACGATCGGCGCATAGCTTATCGCCTTCATATCGTCGCGGATCTGGACAGTAAGATTTTTTATCTGTTCCGGAGTATGTTCCTTCAGATCCCATTTGTTGACGACGATGATAACGGGTTTGTTGTTTTCGATGGCATAGTGGGAGATCCGGATGTCCTCCGAGACAAGTCCTTCGCCGGCGTCGATCAGAAGCAGGATGATATCGGCACGTTTTGCGGCATCCGCGCTGCGGATGACGGAATACTTGTCGAGGTCGCCGGAGACCTTCCCCGGTCTTCTTATGCCGGCCGTATCGATCATGACATAATCCTTTCCGTCCCGGCTGAAAGGAAGGTCGACGCTGTCCCTGGTCGTTCCGGAGACCGGGGAAACGACGACTCTCTCGGCTCCGAAGATCTTGTTGGCGAGGGAGCTCTTTCCGACGTTCGGCCTTCCGAGAAGAGCAAACGTCAGGCAGTTTTCATACGGATTCTCCTTCTTTTCTGGAAGAAGCTTGACGGCGGCATCGAGAAGGTCTCCGATTCCCAGTCCGTGCTCGGAGCTGATCGGATAAGGATTTCCGAATCCCATGGAAAGGAAATCATAGGCATTTCCGATCAGGGTCTGGTCATCGATCTTGTTCACGACAAGGAAGACCTTCTTCTTGAAGGGACGGAGCTTCTTGGCAGCGAAAAGATCGGCATTCGTAATGCCTTTTCTCCCGTCCACGACGAAGAAGACGATATCCGCTTCGCCGAGGGCGAAGTCGACCTGGTTCTGGACTTCCTTCTGGAAAGGAATCTTCTCCTCCGTGATACCGCCGGTATCGATCAGGGTATAGACCATGTCCAGCCAGTGGCCTTCTCCGTAGTTCCTATCCCTGGTGATTCCTAGTTCCTTCCCGGTAATCTCCTTCTTCTTGTCCGAAAGCCTATTGAAGAGGGTGCTCTTTCCGGAGCTCGGGCTTCCGACCAGGGCAATCGTGCCCTTCCTTGTATATTCCTGTTTTTCCATATCTGTCTCCTTTACTTTCCTGTCTTCTCTTTATAGAGGGAAAGGATCTTATCGACTTCTTCCTCAATCGTCATATCGGATGTATCGAGAAGAATGGCATCCTCGGCAGGCTTGAGAGGCGAAACCTCCCTATGGGAATCCAGATAGTCTCTCTTCTCGATTTCCTCCTTGATCTGGGCAAGATCGGAAGGAATGCCTCTCCGGATATTCTCCTTGTATCTTCTCATAGCCCTGGCATCGGAACTTGCGGTCTGATAGATTTTCAGGGCCGCGTCAGGCAGAACGACAGTCCCGATATCCCTTCCGTCCATGACAACGGAGGCAGACTTTGCCATATCCTTCTGGATTTCGACCATCCGCTCTCTCACGAATCCGAAGGCACAGGAGTAGCTGACAAGGGAGGAAACATCCGGTTTCCTGACTCTGTCCGTAACATCCTTCCCGTTAAGGAACACATGCCCTCTTTCGTCCTCTCTGACCGCAAAGGAGGGAAGGAGCTTCCGGGAAGAAGCTTCAGCTTTCGGATCCAGACCGGATTCGATAAGGTAGAGAGTGAATGCACGGTACATGGCACCGGTATCGACGTATACAAAACCTAGGGCCTTGGCAACCCTTTTGGCAGCTGTCGACTTGCCGCTGGCGGCAGGACCATCGATAGCAATAGACGGGTATTGATTGTTTTCCATACAGGATCCTTTCTATAGGACATGAAGAAGGAATAAGGCAAGGAGGACAAAGAAGAGGATGGCAAGGGTGATGAGGACGGCGAAGATGACGACACGGGAGGATATCTTGACCCTTCCGGCCCGTTTCTTCTTCCTGGCTTCTTTCCGGGCAAGCTTCGTGCTCGTCTCCTTCTTCCGGTCGGATTTCTCGTTGAGCAGTTCGTCGATGGTAAGAGAGAGGGTGTTCTTCTTGATCTTCGGATCGGAGAGGCTTTCACTCGGAGTCTCCAAAGAGGCAGGAGACCCGGCCAGATTATGCTTTGGCAGGTTCTTCCTTGTCGTCTTCGTCTCGGTGAAGGAATAGACGTCCATCCGGCTGATCTTCGTCCGAAGGTCAGCATATTTGAGGACGCGGGACTTTTCTTCTTGGCTCATTAAAAAAAGCTCATTTCTTATTATAGAGGTTAGGAAGCAACAAAAGAAGAAAGAAGCGGATTTCTTTTCTTCCAGGAAGGCTATAAAGAGTAAAAAAGAGTTGAACTTTCCGGCCCTTTTCATTATGATATTCCTTGCTGCCGCAGTAGCTCAGTCGGTAGAGCAACTGATTCGTAATCAGGAGATCGTAGGTTCGATTCCTATCTGCGGCACCAGAAAAAAACAGGGAAGCCGGAAGGCTTCCTTTTTCTTATATCCGGACATTGAAAAAGCGGGGATTAACCCCGCTTCTTTTCCACTTAGAACTAGTCGACGAAGGCGACTAAGGCTAAAGGAGCATTGTCTCCTCTGCGGTTGTCAGTCTTGAGGACTCTGGTGTATCCGCCGTTACGGCTCTTGTACTTCGGGCCATAGACGTCGAACAGCTTCTGAACCGGATCCTTGCCGCTCTTCTCATCGGCAAAGCCCTCTTCCCTGAGCCACTTGGCAGCCTGTCTCCTTGCGGCGACATCGCCCTTCTTGGCATAGGTGACGAGACGGTCAGCCTTGGCGCTGATGCGCTTGGCGACATCGAACTCGACAACGACCTGACCAGTGATGACAAGCTGAGAAAGGACATTTCTCATCATGTTCTTGGTCTTGCCCGAGGTATAGCCCGCCTTGAAGCGGACACCGCCCTTGCCGTGGACATTCTTTCTTCCGATTGTACCCATAGGTGTTTAACCCTCCACGTTACTTCTTGGCGCCGTCGTCAGGCTGAAGAGACAGACTGAGCTGCGCCAGCTTATCCATGATTTCTTTGTAGGACTTCTTGCCGAGGTTACGGACCGTCATCAGTTCGCTTTCCTTCATGTTGCAGAGATCCTGGACCGTTTTCAGTCCGTTTCTCTTCAAGCAGTTGGAAGAACGGACGGAGAGATCGAGATCCTCGATGCTCATCGTCGTATACTTGTTCTCCGGTTTTGCAGTAGCCATCGCCATGATGGTGGAGGACTTGACTGCACTGTCGAGATTCTCGAACACCTTGAAGTGCTCATCCAGAATCCTGGCCGAGAGGGCAACGGCGTTGACCGCCGTCATGCTCCCGTCGGTTTCGACGGAGAGAACCAGAGTCTCGTAATTGGTATCGTGCTGGACACGAGCAGGCTCGACAGAAATCGAGACCTTCTCGATCGGGGAGAAATTGGAATCGACGGCGATCATTCCGATCGGCCAGTTGGAATCCTTGTTCTCCTCGGCAGTGACGAAGCCTCTTCCCTTGTGGGCGTGAAGGGCCATCTTGATGTGGCCGTTCTCGCCTAAGTGGCAGAGGACGAGATCCTTGTTGACAACAGAGACCATATCCGGGCAAACGATATCTCCGGCAGTTACGACCTTGTTGCCCTTGACTTCGAGCTTGAGGACGTAATCAGCAGCATCATCGTCGCTCTCGTCCTTCAGGACAAGCTTCTTGACCTGAAGAATGATATTGGTCAGATCTTCGACAACGCCCGGAAGAGGAGTGTACTCATGACGAGCACCTTCGACTTCGATGGCGTAGACCGCAAGACCTGGAAGAGAGGAGAGCAAGACCCGTCGCAGGGCATTACCGATCGTGACCCCATATCCCTTTTCCAAGGGAGTGACCGCGAAACTGCCTGTATTGGCATTGACATCACTCTTCTGGATGTCAAACTTCGGCTGAACAAATTCTTTCATTGATACTCTCCTTTACTCCAATTTATCCACGAGGACGCTTCGGCGGCCGGCATCCATTGTGCGGGATCGGAGTAACATCGGCGATGGACAGAACCTTAAGTCCGCTGGCTTCAAGAGCACGGACAGCCGTCTCTCTGCCCGGACCCGGGCCCTTGACTTCGACATCGACCTGGCGGAGACCGCGGTCGAAGACACTCTTTGCGACCGACGCAGCTGCAACCTGAGCAGCGAACGGAGTGGACTTCTTGCTTCCCGACATTCCGCATGTTCCGGAAGATGCCCAGGCAATTACCTTGCCATCTTCGCTCGTAACGGAAATGATAGTATTGCTGAAGGAGGCATGGATGTGGCAGACTCCCTTGATGAAGTTGAGCTTGGCCTTCTTCTTACGGATAGTAGTCTTCTTTCCCTTCTTAGCACCAGCAACAGCGGTAGGGCCCTTAAGGGCACTAGGAGCAGCAGCTGCCGGCTTTTTGATTTCATCAGCCATTTTTCGTTATCCTCCCAGCCTACATCGTTGCCTTCTTGTGGTTGGCAACAGTCTTTCTCGGACCTTTGCAGGTACGAGCATTGGTCTTATCACGCTGACCGCGGCAAGGAAGATTTCTCCGATGTCTCTGTCCACGGTAAGTACCGATTTCTTCCAGACGCTTGATGTCGAGCGCAACTTCACGGCGGAGGTCACCCTCGGTCGAAAACTTAGCGACTTCGGCACGGACTCTGGTCAGCTCTTCCTCAGTGCAATCCTTGACTCTCTTATTGGGATCGACCTTGGCAGCTTCGCAGATCTTCTCAGCACGGGTGTCGCCGATTCCGTAGATATACGGAAGAGCGTGCACAATCTGCTTGTCGTTCGGAACATCCACTCCAGCGATTCTTGCCATAGTGTTTTTTTCTTTCTCCTTATCTCTAGCCCTGTCTCTGCTTATGCTTCGGATTCGAGCAGATGACCATGACACGTCCCTTACGCTTGATTACCCGGCAATTCGGGCAAATCGGTTTAACGGAAGCTCTAACTTTCATTGGAACTATTCTCCTTTACTTGTATCGGTACACAATACAGCCATTCGTGACATCATATGGGGAGATTTCGACCGTGACCCTATCCCGAGGAAGGATACGGATTCTATTCATCCGCATCTTGCCTGAGATCCTGGCACGGATCACAGCACCACCGTCGAGCTGTACCGAATAGAGCCCGCCGGGTAGGGAATCGAGAACCGTTCCCTCCATCTTAATGAAATCTTCTCTGCTCATGCTTGTTTCTTATCCTCCAATTCTTTGAGATGTCGACGCACATTGGAGTCGACAGAGAGCACTTCGGCCCCCGTGTCCGTAATCAGCACGTCGTTTTCGTAATGGGCATTGATCTTGTGATCAGCACTTTGTACGCCCCATCCGTCGGCAAGCGTGATGATTTTGCTATCCCCGCTCATCACCATCGGTTCGATAGCGATGACCATACCCGAACGCAGGAACGGACCAAAGCCCAGTTCCGGGGAATAGTAGTTGTAAATGAAGGGATCTTCGTGCATGGTTTTTCCCAAGCCATGGCCGCCGTACTCTTTCACGAGCGAGAAGCCATACTTGTCAGCTGTCTTCTGGATCTCCATGGAAATCGCATTCACATGGACGCCAGGCTTACAGACCTTAAAAGCATTGTAGAAGCACTCTTCGGCGCAGCAGATGAGCTTTTTTGCTTCATCGGAGATGTTTCCAACCGGGAAGGTGCGGCAGGCATCGCCCTGATATCCTGTATCGTCCTGGTTACCCATGTCGATAGAGAGAATATCGCCTTCCTTCAGCACGACATCTTTTGAGGGGATTCCATGGATGAGAGTATCGTTGACACTAGCGCAGACAGCAGCTGGGTAACCATCCTCGAGCTTGAAGGAACAGATTCCTCCAGTCTCCCGGATCAGACGGTCCGCGATCTTGTCGATCTCGTAGGTCGTCCTTCCCGGACGGATTTCAGGGGCAAGCTTGTCGAAGATTGCACCTAACTTTCCGCAGGCGGTCCTCATCATTTCGATTTCTCGTTTCGACTTGATGATGATCATCTTATTTGCCTTCGACTGCCTTTTCGACGTCCTGGAAGACATCTTGGATGTCTTGGAGTGCATCGACCTTCTTCAGAAGCCCGGCCTTTTCGTAGTAGGAAGCGATTGGCTCGGTTTCCTTATGGTAAGCATCGATTCTGACTTGGAAGCTTTCCGCGTTGTCGTCTTTGCGCTGGAGAAGATTGGATCCGCAGCTGTCACAGACGCCTTCCACATTCGGCTTCTTGGTAAGAAGATTGTACGATGCACCGCATTTCGGGCAGACCCGACGGTTGACGATCCGGTCCATGATGACCTTATCATCAGCAACGAGCAGCAGAACCGCGCTTATGGTTCTGCCTTCTTTCTCGAGGAGCTTGTCAAGAGCCTCAGCCTGGGGAATCGTCCTCGGGAATCCGTCAAGAAGGAAACCCTTCTTGCAATCCTCCTCTGATAACCTCTCCTGGACAAGACCGATAACGACCTCATCGGGAACAAGAGTACCCGAATCGATATACGACTTGGCAGCAAGGCCCATAGGGGTCTTGTTGCCAATAGCGGCCCGGAACATATCGCCGGTCGAAACATGGCAGATGCCATACTTTTTGACGATGAGCTCGGACTGAGTTCCCTTGCCGGCAGCAGGAGGACCCATCAGGATGATGTTCAATGCAGTATTCTTCTTCATTCGTTACAGCTCGCTTTCCGCATAACCGTTTCCGGCTAAGATGCCATTGATCTGGTTGTCGACTTCAAGAGCAACGCCAACCACGATGATGAGACCTGTTCCACCGATAGCAAGACTCTGCGGGACTGCTCCCGACAAAGCAAGCACAACCGGAAGAAGGGAAACGACGACTAGCGACATACTACCAAGGAACGTAATCCGGTTCAGCGTCTTGGAGATGTAAGTCTCCGTTTCGGCGCCCGGCTTGATTCCGGTAATATAAGTCCCCGATTCCTGGAAGTTCTGAGCGATCCGCTCCGGATTGATCTGGAGCTGCGCATAGAAGTAAGAGAAGAGGATGATTAAGACCGCATAGATTATTGTACCCCAAGGGAAGGAGAAACTGCTAGTCATCTCGGTCATTTTCTGGTAGTTGAAGACGTCTTCGAGGACCTGTGCCCACTTCGGCGGGTTCCCGTTCGAGAAGAGAGACACAAGGATGGCAGGCATCATCATGAGGGACACCGCGAAGATGACCGGCATGACGGAGCTGACATTGACTTTCAGCGGCAGGAACGAGGCCTGTTCGGATGAAAGATCATTGTTCTGCGACGTATTGGAGTGGCTGACCGGAAGCTTGCGGACCGACTTCTCGATGAAGGTAACGAAGATGATGATTAGGAAGAGAGCCAGCAGGTAGACGACGATCTGGACACTGCCCTTCAGGATCAGCGACGGATCTCCGGACTGGACCTTGTCTCCCAAGAAGTTTTGGAAGGCAGAGACGATCTGGCTCGGAAGCTCGGCAATGATACCGGCTCCGATCAGCATAGAGATACCGTTTCCGATACCCTTGTCCGTAATCTGATCACCCATCCATTCCAGCATCATCGTACCGGCAACCATGAAGATGATGATCTTGGCATATCCCCACGGAGTGGAATCCGTCAACGTGATTCCCTTGCTGTTCACAAGGGCCACGATGATTCCGTAGCTCTGCACGGCGCCAAGAACAACGGAGAGAAGACGAGTCACGACATCGATTTTCTTCTGGCCGGATTCGCCTTCCTTGCTCATCTCCGACAGGGCGGGGAGAACATCCATCGAGAGAAGCTCGATGATGATCTGGCTCGTGATGTACGGGGATACTCCTAACGCAAGAAGGGAGAAGTTCGCAAGCGCGCCTCCTCCCATCATATTTAGAATCGAAAACGAGGATGAATCATCCCAGAGGGAACTGGCGTTTTCCACGTTGACCCCTGGAACTGTGATAGCCGATCCGATACGAAAGACCAGGAAAATCGCCAACGTAAAGAGTACACGATTCTGAACATCCTGATTCTTGAAATATGCGGCTATCTTCTTCATTTACTTGGCCTCGTTAGCAGAAGCGGCCTTGTTGAGGGCAACTCTACTATCCTTAAGAGAAACAACGATGGCCTTTCCGCCGGCGGCCTCGATGGCCTTCTTGGCGGAAGCGGAGAATGCCTGGGCGGTAACGTTAAGCTTCTTGGTGAGCTTGCCATTGCCTAAGACCTTAACCGGGTGGTTGAGGTTGGCGACAAGGCCAGCTTCCATAAGGATAACATCATCGACAGCAGCACCGTTCTCGAACTTCTCGAGGTCCTCGAGATTGATGATGACATAAGGTAAGCGGTTCGGAGAAACGAATCCGTGCTTCGGAACACGGCGGTAAAGCGGAAGGTTTCCGCCTTCGAATCCAAACGGGACCTTGGAACCCTGACGGGCGCCCTGACCCTTCTGGCCGCGAGTAGACGTCTTGCCCATTCCGGAGCCGAGGCCTAAGCCAACACGCTTCGGAAGGTGGCGAGAGCCCTTGGCAATCTTCATGGAATTCAAATTCATAGCCCGCCCTCCTTATTCTTTGTCGGAAGCAGGCTTTTCTTCAGGCTTAGCTTCCGGCTTCTTATCTTCGATCTTCTTGCCATAACGGACAAAGGCAATCTGCTTGTAGTCCTTGAGCTGTCCGAGTCCATCGACCGTCGCCTTGACAGCGTTGGTCTGAGTTCTCGAACCGTAGATCTTGGAGTAGACGTTCTTGACGCCAGCAAGCTCCAGGATAGCACGGACAGCGCCGCCGGCAACAAGTCCTGTGCCTTCCGGAGCAGGCTTCAGGAAGACCTGAGTCGCACCGAATTTGCCCATGACCGGATGCGCAATGGTATCGCCCTTGACAATAGCAAGGTGGAACATATTGCGGCGAGCAGCAGTTACTGCCTTCTTGATGGCTTCCGGAACTTCTCCGGACTTGCCAAGGCCATAACCATACTTGCCCTTCTTGTCGCCGATGACGACGAGTGCGGAGAAACGGATTCTCTTACCGCCCTTGACAGTCTTGGCAACACGGCTGATCTTGACGACCTTCTCATCGAATTCCATATCCCGGCGTCCGCCGCGGTTGAATTTTCCACCGTTGCGTCCACCGAACTTGTTTCCGCCCATACCATGTCCCTGTCCCTGGCCACGGAAATTTCCGTGTCCCATCGGACGGTTCATGGTCTTGGCATTCGCAGCAGCTTCGGTCTTGGCCACAGCCTTGACCTCTGCTTTCGCCTCGGTCTTTACCGGAGCGGGAGCGACGACTTTATTTTCTTCTGCCATTGATCCTTACCCCCTTAGAAGACGAGACCGCCCTTACGAAGGGCCTCGGCTACGGCTTCGACCTGTCCGTGATAGAGATATCCGGAACGATCGAAGACGACTTCCTTGATCTTCTTGTCGGCTGCCTTCTTGGCGAGGTCTTCGCCGACCTTGGTGGCCGCATCCTTGTTGGACGGGTTGTCAAGACCGAGCTTGTCGCTAGAAGAGGCAACTAAGACGACGTTCTTCACATCGTCGATGATCTGCGCATAGATGAACTTGTTGGAGCGGAAAATCGAAATACGCGGACGGGCCGTAGTGCCGGAGATCTTGGCTCTGACGCGAACGTGGCGATGAAGACGAGCCTTGTTGCGATTGAATGTGCTGTACATATTTTTTCAATCCTCCTATTACTTCGCAGCCCCAGCGGCCGGTGCAGCCGCACCAACAGCAGACTTCTTTGCAGAAGCAGGCTGACGGAGAACGACGACCTCGTCCTGGTAGCGGATACCCTTGCCGTGATAGCATTCCGGCTTCTTCTTCGAGCGGATGTTAGCGGCAACCTGTCCGACGAGCTGCTTATCGAATCCAGAGACGGTGATGGACATATCCTTGGTATTGATAGCCATGGAAATGCCATCCATTCCCTTGATGATGTCCGGATGCGTATGTCCGACATGGAGGACAAGATCCTTGCCCTGCATTTCGGCACGGTAGCCAACGCCCTTGATGACAAGAGTCTTGGAGAATCCGTTCTGGACTCCCTCAATCATGCCAGCAACAACAGCGCGGACGGTTCCGTGATTCATACGGGAATGGATGTTGTCATCCGGGATAGTGAAGGTAAGGACGTTGTCCTTCTCTTCAATCTTGACGATCTTATCGAATTTCTGATTGAGTTCGCCCTTCGGTCCCTTGACAGAGACAGCGTTGCCGTCCTTGACGGTAACAGTGACTCCAGCCGGAATCGTAATGGGCATTCTTCCGATACGAGACATAACTGTTTCCTACCTCCACATTACCAGACGAAGGCGAGGACTTCTCCGCCGATGTGAGCCTTGCGGGCTTCCTTGTCGGTAAGAATTCCCTGCGAAGTCGAGATGATTGCAATTCCGAGACCATTGAAGACTCTCGGAAGATTGTCGGCAGCGACGTTGACGCGAAGACCCGGCTTGGAGATTCTCCGAAGGCCGGAAATAACGGAATTGTGACGGGAATCGTACTTCAGCGTGATCGTCAGAGTCTTATACGGCTTGTTCTCTTCCTGCTTGGAAGAATAATCCATGATGAAGCCCTCACTCTTGAGGATCTTCGCGATGGACTCATTCATCTTAGAGGTCGGAAGGGAAACGGATTCGGCCTTGCTGTTGACCGCATTGTGGATGCGGGCAAGTAAGTCAGCAATAGTATCATTAACCATTGTGTTTTTTCTCCTTTCCCAAACTACCAGGAAGACTTATGCATTCCGGGGATCTCACCCTTGTAGGCGAGCTCGCGGAGGCAGATACGGCAAAGTCCGAACTCCTTGATAACACCATGGACACGTCCACACCGCTTGCAGCGGGTGTAGTTCTGAGTCTTCGGGTGCTTCTTCGGATTCTGCCACTTAACAATCAAAGCTTTTCTTGCCATGACCTATCTCTCCTTTACTTCTGGAACGGCATTCCGAGAGCCTTGAGAAGGTAATAAGCCTCCTTATCGGTCTTGGCCGTAGTGACAATGATGATATCCATACCCTGGGTACGGCTCACCTTGTCGAAGACGATCTCAGGGAAGATGATCTGTTCCTTGACGCCGGTGGAATAGTTTCCACGGCCATCGAAGGAATCGTTGCTGATACCGCGGAAATCACGAACCCGCGGGAGATCGATGTTGACGAACTTATCGAAGAAATCGTACATACGGGTACGACGGAGCGTCACCATGACGCCGACCGGCTGTCCTTCACGGAGCTTGAAGTTCGCGATGGACTTTCTGGCCTTCGTCACGACCGGATGCTGTCCGGCGATGGCGGTCATCTCATTGACGGCCTCTTCGACGTTCTTCTCATTGTCGCCAGCCTGTCCGAGTCTCATGTTGAGGATAACCTTAACAAGCTTCGGGCATTCCATGATGGAAGAGTACTTGAACTCCTTCATCATTGCCGGGACAACTTCCTTCTCGTACTGATCCAGTAATCGGGAGACGATCTGGGCCTTCTGATTGCCTTTGGAATGTGCCTTCTTAACGGAGGCAACGTTTTTCTTTACTTCAGCCATTGTGTCTCTCCTTACTTGATCTCAGTATTGCTCTTCTTGGCGATGCGGACTTTCTTACCGCCCTTCTCCTTGAGAGCAACCTTGGTGGCCTTGCCGGACTTGGCATCGACCAGGGCGACGTTTGAGACGTCGACCGGAAGAGTCTTGTCGACAATGCTTCCCTTCGGATTCTGCTGATTCGGCTTAACGTGCTTTTTCACAACGTTGACGCCTTCAACAAGAACCTGATGAGTCTTCGGAAGGGCCTTGACGACCTTTCCCTTGACTCCCTTGTCATCACCGCTGATGACGATCACGGTATCGCCGGTTTTGATTTTCATGATTTTTCCAATCCTCCTAGTGATTACAGGACCTCGACAGCAAGCGAGACAATCTTCATGTACTTGTCGCCCTTGTCACGGAGCTCACGGGCGACCGGTCCGAAGACACGGGTACCCTTCGGAGTGCCATCGTCGTTGATGAGGACAACGGCATTGTCATCGAAGCGGATGGTGCTTCCATCAGCTCTCTGATAGCCCTTCTTCACACGGACGATAACGCCCTTAACAACATCACCCTTCTTAACCTTACCATTCGGGATGGCATCCTTGACCGAGCAGACGACGACATCGCCGACTCCGCTCGACTTGCGGAAGGATCCACCGAGAAGACGGAATACCTTGACGGAACGGGCGCCGGAGTTATCGGCGACGACCAAACTGGTCTCATTCTCAATCATGGACTATTCTCCCTTCTTGACGATCTTGATGAGGCGGAACCGCTTATCGTGGGATAACGGACGGCACTCCTCGAAGATAACAACATCGCCAACCTTGGCTTCGCTGTTGCGATCGTCAACCTTGTACTTCTTACGGACAGAGACACGCTTCTTGTAGACCGGATGAACCGAATAGGTCTCCGTCTCGACAACGATGGTCTTCTGCATCTTCGCAGAGACAACGATGCCCTGAAGCTGTCTTCTAACCGAGGTCTTGATGACCTGCTTATTTTCTTCAGCCATGTTATGACCTCCTCCTACTTCGCCTTGGCGGCATTAACCGCTGCGGCCTTTTTCCGTTCATTCTGAACGGTCATGCATTTCGCGATATCCTTGCGGGTAACCGTGATCTTGCTTCCATTATCGAGCTGACCGGCCCGGGCCTGGAAACGGAGGGCAAGAAGAGCGCCCTTCAGTTCCGTGACCTTGCTAGCGAGGTCTTTATCCGATAACTTTCTGATTTCATCGATTGTCATAGTTATTTAGCCTCGCCTTTCTTCTCATCGCCCTTCTTGACGACATGAGACTTGACGGAAAGCTTATATCCGGCCTGATGAAGAGCCTCTTTGGCATCTGCATCCGGAACTCCGCCCATCTCGAAGAGGACGGTTCCCTTATCGACAACAGCCCACCATCCGTCAACAGTACCTTTTCCGTTACCCATACGGACCTCAGCAGGCTTCTTCGTGATTCCCATGTACGGGAAGATACGGATGTAAAGGCTGCCGGTCTTCTTGGTGAAACGAGAGAGGACAACACGGGCGGACTCAATCTGCTTATTGGAGATATATCCGGTCTCAGTGGCAATAAGGCCAAAGTTTCCGAATGCCACCGTGTTGCCACGGCTAGCCTCTCCGCGAGGGCGGACGAGGTGGCTTCTTCTCCACTTCATTCTTTTAGGCTGTAACATCGTTATTCTCCTTTCGTCTCGCCGTTAACCTTGTTTTCAGGGGTAACAGCAGGAGTAGCAGACCGCGGAGCAGAGTGGAAACCATTGTTTCCTCTGTTGCTCGGGCCGCGGAACGGACGACGTCCGAACTTCGGCTCCGGACGGCGATCTCTGAGTTCCTTGTAGTTTTCCGGAAGAGCAATCCAGACCTTGACACCGATGACACCATAGATGGTGTGGGCCGGGATGTAAGCATAGTCGATGACCTGACGAAGCGTCATAAGGCCAAGGGCGCCTTCCTTGTATTCTTCATAGCGGGCGATTTCAGCGCCGTTGAGACGGCCCTTGCACATAGTCTTGCAACCAAGTGCACCGGCTCTCATGACTCTCTGAATGGCCTTCTTCTGAACGATACGGGAAGATCCACGATCTTCGATCTGCTTGGCGATGTCTTTGGCGACAAGGACAGCATCGAGATCCGGATTCTTGATTTCGACAACTTCGATGGACGGCTTCTCATCATGCTTCTTCAGCATCTTGGTGAGAGCAGCCTGGTAAACCTTGAGATCGGCACCATCAGCGCCGAGGACCTTGGCAACCTGGGAAGCAAAGATCGAAATCTTGACAGCCTTACGGACTCTCTCGATATTGATGTGGCTTAAGCCGCAATCCTTGGTGTTAAGCGCCTTTTCGAGATACTTACGGATTTCGACATCTTCGTTAAGGAAGTCGCCGAAGTCCTTCTTGTCCGCATACCAATGGCTCTCCCAATCCCGGTTAATACCAAGACGGAGTCCATTCGGATTAACTTTCTGACCCATAGGTTTTACTTAGCCTCCCGATTCTTGACGGTCACATAGATGTTGGACCATCTCTTGACCAAGCCCGATGCAGAACCCTTAGCACGAGGCTGGATTCTCTTGAGCTTGAGAGCATCGCCGGCGGAAATTTCGGCGACATATAAGGATTCTTCGTTCATCTTGAAGTTGTTGACGGCATTGGCGGCAGCAGAAGCGATAAGCTTCTTGACAGCCTTGGCGCAAGCCTTCGGGCAATTCTCCAGGATGGCATAAGCATCCTCGACGTCCTTTCCGCGGACAAGATCCAGAACAAGTCTGACCTTTCTCGGAGTGGCGCCGTAGTTCAGAAGCTGAGCTCTGGCCGCAGTGGCTAACGGCTTGGCTTCCTTCGTTTCGGCCTTCTTCTCAACCTTCTTGGCAACCGGCTTAGCAGCTTCCGTGGCAGGCTTCTTGACAGCCTTGACTTCAGCCTTCTTAGCAACCGGAGCAGTAGCCTTCTTGGCGGCCGGCTTCTTGGCGGCCGGCTTCTTCTCAGCGGTCTTCGCCGCTACTTTGGTTTTCTTTTCTTCTGCCATGATCGATCTCCTTACTTAGCAGCCGGAGCAGCCGGTTTGGCGGCAGCTGCCGGTGCAGCTGCTGCTGCAGCGGCCGGAGCGGCTGTTTCGACATCCGTGCCGGAACGATGGTGAGTGAACGTTCTAGTGAACGCAAATTCGCCAAGCTTATGTCCGACCATATCTTCCGTAACATAGACCGGAACGAACACATGTCCGTTGTGGACAGAAATCGTATGCTCCAGGAAATCCGGGAAGATGGTGCTTCTGCGGCTCCAGGTCTTGATGATTTCCTTCTTACCGGCATTATTCTGCTCCTGAACCTTCTTGAGGAGCTTGGGATCGCAATACGGTCCCTTCTTTAAGCTTCTAGACATTGATTATTACTCCTCCTGGTTTACTTGCCGTTTCTGCGACGGACAATGAGATGATTGGTTCTAGCCTTCGGATCACGAGTCTTGACACCCATGAGACGTCTGCCCCACGGAGAGCGAGGTGCATCGTGTCCAACAGGACACTTACCTTCACCGCCGCCGTGCGGATGGTCATTCGGGTTCATGGCAGCACCACGGACGGTCGGGCGTTCGCCTAACCAACGGGTCTTGCCGGCTTTTCCCTTGTGGACAAGGTTGAAGTCATCATTGCCAACCATACCGATAGTGGCACGGCAGTCATTGAGGACCTTACGAACTTCGCCAGAAGAGAGACGGATCGTCGTGTAGCGGGCTTCGTGTCCTAAGATCTGGGCACACGTTCCAGCAGCACGGCAGGCCTGTCCGCCCTTGCCGGGCTCAAGCTCGACATTGTGGACCATGATACCTTCCGGAATGTTGCCAATTTCCATGGCATTTCCGGTCGAGACGACACCGGCCTTGCCATCGGAGACCTTGGCGCCAACTTCTAAGCCCTTCGGGCAAATGATATAGCGCTTGGTTCCGTTAACATTGACCAATAAGGCAATGCGGCAGTTGCGGTTCGGATCGTATTCGATAGCCTTGACAGTAGACTGAACTTCTCCAGCTCTCTTGAAGTCAATGACACGATACCGTCTCTTGTTTCCACCGCCGATGTGACGGCAGGTGATGAAGCCCTGGTTGTTTCTTCCACCAGTCTTTCCTAACGGTTTGGTCAAAGCTTTTTCAGGAGCCTTATTGGTGAGATCCTTGGAAGACATCGTAGTAAGATGTCTCATTCCAGGAGTCATCGCGTGATAATACTTGATCGCCATGATTGTTTATCTCCTATACCTTGCTTGATCTACTTAGCTTTCTTATCTTCAACCGGAGCTTCGTTAGACTTCATTTCTTCAGAAGCAAGAGCATTCTGGATCTTGCCAATGTTGAAGGAAGCATCGAAACGGATGGTGGCCTTCTTGTAATCCGGAAGCTTTCCGGAATACTTGCCGACACGGCGATTCTTGCCGGTCTTGTTCTGCGTGTTGACGCTCTTAACCTTAGCCTGGAAGAGAGCTTCAATAGCAGCCTTGATCTCCATCTTGGTGGCAGTCTTGCTGACTGCGAAGACAAGGGCATTGTCCTTGTCCTGGAGAGCCTGAGTCTGCTCGCTAACAATCTGATACTTCAGGATTCCGTAGTCCTTGTCAATCACCGGACGGGTGATATAAGGCTTGACTTCGGGTTCCTTCTTCTCGGCCTTAACGGCCTTCTTGGCTACCGGCTTCTTTTCTTCGGCAACCGGAGCGACTTTCTTTTCGTCAGCCATTACTTAGCTTCCTCCTCTTCCTCAACCGGAAGCACACCCTTCTCCAGGATGAGCTTGTTGGCATTCAGAATGTCATAGACCGAGAGATTGTCGGCCGTGGTCAGAACAACGTTCGGAAGGTTCTTGGCAGCCTTGATGAGGTTCTCATCAGCCTGGCTAAGAACGATCAGGTTCTTCTTCTCGTCTCCGCCGAAGGCAGCAAGTGCCTTGACGAAGTCCTTGGTCTTAGCAGAAGCGAATTCCTTCTCGTCATCAAGAACGATGAGGTTCTTGTTGGCGACTTTGTCGGAGAGAGCAGAGAAGAAGGCAATTTCATGCTCCTTCTTGTTCATCGACAGCTTGAAGGACTGCTGTCCGTTCGGGCCGAAGACGATTCCACCATGTCTCCAGAGCGGAGAATTGGCCGTACCTGCACGGGCATGACCGGTTCCCTTCTGGTTCCAAGGCTTACGGTTGGATCCGTGAACGATGTCACGGGTAAGCGTATGGGCAGTGGCGACTCTCCGATTGGAAAGGTCGACACGAACCGCACGCTGAACGACGACTTCATTGACTTCGGCGCCAAACATGTCTTCCGGAAGTACGACCTCACCGACCTTCTTGCCGGCGAAGTCAACCACCGGCCACGTGAGTTTCTTTTCGTTTGCCATAATGATTGTTCTTCTCCTTTACTTCTTGCCGTTGGCCTTCTTAAGAGCCTTGGAGCCAGACTTGAGAGCCTTGGCCGGACCCTTGGAAGCCAGAATAGCAGATTCCTTCTTGTCGATATCCGAGACCGTTTCCTTAGTGTAATCAACGATCGGAGAAGCGACAAACTTCGGCTTAGCGGTACGGACGGTAGTGCGGATCTTGATGATGGAATAGTCCGGTCCTGGGACGGAGCCACGGATCAGCATAACGTTCTTGGTAGGATCGATGGAGACGATGGCAAGGTGAAGAACGGTACGAGTCTTCGGTCTCCACTGTCCGCTCATAACACGGAACTTGTGAATACGGTTGTTCGTACGGCCGTTGGTAGCAAGGGAGCCGACCTGTCTGTGATAGCCGGAACCATGTCCCTTCGGACCGATGGTGTAGTGATAGTGCTTGATGACGCCGCTGTAGCCATGACCCTTGGAGAGTCCGGTAACATCGACCATCTCGCCAGCGGTGAAGGCAGTGGCATCGACGGAGGATCCGACTTCGTGGTTGCCATAGATCTCATCGCCTTCGATCTCACGGATGAAGTACTTCGGAGTAGTATTGGCCTTCTTGGCAATACCAATCTCCGGCTTCGTGGCGCGGGATTCCTTCTTGTCTTCATAACCTACTTGAAGAGCTTCGTAGCCATCCTTCTCCTTGGTCTTCTTCTGAAGGACGACGTTCGGAAGGACTTCAACGACAGTGACCGGATACATGGAGCCGTCTTCAGCGAAGACGGAAGTCATGCCGATCTTTCTTCCGATGATGGATTTCATAAACTGTTAGTGCCTCCTATGGTTACAGTTTGATCTCAACATCGACTCCAGCAGGAAGCTCGAGGTTCTTCAGAACATCGATGGTCTGCTTAGTCGGGCGGTTGATGTCAATAAGTCTCTTGTGAGTACGGATCTCAAACTGCTCACGGGAATCCTTATCAACGAACGGCGAACGGAGAATGGTGAAGATCTGCTTTTCGGTCGGAAGCGGAATCGGGCCAACAACGGTGGCGCCGGTCTTCTTCGCAGCCTCGACAATCTTCGCGACAGCCTGGTCAAGGACCTTGTGATCATAGCCCTTGAGACGAATACGGATCGATTTAGAATCTGCCATTTGTGATACCTCCTTTACCCAAGATCTAGTTTGGGTTTCCGTTCCGTGCGAATTACCCGAATACGTTAACAACCCTGTTGGGCGTTTCGGCAACTTCGCACATCAATACGGGCTGATATGGCAATCAGCGTGTTCTAGTTTACCTGCTGGGTCAACCTAAGTCAATCTTTTTTTATTCTTTTTTCAAGCTTATTAATATATAGGATATATAGGGGCCTAAGAAATAGCAACCCTTATCCGCGTTTCCGGCTCCGTTTTTCAGCCCTGATCTGCTTTTCCTAGACGTTCCCGGCTTCTTTGGAATAGAATAAGTGCATCATGAATCTCAAGTTAAACCAAGACGGACTAAACACCCTTACTAAGCTTTTGGAGCAGAAAGACAGCAATATGGAAGCTGCCGATCTTTATAATTCCTTCCTTACGGACCATTATGCTGACATCACCAAGGAAACCATCCATGAGTTTCTCCGCAACGGCGTTGCGAAGGAAGAGGATGCCTATTTCACCTCTCTTCTCCTGTCTTTGGATCTCAAGCCGACCGACCCGGATATCGAAGCCCTGAAGGCATCCAACGGTATCGATATCATCAAAAAGCAGAACCCAAGCCTTCTTCTGGATAACCCCTATTACAAAACCATCCGGATTCCGAAGGCATCCAAGGGGAGCTTCACTCTGGATACGAATTACTTCGATAGCTATGAAGGCTTTTCCTTCGACGACGTTTATGTCAATCCGAAGAACTACTTCGAAGAGAAGACCAGCCTCGGGTACTTTGCCCAGCCTATCAACTACCTCACGCTAAGTGAAAAAGGCGAAGTCTGGATGAGCATCACTCCCCATGAGATCAACACCATGGAAGAACCGATCCGGAAAGCGCACGGCAAGGTCGTGACATACGGACTGGGGCTTGGTTATTTTGCCTTTATGGCATCTTCTCTTTCTCCGGTGGAAAGCCTTACCATCGTGGAAAAGGACAAGAACCTCATCAAGCTCTTCCAGGATGTCCTGCTTCCCCAGTTCCCGGGCCGGGACAAGATCAAGATCGTAGAAGCGGACGCCTTCAGCTACATGGCCCATATCGCACCAAAGGAAAATTTTGCTTTCTCCTTCTTCGATATCTACCATACAGCCGATGACGGACTGCTAAGCTATCTCAAAGCCAAGAACCTGGAATCCCTCTCCGGGAAGACGGAATACAGCTACTGGATAGAGCGTTCCTTGCTGGCGCTTCTCCGCCGCTACTTCCTCTCGCTTCTTGAAGAATCCGAGCTTGGCTATACGGAGAAGGATTACCTGAATCCGGGAACGGACGAAGAGAAAATCCTTCTTGCCCTGTTCCGGGCAACCGAAAACACCGAAATCACCACTTCGGAAGAACTTCTTTCCTTCCTCCAGGACGATTCCCTGAAGCAGATTGCTGCTAAGGCAAAGATATAACAAAAGCAGGAGCCCCTTCTAAGGCTCCTGTTTTTGTTTGGCATTCTTCTGTATTTGTCTTTTATGTTTTCCAATGAACGTTGCTAAAGTCCCAAATCAAAACCTTTTTTACCGTAAGCCGATTCCAAAAATCAAGTTGAAATTGGTAGCATGTGATCTTCTCTTCTCTGCTTAGCTGTTTGTCTGCTTTTCACTTGCCAGGAGTATAGGTGCCGATTGCTTTCTTTTGATAATAGAAGTCAAAAGAATCATTGAAGTTATCAAACCCAAGGATCACTTCCATGGTTAATTCGGTAAGGGTCGGGACAACCTTTGCGTTCGTATAGGTGAGTTTCGTTTCCTTCTTCATTCCTTGCGACACCCCATCCACGAAAACCTCTTTGGAAATAGATTCCCGGTCATCGATGAGTTTAAGACCCGGGTAGGTTGTCTTCGACACCGTGTCTTCCGCATAGAAGTCGGCAATATCCACATTCCATTCTTTCGTCTCGGAAATATTCCGGATATCGGCAACAAAATACCGGACCGTTATAGACTCTTCGTTTTCAACAACGGCTTCTTCCTTCACGCCTTTGTAAGTAGTCGTAATGTCGGAGCTGCTGCCATTCACGCAAGAAGAGAGAAGAAGGGTAGGGAAGAGAAGAGGCAGCATAAGGAACTTTTTCATAAGATATCCTCCTTCCCAGTATTTTAGGAGAATTCCCTATTTTTTTCCAAGATGCAGCACGAACAGAAGAGAAGCAAAGGCAAAGCAAGTAATCTTGTTAATGGCAAAAGAAAAAACCTTATTGCTAAGGTTTTTCATTATCAGTGGTGGGGCCGAGGGGAATCGAACCCCTATGATTTCTCACTAGAACCTGAATCTAGCGCGTCTACCAATTCCGCCACGGCCCCAACGCGGTATTTATTCTACTCATTCCCCCGCTCTCTTTCAACATTTTTAAGGAAGAAAAGAGAAAAGGGAACGGAAGAAGCAGAGGATGCTTCCCAGGAATCCCTTCTTTTCCTCCTCCTTCTTGTCCAAAGCTAAAGTAAGAGAGAAAGGAACATATTCTTCCTGGCCTTCCATTTCCGCAAGAAGCCCGAAATAATAGGTGCCAGGCTTTGTCAGGCATGAGTAGTCCTCTCCTTCCGCCAGGGAGAAGGACTTCCCAGTAGAACATATCTCCCCGGCCCGGATCAGTTCCTCCTGGATTTCATTAAGGCTTGGGTAGGAAGAAAGAGAACTATAGAATCTTCTCCCCTTGTTCCGATAAGGCGGAACAAGGGAGGATACCGTGATCCGTAAAGTGGATATTGTCTCGTTTCCCTTGCCGTCCTTGGAAAAAAGGCTGAATTCAAAATTCCCCTCCTTTCCCTGAGAAGAAGAATAGGTGTCTTGAACAATCCTATAGGGGCAGGAGGAATCCAGAAGGAAGAATCCTAAAACATCCTCCTTGGATAGAATGGTATTTGGAGAAAGGGAGATGTGATCGTAAAGGCAGGAAACCTTAGGAGCAACATCGTCTACAAGGACATAACTACCGGAAACATCTTCCTTGTTTCCGGAAGCATCGACTACGGCAAAGCAAAACTCCGTTTCCTTATCTCCTTCTCCATAAATGTTTTCTTCTTCCGGAAGGAAAGAAAAGGAAAGGGGAGAAGAGGAGTTATCTATAAAGAGGTAGGAGTCCAGGATCCTTTTCTTTCTATCCCCGTACCGGGAAAGAGGAATCCGGAGTTCCTCCTCTTCTTTCTTCTTGGCTTTCGGAGGAAGGGTATCCCGGACTTCCAGAAGCACAAGGGAATCCTGATCCTGGAAAGAAAGGACAATTCGGAAGAGATCCCCCGGATGAGCTCCTCTGCCTTTATTAAAATAGCCGTCCTTGTCCGTGACTTTTGTTACGGAACATAGACTCTTATCTTCTTTCTCATAGACAAAGGAATCCCGGAAGAAAGAAAGAGTATAGGGATAACCTTCTTCGCTATAGAAAGGAAAAGACCAGGAAGAAACATGGTAGGGTCTTGCTTCTAGGCTTTTTTTCGGAGAAAAGATATCGCTGTAATCCCCGTAAGGACTCATCCTGCCGAAATATACTCCTTCGATCCCGACAGGGGTGTCCCCATATACAATCCGGATCTGCTCCAGGGATGGAAGGGAGAAGGAAAAATAGAGGTATATTGACATTCTGTTCGGGGAGAAGTAGAAGAAAGAAACAGAATCCGTCTTTTCTCCTCGGTAAAGGCCTTGGCTGAAGGCATCTAAAAAGGAGTCCGTCTTCCGGAAAGACGACTCCGTCTTTCCGTTTTGAACAATCTCATATCCGACTTCGTCGAAATACGTAAAAGACTCCGGAAGGGAAGAAAAACGGAGAATAAGGACTGCCTTCGTCCAGGGATGGAGAAGAGAGCAAGGAGAAGAAAGAAGAAGGAATTCTCCTTTGTTTCCGCTCTCTCCTTCTATATAGTCCTGGTTTTCCTCCCTGACAAGGTTCCCCTCCTTGGAGAAATCGAAGCAATAGGAACTACCGGAAGGAAGGTTTCTTTTCGGAAGAGGAAGAAGGGATAAAGCAAGAAGCGACAGGAAACATTTTTGCATGGTTTTTCCTCCTTTCCCTATCTCTAGCTCCAGAGAGGCGGTTTTACGGGATAGCAAAAACTTTTTTCTCTCCGTGCTCCTCTTTTTCTATGATATAATACTAACCGTTTGCTCCCGTAGCTCAGCCCGGATAGAGCGACCGCCTCCTAAGCGGTAGGCCAAGGGTTCAAATCCCTTTGGGAGCGCCATTTAGAAGTTGTCAGTTGTTTCTGCGCCCGTAGCTCAGTCTGAATAGAGCACTTGCCTCCGAAGCAAGGGGCCATGGGTTTAAATCCCATCGGGCGCACCAAGAAAAAACCGGTCTCCGCAAGGAGACCTTTTCTTTTCTGCAACGGCTTAAAAAGTCCCTTTATGTGCTATACTTATTGGAAAATACAGGGGTTCGGATATGCATTTCATGAAGCGAGTTGCCAGCCTTTCCAGGAAAGAAGCCTTTGCCTACTTGATTCTGCTAACAAGCTTCTTTTTGATTGACCTCTCTTTATTGACCATCGGCCTTATCCATCTGAATCCGGAAACACCGGATACCAACCCTTCCTATGCACTCCCGATGGCGATTGCCGGTGGCAGCCTCCTCTTCTGCTGCCTGCTAGTCATTGCCCTAAGTGCTATCTCCTCGAACTACATCCGGAAACATAGTATTCCGGTTACGACCTACGACCTGAGAAAGAAGAAAGACAAGGAATAGAAAAAGACCTGCCCTTACAGAATATTGAGCTGTGATTAGGGCAGGTCTTTTTTACGTTAATGCCTCTGCGATCAGCCATGCGGCAAATCCCAGAGCCATCGCCAGAACCATAATCCAGAATCCGATGTGCTTCTCGGAAACCGGCTTATCAATCGATTGAGGAAGAAGTCTAGCCATAACCTGATTGCTTAGACCATCCTGAGACGAATATCCTCCTTCCAGGGAAGGACGGTATTCATCGGGAATGTGGTTCCCAACCCGGTTCATATGTTTCATAAGTATTCCCTTTTTGTGTTTCCTTTCTGAGCAAGCTTGGCAATGCATCATAAGGATCCTCTTCTTACTTTTCCCTCCTTTCCGCAAAAGAGATTCCAGGGCATTTGGCTTTCCTGCTCGTTTTCACTTATTAGTATATATGTAACCCCTTACATTTTCAAGCCCTTACCCTTCTTCTTTTGTTTCTTTTCCGCTTTAAGTTGAAATCATTAGATAGAAGAAATAAAATAACTAAGCCTATTTTCCAGTCATGCGGACGTGGTGGAACTGGTAGACACGTGGGACTTAGGATCCCATGAGCAATCATGCAGGTTCAAGTCCTGTCGTCCGCACCACAGAATGCAAAAGCCCGGCCTCCAGATGGAAGCCGGGCTTTTCTACTAATAATCGGAATCGT
>Ga0172377_10000416_pt1 | contig 39910 bp, 49 predicted proteins | sample Pumphouse3metaG_FD_119749 | JGI IMG/M metagenome (GOLD analysis project Ga0172377, IMG submission 119749) | Leachate microbial communities from a municipal landfill in Southern Ontario, Canada - Pumphouse #3 metaG | ecosystem: Engineered > Solid waste > Landfill > Unclassified | place: Canada... | reverse complement strand
CAGAAAAAGGAACTTCGCTTCGGCAAGCCTTCGCTTCGTTCCTTTTTCTATAAATTAAAATAAAATGTATAATTTTGCAGAAATTAAAAGAAATAGAATTTACACACATTTTGGGATACTACCAAAATTTCACCCTTATTATGTTTTATCGGCATACTTTTATTCTATACACATTAATGGCACTCATAAAGGAATATACAAAAAATGATACCTTTACTAAAAAAAAACGTTGTATCAAAAAATGATACAACGTTCAGCATTTATAAAATAAAAAATTATTCTTTAACACCCTCATTTTTTGTATCGGTATCTTCTATATCTGCCGATTTAGATTCGACACTTTCTTTAACTTCAGCCTCATTTTTTGTGGCTTCTGTTGTGTCATTAGTTTCTGTTAGTGGACTTTCTGTTTTTTCAACTTTTTTACCTCTACCTCTACGGGTTGTTTTTGCTTTTGCCTTTTTAGCTCCACTATCTTGAGAATAATTTTCATTATAATCCACTAATTCAATGATACACATTTCTGCACCATCTCCACTACGAAATCCTGTTCTAAGGATACGAGTATAGCCACCGGGACGATCGGCAATTTTTTGAGAAATATCTCTAAATAACTCGGTTACTGTATTTTTATCTTGTAAATAACTAAAAACCATACGACGTGAATGAGTCGTGTCGTTTTTAGCTTTGGTCAATAGAGGTTCTACATATTTTTTCAAAGCTTTAGCTTTTGCAACCGTTGTGGTTATTCTTTTATGTTTTAGCAAGGATGTTGCCATATTCGACAACATAGCATGACGATGTGCAGACTTTCTGCTTAAATGATTTACTTTTCTTCCGTGTCTCATATCTCTACCTATTAATCTTTTTCTAAATCTAGTTTATATTTTGCTACGTTCATCCCAAATTCTAATCCTCTTGATTTCACTAATTCTTCCAATTCGGTTAAAGATTTTCTTCCAAAATTTCTCAATTTCAGCAAATCGTTTTTATGTACTGCAACCAAATCGCCTAAGGTTTCTATATCGGCCGACTTCAAGCAATTCAAAGCTCTGACAGAAAGATCCATATCAATTAATTTTTGTTTTAGAAGTTGTCTTATGCGTAAGGACGTTTCGTCGAATTCTTCGCTTAACGAAATTTCATCAACATTCATTGTAATTCTTTCTTCTGAGAATAGGATAAAATGATGAATTAATACTTTGGCGGCTTTTTTTAATGCTTCTTTGGGGTGAACAGAGCCATCGGTTGTAATTTCGAAGACGAGTTTTTCGAAATCAGTTTTTTGTTCTACACGATAATTTTCCACTCTATACATTACATTTTTAAGCGGTGTATGGACAGAATCTAAGGCAATAACACCAATTTCATCGTGTAATCTTCTGTTTTCTTCTACAGGAACATAACCACGACCTTTATCAATGGTTATTTCCATTTCCAATTTCACTCCAGGTTCCATGGAACATATGTGAAGGCCTTCGTTTAAGACTTGAAAACTACTTAAATACTTATTCATATCGCCGGCCTTGAATTCATCTTGAGCAACAATAGTAAACCTTACCTTTTCATTGGTCTGATCTTCTATCTTACTTTTCAAGCGAACTTGTTTCATATTTAAAACTATATCGGTAACATCTTCAAGCACGCCCGGGATTGTTGAAAACTCATGCAAAACGCCTTCAATTTTCATGGAAGTTATGGCAAAGCCTTCTAATGAAGATAAAAGCACACGTCGAAGGGCATTTCCTATTGTAACTCCATAACCGGGTTCCAATGGTCGAAATTCAAAGACTCCAAATGAATCTGTTGATTCTAACATTATTACTTTATCCGGTTTTTGAAAAGGTATTGTAACCATTTTAATATTATTTTTATTTATTATAATTAACTTAACTACTATTTAGAATATAATTCTACAATTAACTGTTCTTGAATATTCTCAGGTATCATTTCTCGTTCAGGAACCATCATCATCTTACCCAACATGCTGTTGCTGTCCCATTCCAGCCAAGGGAATCTGCTTGCATTATGACGACTTAAAGATTCGACAATAGCTTCCATAGCTTTGGAACGTTCTCTAACACCAACGATATCACCTACTTTTAAAGTATAAGAAGGAACATTAACCACATGACCGTTAACGACAATGTGTTTGTGGGACACCAATTGTCGAGCCGCCGATCGTGTAGGGGCAATTCCTAAACGATAAACTACGTTATCTAATCTTGATTCGATTAATTGTAATAATATTTCACCTGTGATTCCTTTTTTTGATGAAGCACGATGATAAATATTTTTAAATTGTTTTTCTAAGATACCATAGGTATATTTTGCTTTTTGTTTTTCTTGTAATTGAAGTCCATATTCAGAAACTTTTCCGGCACCTCTTTTTTTATTGATACCATGTTGACCCGGAGGATAATTTTTCTTTTCTAAATATTTATCCGGACCATATATAGGCTCTTTAAATTTTCTTGCTATTTTCGATTTTGGACCAATATATCTTGCCATATTATTTTACGCTTTTAAATTAATGATTAAACTCTTCTTCTTTTCGGAGGTCTACAACCATTGTGAGGCAATGGAGTAACATCGATTATTTCGGTTACTTCAATACCTGCAGCATTGATGGTTCTTATTGCTGATTCTCTACCGCCTCCGGGTCCTTTAACAAATACTTTTACTTTTCTTAAGCCCAAGTCATATGCCACTTTCGAAGCGTCTTGAGCAGCCATTTGAGCTGCATAAGGGGTGTTTTTCTTTGACCCTCTAAAGCCCATTTTCCCAGCAGAAGACCATGATATGGCCTGACCATAATTATTTGTCAAAGTAACAATAACATTATTAAATGATGCTTGAATAAATGCTTTTCCAAGTGCATCTACTTTTACGACTCTTTTTCTCGTAACTTTTGTTGATTTTGCCATAAACCAAATATTATTCTCTTAACGTTTATTATCTTAATTATTTCGTTGCTTTTTTCTTATTGGCAACAACTTTCTTTCTTCCCTTTCGTGTGCGAGCATTGTTTTTTGTTGATTGTCCTCTGACAGGTAATCCGATACGATGTCTTATGCCTCGATAGCAGCCGATGTCCATCAAACGTTTGATGTTCATTTGTACTTCCGAACGCAATGCTCCTTCGATTTTTATTTCACCAATAATGGTACGAATAGCATTTAAATCGTTATCATCCCAATCCTGCACTTTTTTATCCCACGACACATTAGCTTGTGTTAATATTTTTTGTGCAGTTGTTCTACCAATACCGTAGATGTAAGTTAATCCGATTTCTCCTCTTTTATTTTTTGGTAAATCTATACCAGCAATTCTTGCCATATACTTTTATTTTGTTATCTATCTAAAATTTTATTTTATCCTTGTCTTTGTTTGAATTTAGGATTTTTTTTGTTAATTACATAAACAACTCCCTTACGGCGAACTATTTTACAACCGTCTGATCTTTTCTTTACTGATGTTCTGACTTTCATGTTTATTTTTTATTAATTTTTATACCTAAATATAATTCTTGCTTTGGATAGGTCATAAATAGACATTTCCATTTTTACCTTATCGCCAGGTAATATTTTAATATAGTGCATTCTCATCTTTCCGGAAATATGTGCAATAACCTTGTGCCCATTTTCCAATTCAACGCGAAACATAGCATTGCCTAATGATTCTATTACTATACCGTCTTGTTCTATAGATGACTGTTTTGCCATTAATTATTTTTATTTTTTAATACTTCTTCTATATACTCATAGGTTGATAATACTTCGCTTCCATTTTCTCTAATAGCCACCATATGTTCATAATGTGCTGAAGGTTTACCATCGGCTGTACGGGTTGTCCAACCATCACGGTCAATACGTATATTTCTTACCCCTAAGTTTATCATAGGCTCTATACAAAAAACCATGCCTTTTTTCAATTTTGGACCGTTATTCTTATGTCCGTAATTAGGAATATCGGGTTTTTCGTGTAAATTTTTCCCTACTCCATGTCCGATTAATTCTCTTACTACTGAATAGCCAAAACTTTCCACATAACTTTGAATAGCATGACTTATGTCGCCTACCCTATTTCCTTCCCGAGCATGTTCTATCCCCAAATATAAGGATTGTTTGGTACGTATGCATAAATTATGAATTTCTTCAGTTACAGGAGCTACCTCAAAAGTATATGCATAATCTGCATGGTAACCATTTTTCTTAGCTCCACAATCAACAGCGACTATATCACCTTGTTGTAATTCATAATTATTAGGTATCCCATGTACGATAATATCGTTTACCGATATGCATAAGGTTGCTGGGAATCCGTTGTATCCTTTAAACGATGGTATAGCTCCATTGTCTCTAATAAACTCTTCGGCTATACTATCCAACACTTTACACATAACTCCGGGTTGAATCAGCTTTGCTACCTCAGCCAAGGTTTTACCAACTATCAAAGAACTTTGTTTTATTATATCAATTTCTTTTTCCGTTTTATAATGTATCATTATATCAAGCTTTCACTTCGTTAAATAGGAAGTGTACTACGTCCTTTAATTCTTCCCGATTTTGTCAAGCCATCATAATGTCGCATCAACAAATGGCTTTCGATTTGTTGAAGTGTATCCAAAACAACGCCTACCATAATTAACAAGGATGTACCTCCAAAGAATTGTGCAAATTGAGAGTTGATTCCGAACAATTTGGCAAAAGCCGGCATAATAGCAATGAATGCTAAAAAGATGGATCCCGGTAATGTTACTTTTGAAATTACGTTATCAATAAACTCTACTGTTTTTTTCCCTGGTTTAATCCCCGGTATAAAACCTCCATTTTTCTTCATATCATCGGCAATTTGATTTGGATTAAATGTGATTGCCGTATAAAAATACGTGAATAGTATGATTAAAATAGCGAAGACAAAATTATACCAAAAGCCGGTACTATTTGTCAATGCTGCAGCAAGGGCTCCCATCGATTCGTTGTTAGAAGCAAATCCCATCAGGGTTAAGGGTAAAAACATAATCGCTTGGGCGAAAATGATAGGCATAACACCGGCTGCATTTACTTTAATGGGTAAATATTGTCTTTGTCCTCCGTATTGTTTATTTCCAACTATCCTTTTAGCATACTGTACGGGTACTTTACGAGTCCCTTGTACCAATAATATGGAAATTAAAATAACTCCCATTAAAAGTAAAACTTCTATTAAAAAGGTAATCAAGCCCCCATTACCACTTTCAGCCACCTTCGAGACAAATTCAGCTGATAATGCAAAGGGTAAACGTGCAATAATACCGACCATAATTAATAATGAAATACCATTGCCAATACCTTTATCAGTAATTCTTTCTCCTAACCACATAATAAATAATGTACTTGAAACAAGAACAATAAGTGATACAAAGGTAAACGACCAAGGTAAAGTCCCACTCACAATAGGATCACCGGTAAGGGTATGAAATACGCCCGATGATGTACCGACTTGGGCTACCAAGTTGGATAAATAAGCTGGAGCTTGTAAGGCAGTAACTGCTATGGTTAAAAAACGAGTAAGTTGAGTGATTTTTTTTCGACCACTCTCTCCTTCTTTTTGAAGACGTTGAAAATAAGGCACAACTAAAGTCATCAATTGAATCACAATAGAAGCCGAAATATAAGGCATAATTCCTAATGCAAATATCGAGGCATTCGCAAACGCTCCTCCTGAAAACATATCCAATAAACCTAGGAGTCCTTCTCTGGAACTCGAAGTAAAAGAGGTTTGTGAGAGAGCCTGTACATCTACACCCGGTAATGCTATATAAGATCCAACTCTATATATCAATATAATACCTAAAGTATAGAGGATTCGATTTCGTAATTCTTCTATATGATAAATGTTTTTAATTGTGGCTATAAATTTCTTCATATTATAATGTTATTGCAGTTCCACCTTTTGCTTCAATTTCTTTTTTTGCTTTATCTGAAAAAGCATGCGCTTTAACTTCTAATTTAGCGTTTAATGTTCCATTGGCTAGAATTTTAACCAAATCGTTTTTGGATGCCAATCCGTTTGCACGTAAAACATCCATATCAATGGTAGTAATTCCTTTTTTATCGTATAAATATTGTAAGGTTGACAAATTAATGGCACTATATTCAACACGGTTAATATTTTTAAACCCGAATTTAGGCACACGACGATATAAAGGCATTTGACCACCTTCAAACCCGGCTTTTCTTGAATAACCTGAACGGGATTGAGCTCCTTTATGACCTTTGGTTGATGTGCCACCTTTACCCGAACCTTCACCTCTACCTATACGTTTTGACTTTTTAGTAGAACCATCTACCGGTTTTAAATTATGTAAATCCATATTCTTAAATCCTAATCTTTAAGCGTTATTTTCTAAATTTCTTCAACTTTTAATAAATGTTTAACCGTATCAATCATACCTAAAATTTGAGGAGTAGCCTCAACTTCAATAGGGCGGTTAAGTTTTTTGATTCCTAATGCAACAATTGTTCTTTTTTGCACTACAGGTCGATCAATCTGACTTCTGATTTGTGTTATTCTTAATTTTTTCATTTATTCCAATATTATCCGTTAAACACTCTTGTTAATTCTATACCTCTTAATTGTGCAACGGTATAAGGATCTTTCATTTTTGATAAAGCATCAATAGTAGCTTTAACAACACTATGAGGATTGGAAGAGCCTTTTGATTTAGCCAACACATTTTTCACACCCACACTTTCCAAAACAGCACGCATAGCACCACCGGCAATAACACCGGTACCGGGAGTAGCTGGTTTTATCAAAACCAATGCACCGCTATATTTACCTTCTTGAGCGTGAGGTACGGTATCTTTTATAATAGGAACTTTTATTAAATGTTTTTTTGCATCTTCAATCCCTTTTTGAATAGCAACATTTACTTCTTTGGCTTTTCCTAAACCATAACCTACAATACCGTTTTCGTTACCTATAACTACGATAGCAGAAAAACTAAAAGTCCTCCCTCCTTTCGTTACTTTAGTTACACGCTGTACACTAACCAGCTTGTCTTTAAATTCTATTTCGCTCGTTTTTACTCTTTTAATTGTTGACATATTTTTCATTTAGAATATTAAACCTTCTTCTCTTACTGCTTCAGCTAAAGATTTGACTCTACCGTGATATAAGTATCCGTTTCTATCAAATACAACTGTAGTTATCCCTGCTTCCTTAGCTTTTGATGCTAAATCTTTACCCACCAATTTTGCTTTTTCAATTTTAGTGATTTCTTGGTTTTCGATAGCATCAAGCATTGATGATGCAGAAACAAGCGTTGTTCCCGTTTTATCATTAATAATTTGCGCATATATTTGCTTATTACTTCGAAAAACAGTTAATCTCGGACATTGTTCTGTACCTATAATGGTTTTTCTGATTCTATTTTTTATCCGAAGTCTTCTAAAACTTTTTCGATTTTTCGTTCCCATTCTGCTTCGATTTTTATATATTATAATCTTAATTATTTTTCTGCCGATTTTCCGGCTTTTCTTCTAACATCTTCACCTTTAAAACGTATACCTTTACCTTTATATGGTTCTGGTTTACGATAAGAACGTATTTTTGCAGCTACCTGACCTAACAATTGTTTATCACATGATGTTAATTGTATAACAGGATTTTTCCCCTTTTCAGTAATAGTCTCAACTTTGATTTCTTCAGGTAATTGAAAAATTATATTGTGCGAGTAACCCAAAGATAAAGTTAATACTTGGTTAGTTGCTTGAGCTTTGTAACCGGTACCTACTAACTCTTGTATAGTAGTAAAACCTTCCGAGACACCTTTCACCATATTAGCTACTAAAGATCTGTAAAGGCCATGCAAAGCTTTATGGCGCTTTTGTTCGGTTTGACGTCTAACATGCAATATATCATTTTCCCATTCCAAGGTTATGCTTGGGTCCATTATTTGTTTTAATTCACCACGTGGACCTTTAATGGTTACTTCATGGCTTTTATCGTCGACATGTATGGATACTCCACTGGGTATTGTTATCGGTAAATTTCCAATTCTTGACATTATTTTTTCCTCCTGTTTTAACTAATGTAACAAATAACCTCACCACCAACTTGCAAAGCACGTGCTTCTTTATCGGACAACAATCCTCGGGATGTTGAAATAATAGCTATTCCCATTCCATTTAATACACGAGGAAGTTCATTGGCTTTAACATATTTTCTCAGTCCGGGTTTACTTATTCGTTGCAATTCACTAATAGCACTTTGTTTTGATATGGGATGATATTTTAATGCGATTTTTATGGTATTTATTTTTTGATCATCTTCGAATTTATAATTCAATATATACCCTTTATCAAAAAGAATTTTTGTTATTTCTTTTTTTATTTTAGATGATGGTATTTCAACCACTTTATGTTTTGCCATCACGGCATTTCTGATTCTTGTTAAATAATCTGCTATCGGATCCGTATTCATATATATATCCTTATTAATGTATTACCAACTTGCTTTTTTAACACCGGGTATTAAACCTTTGGATGCCATTTCTCTAAAATTAATTCTTGAAATACCGAAAGTTCTCATATAACCTTTGGGTCTTCCGGTTAATTTACAACGATTATGTAAACGAATAGGGTTTGAATTAGGAGGTAATTTTTGCAAGCCTATTTGTGCAGCTTTTACAGCTTCATAATCGTCGCTTGTGCGAATAATCTCCTTATAAGCCTCTCGTCTAGCTTTATATTTAGCAATTAATTTTGCTCTCTTAACTTCTTTCGCTTTGATTGATTCCTTTGCCATATTATTTTTTTTGATTTTTAAATGGTAATCCAAATTCCTTTAAAAGGAGTAAACACTCTTGATCGTTACGTGCAGTAGTAACTATGGTAATATCCATACCATTTATTTTATTAACTTTATCTATATCGATTTCAGGAAATATGATTTGTTCACTAATACCTAAAGAATAATTTCCTCTTCCGTCAAAACTTTTATCATCAATTCCTCTAAAATCACGTATGCGTGGTATAGAAACAGAAATCAAACGATCTAAGAACTCATACATTCTGTCTCCGCGTAGAGTTACTCGCACACCAATGGGATTTCCTTTTCTCAATTTAAAGTTAGAAATATCCTTTTTCGACTTGGTAGCTACGGCTTTTTGACCGGTTATTGTGGTCATTTCCTGAATGCCTATATCTATTAATTTTTTATCAGCGGTAGCTGCTCCTATTCCTTGATTTAAACAAATTTTGGTGATTCTAGGAACACGCATTACCGATTTACATCCCAATTGTTTTTGTAAAGCAGGGACAATTTCTTTAAAATATTTTTCTCTTAATCTTGGTACGTAACTCATTACTTAATTTCCTCCCCTGATTTTTTTGAATATCTCACTGATTTATTATTTTCATTGCTTCTGCGACCTATACGTGTTGCTACACCTTTAGTATCCACAAGCATTAAATTAGATATGTGCACAGAAGCTTCTTTTTTGATGATTCCACCTTGAGGATTCTTAGCATTTGGTTTAGTATGTTTAGATACCATATTAACACCTTCTACAAAAGCTCTATACTTGCTTATTTCCACTTTCAAGACTTTACCGGTACGACCTTTGTCATCGCCCGACAAGACTTTTACCATATCTCCTTTTTTAATATGTATTTTCATTCTTAGTGTTTTTTACCTATAAAATTATAAAACTTCGGGGGCTAACGAAACAATTTTCATGTATTGTTTTTCTCTTAATTCGCGAGCAACCGGACCAAAAATACGTGTACCACGTAATTCTTCCGTAGCCGTCAACAATACAACGGCATTATCATCAAAACGAATATAAGATCCGTCATTTCTACGTACTTCCTTCTTTGTTCTTACAATAACCGCTTTAGTAACGGTACCTTTTTTAATACCTCCCGATGGAACAGCATCTTTAACCGTTACGATTATTTTATCTCCTATGCGGGCATATCGACGTTTAGTACCCCCTAAAACGCGAATACATAATACTTCTTTCGCTCCGCTATTATCTGCTACCGATAGTCTTGATTCTTGCTGTATCATATTATTTTGCTCTTTCTATAATTTCTACTAATCTCCAGCATTTATTTTTACTTAATGGTCTGGTTTCCATTATTCGAACTTTATCACCCATGTGACAATCTTGTTTTTCGTCGTGAGCCATAAAACGGGAAGATTTTTTTAGAAATTTACCATATTTTGGATGTTTAAATTTCCGTTCAACTTCCACAACAATTGACTTTGTCATTTTATTGCTTACTACAATACCTTCTCTTATTTTTCTAAAATTTCTTTCCATCTTCAATTATTTTTGAGATTTCATTTCTGCAAGTTCACGACTACGAATTTCAGTTTTTAATCGTGCAATTGTTTTTCGATATTCTTTTATTCTATTCGGATTTTCAATAGGGGAAACCGCGTGATGCAATGTTAATTTTTGCAATTGGATTTCTTCATTTTCCAATCTTTCATATAATTCTTTGGTAGAAAGTTCCGTTATTACTGCCTGTTTCATATCTTATTAAATTTCTTCTGAGTAATCTCTTCTTACAACAAATTGAGTTAAAATAGGTAATTTTTGTGCGCCTAAGCGCATAGCTTCTTTGGCTATTTCTAAAGGAACGCCATCCGACTCAAACAATATTCTTCCCGGTGATACTCTAGCTACAAAATATTCCGGTGAACCTTTACCTTTACCCATACGCACTTCAGCCGGTTTTTTAGTAACAGGTTTATCAGGAAATATGCGAATCCATAATTGCCCTTCACGTTTCATATAACGTGTAATAGCTTGACGTGCTGCTTCTATCTGGCGTCCTGTCATCCAACATTCATCGAGTGCTTTGATAGCAAACGAACCGAAAGTAATTTCGGCACCTCGTTTGGTATTTCCTTTCATTTTGCCTTTCTGCAGCCTTCTATATTTCGTCTTTTTCGGTTGTAACATTTCTAATTATATTTATAATTTCAAACTTTTATTGATTTGATTTTCTCCTTCTTTGTCCACTATAATCTCCTCCTCTACCCATACGTCTTGCAGGAGCTGATTTTTCTTTCGTATCAACAGTCGACTGGAACAAATCTTTTTTACCATATATTAGTCCTCTACAAATCCATACTTTCACGCCTAATCGACCATAAGTAGTATGAGCTTCGGCATGACTATAATCAATATCTGCTCGCAAGGTATGCAAAGGAGTCGATCCTTCTTTGAAATGTTCAGTTCTTGCCATTTCAGCACCGGCAATACGACCTGAAATAGTAACTTTAATTCCTTCTGCACCTGCTCGCATACTGGAAGCTATTGCAGTTTTTACGGCTCTGCGATAAAACATACGGCCTTCAATTTGCTTGGCAATGGTCTGAGCTATCAATACGGCATCTAATTCCGGTCGTTTTATTTCAGAAATATTTATTTGAACTTCTTTCCCGGTAATTTTCTTTAATTCTTCCTTTAACTTGTCAACTTCTTGACCTGCTTTACCAATAATCAATCCCGGTCGTGCGGTATGAATGGTAACCGTTACTAATTTTAATGTACGTTCAATATATATTTTTGATATACTAGCTTTTTGCAAACGTGCATTAATATATTTTCTTATTTTATCATCTTCTACCAGTTTGGTTTCAAATTTTTTACCACCATACCAGTTGGATTCCCATCCTCTGACGATTCCTAATCGTAGTCCTATCGGATTAACTTTTTGTCCCATCTACTCTTCTATTGATTGATTTGTGATTTCGATTTTGCTATCTACGGTGATTGTAATATGATTTGATCGTTTTCTGATTCTGTATCCACGACCTTGCGGAGCAGTACGTAAACGTTTTAACATAGTTCCACCGTCTACTTGTATTTCTTTAACATATAAATTACTGTCTTCTACTCGAGCTGTTTCGTTTTTGGCTTGCCAATTGGCTATGGCCGACAACAATAATTTACGAATCTTTTCAGAAGATTCTTTTTTGCTATATTTCAAAATATTCAAAGCATGTTCTACATTTTTACCTCTGATTAAATCAGCCATTAATCGAGTTTTTCGAGGCGATGTACTATTATTCACCAAACGTGCTATTGACACGTTTTGTCTTTTTTCTTTTCTAGCTTCTGCTGCTAATCTTTTTCTTGCACCCATCTTTTAATATGTATTTGCTTTATTTTTTCCCTTTATCTTTACTGCCTGCGTGTCCGCGAAAAATACGAGTAGGTGCAAATTCTCCTAATTTATGTCCTACCATATTTTCTGTAACATATACAGGAATAAATTTATTTCCATTATGAACGGCAATAGTTTGTCCCACAAAATCCGGTGATATTACCGATGCGCGCGACCACGTTTTGATGGTTGTTTTCTTATTTGACTGTTGCGCTTCAAGAACTCTTTTTTCTAGTTTATAATGAATAAACGGTCCTTTTTTTAACGATCGACTCATTTTTTATATCTTATTTTTTATTTTTTTCTTCTTTCAATTATATATTGATTGGATGCTTTTTTAAGTTTACGTGTTTTGTAACCTTTTGCATACAATCCTTTTCTTGATCTAGGATGACCACCGGAGGCTCTACCTTCACCACCACCCATAGGGTGATCAACCGGATTCATAACAACACCTCTAACGCGAGGACGACGTCCTAGCCAACGCGATCTACCGGCTTTTCCTGAAACTTGTAAATTATGATCAATATTTGAAACCATACCTATGGTTGCTTTACATGTACATAATATTTTTCTAGTTTCGCCTGAAGGTAATTTGATTACAACATATTTTTCTTCTCTCGACATGAGTTGAGCATAAGATCCGGCACTACGTGCTATTTTTGCACCTGCACCAGGTTGTAATTCGATGTTATGAATTACAGTTCCTAAAGGAATTTCAGTGAAATATAAAGTATTACCTACATCGGGTGATACTCCTTTTCCTGAAATGACTTCTTGACCGACTTTTAATCCATGAGGAGCTATGATATATCTTTTTTCACCGTCTTTATAAAACAATAATGCAATACGTGCCGAACGATTTGGATCGTATTCTAAAGTTTTTACTGTAGCAGGAATACCTTCTTTTTCTCTTTTAAAATCAACAATACGATATTGTTTTTTATGACCACCACCCATATAGCGCATAGTCATCTTTCCTTGATTATTCCTTCCTCCTGATCTTCTTTTAGATAACAATAAACTCTTTTCGGGGGTTCTCGTTGTTATCTCCTCAAAGTTACTGAGTAACTTATACCTCTGTCCCGGTGTTACCGGTTTAAACTTTTTTAATCCCATCTTTATAATTATCTACTATATATTACTAAATATATCTATTGTTTGATCTCCTTTTAATTGTACATATGCTTTTTTAAAGCTGTTTTTACTTCCCTTAATAAAGCCTGATTTCGTATAACGAGAAGTATTTTTACCTCTTTGAATCATAGTACTGACACTTTCTACTTCTACCGCGTAGAGTGTTTCTATGGCTTTTTTAATTTGTATTTTATCAGCTTTACGATCAACAACAAATCCATAGCGATTTCTATTTTCGCTCATGGCAGTCATTTTTTCGGTTATCAGCGGTTTTATTATAATACTCATCACAATAATTTTTACTCGTTAATTTTCAAAAATTCATCAAATTTGGAAGCTGCAGGCTCGGAAATAATCACATTTTGCGCATTCAAAATATCATAAGTATTTAAATCATAAACAGATACAACCTTAGCTTTCCTCAAATTTCGAGAAGACAAATATATATTTTTATTTGATTCATTTAGAACTAATAATGTTTTTTTATCTAAAAGATTTAATTTTTTTATGATATCTAGGTATCCACTTGTCTTAGGTGTTTCTAAATCAAACCCTTCCAATACTGTGATGTTATTTTCTTTTGCTTTTTGCGACAAAGCTGATATTCTAGCCAAGCGTTTCACTTTTTTATTTAATTTAAAGCTATAATCTCTGGGTTGAGGGCCAAAAATACGAGCACCACCTCTTAACAAAGGACTTTTTATGCTTCCAAAACGAGCACCGCCGCCACCTTTTTGTTTTCTCAATTTTCTGGTACTTCCCGATAAAAGTGATTTTTCTTTGCTAGCATGTGTGCCTTGACGTTGATTGGCTAAGTATTGTTTGACGTCTAACCACATTACGTGAGTGTTCGGTTCTATTCCGAAAACTTCTTCATTTAAGGAAACCGTTCTACCGGTTTCTTTTCCTTCTATATTTATTACTTTTAGCTCCATCTTTCAACTTTTAAATATGAACCATTATGACCGGGGACCGATCCTTTTACTAAAACTACATTTTTTTCAGGAAAAATTTTTACAATTTGTAAATTAATCATCTTTACTTTTCTTCCTCCTGTTCTACCCGCCATTCTCATTCCTTTCATAACGCGTGAAGGCCATGATGATGCACCCAATGAACCCGGAGCTCTTAATCGATTATGTTGACCGTGTGTACTATCACCCACACCGGCAAAACCGTGACGTTTTACAACTCCTTGAAAACCTTTTCCTTTACTGATTCCTGAGACATCTATGTACTCACCTTCAATGAATACATTTACATCAATTACTTCACCGAATGATTTACGAGAACCTTCTTCAAAACGCGTAAACTCTTGAATTACTCGTTTAGGAGTGGTTTTGGCTTTGTTGAAATGTCCTTTCAATGCATTGCTGGTGTTTTTTTCTTTTTTCTCGTCAAATGCTAATTGAATGGCATCATAACCATCTTTTTCTTTGGTTTTAACTTGTGTAACAACACAAGGACCAGCCTGTATTACTGTGCATGGAATATTTTTTCCAGCGGCATCAAAGATACTGGTCATACCAATTTTCTTTCCTATTAAACCAGACATTTTATTTTCTTTCTTTTAAATTAATTATTTCTTTTTTATTACAATCACACTTTAATTTCAACCTCTACACCACTAGGGAGTTCAATTTTCATTAAAGCATCTATTGTTTTCGACGTTGTTCCGTAAATATCCAACAATCTTTTATACGATGACAATTCGAATTGTTCTCGGGACTTTTTATTTACAAAAGTCGAACGATTTACGGTAAAGATTTTCTTTTGTGTAGGCAAGGGTACCGGGCCAACAACAATCACTTTGTCGTCTTTTACTGCATTTACGGTTTTCACGATTTTCTCTGCGGATTTGTCCACCAGATTGTGATCGTATGATTTCAGTTTAATTCTAATTCTTTCACTCACGATATTATATATTTATTCTAAAAATTAAAATCTAAATTTCCATTTATTAATAAGTTCTTCTACGATAGAAGCGGGAGGTTCGGCATAATGAGAAAACACCATACTAGCGTTGCCTCTACCGGAAGTTAATGTACGTAGGGCTGTAATATATCCAAACATTTCCGCCATGGGTACTTTGGCATCTATCACTTGGTCGTTCTGACGGGTTGAGATTTCCTCTATTGCCGCTCTTCTTCTATTTAAATCGCCGGTTACATTGCCGGTATATTCATTGGCTACCACCACTTCTAATTTCATGATGGGTTCCAATATAGTAGGTTTTGCATTCTTTGCCGCTGCTTTAAAAGCCTTTTGTGCACATATTTCAAAAGATAATGCATCAGAGTCGACCGGATGAAAAGAACCATCTATTAAGCGCACTTTTAAATTAATGAGGTTGTATCCTAATAGCGGACCGGTTGTCATAGCTTTTTGAAATCCTTTTTCAATATAAGGGATATATTCTTTCGGAATATTACCACCTTTTACTTCATTGACAAACTGTAAACCATTAAACGAATCATCGGCAGGTGAAATTTCTACTTCTATATCGGCAAACTGACCACGACCACCGCTCTGTTTTTTGTGTACTTCCCTATGGTGTACACTTTGAGTAATAGCCTCTTTATAAGTAACTACAGGATTTCCGTGGTTACATTCAATTTTAAATTCACGTTTTATGCGATCGAGTATAATCTCCAAATGCAATTCGCCCATACCACTTATGATAGTCTGACCACTTTCTTCGTCGGTTTTGATTTTCAAAGTAGGATCTTCTTCAGACAACTTAAATAGGGCTGTCGATAACTTTTCAATATCATCCTGCGTTTTAGGCTCAACAGCCATACTGATAACAGGTTCGGGAAAATGCATCGATTCCAATAAAATCGGATGTTTCTCGTCACAAATGGTATGTCCCGTAATAATATTTTTAAAACCTACAGCTACCCCAATATTTCCGCATGCAATTTCTTGTATTGGAATTTGTTTATTGGCATGCATTTCAAAAATACGCGATATTCTTTCTTTCTTATCGGTAGACGTATTCAACACATAGCTTCCGGAAGCTAGTTTTCCGGAATAAACCCTGAAAAAAGCAACTTTCCCAACAAATGGATCGGTCGATATCTTAAAAACCAAAGCTGAGAAAGGCTCGGTATCTAAGGATTTTCGAATTTCTTCTTTCTGTGTATATGGATTTATCCCTTCTACGGGTTTGATATCATCGGGTGCAGGCAGATACATAGTTATTGCATTCAAAAGCAATTGGACACCTTTATTCTTAAAGGATGAACCACATAATACAGGTGTGATTTTTAGTGAAATAGTTGCTTTACGAATAGCTTGAGTGATGTCTTCAAAACTTATGGAATTAGGATTATTAATGAATTTATCCAATAAGTCTTCGCTTTCTTCAGCAACTCCTTCTATTAAATGATAACGGGAAGCGTATACCTCTTCTTCAATTTCTTCAGGAATTTCTATTTCTTCGATGATGGTACCATGTGATTGTTCATCCCACATATAGGCTTTATTCGACACTAAATCGACGATACCCAGAAATTCATCTTCCGAATAAATGGGATATTGCAAAGGTACGGGTATAGCACCTAATTTAGTTTTGATTTGGGATACTGTTTGAAAAAAATCAGCACCTGACCTATCCATTTTATTGACATAACAAATCCGAGGCACTTCATATTTATTGGCTTGTTTCCATACAGCTTCGGATTGAGGTTCGACACCTCCTACCGCACAAAAAATAGCTACGGCACCATCTAATATGCGCAACGCACGTTCTACTTCAACCGTAAAATCAACATGACCCGGAGTATCAATGATATTTATCTTATATTGATTTCCGTCATAATTCCAATGAACGGTTGTAGCTGCTGAATTGATGGTAATGCCTCTTTCCTGCTCTTGTTCCATAAAATCCATGGTAGCAGTGCCATCATGGACTTCACCTAATTTATAATTCTTACCGGTATAATATAGTATTCTTTCGGTAGTAGTCGTTTTTCCGGCATCAATATGAGCCATGATTCCGATATTCCTTATGAATGCTATATTATCCATTTCAACGAATTGTATAAATAAATTAAACTCTAAAGTGTGAGAAAGCTTTGTTTGCTTCAGCCATACGGTGTATGTCTTCTTTGCGTTTAAAAGCAGCACCTTCTTCTTTATAAGCAGCTAAAATCTCAGCAGCTAACTTCTGACTCATAGACTTTTCATGACGTTTACGAGCAAAATCAATAAGGTTTTTCATGCCTACGGATTGTTTTCTTTCCGGACGTATTTCCGAAGGAATTTGGAAGGTTGCTCCACCTATTCTTCTACTCTTAACCTCAACGGAAGGAGTTACATTGGCTAATGCCTGTTTCCATACAGCAATCCCATCATCATTTGCTTTCTCGGCAACAATATGTATTGCATCATAAAATATTTTATATGCAACATTCTTCTTACCTTCTAACATAATATTATTCACAAATTTGGTAATTTGTGAATCTTGATATATGGGGTCGGGTAAGATGATTCTCTTCTTGGGTTTTGTTTTCCTCATATTATCTATATCTATTTATATACATTAATATTAATATATTATTTCTTATCTTTTGGTCGTTTGGTTCCATATTTGGAGCGTCTTTGATGACGACCTTCCACTCCCGAAGTATCCAAAGCTCCACGTATAATGTGATATCTAACGCCCGGAAGGTCTTTTACTCTACCTCCTCTAATCATAACAAGAGAGTGTTCTTGCAGATTATGCCCTTCGCCTGGGATATATGCATTTACCTCTTTCTGATTAGTAAGTCGAATTCTGGCTACTTTCCGCATCGCTGAATTAGGTTTTTTTGGAGTTGTGGTATAAACTCTTACGCAAACACCACGACGTTGTGGACAAGAATCCAATGCCGGAGATTTGCTCTTATACTTGATTTGAGTCCGTCCTTTTCTTACTAATTGCTGTATTGTAGGCATATGTGTTTAATTTTTTCCTTATATTTTTTTTATTTATAATTCTATAAAACCCCATTTTTTGGGAGTGCAAATATACAACTTTTTATTATTTAAACTATTTGTTACGATGCAATTATTTTAAAAAACTTTTCAACCTATCCAGACACTTCACATATGAATCTGATTTGTATCCTTACAGGCAGATATATGTCGCTTATTTTATGATATATATAAATCATATCCCTTCTTTTCTTTTAGCAAATTTTATAAACTATTAAAGGTATAGTTTTAGAGTTTTCAACATCATTTTTTTATTAAAATGTGAATTTTTATTAAAAACAGCCTATTTTTTTTGGAATGAATCAAGCAAATGTTCTCATTTTTTCGTGATAATTTTAGCTACTTTCATGTTTTTTTAAGGTCATATAGCAATAAAATGGGATTCCACTATAATAGGAAACTTCTTATTTGTCCAATTGCCCGACAAATGCTTTTGGATTCTTTGATAGTTGATGTTGGGAAATTTTTCAAATATGTCAGAATAAATAACATGAATGAAAAACAAATCAATATGTGCCTTGACTTTTTTTAGCTATGGGGTTAGTTACTAATTAGCGTTATTCGTTAATCATTGTAAAAATCTAATATTTTCAAGCGGAAGAAATAATCAAATTTAGCTTGTACGACCTGAGATTGTGCTTTTTGATAATTGATTTTAGCTTCATTATACACATATATTGAAGAAGCACCGGCTTGGTATTTTTTCTCTTCGTATTGAAAAGCTATTTCAGAAGCTTTTTCGGCTTTATCGGATGCAATATATTTTTCTTTTGCCAGCATTGCATTGGTATAAGCTTGTTCTATTTCTTTTATTAGCGAATGTTTTGCTTCTTCGAGTTGAATTTCTTGTGAACGCATCGTCAGTTTGGCTTGTTTTACACGATTCGCCGTCGACATACGATCAAAGATGGGTATGCTTACGTTTAATGCTATTATTTCGCGGGAATTATTCGAAAGTTGCTGACCGAAAGGTGCATTACTTGTTTGTAAACTTTGTTGAAAGGCGTAATAATAGCCAGTACCATAATTAGCCGAAAGTTGTAAACTCGGATAGTAAGTAGACCGGGCTATTTTGATGTCTTTTTGACTTTTTTCAATTCGAAGTTCTGCTGCTTTGATGGCCGGTCGTTTATGTAAACTATTATCAATAACAGCATTTTTATCGATATAACGCGCAAGAATTTTTTCCATATCAATTTCGATGTTTTCATCATCAATCTCAAAACTTTCGGCATCTGTAACATTCATCAATTGTGCTAAATCAAGTGTTGCCAATCGCACATTGTTTCGAGCTTCGGCGACCCCTACTTCATCATTAGCAAGATTAGCTTTGGATGTATATAATTCCGCTTCCGATGATTTCCCTGCTTGAAGTAAACTTTCAACACGTTCGACTTGATTTTCCGACAATTCTACTTGCTCTTCGGCAATTCCCAACATTTCTTTATATAAAAGCAATTGTAAATAATAAGCTGTAACCGTGAGTTCTATCTGTTCTTTTGTGCTATTCAAATCTTCGGTTGTAGCTTTAACATAGAGTTTGTCGGAAGCTATTTGATGGTATGTTTTCATGCCTTCAAAAAGCGGTACATTCATGCCAATACTAAAAGCAGAAGTAGATTGTGTATTATCAACAATGATTCCGCCGGCAGTTTCGGATCGACCAAAATCAAAATTCTGATTCAAAGATGCCGACAAGGATGGCAAACGACTCATTTTAGTGGTTTGTAATTGTAGTTTTTTTGTTTCCAAATCAATGAGCGATTGTTTGATGGAATAGTTATTATTCAAAGCATGAGAAATACAACTATCTAAAGTCCATTTTGTTTGCGCAAATATTACAAAAGGAAAAAGAATCACTATGAAGAGAATAATACCCTGTTTAGTTTTCATATCTATCTATTTTTAGGTTGATTCTTTGGTCCTATTTTTATTTTTCCGCGTAGTTTATCTTTTTGAGTAATTCCACTCAAGACTTGAACATATATTCCATCGGAAAGTCCTAGTGTTACATGAGTTTTTATATATGGATTACTCTCATCGCTTTTGTTGTTTAACACATACACAAAAGCAGAATCGGCTTCAAATTCCAAACAACTTTCGGGTATTGAAAGCACACTGTCTTTTTGCTCAATAATCACTTCGCCATTGGCACTATATCCCGAACGTATAAACGCATCGCTGGTATTGATTACCGCCGCTTTGATTTCAAAGGTCGTTGCGCCGTTTTCTAAAGACCCTTTGGGTGAAATATATTCTAAAACCGCCGTGGTTTTGCTGTCTTGCATAGCACCTATAATCAGATTTACTTGATTTCCTATTGCTATTCTACCAACTTCTGTTTCATCAACTTTCCCTACAAATATCAAATCGTTCATATTGGCTATGCTTGCGATGGTGGTTCCTTCATTAAAGTTGTTAGTTTGAATAACGGAGCTTCCTACTTTTACGGGTATATCCAGTATCATTCCTGTAATGGTCGATTTGATGAGCGTATTACTATAGCTTGCCGTACTTGATGAAATACCTTCTTTTATAATATCAATGGCTTCTTTTGCATTATTTACTTCTTCTGTCGCTTTCATATAAGATGCGTGGGATACTTCGTATTCTTCTTTAGACAACACACCCGATTTATAGAGTTTTGACGCTCTCTCATACTCACTTTTTATCTGCTCATAACTAATTTTAGCCACATTCAATCGAGATTCGGCATTGTTTAGTGTAGCCAAATCAGGTACTACTTTCACTTTAGCAATCACATCACCCACCTTCACCAACTGACCGGCTTCTTTATTTATTTCGGTAATGATGCCTGATATTTGTGGCTTTAATGCCACTTCATTTCGTGGGCTGATGGTTCCATTGATCATGATTTTCTTTTTAATCGTACGTATTTCGGCTTGTACGATTTCGTATTCGATGGGTTTCTGTTTTGATTTATTCCAAAGAAACACAAAAGTCCCGATAACTAACAAACCCAATATAATAAATCCGGTTATTTTCAAAAATTTTTTCATTTCTATTACATATATATTATTCTATAATCAATTATTATTCATCTCTTAAAGCATCAATGGCCTTTATTCTTAGAGCACTCTTAGCCGGAATAATCCCGGCTATTAATCCGGAAACGATCAATATCAGCAAAGCGGTGATTCCCATTCCGAACGAAATCTGTGGATTGGCGAACATCGACATTCCATCGTCGTTCATTTGCGTTACTTTCTCGACAGCGGTCAAAAGCAATACCCCCAGAAAAAAACCCGAATAACCAGCTACAAATGTCAGCAAAAGACTCTCACTCATAATTTGACTTAATATTGTCTTAGGTCTGGCTCCTAAAGCTCGTCGGATGCCAATCTCATTCGTACGCTCACGTATAGACACTAACATGATATTACTGATGCCAACAACCCCGGCCAGCAAGGTTCCCATACCTACTATCCATGTTAAGATTTGTATACCTAAAAATAAATATTTAAACATTAAAAACATTTCTTGAATGTTAAAGGCATTCACTGCCGCATCGTCCGTAGGTGCAATGTTGTGTTTAGCTTTTAATAAATCCTTTACCCTTTGTTCTATATTTTTAATATTTACGTCATCATAGGCTGCAATCCCTATCATATGTATATCATTCCCTGCATTATTAACTTGTTGCATCGTACTTAAAGGTATAAAGACCGATGTGTTGGCATCGCCTCCAATATTCATATTCTCCGAACCGTTTACAACACCTATGACGATATAATAGAGCCCATTTACCGAGAGTTGTTCCCCTATGGCTGTTTCGCCGGGTTTGAATAATTGTTCGTAGACTTGTTTTCCTATGATACAATTTTTTCTTTTTTCTTTTATATCTAAATAATTGAAAGTCCTCCCTTGCAATACATTGAGCTTTTCAATTTTTGTGTGATTGTGATCGATTCCCCTGAAATTATAATTTTCGGAACGTTCCTCTCTAACAGTATTTCCACCTTGATTGCTAAACATCATACCGGATATGTACTCAATTTCGGGTATATTTTCTTGCAAAATATCGATGTCTTCATTATTCATCGACCAAAATCTCCCCGGATTAAATCCTTTATATTCCACAGTAGTAGCATTTGAAAACACGAACATGGAATTTTGAGATATACCATCTACATTTTGTTGCATTCCATTGTTAAATCCATTGCCTATACCCAACATAACCACAAACATAAAGACACCCCAAGCCACACCAAAACCGGTTAAAAAGCTTCGCATTTTATTCCGGCTGATTGTTTGCCAAATTTCTTTATAGATGTCTATATCGAACATATGTGTATACTATTATCGATTACAAAAAGATTATTCATATTTCAATGCTTCAATAGGTTTGATTGCAACTGCTTTGCGTGCGGGAAAATAACCAGCTATAACACCGGCTATAATTAAAATAAAGGTTGCGGCCAGTGCTATGCCTATATCAACCGTAGGATTCTGGAATATGACCGGCATGCCTCCTTCGTTAGCCTGTGCCCCCGACATCATGAATTTATGAATAGCTTCTGTTATTATTACTCCGAACAACATACCAATATATCCAAAAGATGCCGTGACTACCAATGATTCGGCGATAATCATACGTATGATAGAAGATGGCTTAGCTCCTAAAGCTTTACGAACACCAAACTCTTTCGTGCGTTCTCTTACGGTAATCAACATAATATTACTGACACCTACTATGCCCGCAATTAAAGTACCCAAACCAATAATCCAGACAAAGATCGAAATAGCCGAAAAAATTTTCATGGTTTGCAAATAATCTTTTAAAGAATTCCAAATAAATATGGCCCTATTGTCATCGGGATGATACTTATGTTTTGCACTTAAACGATGTTGTAGTTTCAGATTAAAACTATCGTTTTCAGTAGCAGTAGTCAGACCATTTAAAGTACAAATCATTTGTTCAAATTGATTAGTATTATTATAAATAGTTTGTGCTGTAGATAATGGCACAAAAGATTCGGTTCTCCAGCTGAAACGATCATTGGAAGAGTATACGCCTATAACTTGAAAAACGATATTATCTATAACTACATTTCTGCCGATTACATCCTGAGAGGCAAAAAGTAATTCCGCATCTTTTTTACAAATAACAATTACTTTTCGTTTTTCTTGAATATCTAAAGGATTTATAGTTCTACCATACAAAAAATCAATAGATTCCATATTAAAATAAGCAGGTAATACAGCCGTTACTTCACCGCTTGCATACTTCTTCTGATTGTACAATGTTTTATATCCCAACGTATAAATAGGTATCACTTGATCAATTTCAACAAAACTATTAGCCATAAATATCGAATCGGAATTGTTCATAGTGATTTTACGTCCTGTGGGATAGCCATCGTAAGGGATGGAAGTACGCGAAGCAAATAATTTCAACTTATTGAGAGTTAAGAAAGCAAAATTTGAAGTAACCCCGTTTTTAAGTCCATTGCCGGCGGCTAATAATACTATCAACATAAATATTCCCCAGGCTATTGAAAATCCGGTTAAAAAGGTACGTAGTTTATTACGTTTAAGCGAGGTTAATATTTCTGAAAAAAGTTCTATTTGCATAGGAAAGGGTTTATACCGTTTTTTTATAATTCTTATTCCCCATGAATTATTTAATTATTTATAATACCATCTTTGATATGGATAATTCTACCCGCAGCATCAGCTACCATTTGTTCATGTGTTACAAGTACTATAGTCATTCCCTTTTGATTAACCTCTTTAAATAAATGTATCATTTCAATAGATGTTTTGCTATCCAAAGCACCGGTAGGTTCATCGGCTAAAATAACCTTAGGATTAGTAATCAATGCACGGGCAATAGCCACTCGCTGTTTTTGACCTCCACTCAACTGATTAGGAAAAAAATCAGCCCATTCTTTCAATTCCATTTTTTCTAAATATTCCATACCTAAACGGTATCTTTTTTTGCGTGACATATTTTGGTAATACAACGGCAATGCTACATTTTCAAGAGCTGTTTTATAGGGAATCAAATTAAAAGATTGAAAAACAAACCCGATCATTTTATTTCTATATTCAGCGGCTAAGGTTTCGCCAGGATTTTTTATCTTCACCTGATTCAACCAATACTCTCCTTGGTCGTAGGAATCTAAAATACCCAATATATTCAACAAAGTAGACTTACCTGAACCTGAAGATCCCATAATGGCTATCATTTCACCTTCTTCTACGTTTAAATCAATACCTTTTAGAACATGTAAAGGAGCTGCCCCAAAATAGGTTTTATGTACATTTCGTAGTTTTATCATTTTAACTAAATATTAAATTATATATGTTCTACGGCAAGTTGTTGTATCCACCCTTTGTTACCATTGGGAAATTCCACTTCTATCCAATCGCCTACTTTTTCTAATATGTTTACTTTTAGCCCTTCGTGTACCGTAAATAAATCCGTACCTGCTTCATCGGGCATACTTTTCACGGTTACACTTAAAGGCATGATGATAGCTTGGTCAGTACGGTGAATCTGTTTGTTTTGTATTACAGCAAAACTTATACTGGCTATTAATAAAAGCACCATCAAAAGCGTAGAAAAAAACAACAGTATTCTTGTGCGTGCATGAGACGACAAGAGTAAAAAGGCTAATAAGGTAAACATTAATAAGGAAAATAGGATAGATGCAATCGCCCATCCGTTGGACGACATAAGATTATAGAGAGAACGTATCCATTTTTTTAAGAAAAATTCAGGAACTACATCCATCTCATCAATAATCTGATTATTTGCAAAGGCTAAATTGTGCAGAATGTCTTCGTTGGAAGGAGCTAATCGTAAGGCTCTTTCGTACCATAAAATCGACTTTGCCAATTGCTCACTCTTAAAATATGCATTTCCTATATTATAGTATAATGTAGGGCTTTGGTAGCCTAAACTTACCAAATCGGAATATGAGTGAATGGCATTTTGATAGTTTTTTTGTTTATACGCTTCGTTGGCAACAGCAAACAAACTGTCGGTTTGCGCTTGAACTCCGAGCGAATATAATAAAAAGGCAGCAATAAATATCCTTTTCAACCACATAGACACTTAAACATTAAACTTTTTGTTTTAGGAAACGTAACAAAAAATGAATTATTATATAGTAATTCCTTATGTTTCTTAAAAATTTATGATTAACTTATAAACAGCTAATACTATACTCGTAGCAGAATATAATATAAAGAAATCTATATATTTAATAATAAAATAATTATCAGACTATAATGCAAATTTAATCATAACTACTGCCATCGAAGCAATGAGTACAAATCTTTTCCTTTGGCAATCCTATGGCTTTTACCAAAGTTTCTATTGGATTAAATTTTAGAGTAGTTATATCAAATTCCTTACGAATAGCTTCCACCATTCGATTGTATTGAGGAGAATGAGTTGTAGCGTACGCTTTTAAATTTTTATTTGCATCACCTTCAAACTGTTTTATGACACGACGCGTTATCAATTCCATTTCAGATTTCGATGCCGTGAAATTTAAGTAGCTGCATGCATAAATCAGTGGAGGACAGCTAATACGCATATGTACTTCCTTGGCACCGTAGGTGTATAAATCCTTTACATTATCGTGTAGTTGAGTCCCTCTTACAATAGAATCATCACAAAAAACGACTTTTTTGTCTTTAAGCATATTTCTATTGGCTATCAATTTCATTTTTGCTATTAAATTTCTTGTCTCCTGATTGGAAGGAGTAAAACTCCGCGACCATGTAGGCGTATATTTCACAATAGCTCTACGATACGGTATCTGACGACCTACGGAATAGCCTACAGCCATGCCTACTCCTGAATCGGGGATACCTCCAACAAAGTCAGCTTCAATATTCCTATCGCTTTTTCCCATTTCACACCCACAAATATAACGCATTTCATCCACATTCGATCCCTCATAGGAACAAACAGGATATCCGTAATAAACCCACAAGAAGGAACAAATCTGCATTTTGTCATTGGGTTTACGCAATTGACTAAAGCCATCTGCAGTTATATGCACAATTTCTCCTGGTCCTACATTATAAACCATTTCATATTTTAAATTCGGAAAACTACATGATTCAGAAGAAACAGCATATCCATTTGCCCCTTTTGCCAATAAAATAGGCGTACGTCCCAATTTATCACGGGCAGCTATGATTCCATTTTCTGTTAATATCAAAATAGAACAGGCACCTCTTATCTTTTTATAGACATTTTCTATTCCCTCCACAAAGGTTTTCCCTTCATTAATCAACATAGCCATGAATTCCGTTTGATTAATAGATCCCGAACTGTGTTCACTGAAGTGGTTCCCTTTTTCTAAAAATTCTTTTTCTAATTCTTCCAGATTATTGATACGAGCAACCGTTACTATGGCAAACTTTCCCAAATGACAATGCATCATAATAGGCTGTGCATCGGTATCACTAATAACGCCGATACCTGAATTACCCGAAAAACTGGATAAAGCATCTTCAAATTTATTCCGAAAATAAGCATTCTCAATATTATGAATTTCACGCACGAAATGATGATCCTTGGTTAGGCTTACCATTCCCCCGCGCTTATTTCCCATATGAAAATTGTAATCTACTCCGTAAAATAAATCATTGACACAATCCGAATGTTTTACAACACCAAAAAAACCTCCCATATTGAATATATATTATGTATATTAATGACTTAACTATTCTGCATAGTCAATTAAATTTCTGACACTTGATATCTCAATAAAACTAGCTCCATTGGCCGTTCCAAAAGATCCTCCTACTACCACTACCCTATCTTCATATTGTACAAGTTGTTGATCAACTAAAAACAACATGGTTGATTTTAAAAAACCATCGCGTGAGGAATTCATTTGCATCATAAAAGATTTCACGCCGTAATTCAATGCCAATTGACGAACGGCATATTCATTATAACAAAAAGCATACACAGGAATATGTCCTCTGTAGGCAGATAAATATCGAGCTGTGCGACCGCTTTGTGTATCAACAATAATAGCTTTAATGGGTAGCGAATTACATGCTAAAACAGCCGAATGCGATAAGACAGACAATATATCTTCGCTCAAAGGTTTCGTTTTAATAGGATATTTTTGAACAGCGCTTTCTACTTCTTTAATGACTTTCGACATCATATCCACCGTTTCTATAGGATAATTTCCGCCAGCGGTTTCTCCCGAAAGCATCAAAGCATCAGCTTTTTCATATACCGCCGTAGCCACATCATTTACTTCGGCTCGAGTAGGACGTGGATTCAATATCATCGAATGTAACATTTGAGTAGCAATAATCACTATCTTATTCTTTCGAATGCACTTTTTGGCTAATTCTCTCTGTATAACAGGAATCTTTTCGGCTGCTATTTCTATTCCCAAATCACCCCTGGCTACCATAATCCCGTCTGATGCCTCTATGATTTCATCTATATGATCCACTCCGATTTGATTCTCGATTTTTGCTATAATTCGAATCGTACTTTTATGTTTATCTAAAATATTTCTGATTTGATGTACATCCTCAGCAGATTGCACAAAGCTATGTGCAATATAGTCCACTTTATGCGTAATGGCAAAATCAATATAAGCTTTGTCTTTGGTTGACAAAGTCGGGAGATTTAATTTAATATTAGGAACATTCACCCCTTTTCGTAGTTTGATTACTCCCGAATTTTCTACTTGGCAAAGCAAAGCATCGGCTCGTTTGTCAACTATCAGTAAAGCAATATCTCCATCATCAATCAAAATGCGTTGTCCTACAGGAACATCGGTCACAAAATGCGTGTAATTTACAAATAGCAAGCCTTCTTTACTTTCTCCTTCAGGAGTCCCTTTGATTTGAATAATCTCCCCTTCTTTCACATTAAAGGCCTTTCCATGGGCAGAGGTTCGTACTTCAGGTCCTTTAGTGTCAATTAAAACGGCAATATTATCGTTAATGCTTCTAACACTTTCAATTATTTTAACTGATTCATCTATACTTTGATGTGCCGTATTTAAGCGTACAACATTTACCCCTTTTTCAAATAATTTCGATAAACATTCAAATGTGTTGATTTTATCGGATATAGTTGCAATGATTTTTGTTTTCTTGTCCATATTTGTTTTTGTGCAAAAATACCAAAATATTTATCGAAAAAAAAAGATTTTTCATTTTAATCAAGATTTTTTGAAGTACAAGAAATCAATAACATAATACATTAGCTGTATTTAATTTTCAAAATGGCCCATTAAAAATAGGGTGTAAACCTAAAAAAATGAAAAAAAATAAAAAAAACTATTTCCTTAAACGTTTTTTTATAATTTTGCAGTAAAGAAATTCTGATATTTTTATTAAAAACAATGAACAATATTTAACCCTATATTAATGAAACCAACAAACTAAGATATGGCAAGCATGTCGTCAAAAGAGTTACATGAACAACTCAAGAGAATATTTGGATTCAATCATTTCAAAAGCAATCAAGAAGCTGTTATCCAAAGCATATTAGAAGGAAAAGATTCTTTTGTAATTATGCCTACAGGAGGAGGAAAATCCATGTGTTATCAACTTCCTGCTATGATAATGGAAGGAACAGCTATTGTAGTATCTCCTTTGATTGCCTTAATGAAAAACCAAGTAGACTCACTACGTAATTTCAGTCTAGAAAAAGGAATTGCACATGTTTATAATTCTTCATTAACAAAGCAAGAACAAACCGATGTTAAAAATGATTTATTTGCCGGGAACACAAAATTATTGTATGTAGCACCTGAGTCATTGGTTAAAGAGGAGAATATTGCTATCTTAAAGAAAATCAAAATATCATTTATTGCCATTGATGAAGCACATTGCATTTCGGAATGGGGACATGATTTTCGACCGGAATATAGAAAAATAAAAAGTGTCGTCGATTCTATTGAAAAAAAAATACCTATCATGGCATTAACTGCCACAGCCACTCCCAAAGTTAGACATGACATACAAAAAAACTTAGGGATGCTCAACGCCGAAGTATTCTTATCTTCTTTTAACAGGCCTAACATCTATTATGAAGTACGAAACAAAACAAAAGATGTCGATAAAGAAATCATCAAATTCATAAAAAACCACTCCGGTCAATCAGGCATTGTTTATTGTTTAAGCCGTAAACAAGTAGAAGATTTTGCCGAATTGTTGCAAGTAAACAAAATCAAAGCCTTACCCTATCATGCCGGCTTAGATGGTGCTATCAGGATAGAAAACCAAGATAAATTCTTAATGGAAGATATCGATGTAATTGTGGCAACCATAGCTTTTGGCATGGGAATTGACAAACCAAATGTTAGGTATATTATTCATTACGATATGCCCAAAAGCTTGGAAGGTTACTATCAAGAAACTGGACGTTCGGGACGCGACGATGGAGAGGCCAATTGTATTGCTTTCTATGCCTATGATGATTTGATAAAATTAGAAAAACTAATGAAAAATAAACCCTTCTCAGAACAAGAAATCTCCAGACAATTATTGTCGGAAACGGTTTCTTATGCTGAATCTAATTTATGCCGAAGAAAACATTTATTGTTTTATTTCGGAGAAACATATAACAATGATAATTGCGGTTGTTGTGACAACTGTTTACACCCAAAACAAAAAATGGAAGGAAAAGAATACGTTCAAGTTTTATTGTCAACTGTTAAAGAATTGAAGCAACAGTTTAAAGAAAAACACATTATCAATGTCATTGTCGGAAATGCTTCTTCCGATGTGAAAAAGTTTAAACATAATCAACTCAAATGCTTCGGCGAAGGGCAAGATAAAGATGATAAATTTTGGGCTTCGCTCATTCGTCAAATGTTGTTTGAAAAAATCTTAGTGAAAGACATTGAAAATTATGGTATACTAAAGATCACTCCCGCCGGAGAAAAATTTTTAAAACATCCTTTCTCTATTAAAATTACAAAAATAGAGGAGGATGAAGAAGACGAAGATCAAGATATTGGCGATGTTGTCCCTACTCAAAAGGACGGGGTGATTGATAAAGTTTTATTTAATATGCTTAAAGATTTACTCAAAAGCATTGCTAAAAAAGAAAACTTACCCCCTTATGTCATCTTCCAGGAAATCTCACTTGAAGACATGTGTGTGCAATATCCCACTAATATGGAAGAAATGACTCAAATCACCGGAGTTGGTACCGGTAAAGCTCAAAAATACGGCAAACCTTTTATTGACCTTATTCGAAGGTATGTGGAAGACAATGAAATCGAAAGGCCTCAAGACCTCGTTGTGAAATCAGTTATTAATAAATCGGGACTGAAAGTTTATATTATTCAAAACATTGATCGTAAAATCAGTTTTGAAGATATTTCCAAAGCTAAAAACTTAACAAAAGATGAATTGCTGACCGAAATTGAAAGCATTATTTTTTCAGGTACTAAACTCGATATCAATTATTATATCGATGAAACCGTCGATATTTATCATCAGGAAGAAATTATGGAATACCTTATGAATACAGAATTAGATTCACTGGAAACGGCCATAAAAGATTTAGGTGAAGATGAATATACTATGGAAGAAATTCGTCTGATGAGAATTAAGTTCTTGTCAGATATGGGTAATTAAATTAATGATACAAATTTTATAATAATGGACGAAAACATAAACATCAACGAATCAGCTGACATAAACAACACGTCAGACAATAACTTTAGTCAAATTTCTGAAAACGATCCAACAAAAACCAATTCAAAAAAACACGGTTGGATTCAAATCTTTGCTTTTGTTGTATTATTTATTGGGTTGATTGTCTTATATATATTACATTTTCAAAACAATAAAAGCAGTAATCCTTTACAAAATTCTATTACTGGCGAAAATCCTTTGATGCTTACAGTTAACAACGATTCGATCATTAAGTATTTTACTTTAGCCGAACTTTTAACCAAAGATTTGCAAACCGAAGCAGAAAAATATCATCAAGATTTACAAAGCAAACAAGCGACTTTAGAAGAAAAATATAAAAACTATCAAGCGAATCTTCAAAAAAACATTTTGACTCAAACCCAAATCCAAAACGCCGAAAAACAACTACAACAAGAAGCCGGTTCTTTGCAAGGATTGCAAGAACAATATACTCAAATATTAGCCATGAAAGAGATGTCTGTACAAAAAGAAATCACCGACTCAATCATCAATGCAACTCAACGAGTAAATAAAGCCAAATACAATGCCGATTATGTGCTGGCAACTTCTACCGGATCTGCCATTATCTACGCTAATAAAGTATATGACATTACCGACGAAGTCATCAAAGAATTAAATGATACGTATAAAAAATCATCTAACTAAATTATATCTATGCATAAACTGTTCATAGCTATCTGTAGTTTAAGTATAATCCTTGGATGTACGCAGAATAAAACTGAAAGTAAAATTATAGAAACATGGGAGGATGGTAAACCTAAAAAAATCGAAGAATATATAATTCAAAAAGATGGTTCAAAGCTGCTATACAAAGAAACCATGTTTTTCGACAAAGAACAAAAATTCATAGAAGGAACGTATAATAAGAAAAAAGAACGTAATGGCAAATGGACATCCTGGTTCGAAAATGGAAACAAAAATAGCCAAGGAACCTATGTAGATGGAAAAGAACATGGTAAATATACAGTTTGGTATCCCAACGGTCAAATTCATTATATTGGGAAATACCATCATGGCCAAAAATCCGGAAAATGGAAATTCTACAACGAAGAGGGTAAACTCACCAAAGAAGTGGTTTACTAAACAAATATTTCTACTGGCTACTAACATTTGCATACATTAAAATGTTATCTTTGTAGCGTTATAAAAAAATTAAAATCATAATAATAAAATTAAAAAATATAGAACCTATGCAAAAGTTATTATTGTTAGGAGATGAAGCGATTGCACAAGCGGCCATTGATGCTGGTATTTCCGGTATTTATGCCTATCCTGGTACTCCTTCAACCGAGATCATGGAATATATTCAAGCATCGAAACAAGCTAAAGAAAACGACATCCATCGACAATGGTCAGCTAACGAAAAAACCGCCATTGAAGCTGCTATTGGCATGTCTTATGCCGGCAAACGTGCCATTGTTTGTATGAAACACGTGGGATTGAACGTAGCTGCCGATGGTTTCATGAATGCAGCTATCACCGGTGCCAATGGCGGACTTGTTGTTGTTTCAGCCGATGACCCCAGCATGCACTCTTCACAAAACGAACAAGATTCAAGATGTTATGGCAAATTTGCCATGATTCCTATCTTCGAACCTTCCAATCAACAAGAAGCTTACGATATTACAATCGCAGCTTTTGATTTTTCAGAAAAACATAAAACACCCGTGTTGCTACGCATCACTACCCGTTTGGCTCATTCGCGTTCGGGCGTTGTTTGCAACATGAAAAGAAATCAAAACGAAATCAAATTACCCGATAATACTAAACAATTCATACTCTTACCTGCTATTGCTCGTAAACAATACAATGAATTATTAGAAAAACAAAAGCATTTTGAAAAAGAATTCGAAACCTCGACCTTCAATGAATATATTGATGGTAAAGATAAAAGTTTAGGTATTATCACTTCGGGTATAGCCTATAACTATCTTATGGAAAACTACCCTGACCGAGTTTGCCCCTACCCCGTATTAAAAATCACTCAATATCCCCTTCCTACTAAACTCATTGCCCGTTTGGCCGATGAATGTAAGTCGATTATGGTGATGGAAGAAGGATATCCTGTCATTGAAGAACAACTTCGCGGATTGTTAAACCGTTGTTTGACTGTTAAAGGACGATTAGACGGAAGTTTACCTCGTGTAGGAGAGCTTAATGCCAATGCAGTAGCACGTGCCTTGGGTCTTCCCGACACCCAAGGCGAAGCCATCCCTAATATAGTAGCACCTCGTCCTCCTGCCTTATGTTTGGGTTGTCCTCATATTGATTCTTATAAAGCTTTAAACGAAGCCACGGAACCTTACGGAAAAGGCCGTGTGTTTGCCGATATAGGATGCTATACTTTAGGAGCACTACCTCCCTATAATGCTATTTTCAGTTGTGTAGATATGGGAGCCTCCATTACCATGGCTAAAGGAGCTTCCGATGCAGGATTGAATCCTACCGTTGCCGTTATCGGCGACTCCACTTTTTGCCACTCCGGTATCACTTCATTATTCGACTGCGTAATGGAAAACACTCCCATTACCATTATGATACTCGACAATTCAACTACCGGTATGACAGGCGGTCAAAAATCGCACGGTGTTGGACGACTCGAAAGCATTTGCTTGGGATTGGGCGTTGAAAAAGAACATATACATATTCTTAATCCTCTTCCAAATAATCACAAACATAATACCAATATCATAAAACAAGAGTTAAACTATAAAGGCGTTTCGGTGATTATACCCCAAAGAGAATGTGTGCAAACATTAAAACGCAGATTAAGAAAACAAAGAAAATAATTGTTAATCCTTTAAATAATCATAGAATGAATATTGACATCATATTGGCAGGTGTAGGCGGACAAGGTATTTTATCCATCGCCACCATCATTGGAAACACAGCGGTAAAACAAGGTTTATATCTTAAACAAGCCGAAGTACACGGCATGAGTCAACGCGGCGGCGATGTCCAATCACACTTAAGATTGTCTGACAAAGAAATCGCTTCCGATTTAATCCCTACCGGCAAAGCAGATATTATCATTTCCGTTGAACCCATGGAAGCTCTAAGATATTTACCCATGTTGAAATCCGAAGGATGGGTGATTACAAATACCAATCCTTTTATTAACATCACGAATTATCCCGAAGAAAGCATCTTAATGAATCGCATTGATCAACTATCTCATAAAATAGCCATCAATGCCGATAAAATAGCCAAAGATTTAGGTTCGGCTCGTTCATCGAACATGGTCATACTCGGCGCAGCTACACCCTTCCTACAACTTAACTTTAACGATATTGAATATACCGTTAAAGACACTTTTATACGCAAAGGACAAGATATCGTTGATGTTAACATAGCTTGTTTACACGCCGGCAGAGATTTTGCCATGAAAAAATAATCTAAAACATACATCCACTATGTGTACGCATAGTGGATGTTTTATTTCATATAGTATTAACTAAACCCTTAAAAAATGAAAACAGCTATACTCTTTAGTTCAAAACACGGCACTACCGCCAAAGTCGCAACCATCCTTGCTGAAAAATTAGGAGATGAGAACATCAACCTTATCAACCTAAAAACCGAAACCAATCCAAATTTAGATGCTTATGATGCTGTGATTTTGGGAACCGCCATTTATGCCGGAAATCCCATTAAAAACATTAAATCATTTGCTATTAAAAACCTCGACAAATTGAAATCTAAAAAGGTAGGACTATTTACCTGTGGAATGGACCCCGGCAAAGAAAAACAAGAGGAACAAATGAAAGCTTCTTTTCCTGAATCGCTATTATTGCAAGCTAAAACAAAACAATATTTAGGCGGTGAATTTATTTTCGAAGACATGAACTTCTTCGAACGTTTCATTATCAAAAAAATATCTAAAGCCGAAAAAAGCATTTCGCTTATCCATCACGAAAACATCAAAAAATTCGTGGACGAATTCAAGGACGAGGAAAATACGTAGAGACGTAACATGTTACGTCTCTACAGGTAGTAGTTCATCCCTCCACCATATATAATACTGTAAATTACTTGAAATGAATTTGTTTCATAGTTCTAACAGGTTCATTAAAAAGCAAAAAAAGTTTGATAACAAAAAACACAAAAAGACATTCAATTTTTAATGTATTTTTGCCGTTAAAATCACAATACATATTCAAGCGTAAAATTTTCACATAAACTATTAAAATTCATATGTCAAACATTAAAAAGAAAATCATTGAATATCTCCATGCTTACTTCATTATTGTAATTCTTTTTGCTTTCAGCATCGCCATATTAAAAGCTATTGAATTTGTGAATCTCTTTATTTACGAAGACTTTAATTCATGGCGTGTGCTCGGCAAAGCGTTGATTTATTATTGGATAGTTTATAGTGTATTTGTTACTACCTTGTTTCCTTTATATGCTCTTCTTCACATAATATCAAAAAAAACTGCCAACATTACATTATCAATTATATATGGAATGTTGTGTTTATGCGAAATATCTTTATCTGTATATGCATCACAATCAGGCACTTTGTTAGACAGCGAAATCATTATTCGACCGCTTTACGAAAGCTTGCTAACGATTAAAAATACCGTAAACATCTATCTGATTGCATTCCTATTTGTGCTTGCGCTTAGCACATTTACAATTTTATGTCTTTACTTACAAAAAAAGGTTAAAGCAAAAAAGTCGATAACTATTTTATTGTGGATAATCATCTTAGTAAGTTCCTTTTTTATATTTAAAGTAAATACACTGAAAATAGCAAACGCCAAACCATCTGTCGCCTATTTTAGTATAAACAAAACATGCTATTGTTTACATTCTTGCTTTGATTACATCCGTTCCGAAAAGATAAACTTCACAGATGCTAATGCCGTAATTCCCGTAAATCGAAAACATATTCATGCATTTCTGGCTGATAATCCCAAGCGTAATATCATAGATACTCTTTATCCTTTGGAAAGACGAGATAATATTCCTAATGTATTGGGAGCCCATTTCAATGAAAGCAAAACAGCACCTAATGTCGTTATCATTGTTGTTGAATCTTTGGGTAGAGATTGGTTTAGAAGCGAATATGACGATGTTTGTTATATGCCTTTTTTAGATTCTTTAAGCCGACACGGCTTGTATTGGAAAAACTGTTTAACAACATCTTCCCGAAGCTATGGGGCGGTTCCGGCCATAACAGGCTCTTTACCTCACGGTTTAAAAGGATTCCAATTCGGTAATATGCCTGATCACAACAGCCTTTTATCCGTATTAAAAAATACCGGTTACCAAACCCAGGCTTTTTATAACGGACTGTTTTACTTCGATTGTATCGCCGAATATCTCATAGAACAACATATTGATTATATGTCGCCTTTTTATCAAGACTATGAAAAACAATCCGACAAAACTAAAGGCAGCTTTTGGGGTTATCATGATGAATTCCTGTTTCGTAAAACCATCGATGTTTTGACGACAAATCAAAACCGTAAACCTCAATGCAATCTCATCGTAAGCCTAACAACACACGATGAACTCGACCTAAACAATCCATACTTTAAAAAAACATATGAAAAAGCGAAAACAATTGCCAATGGAGCAAAAGGATCTACAAAGAAAATCCACGAAAGATCCATAGCTCGTAATGCAGGATTCGTGTATGTGGACCAATGTTTAAAAGAGTTTTTTAAAGCTTATGCCAAACGTCCTGATTTTAATAACACCATCTTTGTTATCACCGGCGACCATTCCTGCGGCAACCGTAATAAAAACTTCTTATCGGCCTATCATGTTCCTTTAATCATTTGGTCTCCCCTATTGAAATCGCCGGAAGAATTCCCCGCATTAATCACCCATAACGATATTACACCTTCCCTGCTTGCATTGTTGAAACACACCTATCATTTACCACTACCCAAAACCGTACATTACATCAGTGACGGATTAAACACTTCCAATACTTTCGAAACTAAATCGAAGATGTTGTTTTTAAAATACTCTCGTCGTATTGACGATTTCTTATACAATGAATATATATATCACAATACAGGTGAAGTGTATCGCCTGAATGAAAATCTTGACATGCTACCCGAAGCATCTTCAACCATTAAAGCTCAATTAGCCTCTAAATTTGACTTCTATAAATACATTAATCATTATGTATACAACAACAACAAATTAAGTCAAAGCCCTATTTATATGAAAGATAAAACTCATATACTAAAAACTATCGTCAGGAGTGATTCTATCGTTTGCCAAACCCCTGAAAACCGCAACCACGAATGGCCTCAATATTATTTATTGGAACCTTTTGTTATCCCTAACAAAACAGAAAAATGGAATAAAATTAAAATTACTTTGAATGCCGATATTAAATTCCTGGATCAATTGGAACAAGACGAATATATGGATTTATATTTCGGTTGTACCGGCGACAACATGAAATATCCAACCTTCTATACCGATAAGATTGTCAAATTCATTACATCCGAAGTTTTCGAAGTCAACCGTTGGGAAAAACTCAATATTTCTAAAACCTTCCAAGTGAGTAATGCCACTCAAATAAATTGTTTTGTATATATATATTATCCTCGTTGGAGGGAAAGCAATTCGGCCATCGTGAAAAACATACAAATAAAAGTTGAAGGAATAAAATAATTACTAAATCTAAAAACATGAGAATATATCATTGCATCATCCTGTTTATAATCATTAGCCTTATTAGTATTTCATGTTCTTCGAACGAACAAGATCCTCCTCGTCCCGATTTGTGTAATACAGATTATATATATATAGATAATAAAACATTTAAACATAAAAACGACACTTTCTTCCCCATCATGCTTAATTATGTAATAGCATGCCGAAATATCGACAACAAATGTGTTATGTCACCCATTAAATCTTATGAAAACCCCGACATTTATGAATCGAACACTGAAAAGGAAATTCAGCACCAACTGGCGGGACATTTTCAATTGATACACAAATTAGGATTTAACTGCCTGCGCCTTTGTTTCGACCGGATTTCACAAGATGAAAAAGGATATTACTTCTACCAAGCCGATGACAAGAAATATTACATCAAAGAACATGCAAATGAAATCATACAAGGATTAAAACAAGTAATCAACATTGCCGGTGAAAAGAATTTACGAGTGATGTTATTGATAAAGCCTCCTATTGAAAACCTCGACCTGAATACATTCACCATTGAATTACTGAAAGCATTTAAAGACAATTCCGTAATCTTTGCTTACGATTTTATGAACGAACCCTTATACTTTGACAATAAAAAGAACCGAAGTAAAAAAGAAGCTATTAAAATTGTATCACAATGGCGAGACATGATGAGAGAACATGCCCCCAATCAACTTTTCACCATAGGATTTTCGGAACCCATTGAAGTGTTTGAATGGGACCCACAATTGCTTCCTGTTGATTTTGTGCAATTCCACACCTATCATCCCTTACGTGTTCCCAACGAAATATATTGGTATAGTCATTACATCGACAAGGTTTGGATGATAGGAGAAACCGCACTCCCTGCCGATGGCGATTCCATCAGCTACGAAGAACAAGCACAATTCATGCTCGATGCATTTCATTATGCAATCGATTGCGGTGGAAGCGGCTTCGGATGGTGGGAGTTTCAAGAAATTCCAGGCAGTCATTTCGAGGCGCAATACACCGGTTTGTTAAATCATCAAGGAATAACCTATACGACCGATAGTGCCTACGCCATTCAAGGTACATTAAAACCGGCTGCATACTTGGTAAAAGAATTGGCAAACTACAAACCGAAAAAGCCCGTCCATGCCGTGAATTATTACAATATGCTTGGATTTAATAATATTTGTATTAAAGGAACAATTGTAGATAGAAAAACAAAACAAGCCGTGGAAGGAGCTGTTGTGCGTGCTTGGAACGAATATTGGTCGGTTGGCATCAATACTTTTACCAACGAAAAAGGCGAATTTACTCTTTATAGCAATGATGAATGCGTTCATTTTGAAATATCGGCACCCGGCATGAGTAAAATAAAATTTGATAAAGAAATAATGTATTATCCTATTTCCGGACAAAAAGCAGACATTCATCAACTACCTAACAAAGAACTTGAATACCATCGTATTAGTCATAAACCGTTTTTATTGCAAAGCGATACCGCTCCCTACCCTCTATTTCATTTCGACCCTGAAAAATTTAATCAGGCATCATTTACAGGAGAAATGGAAACTCTGTATTTAAAGAAAATAAAATAAACAACACATATATACAATGAAAGAAGCGACTCAAGAACGTATACAGGCATATTTTGAAAATGCAGCAAAGAAAAGAGACCGTTGGAAACGACTCAACCGTTTTTACCATAAAACCATTGAAAAACAATTTACGTTTATGATACCCGAAGGATCGGTGATTTTGGAATTAGGCTGTTCTACCGGCGATTTACTCCATGCCGTTAAACCTTCGAAAGGAATAGGTGTTGATTTTTCGAAACAAGCAATAGATATTGCATCAAAAAAATACCCTGAACTTCAATTCATCCATGCCGATGTATTGGATTTTGATACAAAAGAAAAAATTGATTATGTTATTATTTCCGATCTTTTAACCTCGCTATGGGATATTCAGCACTTGTTCAAAAAACTAAAACAATATGTAAGTCCCGACACAAAAATCATCATATCGAGTTATAACTATTTATGGGAGCCCATATTAAAGTTAGGAGAATTATTCAGACTCAAAGCCAAACAACCACTCCAAAACTGGTTATCGGTCAAAGACATTGAGAACCTATTATATCTTGAAGATTTTGAAATTATTAAAGTAGAAAAGAAATTACTTTTACCAAAATACATACCAGTATTAAATGCTATTATCAATACATTCATTTCTAATCTTCCCAGTATATGTAAATTAAATTTAAT
>Ga0172377_10000414_pt1 | contig 40104 bp, 63 predicted proteins | sample Pumphouse3metaG_FD_119749 | JGI IMG/M metagenome (GOLD analysis project Ga0172377, IMG submission 119749) | Leachate microbial communities from a municipal landfill in Southern Ontario, Canada - Pumphouse #3 metaG | ecosystem: Engineered > Solid waste > Landfill > Unclassified | place: Canada... | reverse complement strand
TCTAATATGCTATTGGGAACTAAAGTTTTAAAAGGTTTTTATGTTGATAGATTTGAGAATAAACAAGTTTTTAAAGAATTAGAATCTAAATTTTCAGATAGGAGGATCGATCTTGAAAAACATATTTAATGGAATATTAAGTAAATATAACTTAAAAAAAGTGGCTGAAAAACCGGTTGTAAAAGTGGTCGCCAACAAAATACCAACTATTTCAAATGCAGTGATAGCCATAATTCAAAACTTAAAAAGCGAAAATATTGTTATTCATGAAACCAGTCGTCCACTTTTTGAGGATGATATATATATTACGTTTTTAGATTACATAAAAGAGAATAGGACAGGGGCCAAACTGCCAAAAGGTCAACAGATAGAAACCGCCCTTGGCATATCTACATTTAAACGTAAAGAACTAGCAAAACAGGCGTTTAATGATAAAATATTAACAAAAGGTATTAATGGTTATTATGTATATAATGAGTTTATAGAATAACTTTCATTCAAAATTTATTTTAATTGCATCATAGTAAAGCATAAATAATATATTTATATAAAGTATTGTCCGGGACAGACTTTAAAAGCTTTTAAAAAATAGAAGTCTGTCCATGACACAATTATAAAAATCTGTCTATTACAGACAATGTTGATAAATAGATAGATATAGAAATTTTACCAGGTTAATATTATAAATAAAATATACGACTAAACAAATATACTATATAGTTACGGACAGACTTTTAAAACTCTGTCCATGACAGACTTTTAAACAAAAAAAAACTCAAAAGTCTGTCCATGACAGATAAGTAAATTTATAAAAATAAAAAGCAAAACGCTGTCTATGACAGATATGCAAAATTGTGTCATAGACAGTAATGGAAGGAGTAATATGAAAAATAAATTATTCAATATAAAAACAAAAGTATGTTTTGCACAATCAAAAAATTGTATACTTTGCTTACATATTTACAAATATGCAATTTATTTTATTCCTGGATTCAAATTATTTAATTTAAAATTAGAATTATTTACTATTAATAAATTTTTTAGAATAAGTTTTAGGAGGGGTCAAAAAAGATGGTTATAAAAAGAACTTTTATATTCAGCAACAAGCCAGATGAAAAAACAAAACAATCTACTATAAAAGATTTAATACGAAAATGTATAGTTGATTTAGATTTTGATATAAATAGTACTTATGAATTAAAAATAAATTTTGATATAAATGAACTAAGTAAACATTTTAGAATAGAAGTATTATTAATAAAAGATAATATGCCAGAAACTATTGATATTGTAAAGAAATTTAAAAATATTATGTTTGTGGAGGATAATAAAAATGATTGATAGGTCTGTAGTAGATATTTACAATAGAATTTCTATAGGTGACATAGTAATTATGTCAATGATAAGTTTAAGTATTATATTTATAGGTTTTGCAATAATAAAATATTGGGGGGATTAGTATTAAAAAAGTTAATAAATCAAATTTTAATATTTTAAAATGTAGAAAATGCAATTATTGTAAATCTATAAATGAGAAAAAAAATCCAGGATTTAATTTATGGAATTCTGGAGGATTTATATATTTAATAATATGCAAAGATGGATTTATAAGAATTTGTGAAATTGGAGATTTAAAACCCTCAGATTGTTTAATTGATGAGGAGAATTTTAATAGTTGGGAAAATAATAATAATGGCTGATAATTATAAGAAATTATATTACGATACTTTAATAGAATTACTTGAACTTAAAATTAAAAATGGTATTGATATTGATAAAAATTTAAAACTACTTAAACACATTATTGTAAAAGCTCTTAAATCTAATAATGATTTAAAATTATTTAGGTCTCTGAGTAAAAGAGAAGATGAAGTATTATCACTTATATTGAATGGGAAAAATAATACAGAAATTGCAGATTTTTTATATATAAGTGTGAATACAGTGAAAAAGCATGTACATGGAATACTAAATAAAAGTGGTTGTTTATCAAGATTTGAATTAATTAGTAAAGGAAATATCAATTAAAAAGAATTACCCTTATTATGAGGGTAATTCTTTAAAGGAGATTTTTTTAAAACAAAAACAACAAGCAATAATTAATTATATCATGGTATAATAATATAAAAAGTTTTAATCCCTAAACAATTAATTATTTGTTTACTTCTAAATAAAGAGTTCTGGAAATTCTCAGGACTCTTTATAATAATTATAAGAAAGGAAAATAGCAATGGATATAACCAAAAACGATGTTAAAATTGCTTTTGATAGTTATGTAGCATTTAGAAAAAAAGCTATAGAAAATAAAAATAACCCTCAATTAAAACATTTTACATTTAGCGATATTTTAATTGAGGATAATATAAAAATAAAAGAATATAAAGAACCTAAGGTTCTAACTATTGGTAAGTATAAATTAAGATGGATCCAAAAATTTTTACCATCTGGAAAACAATTATTAATTTATGAAAAATGATAAAATCCTGCAGCGACTAGGTCGTAAATATAATGTAATATTTTCAAATCATTCCAGTTTAAAATTTTATAGAAAGTTCTGTCATATTCTTTGACTTTAAGAAAATCAAAGAAATCATTAATAATTTCTCTCTCTCTATTTTTTTCTATTGCTGATATCTTTTTATTTTTTTCTATCTCATATTTATTTATTTTAGAATTTCCTTCAATTTTATATTTATCAGCTAATAATCTTACAGAATCATAGAAACTTAAATTATAAAATTTTGAAATAAAATCAATAACACTACCACCAGGGGTGCAACTATTATAACTTGTAAAAAACTTTCCATCTTTTGAAACCGAAAAGTGCCATTTATGGGTGCAGAATGGGCAATTTTCGTATATATAATCTTTAGTACCATTTTTTTTATTCCATCCATTCAGAAAGTTATAAATTGGAATTTGTTTTATTTCATCTAAATTATATTTATATTTAGGCATTTATTAACCTCCTTGCATCCTCTATTGAATATACTATACCAGCAACAAAACCACATTTTTTTACTAAATTAATAAAATCAATTTGCTTTTGTGATGGTTTCCCATTTTTAGCTTTTACTTCAATAAAAACAGTCTGTCCATTTTTTAAAGCTATTAAATCCGTAAATCCAGGAGGCAGGCCAGTGTCAAACCACCTTCCATCAATCATTTTTACTTTCCCTACATTTATTCTAAAAGTTAACCATCCTAATTCGGTTAACTCTAATCTAATTAAATTCTGTAAATCATGCTCTGTCATTCTTATACCTCCATTGTAGTAATTAAATTTTTATGATGTGTCCACCAGCCTCTTTTAAAACCGGCGATCTTTTCAAATCGTTTTAAATCAGATTGACTGACAATAATATTATCTCTTTTTTCTAACTGAAATAAAATTACACCAGGTTTATATTTTTTTATCTCAACAAAATCTATAATATCTGATAATGTATTTAGTTTATTAATATAATTAAATGGTTTTTTAAGAAATATTTGTTTTTTAGTTATTTGCTCTAATTCAATATCTTTTATTTTTTGTTCTTTTCTTATATTTATTTCAGCTTGGAAACTATGGCCACAATAAGGACAGATTTTTATATTTGGTTTGATGACTGCAAAACAATGAGGACATTCTTTTATTTTTATTTCATTTTCTTTTTTCTTTTTTCCTTCAAGTGTCCAGTCATGGTCAAAATCTGGTAAATTATGCTCGAAACAATTTCCTACATGGTCTATAATTATAGCCTCTTTATTTTCTTTATACCTCATTGACCTCATACTTTGTTGAATGTATAGGCTTAATGATTTTGTTGGCCTTAATAAGATAACACATTCACAATCTGGAACGTCAAAACCTTCACCGAAAAGGTCGACATTACATAGTATTTGTATTTTATTTTCTCTAAATTCTTTTATAACATTATTTCGCTCATTTTTAGGGGTAGAACCGTCTAAATGTTTGGAAGGTATATTATTATCATTAAAAGCTTTGGCGGTAGATATTGATGATTCTATTGAGGCACAATATACTATAGTTTTTTTACCTGAAGCGAGTTTAATATAATTTTCAATAGTTTTGCCATATATTATATTCCCTTCCATAAGTTTGTTAACTTCATCCTTTTTATATTCACCGGCTTTTATATGTAATTTATTCGTATCGGCTAATTTTACACTATATAGCTTGTAAGGTGATAGATAGTTATTATCAATTAACCAGCTTATTTTCTCACCTTTTATGAGATAATTATAAACATTTCCAAGACCTTCACCATTTAAACGAATAGGCGTGGCAGTAAAGCCAATTAAAAAAGCGTTTTTAAAATAATCATATATTTTTGTATAAGACTTTGCTAAACAATGGTGGTTTTCATCTGTTATAATAATAGTTGGTTCTTGTATTTTTTCCAGTCTTCTACAAGCGGTTTGTACCATCATAATATCAACAAGATTAAAATCTATATTAAAGTTAAGTAATGTATTATATATTTGTTCTGTGAGTTCTTTTCTATGAACGAGAAAAAGAACTCTATTTCCTTTTTTTGTAGCATCGTTAATTATCTTTCCTATAACAACGGATTTTCCAGATCCACAAGGTGACTGAATACATACTTTTTTATGTGCTAATAGATTTTTTTTAATTTCATAAATAATTTTTTCTTGATAACTTCTTAATTCCATAAAAAATAGATACCTCCATCATAAAATATTTATTGACGATGTATCGATTATATAATACAATATGTACATCGTCAATATAAATATGGAGGGAATAAAATGTTAATAAAAAAAATAGTAAAAAGAGGAAGTTCTAATTTTGTACTATTACCAAAGGATTTGTTAGACATGCTAAATTTAGAATTGGATGATTTTGTTTATTTAGAAGTCAAAGAAAAGAGTATAGTAATAACACCATTAAAAAAAATAAAAGATAATAAAAAAAATATGTAATATGGAGGTTTAAACATGTATTATCCTGCTATCATATATACAAATAAAGATATAGAAAAAATCGTTGATAAAGTTAAAATAGGGATAAGTTTTATTTATTATAATTTAAAAACATATAAATTATATCTAAATGAAAAAGTAGTAATATGTTATATTTCTAAAAAGTTATCTAAAGAAGATGCTTTTGAAATAAAATCATTAATTAAGTTTAAATATAGTAGACCACTTATATTAAAGGTTTCAATAAATGGCTTTGTAATTCCAGATAATTTTAATTTTACTAATAAGGGAATAATTGCAGAAAGAAAAAGAAAAAATAAAGATGGTGAAGATGAAGTAATTTTTGTAAAAATATCTGATAGATGGTTATTTGTTAAAGCCAGGGTATTCAGTAATTATCATAATGTATTTCAATTTGAAGTGGAGTCAATTGATCCAGTTAGTAAAAAATCAAAAATTGAGTTATGCAGTGCCGATACATTAAGTAAGTGGAATTATTGTATATCATTTTTAAGTAATAACTTAGCAATTATTACTAATGAAGAATATAAAAAAGAATTAACTTCATTTTTTATGGAGTTTTGCTGTGAAAATAAAGAAAAATTAAAAAAGAAACAAACCTACCCTTATATGGGTTGGAATGATAATTTAACTGAATTTTTCCCATATTCTGATAAATTATTTATAGATTATACTGGAGACAATAGCAACTGGCTAAGAAATACAGTAGCGGCCTTTAAAGAAAAAGGTAATAAAAATAAATTTATTGAAAAATTATCTTTTATTAGTAATAACCTTGATTCTGATTTTATAATATCATCCAGCTTTGCAGCTCCATTATTAAAAGTTCTATGCATTAGGAGTTTTAGCCTTAATTTTTATGGAAAGTCTGGAAATTTAAAATCTTTAGCATCCTTTGTTGGCTTATCTATTTTTGGAAATGCTAATAAAATAAAGGCAGCTGGAAATCATACTAAAAATGTAATTATTGAAAAATTAAGTAAGATGCATAATTTGCCTGTATATGTCGATGAAATAACTGATGATTCAATTGACATCTATCAAGTAGGGAATGAAACTGGTCGGCATAGATTGAATAGAGTGGGCCAAATTCTGGAGGCCGTGACATGGAGAACTATATTGACTTGTACATCTGAAGCAAGTATCTCAAAAGATTCAAATAAAGCAGGAGAAATAAACAGAATTATATGTATCCCTGTAGATTGTAGGCCATATGATAGTCAGCTTGAAAATGAAAAATTTGCAAGGGAATACTATCAATTTTTAGAAAATAATTATGGAATGTTGGGCCAAGAATATATTAATTATATTAAGAATAATATAGATGAAATAAATAACTTATATAATGATATCAACAATAGACTATATAATAATATAAATTCAAAAACGCATATATCCATGATTTCAGTTATATGCGTTGCTAATTTCTTCTATAGAAGAATGTTTTATAATAGTGAAAATATATCATATTCTTTGGAACTTGGCAAATATATCCTTAATAAGATTAAATCTTATAAGGAATTAAATCCAGTTATTAAGATGACTAATGCAATACGTGAATTTTACGAAATAAATCAAGCTGCTTTTAAGAAAGGTAATTATGAACAAAAAACTAATTATTGCTATGGAATAGTAAGAGACCAGAAAGTTTATTTTATATTAAATCCATTAAAAGAATATTTAGAAAAGCTTGGTTTCAACTGGAATGATAAAAAGGCTTTAATTGATGAAGGATTAATTGAATATAAAGGATCAATGATAAGTGGAGAAATACAAAAACGAATTATATTGAATTTGAAAAAAGAGCAAGATGATGAAAGAGAGGCCATTGTAAACGAATCAAATATTGTGGAGTTTCCTAACACATAGGAAACTTTTTTTTTGTTAACTTATGGGGTTAACTTTTTTTATTATTTTATCTTTTGTTGATATTACTATCTTTGATGTATTAGGTTAACTTTTTTTTTGCAAAAAGTTAATCAAAGTTAATAAAAAAGTTAACCTATTTTTAAGCATATTAGTGCTTTATATATATATATTTATAGTAGTTAACTAAATAATATATATATAGATATATATATAGAAATATATAGATGTAAATATATGGATATATAAAAAACATTTTAAAATTATATATATATATATATGGTGTATTTCAAAATAAAAGTTAACCCCCCAAAAAGCACCTGTAACGTAGTGATATCAACGGTTTTGGGTTAACAACATGACAGGTTAACCTACTTAAAAAAGTTAACCAATAAAATAGACCGGTTTACTAGGTTATCTATGCAAAAAAAATACTGTACATATATACAGTATAATTTTTGAAATTATGCGTAATTATCGAAAAAATAATCATAATCAATTATATCATAAAATTTATTTTCAAAAGTAAGTTATATTTACAAAAATTGTTTTGTACGGTTATTATAAATGGTATAGAATGTATGTATACTTAAATTAAATTAAATTAAATAGTTTTAGGGGATGATATAGTTATATCTGAGATATCATATGTATGTATGGGGAGCGGGAAGGCATACAAAAATAAGTGTAAAATGTGGGCTTAACAGTAGCCATCATTTAAAGAGTGCGACAACAGGCTATTCGTGAATGTATATAGTAGCATGATGCTAGAACGGCCATAATTTTATTATGGGACTGTCTCGGTCGCTTTGGTGTAACAACACATTATACTTATATCCAGAAAATAGACCGATGCCGGTGCAAGTCCGGGTTCTGGATTGGGGGCAGTTTTTATAATTTTCTGGTTTTAGTAACCACTAAGAAACAAAAAAATTATATTCAGCTTGGTTAATTTGAAACGCTGGCAGGGTGCCAGATATGCCGGTGCAAGTCCGGCAGCTGGATTTTGGTGGGGATGATATAGAAAATGGTTATCATATGTATATATGAGAGGATGGTAAGATATACAACAAAACCTAGATAGGGGTTAAGCTATCGGTTGGTGGTTGGGGATAATACTAAGAATATTTTATTAGTATTAATCTGGATTTTTTGGCATTTACACCAGGCTAAAAGAAAAAAAATAAGTTTTTAATATTTTTATACCAGTCCATAAAAATATTATCGGGATTTTACCTGTTTTTACCGATTAAGAAACTAGAAAATTTGTAAAAATTATATCTTAGCTTCCTTCGACAAAATATATGTATTGTCATAACTGCAATCAAGGAAGCTAAGATAAAATATATATTGGAGGAGAATATTTTAAATGATATATAGTTTTAAAGATATTAGCACAGTTAGAAGAGGAACATTGACAAGATTACTAATTAATAAAAAATCAATTGAAAATAAAAATATATTTAATATAGTAATGGTTAACTTTAGAGGTGAAAAAACAGGTTTTAATTATCTTATTCCTTCAACTATAAATTTAAAATATTATACTCGATTGAATGTTGTGGAAACTGAAAAATTATTTAATGAAGTTAGAAAGATTTATTTTGATAAGTTAAAAAATAATAAGGGGGGTAATTTAATTGGCAGATGAAATTATTATCAATAATAATAAAGCTCAAGTAAATATAGTTACTGGAAATGGAAAAATAAAAGCAGAACAAACAATTATTAATGACAATATAGTAAATCAGACATCAACAGAAATTAAAAAAGATAATAAAAAAAAAAAGTAAAAGATAAAAGGAATGGCAAGGATAGATATTATAAATTAAAAGAAAATGGTATTTGTACACAATGTAAAAGAAATAAGGCAATAAAAGGCCGTGTAAAATGTGGGCCTTGTCTATATGATGATAGAGAGTATAGAAGGGCAAAAAGAGAAATTAAAAATGGAAATGAGGATCTTAAAAAATGAGTACAGCAAAAATTGTTATAGAAAAAAAAGAGTATGAGGAATTAAAAGAAAAAGCTAGAATTTTGGATAATATGAATAATAAATATCATGAACCAATAGTATTTAGAGATAAAGGCAATTTAGAAGAGAATTACACAAAAATGATAGAAATAGAAAACCAGGAACTAAAGGAACTAAAAGAATTAAAAGAAAAAGCTAGAAAATTAGATTGCTTAGAAGAGAATGGAGTTGACAATTGGATGGGATATCCTGATGCTATGGCGATGTTAGAAGATGAAAAAGATAATACAGAATTAGATGATGACCTTGAATATATTATAGAAAAAGGTGATTAAATGAATAGATTATTTAAATTATATTTAAAGTCTGGAAATACAATAATAATTGAATTAAACGATAATGAGAATGATTATTCAATAAAAAACTTCATGGATGCATTTTTACCTAAATCAAGTTTAGTATTTAATTGGTATCTTGATAAAAAAAATAAGATGGTTTTAATGAACCAGATAGAAGGGATTGAGGAAATAATGGCAGAGATCGGTAAATGTTCAAACTGTAATAGCGATAGATTGACCTTTAAAGATGGAAAATATGAGTGTTTAAAATGTGGCTCAATAATAAGCCTGGATGAATGGTCAAAGATTCTGGAGGAGAATAAAAAAAATGAGAAAAAATAAGTATAAATTAACAGCTGGAAATAAATTATGGCAATTTAAAAATAATAGCTGGAATTATCTCGGAATAGCAACAACGGCACAAATTGAAGCATTACAGCGTGATTATAGATTAAATACAATAATTTTAGTAGATGAAAGGAATTAATATCATGAAAAATAATTTAAAAGCTATTGGTCTTTACTTGTTGATAATAATATTTCCATTTGTAGCAGCTGGATTATATATATCAAAGAGAACTAATAATAAATGGAAAGGTATTCTTATTGCAGTTATAGCCGGTATCATATCTTTTAATTTATTAAATGATGGTTCGGAAGTTACAAACCAGAGTACGCAAATATTTGAATTATCACAAGAACTAGAAAAATCACAGGCAAAAATTGAAAAATTAGAAAGCAAAAATCAAGAATCTCCAAGGGCAACAATAATTAATTCTGTAAAACCTTCACCATCCCCATCAAAGGAAGCTAAGAAAAAAGAATATATTTTTAGTTCAGGAAATTATATTTCAGGTCCAGATTTTGAACCAGGAATATATAATATAATTGCTATTGAAGGAAATGGAAATGTATATAGTTCTAATGCTTTTGAGGGTGGACTTAATGCAATGATGGGAACCGATAAGGATTATTATGAACAGGAATATAAAAATATAAAATTACCAAAAAATACAGAGTTAACAATATCTAGTGTAAAAATAAAGCTAGTTAGGAGGGATTGATAAAAATGGGCTGGGGAATAACGGATTTTTTTTCTGATTGTTTTGCTGGTATTGAAGAGTCATTTAACCGATGTTTTGAAGCCATGGAAAGAGATATAGAAAAGACTTTAAGTCACATTAGTTACGAATCAGATAATTGTTTTAGAGCAATAGAAGATGATTATAACGCATGTATAAGAGATATTGAAGCTAATTACACACGTATTCATAAAGATATATGGGCAGCTTGGAAACCTGTTAAGGATGGAATAGTAATAAAAATAAATAATTTAATTACTGAAAGAAAAAATAAAAAAGAAAAAAGTGAAATTGATAAATTAAACGAAAAAATTAAAAAGCTAGAAGAGAGGTTAAGCACTGGAGAAAATGACGGAAAATCAAAAGTTATAAAACTTGATGCCAGAAAAAAAACAGCCATAAGCAAAGTTAAGGATAAATTTGGGGGAAAAGCTACGGTTTTGGCAGATATGCGAAAACAAAAAAATCTAAAGGTTGTAAAAGCCTGGAAACCTCCATCAAGCTGGTGAAAGGAGATTTTTAAAATGAATGCTGTAATTAGCTTAATAGTGTTATCGATAGCCGTAACTATTCTTATATGGACAAGTACAAAAGTTGGTAGTATAAAAAGAAATATACTTTATACTGCTAATATTGTACAGGAGCTAAGACAACAATTAATAGATATTAATAGACAAGCAAATGATTCTATCCACAAATTTAATTTATTAAATAAAAGATTGGAAGAAATGACAGGAAAAGATGTTGATCTTATTACTGAATTAGATATTGATAATTTTGTAAATGATATAAACTTAGCTAATCCAAAATTACAACAATATTGTAAATGTGAAAATACAATAAAACTAGAGGATGAATAAAATGCATTGTGATACTAGAGAACTTAATAACCTGCAAACTTACTTTAATAAAAAAAATAGTGAAGTAGCTGCCTTTATTGGAATATCAACAAGTACTTTTGTAAATTTAAAATATAATAGATATAGATGGAAAACTGAATATATTAAAAAGTTATGTACGTTTTTTAATAAGCAGTATAGCGATTTATTTATAAATCCAGGGTTTTAAATAATAAATAGATACAATTAGTAATAAAATATTTAAAGCCCTTAATTTTAAATACAAGGAGGTTAAAATGGAAGATTTAAAAAAATGTTGTATATGTGGAATTAATGTTGCTCTGGGTGAATATATTATAATTAAAACCAGAATATATTGTAAAACGTGCGCAAAAGCAGTTATTAAAAAGGATAATAAATAAAATGTATATAAAAGGGTCTAATCAAAAAAAATTATTAATTAGGAGGGTTAAAAATATGCATCCTAGTCAAGAAAGATTTAAAAGTAAAGTTGTTTGGTTAAGTGTATTATTTTTAGTATTATCAGTATTAAATACAGCTGGAATATTTGAAAAAATAGGTGTTACTGAGGGAATGGCAAAAATGACAGTAGAAACAATTTTATCAATATTAGTATTGTTTGGGGTTTTGAATAATCCAACTGATAAAGAAAATTTTTAAAATAAAAGAGGAGATTTTAAACAATGAATAATACTATGTATTTTTTTGCAGGACAAGTATTTGTTAATGGATTTTTCCAAAAGTTTGTTAATGGAACTATTGAAGGTAATATTTTAAATAGGGATGATTCACGAAAATTATTGGAAAATATTAATGATTTGGTAATAGAGCAAATAAAAAAAGAATATCCATTAAAGAAAATAAATTACCAGATAACAAATATAAGTATTATTGGGGAGGTTGTTACTAATGACAAGGGCAAACACTAAAAGATTTAAAAGGGGGGATCCTTTAGTATATAAAGGCCATATTTTAAATAATAAAAATATTATGTTTTATGTTGTTGGGAATGAACCACTTATATATAAGTCAAATAATGATAAAACATTAATTGTAAGTAATAAAACTACTACAATAAAATTTAAAAGATATTACTTAAAAGCAGTTAAAAAGGCAAGAAAAGAAAACCCAGGGATTTCTCATTATGATAATAGAATATTTAAAATTATGATTGAGGATGAATTTAAAGATAGAATTAATAAAAAAATTAAAGGAGACAAATAAAAATGAATTTAGAAAATATGAAAAACTATGTTGGTTGTAAAATTATCAAGGCTGGATTAAGTAATTTAGAAAAGTATAAAAAAATAAAATATGGTGAAAATGCTGTAATTGGTGAAGATGATAAAAATATAGAATGTTATATTGTTGTGTATCCACCAATAGGAAATAATGAAGAAAAACCATATATTTCTATGTCGCCGAAAGATGTATTTGAAAAGGCATATAGAATAGTTGAGGATTGTGAAATTAGTTTAATGATTGGAGACAAATAAAAATGATTGATATGATTCCAGAAGAAAACAAAAACAATGAAGTAGTACAGGCGGTTCCTTTTGAGAAAAAAGATATTAATTTAGGAGAGATTAGAACCGATATTATAACTATGGAAGAAGTGCCAGAACTTAAAAATAATATAGATAATAATGATGATGAATGTATAAAAGATGATATTGAGGCACCGATTCCTGTTGAGGATTATATTTTTAATTTAGAAGTTAATATAAAGGCTTTAAATACTACATTGGAAGAAAGAGACCAGGAACTTAAAAATTTAAAAGAGAATTATAATATTTTAAAAGATAATTTAGAAAATAAATTATATGAAAAAAGTTTTAATAGTACAATCAATAAATTAAGCCAAGCCCTGGAACAGAAAAACCAACAGAATATAAACATGGAACAAATGATTAGTTCTTTACATTCTACGCTTCATCTAAAAGATGAAACAATTGCAGAAATGACAAAAGAATTTGATAAACAGCTTGAAATGGAAATATTAACGGCAAAAATGGCAATTAGTAATCTTAGTGATGAACTAAGATACTTAAAAGAAATAACTAATGAAAAGGCACGAGTTAACGACAAATTATTAAAGCAATTAGATTGTATTGATTTTATTATAAAGTCAAAGTAACTTTTTTAAAATTAATACCCTCTTTACATAAAGCAGTATTAAATTCAACTATCATAGTATTGATAGCAGCTTTATTTTTATCAAAACATGTGGATTCAATTATTAAATAATTGGTTCCTTTTTTTTGTCTACAAATTAATTTAAGCTCCATTGGTGTAATTGTTTTAATTATTTCAAAAAAACTACACTGATATAAATATTGCCATTTTCCTTTTAACATTATATTTTTTAAACTTTCTTTTATCATATATCGCTTAATCATTTTATTATCATCTCCTTAATATAGTATACTATAAACAAAAGGAGGTTTTTGCAATATGGATATTATTAATATTGAGATAGATAAATTAAAGCCAGCAAAGTACAATCCAAGAAAAAATTTAAAAGTTGGGGATGCTGAATATGAAAAAATAAAAAATTCAATAATCAAGTATGGATTAATACAGCCATTTATTATAAACAAAGATTTTACAGTTATAGCAGGGCATCAAAGATTAACAGTTATTAAAGACCTTGGATATACGATGGCCGGATGCATTAAGGTAGATTTAAACAAGAAGGAAGAGAAAAAATTAAACTTAGCAATGAATAAAATTACTGGTCAATGGGATGAAAACAAATTAACTGAGCTATTGAAGGATTTAAATAATGATTATGATTCCATCGGCTTTGATACTGAGGAAATTAATAATTTATTAGCTGAAGCAGAAAATGTATTAAAAAATAAAAATATTACTAAAGAGAAAAAAGAGGAAAAATTTGACGTTGATAAAGAATTAGAAAAAATAGAAGAACCGACCGTTATGGCTGGAGATACTTACAAATTAGGAAAACATTTATTAATGTGTGGAGATAGTTTTAACATTGACCAGGTTAATAAATTAATTGGTGATAATATAATTGATATGATGTTTACGGATCCACCATATAAAATGAGAAGTGGCGGTTCTGGCTGTTTTAAAGAACGAACTAAAAATATGAAAAAAAGAATTGAAAATTTGATTGACTTTAAAGTTAGTGATATTAGTCATTTTGTTGGATTAGATATAAATACTTTTTATATATTTACCTCTAAAGATAATATAAGGGATTATTTAAACTTATTTAAACATTATAACTTTAATTTATTAACCTGGAACAAAACAAATCCTACACCCTGGACAAATGGAACCTTCCTTCCAGATATGGAGTATATTTTATATTTCTCAACAAAAGATAAAATTTGGAATAACAATTTAAAACCTACTGAGATATATAAAAAATACTATACCTGCAAAAAAGAAGATGGTAGAAAAGATTCTGGCGACCTTCATCCAACAATGAAACCATTAGAATTAATATCAAATAGAATTTTAATTTCATCGAATAAGGATGGTTATGTTTTAGATTTATTTGGAGGATCCGGGTCGACTTTGATATCATGCGAACAAACTGAAAGAAGATGCTTAATGATGGAAATAGACAATTTATATTGTGATGTAATTATTAAAAGATATGAGTCATTTACAGGAAATAAAGCCAAAAAAATGGGGTGAAGTTGTGGCAATAGAAAAGTATGAAACACATGTGAAACCTTATTTAGATAAAATAAAATTAATGGCAGCTCAAGGATATACAGACCATGATATTTATATAAAATTAAAAATTTCAAAAAATGTATTTTATCAATATAAAAAAAAATATAAGGAATTTAATGACTGTTTTAGAGTTTCTGAAATGGAATTAGTAGAAATTGCCAAACAATCATTATTGAAAAAAATTGCTGGTTTTGAGTATGAAGAAATAAAAACAGAAGTAACGAAAGGTCTTGTTGATACCTCAAAAGTATCGAGGGTTAAAAAATTTATACCTCCCGATACTAGAGCAATAGAATTTTTCCTTTGTTCTAAAGATAAAAATAGTGGATGGATTAGAACAGATAAAAAAGAAGAGATTGTTGACGTTTTTGATGATGAATTTTATGATCTTGATAATATTGAACTAGTACCGCATTTTAATGACTGGTTTAATAATGATTATGAAAAACATACATTTAGCATTTTAAAAGGTGGTAGAGGTTCCGGAAAGTCAACAAGTGCAGCCAGAAGATTTGTAAAAGACATTTTAAAATATCCCATTAATATTGTTGTAATGAGAAAAAACCATAATACAATATCAACATCAGTATATGAAGAATTAGTTCAAGCTATTAATGATCTTGGTGTTAGAGATGAATTTAGATGCATAGGTGGAGATAAGCCAAGTATAAAAAGAATTAGAACAGGGCAAAGATTTATTTTTATTGGAGGACAGGAACCAGATAAAATAAAGTCAATTAAAACTTCTAGTTATCCAATCGCTCGATTATGGATAGAAGAGTTAATTGAATTTAGGACTTATGAAGAGGTAAAAGTCATAATTGATAGTATCATAAGGGCAGAGTTACCCGATGGTTTAACATATAAAGTAATATTTACTTATAATCCACCAAAAAGGAAAGCTCACTGGTGCAATAAACTCTATAATTCCCATAGTATACCAGAAAATACTATTATTAATCATTCAACAAGTTTTGTAAATCCACATTTATCTAAAGATTTTTTGGAAGAAGCTGAGAATGTAAGGGTAAAAAATGAGGCTAGATGGCGATGGAATTATGGCGGTGAAGCAATAGGCGGCGGAATAGTACCATTTTCTAATTTAGAGTTCAGACCAATTACAGATCAAGAAATAATGATGTTTGATAATATTAATCAGGGAATTGACTGGGGTTATAAAGCCGGTGCATTATGCTTTTTGAGAGCGCACTTTAATAAAACAAAGTTCATCCTTTATATTTTTGCTGAAATTTACGGTGTTAAAATTGCAAATAAAATTCTGGCAGAAAAGATAATTGCAAACAGATATAATGATATTATGATAATAGCTGATAGCGAAGACCCTAAAAGTATTGATGATGTAAAAAGTTATGGAATAAAATGTCGAGGAGCAAAAAAAGGACCAGGCAGTGTAGAACATGGATTGGAATGGCTGGATAATTTAACAGCTATTGTAATTGATCCAGTTAGATGCCCTAACGCTGCCAGAGAATTTGAGAATATAGATTATCAAATAGATAAAAATGGTAATGTTATGTCTAAATTAGAGGATGGGGATGACCATTCCATAGATTGTGCTAGATACTTAACTGAACCACTGCAATATAGTAAAAGAAAATTTTTTCCAAATGGGAGGTAGTTAAAATGAGTCAAATTAGCTTAACTTATGAAAGACTTAAAGCAGCTGGAAATATTACGAATGAGGCTATAATCCAAAATTTAATTAATTACGATATTAACAGCAAAGAAAAGAAAAAAAAAGTTGATGGTGAAAATTATTATGATGCTGAAAATAGCGAAATAATAGAAAAGATATCTAAGGCATATGCACTTTTTAAGGAGCATAAGATACCATCGGGCTTTTATAAAGAAATAGTTGACCAGATAACATCTTATTGTGTAGGCAAAGAAATTGTTATAGAAAATTTAAAAGATGATAAAATTATTGATGTTAATGATTTTATTTATGATTTATACTTAGAGACTAGAAAAAAAGGTATTTCATGGTTGTATTTATATATGAATAGAGCAGGACAGTTAAAATATAAAGTTATAGATAGCCTTGAAATAATCGCAATTTATGATACTGAGTTTGAAGATGAATTAAAAGAAATTATTAGATACTACAAAATGATGGTAGTAGAAAATAATCAAGAATTTTATAGATATAAAGTAGAGGTATATGATACAGAAAAAGTATCATACTATATGGAGGATGAAAAAGGGGAGTTTAATTTCGACTTAAATGTTCAAACAAATCCAATATTTTATAATACTAATTTATTCAAAGTTTTAGGAAAAGAAACCAAAGTTGAAAATTTTGGTTGGGGGGTTGTTCCCTTTATTCCATTAAGAAATAATAGTAAGGATTTATATGATTTGCAGGTAATAAAGAAATATATTGATTTATATGACGTTCTGATATCTGGATTTGCAAATAATATTGAGTTATTCCAGGAGGCTATTTTAAAAGTAAAAGATAGAGGGGCGCAAGATTGGGAAGAATTTTGGGCATTATTAAAGAAATATAAAATTATAACTTGTGATGATGTTAGCGCGGTTGGTGATGTTGATTATTTAAAAATTGATATTCCATATGAAGCTAGAGAATGTTTTTTAAATATAATTAGGGATAATATTTACGAATTTGCACAAGCTGTAGATACTAGAAAATTAGGTGATGGAAATATAACTAATGTAGTAATTAAGTCAAGGTATGCTAATTTAGATTTAAAAGCTGATGCAGGTATAAAAGAAATTAAAAAATTCTTATATAGTTTATATGAATTTATAAATATTTATAAAAAAATAAAAAATCAATCTTTAGAAAATATTGAGAAATTAAACTTTATTTTTAACAAAAAAATGATATTTAATGAGACTGAAATTATAGAAGGAGTTACAAAAAGTGATGGTATTATCTCTAAAAAAACAAATATTGCTAATCATCCTTTTGTTACGAATGTTGATGAAGAATTAGAGCAAATAAAGATAGAAGATGCACAATATGATGATGAAAATAATGAGGATGAAGATGTTAATAACACTAAAAACAAAGAAAATATTATAAATATGAATAATCCAGATAATAAGGAGGGTTCTATTTAATGGCTTATTTAATATTATTATTTTTAGCTATTGATATATATTTAAATATTAAAACTTTAAAAAAACTAAATAAAAGTTATATAAAACCTGAAGCAGAGATTGAAGTTAAACAAGAAAATGATTATACATGTTTTATATGCCAAAAAGAATTTACATCAATAAATTCTTATAACAAAAACAGGGCTTTATGTTCAGAAGATTGTAAAAGAAAATATATTAATGGTGGTTTTAGAGAATGACTAAAGCTGAGATAACTAAATTGTATAATCAACTATCTTTAGATTTAGAAAATATTTTAATTAGTTTTGAAAATAAAAAAATGACTCCATCAAAGAAAATAAAAGCCCTGGAAGGAGAAATAAAAACAGTTGTTAATAAATCTTATGGTAAATTATCAACAAAAATGATAAAAGATTTAGAAAATTTAAGTGATAAAAGCTACTTAAAAGGATTGATTAACATAAAAAAAACAGATAAGATAAAGGAAGAGGCGCAAAAATTAGCAAAATTAATCACAAATAGAAAAGTGGCAGGAAAAACAATAACAAAAAGATTAGTTATAAATTTTACTAATATAAAAAAAGATTGTATGAAAATTATTAAGGCTGGAATGTCAAAAGGGCGTTCTTATCAAGTTATGGCATCCGAAATATCAAAAACAATAGGAATAGATAAAAGAAGGGCTTTACGTATAGCATGGACAGAAGCACACAGAATTAGGGAAGAATCAACAAGAAAAGGATTTGATAGAAGTAAAGCCGAGGGCAATAAATTTGATATAAGCTGGATGGCAACAAAGGACGGAAAGACAAGACCGACACATGTCGCTCTTGATGGACAGTTAGCAGATAAAGATGGTTTTTTCTATTCAGGCGAATATAAAACCAAATATCCTGGTGGTTTCGGTGTTGCTAAAGAAGATATTCATTGTCGATGTACTTTAGTAGCCGTAAATATAGAGTTTTTTTGAGTTATACTTTCTTTAAAAAAGTGCTGATATGGTGGAGGGTGACCACTTAAAAAACCTAATTCAGAAAAGGAGATTTGAAAATTATGGAATGGTTAAAAGTTTTATTAGGTGAAGAATTATACAACCAGGTATTACCGAAATTGGGAGATAAGAAAATTATTTTAAATGATGGATCTTATATTCCAGTAGAAAAATTTAATAACAAGAATGAAGAGGTAAAATTATTAAAAGGTAAAATAACAGATTATGAAAGTAAAAATACTGATGTTGAAAAACTTTTAAACGATAATGCAGATTTAAAAACAAAATACGAGTCGTTAACAACTAAGTATAATACTGATATTAGTTTAAAAGATAAGGAAATATTGGGAATAACAAAAAAATCTATTTTATCAAAGAAATTGAAAGAAGAGGGTGCAGTATATGAAGATTTAATATTAAAAACTTTAGACCTGGAGTCAATTGAAATTGATGGCGAAAATTTAAAGAATTTTGATATTAAGAATATTAAAGAAAAATACCCTCAAATGTTTACTACTATTGAAACAGGGGGAAATGTAAAGCCAGGAACTACACCGGGTGCTAATAATCTTGGTGGAGGAGTTAAGCAACAATTAATAAATAAATATAATGAAGCTGAAAAGGCTGGTAATTTTACAGAAATGTTGTCAATAGGAGAACAAATTAAAAAACTGGAATAAGGAAGGAATGATTTATAAATGGCATATACAGATAGGGACGATCTTAACCAACTAGGTATTTTATATCAAATTGGTAAAAAGAAATCTCCATTTTTTAGCGCAATTGGGGGATTAAATGCAGGAAAAACAACAGCATCATTTATATTTAGTACTGGTCAAACATGGAGTGTAACGCCGACCAATGTGCCAATCTCAGAAGCTGTTGCTGTTGGCGCACAAACAGCATCAACCAAAGTTAGAACTCAGGATTTGAATACATGTCAAATATTTCAAGAATGTTACGAAGTAAGTTATCCTAAACAATCTACTTATAACGAAATAGTTATTAGTGCAGGAACAACCGGCACGTCAAGTGCTGGAAATCAGCCGGTAACTAATGAACTTACATTTCAAAAAGCAGCTGCATTAAAACAAATTGCTGGTGATGTTGATTATGCTTTTATAAATGGAACTTATATAAATTCAACTGGCCCGGCTGTTGCTGCTGGAACAGCTGGAATATTAGATGCAATTGATACAAACACCGTAGATGGCGGCGCGGCTTATTTAACAAAGGCAAAAATTGACGAACTATTAATTGAAATGTCAGCAAATGCACAATTTGACAATATGATTTTGCTTTGCAATGCTTTTCAATTAACAAAAATTTCAGATGTTTATGGATATGCTCCAGAAAGTATAAATGTTGGAGGTGTAAACATTCAAAAAATAATTACAAATTTCTGTGAAATCGGTATTATGTGGGATCCAAATATGCCAGTGGGTGAAATTGCAATAGTTGACATGTCAGTTATTGGGGTTATTTTTTGCCCTGTAAATGGGAAATTAATTATTGATGAACCTTTGGCAAAAATTGGTGCATCTGATAAAGGCCAAATTTATACACAAATTGGTCTTGACTATGGGCCAGAAATGTATCATGGTAGTATAACAAATCTTAAATCGGCTTAAATAGCCTTATAATATGATTAGGAACGAATGACAGGGTTTAACCCTGTCTACTAATTAAGGAGGAATAAAAATGGCATTTCCAGAATTACACATTAATAATCCAATTTTAAAAAGAGAATTAGATGCAGCCTTTCAAACATTATTAACAATGAAAGGCAATATGTATTTTGTTCATAGTGGCACAGGTTCGGTATATAGTGCAGGAACAGACATAAATCACCCAGTAGCAACAATTGGTGATGCTAAAGATAAATGCACAGCAAACCAAGGTGATATTATAATTGTATTACCGGGCCATGCAGAAAATATTATTTCAGCCAGTGAACTTGATATTGATATTGATGGTATAAAAATATTTGGTATTGGCGAAGGTGAGGACAGACCAAAAATCACAATAAAAACAGCAACTGATGCAAGTATCGAATTTGCTGCCGATAGCACTGTATTTAAAAACTTTATTATAATTGGTGGAATAGATGCCCTAACAGGCCCTATGTTATTAAAAGGGGTTGGTCTTGATATCGATGTAGAGACCAGGGATTCAACTAATTTAATTGAGGCAACATACTGGTTTTTATCAGAAACTACATGTAATCATTTAAAACTTAAAGCCAAACATATTGGATTTACTACAGGGTCAGGAAATACAAGCTATATTAATTTAGTTGGCTCAGATTATGCAAGAATTGATGTAGATTTTTTTGGCCTAGCTAATACAAGCGTTGTGGAATTTACAGGAACAGCATCTATAAATGCTGTAATAAACGCAATAATATATAATCATGGTGACGTAACTTATTCAAAATTTGCTGTTGATACTATTTCGGGAACTACTTGGTTGTTTAAAGGAATATGTGGCGAAAATGGAACAAGTGTGCAAGGTTCTCAAGATACTCCAATTGCAGGATTAGACACAAGCGCGGTCGCGGCGGCTTTAGCTGTTATAGATGCCTTTCATGATGTACCAGTCGCCGATGTTGCTGATAATGTCGTTATGTCTGATGTTGTTGGAAATAAAAATGATACAGTCGCTGGAACCTCTATTATTGCTTTATTAAAGCAGATTTATGCTAGAGAGGGCGCACCGGCTGGTGCTTCTATGAGTGCCGATATTGCAGCAATAAAAGCCGTGGCCGATGCTATTGAGGCGGCATCCGTTACTGAAATTGCGGAAATTTTAGCAGCAGTCGATGCCGAAATAGCACAAATAATTGCAGCCTTAGTAATTGTTGACGAATTTCAAGATGTACCCGGCATAGATTCGGCGGCAAATGCTCAAACTAACGAAGTAATAGGAAATAAAAGTGATACAACCGGTGGAGATAGTTTGGTTGCCTTATGCAAACAATTATTAGCGGCATTAGTAATAGTAGATGCTTTCCACGATGTACCAGTCGCCGATGTTGCTGACAATGCTGTAATATCAGACGTTATCGGTAACAAAGACGATACAGTCGCTGGAACCTCTATTATTGCTTTAGCAAAACAATTAATTGCATCTATTGGAACTATGGTAAATGCTGGCGGTGTTGCCTCAATAGGTGGTATATTTGGAGACTTTGCAAATAATACACTTGTTAGCAGATTAACAACAATTGATGGACTATTTGACGTTCCAACTGCCGACTTAGCAACAAATGATACAGTTAATCAAGTTATTGGTAATAAAACAGATACAATCGCTGGAACCTCAATTGTATCTTTAATTCAACAAATTTTGGTAGATACTGGTGTTATAGGAACAATAGTGAACGCCGGTGGTACAGCTACATTGGGCGCGTTACTTGGTGATTTTGCAAACGTAACAGCCGTAACAAAATTTGCAAATATACAAACAGAAGTTGATAAAATAGAAACTCCATCCGATGCGTGTAATAGGCAGGCAGGCAAGAATCAGGTCTTTATGGCTAATATTACAGCAGCAGCGGATGCTGGGGTAACAGTGGTCGGAACTATAACAACACAAGCTTGTCTAATAAAAAGAATAGTACTAAGGGCAAACGGCGTAACAACAGCAGACTTGACAAGTGCAGCAATAGAGGGCGGTGCAAGTCAGGCAGTCGAGTTTATAAGTGCGGCAACGGCTGTAACGGCTTCAATAAACGCGGATGATGAACAATTATCGTTTAATGGTGCGGCAGTCTTGAAAGCTACAAAAACAATTACAATTGACCTGCAAGGAACAGGGGCAACGGCGGTCGATTTAGATGTAATTGTTGAATATTGTAGCATTGTGGATGGCGGCTATATAGCATAAATAATGAATATAATTAAGAAGGTGGTAAAATGAGTCTTCCAAAATTAACAGAACTACAAAATACAAGCCTAGGCAATTATGGGGGGCAATGTTCTGGAGCTGCAACAATTACGCCGGCAACTGGATTTGTATTTCAAGCTATTCAGGTTTTAGCAGATTGTACAATAACAGCGGTTGGAAACGTATCTGGAATAACGACTAAATCTTTACTGGCTGGAACAGTAGTATTGGGCCGTTATACTAGCGTAACAATTGGAGCTGGTGGTCTAGCTATTTGTTATTATGGGGTGTAATTATGATAGCAACAGTAGCAGAAATAAAAAATATATTAGGAATTAACGCCGGAGATACTAGCAAAGATGCCCGAATAGCTTTTTTAATGAATATAGTTGAAGCTGAATTACACGATATTTGTAAAAATCATTTTATTAGAGATATTGATATTGATAATAATAAATATATTGGGGCAAATACTTTAAGCTTTACAGCCTCAACAAATAAAATTAATGATTCTGCTAGTAATTTAACTACTTTTATTGTTGGAAATACAATAAAAGTAAGGGGAAGTTTAGAAAATGATGGTATTTATTATATAAGTGGAATAGATGCCGGAGGTGCTTACATAACTTTAGATAGTACTTATGGTCAAGTTACTGATGAAGTGGCTGGAGAATATATTGGAATTTATAAATTATGGTATTCAAAGGCCTTGAAATTTCCATTTTCATCAATGATAAATTACAGATTATCTGAAGATAATAATAAAATTAATAAGGGTATTCAGACAGAAAAAATTGATGATTATTCTGTAAGTTTTGGAATATCTAAAGTTTATTATGGATATCCTTCAAGTATTATAAATATGTTAACACCATATAGAAAATATTATTAATAAAAAGAGGTGATTGAAAGATGGCAGTAGTAACATTGACACCAAAGGACGTCGATTTTAACGGTGTAGAAGCTTATAGCGATACAGCAGATTATGAGGCCGCGACAGCGGTCGATGGTTATTCCTTTTTAAATGATGGAAAGACTATTATTAATATAAAAAATGATAGTGGGGCGGTTTCTCTCACAGCGACCGTTGATGTTCCTAACACATGCGATTTTAACGGTAGTTCAGAGCATGACGAGGCAATAACTATACCATTTGGCGATGATTATATGGTGGGGCCATTTCCTACACATATATTTAATGAACCTAGTACTGGGAAAGTAACAATTAGATTGTCGGCCTTTGCTGATATTACGGCATGTGCTTTTAAATTAGCTTGATAAGGAGGTGTAAATAAATATGGCAATACAGCAATTGACACCAATAGAAATAAGTTATACTGGAAAAGAATTTTTATCATTAACAACAAGTTATACAACACTAGCTGTGGAGGGCGGATATTTTGTAAATGATGGGAAAACTTTTTTACATATAATTAATACCGCGGCCGGTGGTGACTGCACCGTTACTATTAGCAGTGCGCAAGAGTGTGACCAGGGTGGAACCCATAATATAACTTGTGTTATTCCGGATGGTGATGACTGGATAATTGGCCCATTTCCTACCCATCGATTTAATGCAAATACGACCGGTTATGTATCATTTACAATAGATGAGGCCACAAATGTAAAAGCAGCTGCTTTTAAATTAGCATAAATTATATAGATAGGGAGGTGTGAAAATGTCTACACCAATAAAAACATCAGTACCAACGGCGACCGGAACCTGGCAGGGAAATGGAATCATATGGAAAGAATATAATTTAGGAACTCAGAGAGAGGTCGGGGCCACAAGAAATGATATTAAATTTTCAAATGAAAGAGAATTTAAGCATATAGATTTTAACGGGCAGTATGGAGAAATAGAGGGCAATAAAAGAATAACTAAAAGTATACCAGTCTTGACATTTGGGCTGTTAGAATTAACATATACGAATTTTGAGGACTGTTTTGCAGGGCTTAACGTACAAAATGCTGGTAATTATCACGAAATAACGGAAGATATGGCAATAGCACCGGGGGATTATCACGAAAATATAACCTGGGCAGGTGTCCGCGATGATAATAAATATGCTATGATTCAAATACAACACGCCCTGGGTGATGGTAAAATGGAGTTTAATATTAAAGCACATGAAGATATAGTTTTAGATATCCAGTTTACAGCCCATTATGGTAAAGCAACAATGGACGAACCTCCATGGTTGATTAGATTAGAAAATTAAATTAATTTTGATGAAGAATGAGAGGGCGATCCTCTCATTTGTTATATAATGATTGTAAGGGGGTGATATTTTGGCGATTGAAGATTATTTTCACAATATAATAGTTTTACAGCAAATAGGAACGAATAGTAATTTAATTGGGGGCATAAATGACAATTGGGGAGAGGTTAAAATATTAAGAGGTGTTATTAACTGTAAAAGCGTGGAACCCTCTGTATTAAGTGGAAAAGCAGGCGAAAATACAAAATATAATGGACTGTTTGAATATTCAGAAGATTCTATAAATTACTTAACATCTGAAAGTAGATTAAAGGATAGGGATGGATATATTTATAAAATATCTGGAAAACCTAAAAATACAATTGAAAGAAACCACCATTTAAAAGTCGAATTGATATTTGTTGAATATATAGAGGGGTGATATTTTGGCACAAGCAAGGGCAAGTATGAGGATGACAATAAATCATTTTGACGATGCAAGAAAATTATTTGATAAAGTTGGATGGAGTACATTAAAAAAAATTGGAATGTTTTTAGTAGCAGAATCAAAAAAGAGATGCCCGGTAATAACTGGATATTTAAGAGGTTCTATACGTTATTATATATCTAAAATGTGGGAAAAACATTATTTAACAATTGGGGCGACTGCTGATTATGCTGGATATGTACACGAGGGAACAAGATACCAAAGAAAACAACCATTTATAAAGGATTCAATAATGGAAAACTTAACAAAAATACAAAGTATAGCAGAACAGGAATATAAAAATAATTTTAAGGGGTGATATTTTGGCATCTACTAAAAATATAGGTTATCCTACAAAAATTGTAGTAGTTAATATTATAAAAGAAGTTTTTATAAGATGTTTTAACCAGTTACCACCAAAGGGGACAGTATATCCCTTTGCTGTTTATGAAATAGAAATAATAGATAATCACCCAGGTAATTTATTAATATTAACTATTGACTTATGGGATAATAAAAAAAATCAAATGGCTTTTGAAATATTAGCCGATGAATTGGTCGAGATACTTGATTATGTAACAAATTCTGATGATAACAAGAGTGTACATTTTAATGGATATGTAAAGTATAATAGAGATATACCAACACAAGAAGAGGATTTAATAAAAAAACAAATATATGGAGAATATAACCTATATAAAACAACAATATAAAATAAAAAGGAGATTTTTAAAATGAATGAAAATGAGATAATAAATGTAAATGAAATTAACTTAGAAGAAGGATCCAAAACAAAGGAAGTAGATAATTATAATTATACGTTGACAAGAAAACATGTATTTATGTTATCAAAAATTTTAAAAAAACTAAATGTAGATATAAAATTAGTTAAAAATGACGAAAAAACTACAGAATTAGAGGCATTTACAACAATGGCGGCTTATGTTTTTAAAAGTGCTTTAGAAAATTTATATCTAGCTGAAGCAGAAAGTTTAGAAATTTTAGCAAGTATCTATAATTTAGATGAAAATATAATAATTGAAAAAGGTATATTTTTTGAATTGGATTTGTGGGAAAAACTTTTATCAAATGATAAAATAAAAAGTTTTTTATCGAAGGTTCCCAAGTCGATGTAAATAAAGAAATTGACTTGATATTTTCCAGGTATAACAATCCGGAATATATATTAAATATACCCTGGGATGATTCCAGGAAAATATTAAATATAGCATATGAGGAGATATTTGATGCTAGATTATGGGAACGTTGGTTGGTCGAATTATCGGGAATGGATAAAGAAACTTTTATTTCTTTTGAAGATTATAAAATTAAAGTTTTAGAATATAGTAGATTAAAAAATAGAACTCAACAAGAAAAGAAAATAGAAGTAGAAGAGATTAGAAATAAAGCAAGGGAGGCTATTAAAAGACTTGATCCCTTAAATAATTTTGGAAAGGAGGGAATAAAAAACAATGGGATTATTTAATTTATTTCAACTATCTGGACAAATTTTATTAGATAGTGGCGAGGCCTTAACAGGTTTGAATAATATGGAAAATGCTGCAACACGAACCGGTGCTGTTTTTAAAAAAATTGGTGGTGGTATTTCATCAGCTGGGAAATCATTATCAACATTTGTTACCCTGCCAGTTTTGGCAGCTATGGGGGCTAGTGTAAAACTAGCATCCGATATGAATGAAACTGTATCAAAGACAAGTGTAGTCTTTAAAAAAGGGGCTAAAGATGTTATTGATTGGTCGGGAAAGACTTTGAAAAATATCGGACTTGCTAAAGGAACAGCCCTGGACATGGCGGCTGTTTATGGAGATATGGGAACAGCAATGGGATTATCAGGAAACCAGGCAAAAAACATGTCAATGAATATGGTTGATTTAACTGGAGACATGGCAAGTTTTAAAAATATGAGACCTGATGAAATACATGTCGCTTTAGCTGGTGTTTATACAGGCGAAACCGAGGCATTAAAAAGACTTGGAATAATAATGACTGTTAATAATTTGCAAGAGTATGCAAAACAACAAGGTATAAAAAAGACATATAAAGAAATGACACAAGCCGAAAAAATACAGCTTAGATATAACTATGTAATGAAAAGTAGTAAAAACTCAGTCGGTGATTTTATAAGAACTCAGGATAGTGCAGCTAATCAAACAAGGATATTCACTGAAAGTATAAAGGAAGCTGGTGCGAAGTTTGGGGCGATATTATTACCTTTTGTAACAAAAGGCCTTAATATATTAAATTCATTAATGGATAGACTATCAAAATTAAATCCACACATGCAAAAAGTTGTAGTTCTTGTTGCTTTAATTGCGGCCGGAATTGGGCCATTATTAATAGTTATAGGTGGGCTTATAACTGCTATTGGAACAGTAATAACATTTATTGGAGGCTTAACGGTTCCTATTGCGGCCGTTATTGTTGGTTTAAGTGCTTTTGTTTTATACTGGGGTTCTTTAATATCTATATTAGGGGTATTAGTTGTTAAAGCTGGTTTAGTAAAAATGGCTATTAATGGAGTTAAAAACATTGTAAATATCTTTTCAAATATCCTAAAAGGAAATACAAAAGATGCTATAAATTTATTAATAAGTAAGTTTGGAATGAGTAAAAAAGAGGCTGAAAAATTTGTTAAAACTGTACAAGATTTAAAATCAAAAATTATTATTTTTGGAAATACAGTAAAAGAAAAGGCAAAAATGGCTTTTGATTATCTTGTAAGTAAATTAAAAGTCGCTGGAACCTGGGTGTATAATCACAGAAAAGAAATCATAAAAGCAATAGAAACTTTTATAAAACTAGCTAGTACGGTAGTTAGTGCAGCAACAAAAGTATTAAACGCGGCGGCAAAATTTGTACAATTTGGAGTAAAGGTTGCCAGTGCCTGTAAAATGGCGGTCAAAGCTACAATAAATATGGTAACTGATATTGCTGGTAAAATTGGCGGTTTAGCTAAAAAGGCTTATACATGGGGAAAAAATCTAATTTCTAGTTTTATAAGTGGTATTAAAGCAAAAATCCCATCTATTAAAAGTACATTAGGTAAGATTGGCAACACTGTAAAGGATTTTATTGGGTGGTCATCACCTACAAAAGAAGGAGCTGGCAAACATTCTGATAAATGGGGGCCTAATCTTATGAATATGTTTACTAAAGGATTGATAAGCGGAAAAGGCAATTTAAAAAATGCAATGACCGATATTTCCAATTCTTTAGAATTTGGAACCATGAAAAATTTATCCATCCCTGGAATAAATACAGGAAATATAAATACAGGTAATCAGAATAAATTATATGAAAAAGTGGCATTAATTATTAATAACCCTAAATTTTTCAATCAACAGGATATAGACAAAATGATGAACCCGGTTGTTGCTAGGTTACAAACTACTTTAGGAAATAAGAGGTGATAAGCGATGCCATATAAATTATATCTTGATAATGATAATGATAATACTTGTGAATATGAAATTCAAATGTCTCCAGGTTGGTCAGTTGAGGAAAGAACTAATTATAAATCAGGATTAAAATGCACTATTACAGATGATAGGGGATCCGATATACGTAAACATAAACAAGTAGAGTTATACAGCCCTTTAAATGTACATTTATGGTCTGGAGTAATTGCAGACATTGAAAGATACGAAGAAATACAAAATATTCCTTATTATGACCTAGATATTCAAGATAATTCATTACTGGCAACCAGGTCTTTGGCTAAAATTGCTTATGAAAATAAAACTATAGATTATATAGTAAAAGATTTGATAAGTAAATATTTGGGTAATCTTGTTGATACTGACTATGATTTTGGAGTAAGAGAAGGAACCATTGAAATAAATCTGCCAGTATTAAGTAATCAAATATTTAATTACTTAACAATTTATGAATGTTTAGATATCTTAGCTGAATATGGCTATATTTGGAATATAGATAAAGATAAATTGTTAAACTTTCATAGTATAGGATATATAGTAAACCCTGTTGAAATGAATAATTTAACAAGTCCTTTTAGTTTTTATAAATTCAGGACACAAACATCTATAGCTAATTATCGAAATTATCAGTATACTAGGGGCAATCAAATGTTAACTAATTTAAGAGCTGATGAAATACCAACACCAGCACCAGATGGAGTAATAAAAACATTTGTTTTAAAATTTCCTATTGCAAAAACTCCAACAATTGAAGTAGATGGAGTAAACCAAACTGTAGGAATTAGGGGCATTGATAACGATGGTGATTTTGATTGGTATTGGACTTATAACAGTAATATGATATCAACAGCAGATGCAGATGCTGCTCTTGCTATCGGCGTTAATATTAAAGTTAGTTATTATGGATTAGTGCCGATAATGGTCGGCGCAAAAAATGTGGTAGAAATCGCTAGTAATGGAATACATGAACATTATGTAAAAAATGATAATTTAAATTCAATGGAGGATGCTTTGTTATTTACTCAAGAACTTTTAAATAAATATGCAGAAGATGCCGATCGGGTAACTTTTGATCTATATGAAAGAATATACGTTCCAATGGAACAATTCAGGATAATTCATAGTATTTTTAGTATAGATGAAATGTTTTTGGTCGAATCGGTGACCTGGGATACAAGTCAAATAGATGAAAATAATATAGTTTATCATTATAAAGTCTTAGATGGTGCAGCCCTTGGCGGCTGGGAAGAATATTTTAAAAAAATATTCAAACCGGAGTATGTAGAAACCGGGGCCAATGATCTAGTAATTGCTTTTGAGGATTGGGAGGATGCATTAACATGGGCCGGCGAATATGACATGGAGGAATATGATGATTTATTATTGCCAGATGATTTATTATTTCCAGATGATTTATTATTTCCTAATAATGATTCTAGCAATATATTGGGGGGTGCTAGCGATTGAATATAAAAGAAAAGTTAAAAGTTGTAGGTAACTTTCAAATATTTGAAAATGGAAAGTTAATAAAAACTTTCAATAATTTAATAACAAATATTTTACTTGATGATATGATTGGTATTTTGGCAGGATATCCTGCCAATTTGGATATTAGGTATATAGGATTAGGAACTGATAACACGGCGGTTGCTGTTGGTGATACAGCGTTAGGCGTTGAGTATAGTAGAAGTAAATATGTATCAAGGGGATTAACAGCACCGCCTACATATGGCGAAATAGTAACCGACTTTTATATTTCTTCAAGTGAAGGGAATACAGATATTGAAGAATTAGGCATATTTTGCGGAAACTTAGCAACATCGGTCGCCGATTCTGGAAAATTAATAAGTCATGTTTTATGGAGCTATACAAAAACCAGCTCTGTTGAATTGTTGATTAGATATACAATAACATTAAGTTAAGAAAGGAAAAATATAATGGATAAGTTTGAAAAAACATATATGAAAGAAGATAAAAAAGATACTACTGAAAAATTTTTAATAGATTTTTTACAATATCTAAAAACAGTAAATAACTTTTATAAAATTTCAGATATTATTGTTGAAAATACAGAAACTGAAAAAAAATATACTGCTAGTATTCTTTTTTTAAGTAAAAATAATACAAAAAAAAATTATATATTACCAAAAAAAACAGATGATAAAGAAAACCAAATATTTACAGAATCGATGAAGGAGGTCGAGCAATAATGGCTGGTTTTGGAAATTTTATAAATTTAATATGGGATAATAATAACCCTCCGGCGATTAATGAAGATAATTTACAGGCTGCATGGGATATTATTAAAGAAGTAGATACAGAATTGCAAAGAAGTCAAACAATAAATAGCAATGATTTATTAAACTATTTTTTTAATTCAAATTGTAAAGAGGTAGATAATTTTACAGATCAAGCAGAATATACACCGTGGGCCTCGACAACATTATCAAATGATACTGTAAATACTTGTATTGGTAATAATTCTATAAAAACACTTGAATCGGATAATACTGCCGGTTTTGTTGGTATGCATAAAACAATCGCATCTATTAATTTGGCTTTATTTAATAGTAGCGCGGCCAGTAGTACCGATGATATTATTTTATGCGTGTTTTATATTTCAAATGTTGCCAAAGTAACTAATGTTACTTTTAAATTAGGTGATGATAATTCTAATAATTATAATATTACTTATGCAGCAGCATCATGCTCTACCGGCTGGAATATTAAAAGACCTCACAAAAGCGATTTTGCAACAGATGGGGTTCCTACTGGATGGGATGATATAACATGGGTCTGCTTTCAATGGTACAGTACGGCCACGGCTCAAAATGCTTATATTTCCTTCCAATATTGTGGATTATGCCGTGAAGATAGTGATTATGCTGATTATTATAACCCATTTCAGAAATATTATGGTACGGTTTCGGGCTGGGAAAATGTATTTCCCATTGGGATGGATTATTTCGTATTATATCATGATGAAGCTATAAATAAATTAGGATTTATTAAAGTAAACCCTAGTAGTAGCTTAGATGATTTATATGTTAATAGTCTTGGCTATACAAATTTTATATCTAAGTGGGAACTATACTGTAAAAAAGCAGGATATACAAATAGTATATTGTGGTTAGTTGATAGCGATAATTACGCCGAAATATATATAAATAATAATATTTTATATCTTGCCGTTAATGAAGCTGGAAGCTTAACAACTACCAACACGGCATTAACAAGTAACTTGTTAAAAAATGAAAGAATCGAAATATATTTTGAAAAACATAATGATAGTATTAAAGTAATATTAAAAAGAAATACAGAATATTTAAAAATTATATCATTCGAAACCGTTATAGCTGCAACCGATATTGGGTTTATACATATTGGGGCGCAAGATTCTTCTAGTTATGCAATTATTACTAATTTTTCAATATCTCATACAGCTGGTCATAATTTGCCTGAAAATAGAATAATTTTTATAAAAAAACAAGTAACGGAAACTGTTAACAATAGTACAGTTATCCAAAATGATGATGAATTTAAGTTATATCTAGCCGATAACTCTATCTATGAGATAGAATTAAAATTGGCAGTGTCCGGCGCGGCAAATGCTGATTTTAAATGCGATTGGGAAGTAGAAGGAGGCTGTAGCCAGCTAACTACAAGGGCTTGTATTGGTCCTTCTATTGCAACAGCTGATAATACAAGTACTGTTATGCGTTCGAGTGGACACAATCTAACAACTGATGTAAGTTACGGTTGTGATGGATCAACAGCTGCTTATATCTCAGAAAAATTTTTAGTACAAACAATAGAGGCCGGAACTTTACAATTCAGATGGGCGCAAAATACAGCACAAGTGTCCGATACTACTATTAGTAATAGTAGTTATTTAAAAGCAACAAAATTAAATTAAATTGAAGGTGAAAACAATGGGCAATACAAATGAAATACTTTTAACTTTTATTTTAGATACAGTAAAAAGCATAGATCAAAAAGTTGATAACTTAGTTACTAAAGAAGATTGTAACGAAAAACAAAAAAATTGCTCTTTAAAAACTAAAAATGAATGGACTGCAAAAAAAATAACCATTATTATATCTGGTATTATTGGAGCAGGTGGATTAATAACAGGCATAGTAAAAATTTTAAATTAAGGAGATGATAATAAATGGCAACAAGTAAAGATAATTTGAAAGTTGTAATTGAAAGGGGTATTAAATATAAAAAATATCTATTAATTCAGGTCTCTATTAATGGAGCTATTGAATTTATAATTAATAAACCTGAAAATTTAGAAAAAAAGTTAGAATATTATATTAATGCTTATAATGATAACTTAGAACTAATAAATAATAAAAATATTAAAATAAAATACTTTGAAGTACAGGAAAAAGAAATTTTATTAGATACTTTAGAAGTATTGTTGGATTAAAGGAGATGATATTTAATGGCAACAAGTAAAGAAATAATTATAGGTTGTGATGATGGTCATGGTGTTGATACTCCAGGTAAAAGAACTCCGGACGGATATAAAGAAAATGAGTTCAACCATTATACGAAGGAATATTTAATAGATGAACTTGAATACAATGGATTTAAAACAGTTGATTGTAGTCCATCCAGGAAAGATAATTCCCTTGATGATAGATGTAATATAGCCAATAAAGAAAATTGTGACTTGTTTGTTAGTATTCATTTTAACGCTTATACAGGAAAATGGCAGGTAAAGGCATCAGGCATTGAAACTTATCATTATATTAATAATTCTGGAAAAGGTATAAGAGCAGCTCAAACAATTCATTCTGAGTTAATTAAAGGAACCAAAATGAAAAATAGAGGTGTAAAAGGGGCTAACTTTAAGGTTTTAAGAGATACTAAGATGCCGGCTGTATTAGTAGAATGTGGTTTTATGGATTATAAAGAGGAATCTATATTAATGAAATCAACAGATTATAGGAAAGAATGTTCTATTGAGATATGTAAAGGTATTTGTAAAATTTATAAAAAAACATATAAATCAAAAAATGAATCAGCAAAAAAAGAATATGATGAAATTTTAAAAATAGTTAGCCCTGAGTATTACGAAATTTGGTTAGAATTTGTAAAAGAACACCAGGAAGTTAATATGAAAGGATTAATTGAAAATTTATATAATTGGAAGAAGTGATAATATGATGTTAGGATTTGGAAATATAATAAATAAAAATAGTTTAAAGCCATTGCAGGATATTATTATAGCTGATTGTGAGTTAATAACAGACTTTGATTATATATATAGTTGTACAAAGGCATTAGATACAGTAAAAAAAGTAGCTGGAAATTCAAGTATAGAGTTTACTAAAAATGGTGCTGTTGCCGGATATTTTACAATGGATATAACAAGATCCTTAAACTTATCAAGATATACCAGTTTAAAATATTCACTCTATACTTTAGATAAGTCAAATATTGCAAGTGTATCATCGACATTATTTACAACCAGTCCGTATGATTATGGGCATTCATATGTTTATTTTGTAGGCTGGGAGATTGTAAACGGATGGAATACTTTTACAATTCCATTTTCAAGCTTTACAAAGGCTGGTATTGAAGATTTATCAACTATAAAAGCTATAAGATTTACGGTTAATTTATTAGTTGATAATATCACTGAAAAAGTTAATTTTGATGATATCCAAATATTAAAATAATAAGCTGTTTAAAAGCCTGTAATATGGCTTTTTTTTTATTCAATAAAACAATAAATAATTGTTGACAACAAGTTATTATTGTTATATACTAAGATTAGAAGTTGACACGGAACAAAAATAAAAAATTAAAGGGGATTAAATATTATGTTAACTATGAAAATGAAAAAGGAATTAATGATTGAAGAAATTTTAAAAGTTTGTGAAGATGGATCCAGAAATACAAAGGACTTAACACAAAATAAGGAATTATGTAGTAATATTTTACTAGGTGATTTAAGAGAACAGGCAATAAAAGCAATTAAAGAAGCAAATTATAATTTTTATTTTAGTTATAATCCAGAGTATATAAAGAATAATTATACAAAAAATGAATTAATTAAATTATTTGAAAAATTAGTATCTCAGGTATCGGCAATAATAGCATTGAACCATATTTTAGAAAAACTATTATCAGAACAAAAAAAAGATTGTTGCGAAAAAAAATCAACTTGTATGGGAAAATGGTCGGCCTGTCTATATTGTAAAAAATATGATATGTATACTGAATTGAAAAAACAAAATATAAATGAAACTCCAGATAATGGACTTTCAGAAATGGGAACAGAAATAAAATATGATGATTTCCTAAAAAAAGCAAATCATTTAAAAAATTTAATTGAAGATGTTGAGGCTGTAAAAGTTGATGCTTTTAAAGTTAACAATGAAAAGATCAGATCAATAATGACTTATTCTGAGAATAGATTACATTTTATTAAACAAAAGGATTGGTCGAAAATAACCGTTGAATGGTTAAAAGATTGTGATAATGAGTTATTTGAATCATATGATACTAGATTAAATGATGATATTCAAATATTAACAGCTTATAGAGATAATCTTTTGAAGGAATTAGATATTATCAATAATGATTGGGAAAAAGTTTTAAAAGAAGATTCTAAAAGCTGGGAAAGTCACAGGGAACAGGACTATTATTTTAAACAGGTATTAATATCATGGAATAAATTTAATAATAAGGCCCTTAACTAAGGGCCTGGAAGATTATAAAAACAATATAAACAATAAATAATTGTTGACGCCAATAATTACTTGTGAGATAATTAGAGTATATTAATTTTTGAAAGGGAGCTGATTAAATGAAAACACCAATGGATAGAGATAGCGCAAATCTACCAATAGACCAGGAAATAGACTTTGATAACTTGTTTGATTTGGATGAATAAATTAAAAGGGGATAGTTATTCCCTTTTAAACAAAAAAATAAATTAAAAGGAGATTTTAAAAAAAAATGAATGATAATGATTTAATACTAGAAAATATGGCTAGGGATTTAATCGAATTTAATAAAGAAGCTGATAGATTAATTTCAATTAATCAAGAAATGGTTAATAAATATAATCAAAAAATAGCAGCTTTAAAAGAAGACCAGGAAAAAAGGTCTCTAATGTTAAAAGCACACATTATGGCATCTATTAAATTTGAAGATTTAGACGGAACTAAAACACAAACTGTTTATAAAATACCATCAGCGAAAATTGTTCTAAAAAAAGCTTATCAAACGATGAAAATTAAAGGAAATATAAATATTGAAGAAGTTAATAAAAAATATATAAAGACTGTACAGTCAATTGATTGGGCAACATGGAAAAAAGATTTAACAATTAATAATGATGGAAATATAATTTATAAAGATAATAAAAAAATGGCTAATCAAATTGAGTTTGAAGATAAGCCAGAAAATTTAATAATTAAATTGATAGATGATTAATTTAAATTTCTGCTTCAGCTAATAAATTTTTAAATAAATAAATTTAAAGAGAGGTAAAAAAATGAAAGTTATTAAAAAATTACCAAGCAATAGGAGATGCCCGACCTGTAATTGGCAGTTAATAAGGAAAGTTACTGGAAATAAGGCTTTTAAATGTCCAAATTCAGCCTGTAAAAATCATGATGAATATGAACCAGAGGGGGGTTAAAATGAAATCAATATTAATTAATTCATTAAAATTTAGAAGATATTTAAACGATAAAGGCTTTACAATCCCTTTTTTAGCTAAAAAAATGGGTATAAGTAATCAATCATTAAATTATAAAATTAGTAATAAAATAAGATTTAATATTGATGATATTGAAAATTTATGCACTATTACAGGTATTGAATATAATGAATTATTTAAAAATAATCTTAAAAAACAATAAGTAATTGTTGACAACAAGCTATTATTGTGAGATAATGTATTTAGTAAGTAAATAATATTTGAAAGGGGATTTAAAAATGACTAAAGCACCAATATGCAAGGATTGTCACAGAGAAATGAGTATACATCATAGTAGTGAAAAAGATATTCCATATACTCAGATGACATCAGGAAAACAAATTCAAAAGACAGAAATAACAATAACTTATCATTGCAATTATGCAGACTGCAAAAATGATGAAATGTTACCAGACATAGTAGTCAAGTAGTAAATGGGAGGGGCGGCCCTCCCAAATAAAATAAAAAGGGGATTAAAAAAAATGAATGAAAATAATTTGGATTTTAGCAAGTTAAACATATATCAAAAAGTATTTCATTTACAACAAAATGTTGCAATGGACAAAACCGAAAAGGCCAAGAATTATGTATATAGAACCCTTGATGATATGCTTTTATATTTAAAACCTCTATTTAACGTTTTAAGGTTAATTGGTACTTTTTCAGATGGAACTATTGAAGGAAATGTAAAAAGAATTTGCTTTACTCTTACTAATATAGATAACCCTGGCGAAATATTTATATTATTTGATAGTTGTATTATTGATTTAAACCCTAAAATTATGAGTTGTCCACAATCGTCAAATGTTACCGATACATTTTTACAGAAAAGAATTTTAGAGCATTTATTATTATTAACAACCGAACCGGATCCAGATGGAATTGACTGGGAAACTGAAAACTTAAAAAAAGACAATGAAAAAAAGACCGTTGATAAAGAAAATATATTAATTGATACTATTTTATCCCTTGCTGAAAAGGCAAAAATGGGAACTAAATCAGATTTATTAAAAATAGCTACAACATTTGATAAATTTCAAGGATATACAGACATAGAAAAAATATCAGCAAAAGTAAAAGCTAATTTAACAAAAGTCGTAACAACTGAACAGATAGCAAGGTTAATGACTATTTCAGGGAAAAAAGGCGTAAATGATGAAGCTGTAAAGGCTTTTATTGGAAAGGTATGGGGTAAGTTATCTAAGAAGGATTTAAACGCTTTAGAATATGATATATTGTGTAATTACTTAGAAAACAAGCCAGATAAGCCAGATGATAAAAAAAAATAAATAATAAGTATTCAGCTGGAAGTTTTTATGATGATGTCGAGGTTGTTGAGAATGATTGGTTTTATAACCTCGACGAATATTATTAATAGGAGGAAATTTATGAGTAAAATAAAATTAACCAGGTTGACCGTAGTAGGTTTAAGATTCTATATAACAGATGATGTCTGGATAAATAATATAAATTTAGGTGATGAAGTCGAAGTAATTAAAGAACCTGATAATCAATATGATAAATATGCAATGGCTGTATGTCATAGTGATAATAAAATTGGATATGTATCCAAGGATGAAAATAAATTTTGTGATGAAGGAATTTATAAAATAACAATGAAGCAAGGCTTGTCAAGCCCTGTAATCATGATGATACAGAAAAAAAATTGAAGAGGTGCAAAAATGAAAATTGAATTATATATTGATTATGGAAAAAAAGAATTTAATACCTTAAAAGATTTAAGAAGATACTTATTAACATTTACTACTATTCCACAAGTTAAAAATTTATATATAAATGGGCGTAAAATTAGTTATTTTGGATTGTGCTATTTTATAGCACATGGAAACTTGCCAAATTAAGAGGAGGGATTTATTAAAATGAAATGTCAATGCAATAAAGAAAATTTAGGAATTGTAAAAAAAACAGATGTTGTAGATATAGAAAAAGTAGGGCATGAATATATATATCAAGGTATTAGATATCAAAAATATTATTGCCCTAAATGTAAGAAAATAAAACATAAAGTAATAAAGGAGATAATTGAAAGTTGATGAATAATAAAAAAAATGGTGATGAATTATATTATATAATCACCGACCAATTATTTACAATATTAATTATACTGTTTAAAAATACGTTTAAGCTATGCAAGTTACTTGCAATAATTATAATAAATACATTTATGGAGGTTCCTAAAATTAGGAACTTTCATAAAACTGAAAAATATGTTTTTAGTATAATTACTATTATATCATTAAGTTATATTTTATATAAGATTTTATTCGATTCCTGGCCTTTAATTTCAATAATACTAATACTTAACTATCTATTTTTTAAATGTCTTTATAGGATGATTTTGGACGTTATATTGAATTTTAAATTATTGAATAAGTTTAAAAAGTATAAAGGATTTAATGAAATTTTTGATAATAAAGTAGCAATTATAAATATAAATCATGATGAAATTATTTTAAATAGCTTTATTCCTATTCAGGACATAGAAAAAAAGAAATATCAAATAGAACATTACTTTAATAAAAGAATTAGTTCTATTTCATCCAAAAAGGGCAATTTAAGAGTTATTATTATAAAGTTTAATAATTATAGTAATATTAAGTTAAAAGATAAATATAAGCTAGTAAGCTATATAAAAACAATAGATATAAGTAAGTATGAAATACCTTTTTTATTTGGAGTCGATAAGGATGAAAATATTATAATTGGAGATTTAAAAAAGACAAAACATATGTTGATATCTGGAGAAATTGGTGCAGGTAAAAGCACTTTGGAAAACTGTATAATACAATCTTTAATGTATTTCAATAATATTGCATTTGTTCTAGTAGATTTTAAAATAGTTGGTTTAAATCCATACAAATATTTTAATAATTGTTTTTTTACTTATTCCCATAAAGTATTTTTAGATACTTTAGAAAAAATTAATTATGAAATGGATACCAGGTATAAACTTTTAGAAACTCAATTTATAGAAGATATTGGTCAATGGAATAAATTAAATGATAGTGAAGATATTCCAAGTATTGTAATAGTAATTGATGAAATTGCTGATATAAAAATATCTTTAGAGGTTGATAATAATAGAATTGAAGAATTATTAAGAAGAATAATGAATATGGGGAGAGCTGCCGGAATTTATATAATAGCAGCTACACAGAGACCCTCGGGTGTTCAATTAAGTACTGAGATACGAGCGGCATTAGTATCAAAAATATCTTTTGCTATTCAGGAACCAACCACTCAAAAAATGACAGGGGTATTAGATACTCAGGATTTAAGAACAGGGGAATTTAAGACATCTAATATGCTATTGGGAACTAAAGTTTTAAAAGGTTTTTATGTTGATAGATTTGAGAATAAACAAGTTTTTAAAGAATTAGAATCTAAATTTTCAGATAGGAGGATCGATCTTGAAAAACAT
>Ga0172377_10000413_pt1 | contig 40149 bp, 31 predicted proteins | sample Pumphouse3metaG_FD_119749 | JGI IMG/M metagenome (GOLD analysis project Ga0172377, IMG submission 119749) | Leachate microbial communities from a municipal landfill in Southern Ontario, Canada - Pumphouse #3 metaG | ecosystem: Engineered > Solid waste > Landfill > Unclassified | place: Canada... | reverse complement strand
CGGTACAGCTTTTTACCGCACCTGTTAGGATGGATTTAATCAATGGAATAAAATGGGAATTGAAGCAAACAGAGGCAGTTTGATGTTCATTCGCCATATTGCACAGGGTAGTAACATCAGCATCGGTTGCAGTAGCTTTGAGAATAGTGGCGTCAATTATCGAAGCCACCCCGTGTTCTGGGTTGTAAACTTGGTCTTTATCGATAGCTCGGCAAACTTCACAGTTCAGGCAAATATAGTGTGCACCTCCGCACATACAGGTATTGTTATTTCCAAAGAGTTTGATGGCAATGTCGGCTATGTTACTCATGGTATCTCCATAATTAATTATTTGAAAGCTGACCGCATGCTCCAAAGACATCTGCTCCACGGCTTTTTCGCAAGGTTATAGCTTGTGGCAAGGCTTGTGCAGCGCGCATGAAATCTTCTATTTGTTTGGCATCTGGTGCCTGGTATGTGGTAGAATAACCCGGGTTGAAGGGGATGAAATTGATCTTGCAGGAAATATCACCCACAAACTTGCGTAAGGTATTCAGGTCTTCACGCCCCATGTTTTCTCCGGGAATAAGGATATATTCGAAGGTAATTCGAAAGCTGGTTTTCCGCAGGTAATACAAGGCTGCTTGTTTAAGCTCATTCAGCGGATATCTGCGATTAACGGGCATAAGAATATCACGCTTTGCATCAATCGCAGAATTAAGAGAGATGGCAAGCTTGGCTCGCACTCCGCTATCGGCAAACTTAATAATAGCTGGAACAATACCGCAGGTGGAAATGGTGGTACGTCTGGGACTGAAGGCAAGCGTGTTGTCGGCTTGAATAATGCGCAGGGTTTGGAGCACATTATCCAAGTTATCCATTGGTTCACCCATCCCCATAAACACGAGATTGGTAATGCGGGGAAGAGGAGCGGGCGGGTTTGTAATTGCAGAAGGAATTGTAGCAGTCTTAAGACATTCCTGGCTCCCCAACAGAATCTGTGAAACCATTTCATCTGTAGTGAGGTTGCGTTTGAACCCCATCTTGCCAGTAGCGCAGAAGCTGCATTTGTACTTACAACCTGCTTGAGACGAAATGCATAGAGTGTGTTTAGTTCTTTCGGGGATAAGCACGCTTTCTATTACTTCATTATCTGAAAGACGAAATCTATATTTGCTAGCTCCATCTTTAGAAAACAATTCTTTGTCAAGATACGGTATATCAAACGAGAAATGCTCATTGAGGTAGGTTCTAAAATCTGCAGGCAGATTCTTCATCAAGGCAGGATCAACAACGAAATGTTTATATATCCACTCAATAAGTTGTTTACTACGATACTTAGGGAAATCCTTGTTCAACTGCTCGGTAAGTTCATCCGGATGAAGACTGAATATATTCGTTAACATTCTTCTATTACAGGGATGCTAATAATTTCAAGTTTGCTAAATTGCTCCACATCGAGTACGTTTACCACGCCATCTTCACCCGAAAGATAAATACTTTTGGCGATTACATCGATCCGAAAGACCATCATTTTTGTATCTTTGTATGTAACAAAAGTTCCTACGATGGGAAAGTCTTTTGCCTCTTCCACGTAGAAATCTTCTTCAAAATTGAGGCAACATAACAATCTGCCACAGGGGCCTGATATCTTGGATAAGTTACCTGCAAGGTTTTGGTCTTTTGCCATCTTAATGGTTACTTGATTGAAACGCTTTAAAAAACTACCACAACAATATTGATTACCACACATACCGAAACCACCAAGGCGACGGGCTTCGTCTCTGCCGGTGGTTTGGTGTAGCTCAATACGGGTTTTAAATACGGTTGCCAGTTCCCTTACGAAAGTTCTAAAATCTATTCTACCTTCAGCGGTGAAGAAGAAGGTCAATTTATTGCCATCGTATTGATAGATAGTTTCTATCAGCTTCATTTCAAAAGGATACCTTTCAAGAATCAGTTGGAACGTGTTAGCTGCTTTTTCTTCTTCTAAACCTATGTTCTTCAGCTTTTCCAAATCGTCTTCATTGGCAATTCTTCTAATCGAATAAGTCTTACTGGTTTGCGATTCTGTATCCATGTCTTCATCGCTTACACTCATGTGTACGACCTGAGCGATATCATCACCGCGCTCCACTTCCACTATAATAAGATCTTCCGGTTGGATAGATATGTTCGTTAAGTTTTTGTAATAACCTAGCCTGCCGGTTCTGAATTCTACTTCTATATAATCTTGCACTTTATCTCCCTGAGTTTATATGCTGGTATAGTTCTTGTTCTACTATGCTAAAAAGCAATTTACGTCTTTGTTTCACTGTGCTTGCAGTTTCACAGAATGCTTGGAACTTATAGGGCACAAGCTGTTTAGATTCACCCCAAGAAAAATCTGGAATGAAATCGCTAAATAAATCGTGTCCCCATATATTGCACCCAATCCCTATAACCGTTCCGGTGTTAATACTGCAATTAATACCAGTTTTACTATGATCACCTATCACACAACCCAAGAATTGCGTGCCAGAATCGCACTTAGAGCCATGCGCATAGGAATAGTAGGCCACGTTTTTATATGTATTCTTCAGGTCACTATTATTGGTATCTGCTCCCAAATTTACCCACTCACCAATATAAGCATGCCCCAGAAAGCCATCGTGTTGCTTATTGGAGTATGCCTGAAAGATGCTGCCTTCAATTTCTCCGCCAATTTTGCATACGGGACCAATGGACGTATTCCCATATATCTTTGCTCCAATCTTTACAAGCGAGTTTTTCCCTATATATAAAGGACCACATAGAACGGCATTATGCATTACCTTCACGCCTTCATCTATCACAATGGGTCCCTCTGATGCATCTAAGATAACGCCTGGATTCAATATTACGCCTTCCGCAATCCATACGTTGTAAGGATGCAAAACCGTCACGCCAGGCTCTGTCTCAAAGAAATTATCCTGTGTATCAAAATAGTTTTCAAAGTCCCACTTGAGTATGCGCCCATTATCGTGAATTATATCACTTAGGCACTCATACGTGCCAATGTGAGAGGTAATAGCATTTGTCTGGGGTGGAAGTGATATCGTATTTGTGTCGTCCTGAAAACTCATGTTCTTGCTTATCAATTTGGCAGCTAGGATTATTTCATCATTAATGAGTGCCGAATCATTGGGCATGGCGTTTATTTCCTTGATAGCTTCTTTGCTTAGCTTGATGCGTGAGTTTAGATATAGTTTTTCTTTATCTGTAGGTTGGTTTATCAGCCAATCTGGATGACGCTCTTTATACAGGGGAACTAAAATGGGATCAATAATAACGGAGCTACTGTCATCTGAGCCAAAAGCAGTTTCCAGCCGTTGACGGAGTTTTAATATTCCGCATCTCAAATCACCGATACTGCGATTTAAGGTAAGTGGGTAAAAGTTCGCCCGTTTGTGATCGTCAAAGATTACTATTTGCATTGTTATTATTCCTCTTATAGGGACGTTTGCCATGCCACACGAATATATTAAACTGACCCAAAACCATCGTAAAGACCAAAAAGAAGGTTTGTATCACTAGCCAGATAGGATAAAACAACAGCATCTTGGCGGTGATGCCAAATCTACTTCTGGCATAACTGGCGAAAAGATTTTCAATCAGGATGCGAAATGCAAATATTAGTAACCCTAACTTCACACTGAAAAACATCATGAACAATCCGCCCCAATACATAAAAGCCATAGAGAGTAAAATAAAGAAGAACTCGGGATTAAACTTGAGTTGGTACTTCATATTTGAAGCCCAGCGACTGCGTTGATTCACCAGCCTTTTCCAGGATTTCACAGGTCTGGTATGAACAAAACTGGCGGGGAGGAAATTGAATATTATTTTGTGTCCCTTCTGTCGCATCAGTTGCATCAAGTTTACATCATCACCAGAAATAAGATGCCTGATCTTATCAAACCCACCCACATCATAGAATGAGGATTTTAGATATGCCAGATTTTGGCCGATGCAAGCCCAGCTTTTCCCAAGTGTATAGCCCCCCGCTAAAACCATATAGGTAAGGGCAAAATCTAAATGCTCGTATTTATGCAGAATGCTTGCTTTATCCCAATTTGGGATTAAGGTACGAGAATATCCTGCAACCATGGATACATCGTCGGTAAAGAGTGATATCATGGAACTAATCCACGTTAGGGGAAGAATACAATCTGCATCAGTGGTAAGAATGACATCGCCTTTTGCTTGCGAAATAGCTATCTCTAGTGCATGCTTTTTGGGTGAGATAACAGCATCCCTACCCAATACTTTAATGTAATTCAAATTCAAGCCAGCATCAATATAGCGTTTTGCAATATTGCCAGTATCATCTTCAGAATCATCATCAGCTAGAATGATTTCAAACAAATCTTTGGGGTAGTCTTGGTTCTCCAGACATAACAGCAAAGCCTGTAGATTCATTGCTTCATTACGCGCCACTATAATAACACTTACTCTGCGCTTTTTGAAGCTCAATACGGGTTTCATATTTCGATATCCGAACCAAAAACGGATGCAGAATAATATATAGGTAACAAATCCGGAAGAGATTAATGCACAAAGTGCGTAAAAGAGGATTTTATTCATATTCAATTAGCTTACCTTGTATCCAGTTCATCTCGGTATCCCCAACGAGTGGGGTAGAAGTTGAAGCGCAATGTATCAGCAACAGTAGGAGGGACATTGTTTTCGATAAAGTATTCTTCAATACCGCCAGAGGAAGCGAAACCAGAAGTGGGATTGATGGTTTGCTTTACAATACCCGATGGCATGGTGAAACAATATCGGGGATCATCAACTCGAGGTGTTCTACCTTTGTTCTGGTTACGAATTGCCTTGGTCATAATTCTGCCCCAAATCGGAGCACAAACGGCACTTGCTGAAACTGAAGCATTATTATCGAAGCCATTCCAAATACCAAGGGTAAATTCTTTATTAAAGCCAATAAACCATGCATCTCGATTGTCACTCGATGTACCAGTTTTACCTGCAGCTTGCCACATGTAATTGTTTCTTGCTGCTCCACCAGTTCCAGATGAAACTACAGATTGAAGCATGGAAGTCATAATATATGCCACTTCGGGAGTGCATACTCTAATTTTGGGGCTAGTGTTCCTTTCCAGAACCTTTCCTTGCATGTCTTCAACTCTATTAATAAATATGGGCATTGTTCTATATCCGCCATTGGGAAAAGCGGTATATGCAGAAATCAAATTAATGGGGGTTACTTCGTAAGCTCCCAAGGCAGCCGAATAGTCTTGAGCCTTGGCATTAATACCAAATCTCCTAAACGCATCATTAACTGTATCGAGACCAATATCCATAACTGTCTTAACTGCCCATAAATTGTATGAATGCGTAAGAGCTGTTCTCATACGGGTATAACCATAGTACTTGTGACTGAAATTATGGGGCTTCCAATCTTTCCCATCTCCACCCGTAAGCCTGATCGGCCCATCTTTAATTACCGTTGCAGGAGTATAGCCTCTCTCGACAGCAGCCGTGTAATAAATAGGTTTTATAGAGCTGCCGGGTTGTCTTTTCGCTTGGGTCATTCTGTTATATTTGCTATGCACAAAGCTTCTGCCACCTATCATTGCGCGTACATAGCCAGTTGAATTTTCCATTAAAACCAAGCCACCCTGAAGGTATTTTGTGTTGATATCTACACTTGAGGGGCTAACACTACTTAGGCGCATTGAAGCATTATAGTTCTTTTCAACACCAGAAAGGTATTGGTTTAGAATTGAATCTGCGTAAACTGTTAAATCCTGATCTAAGGTTGTATAGATGCGCAATCCACCTTCAAACAGCTTTTCGGTTCCGTATTTACGTTCTAGGTAAAGCCTGATATTTTCTATGAAGTAATCTGATGCAAACTGTCTCATTGAGGTTTTGTCGCTATTTATTTTTGAAGCAATGGCTATCTCGTAATCTTCCTTTTGAATTTTACGGGCTTTTAACATACGCTTTAGGAGAGAATCACGTCTTTCAAGAAGTCTATCAGGGTGTTTAACGGGGCTGTAATAATTGGGACGTTGAATCATCGCTACCAATGATGCAGATTCAGCTAAACTAAGATCTCTGGCATGTTTCCCGAAATAGTATAGGGCTGCTGTCTCTACTCCATGGATTTGCCCACCCCAGAAGATTTTATTAAAGTAGATTTCTAGGATTTCATCTTTAGAAAATTCTCTTTCAATTCTTAGCGCGAGAATTACTTCTTTCATCTTTCGGGAAACTTGTTTATCGAGCGTTAAAAACATGTTTCTTGCCATCTGCTGGGTTATTGTGCTTGCTCCTTGGGAAAAATCTAACCTGATGACATCAACTAGGATAGCGCGGATATTACCGAAAATGTCTATACCAAAATGATGATAAAAGTTCTTATCTTCTGCAACGATGAGGGCATCGATAAGATAGGGGGGAAGCTCTTTCAAAGATACCAGTTTTCTCTTTTCAAAGGCGAATAGATATACCATTTTCCCATTTTGATCGTAAACTTCAGAGCCTGAGCGTAAAGTAAAATTACGCAGTTCACTGGTTGGAGGAAGCCCATCTCGATAGAACCATAAGGCACCTACAAATATACCCACGAAGATGCAAAATGCAATTCCTAAGTATTTGGCGATCTTATATATCTTTTCTTTATCGTTAAATCTCATTTTCTCTCTATTGCAGGTAGTTTGAACTTCGCTTCTGCGTAAAGTGTTATGTATGCGATAATAAACCCGCTAAGCAACCCAATTGAGATGAGAAAAGGTGTCAACATAAAAACGCTATCACTGCGAATAATTACATTTCTAACCACAACCAACTGAGTAAGATTATGGGCTATGGCACCAATAATACTTATGCCGTAAATGCTAAATCCCATACGTGTCGATTTTGAAAGTTGCATGGCTACTACAGCTATCAACCCGCCAGAAATAGATAATAACGTGGAGGGACTTAGTAAGGTGAGTGTGAATAATCCACCAATTAAAGCCTTAGCCACATTCACAGCTATAGCATTCATAAATTTACCATTCCAAACTAAGTATAACACCACCACATTGGATAAACCAAGACGGATAAAGGGGAGTGGCAACATGCGCATGATCAACCCTTCTACAATGTGGATAGAAGACGCAGCAGCGGTAAGTAATGCTAGGGTTAGTAAACGGTTTTCTACATTCTGATTCATTTTGCAATGTACTTTTGGATGTACTCGTTTGAGGTTTTACTTAAGTCTCTTACTGTTCCATAATAGATACCCTGTCCCTCGTCAATAAACAGCACTTGGTTTCCGATGCGATCAATGCTCTCTATTTGGTGCGTGATGGTGATCAACGTTGCTTCGGCAGTTTCGATAATCCGAGAAATATAGAACAATATTTCATCTGACGTTAAAGGATCGAGCCCCGAAACAGGTTCATCAAATACGATATATTCTGGATCGTACACCAATGCTCTGGCAATTCCAATCCGTTTCCTCATACCTCCGCTTAACTCAGATGGATAAAGGTCTATAGTATTCTCCAGCCCCACCTTAGATAAACAGGCTCTTACTTTTCTCTGAATTAAATCACTGTTTGTTTCACCCCTTTCATATAGCGGGAGCGCAACATTCTGAAACACGGTGAAAGAATCTAATAACGCTGCATTTTGAAATACCATGGCAAAGCGTTTATGCAATTCTAGTCTCGCTTGTTTTTCGCATTTATGCACATCCAACCCGTCAATAAGAACAGAACCAGAATCTGGAGAGATAATGCCAAAGAGACACTTTATCAACATGGTCTTTCCGCTTCCGCTTCTCCCCAATATTACCAAGTTCTCGCCAGTATCCAGTTTGAAACTTACGTTTTTAAGGATAGGCTTGGCACTGAGGCTGTAACTCAGATCTATAACTTCGATCATCTTTTTATCCGGTGAATTAGGTACGCACCAACTAAGCCGCTACCATTAGCTAAGCAATCATATACTGATACAGAGCGTCCGGGGATATAAACCTGATGCAGTTCATCGATTATGGCTAATATTAACAGGAGTCCATACACATATATGCACTTCCATCCCTTTAAATCCATGCGTTTTAACCATCGATTTACAAGCAATCCTAGAATCAAATACTGTGCAAAATGCACCAGCTTATCAATGCCGATTATCCTATATGAGGGAAGGCTATCGGATGGTATAGAAGATACTATCCAGATTAAACTTAACCACAACAGCCAAGGGTACATAGAGCGGTTAATCTTCATGGCGTGTGTCCGATTATTTCCCAACTCATCGCAAGAGCCTTTTTGTGTACAACAGCTTTTACTGCCACATGATTATCCGATACCCATAAATCGAGTTTGGTATCTTCATTCACAAAATTGAACGTAATCATATCAACATAAGGTGTTTTCTTACTTGTAAGAGGCTTAAAGGTGATTTCGTAATGGTTAGTGTTGTATTTCCCCAAACTAGTTTTCACTATTTCTCTTGTGGGTAAACTAACCTTTGCCATCCATGGGCATCCATTTGCATCAACGACATATTGTCTTTTGTTAGGGTTTTTGTGTGTTAGATAGGCAATTAAACTAAAAACGTCTCTAATATCTGCGTCTATGGCATAGTTTTTTACGCTGCCATTAGATTTCCTTAATTCAGTAGCTTTCATTAGGGGGCGATTATACTCTACACGTATCTTATCAACTAGGTTCTTTTGCTTAATTTCCCGTATATACAGAAGAGGATGAAACTGCTCGTCAACATCGATCCTGTATTCATTATCAATGGGCGGGAAGAGGATAGATTTGGATAGGGAATGTGTTTTTATAAGAAGCTGCGAATCATTTTTGGTAAAACTAATGTACGCAACTTTCAGACCCATGGCTTTGACATTATATTCTGTCATCGTGGCATGTAAGGAGGCGAAAGTAAGTAAGAGCGCTAGGCAAAATAGTTTCAGTTTATTCACTCGCTATTATCTTCAGTTGTATCTGTTTAATGCTCTTTTCATCACTATCTAAAATGTTCAACTGTAAGTTATCATTAATAGTTAAGCTTTCTCCAACAGAGGGAACATGGTTAAAATGCGCCAATAGATATTCGGCTATATTGTCATATTCATCCAGGGATATCTCTGTGGAAAACTCCTCATTGAATTGACGTACACTGAAAATACCGCTAATGATGTAAGTGCTTTCGTCAATTTTTATGATCTCGGGAATTTCGTCCTTATCATACTCATCACGTATTTCGCCCACAATTTCTTCGAGGATATCTTCCAGCGAGATAATTCCACTGGTGCCACCATATTCATCCACAACCACAGCTACCTGAAGCTTTCGTTGCTTGAATTGGTTAAGTAAGCTCTGCACTTTCATGTTTTCCGTAACGAACCATACAGGGCGAAGAAATTCCTGAATACTCTTCTTCTCTGGGTATAATAGCAAGTCTTTCACATAGATGATGCCGATAATATCGTCGATGCTTTCACGGTAAACTGGAATACGGGAATAACCGCTGGCGACAATAACATCTTTAAGTTCATCTAAACTTTGTGATTCCTCGATAGCAGTAATTTTAACCCTAGGCACATATATTTCCCTAATCTCAGCTTCCCTAAATCTAAATAAGCCAACCAGCATCTTCTTTTCGTGTTCTTCAAGACTTCGGCTACTGCTTTCAGATTGAATTAGGTTGTGAAATTCTTCGTGGGAAAAATGCTTATTCATGTGGCGATCGACAACTTGCTTACTTGAGATCAGAGTGCTAAGTTTTTCAAGTAACCAAACGATGGGGGAGAACAAAAACTGGATGATCATTAACGGAAAACTAATAATCCCACTCAAGGTATCAGCAGTGGCAAGAGCTACCAATTTTGGGATAATCTCTCCAAAGAACAGAAGAAGTATTGTCGTAACGACAATCTGAATGGTTATCACAGAAGATAAGCTATAATGCAAATCTGTGCTGATCTTCAAGGCGATCAATGCGCCTAAAGACGAGATCCCAATATTGACAAAGGTATTCCCCAGTAATAGGGTGATCAATAAATGCCGGGGTTTCCTTAACAGCTTTAGTATTCTTTTTGCGCCGTTACCATTACTATTTTCAAGTTTCTTGAGATACACTCTGGATAAAGAAAACAGAGCTGTCTCAGATGCGGAGAAAAATGCCGATAATCCCAAAAGTACGATTATGATAAATGCCTTGCCATCATCCACTTATTTTGTCACCTTGTATTTCGTTTAGATATAGATTTTCTTTAGTTTTCATTTCAAACGCATCCTGGTTGCGGATATGATCATACCCGACTAAATGTAATAAACCATGTATTAAAACGATGCGAAATTCCTCTTCCAATGTTTTTTCACCCTTTTGTTCGATAAGCTGATTTATGTCAATGAGAATATCGCAGAGCCTGAAGTTTCTTTTCTTCTCACTGCCTGCTGCTAAACACTCATTGGTTAACTCAAGCGGGATATCAGCATTCTCAAAACTAAGGATATCCGTGGTTTGATTCACCCCCCGGTAAACCCTGTTGTAATGCTGCATTTCTTTGCTTTCCAGGAATTTAATGCAAATAAGGTAATCGTTAACGGGGTCTTCTCTTTCACAGATTAACGAAGCAATATCGCTAATAACGCTTTCCTTTAAGGGAGAATTGCCAATTATATCAAGCTCCGTCATTCGTCTTTTTGTGCAGGATAATCCTGCCTTTTGCGATAAATACTTTCCAGTACAGGAATCATTGTTGCTTTTACTCTATGTAAATCTCGTATAGTAATTGGTGCTTCATCAAACTGACCTTCACGAATAAGGCGATTTATGGTATCATCAACAATCTTAGTGATATCTTCTTCATTTTCTATATTTTTAGATTTTGTGGTAGATTCCACTATATCGGATATCATTACAAGCACTGCTTCTTTTGTCTGTGGCCTTGGCCCGGGATATTGATAATCTAATTTGTCAGCATCATTATGGCTTTTTTGTGCCTTGTCATAAAAGAATCGGATAATTGAACTTCCGTGATGTTGCATGATAATATCTATCACCGGCTGAGGTATATGGTACTTTTTAGCCAGGACAATTCCTTCGCTTACATGATTGCGGATTAAGTTTGCGCTTTCCTCGGGAACCATAATATTGTGTATTTTGGCTGAATCTTCATTATTCTCGGTGAATATCTCGGTATTGATAATCTTGCCTATGTCATGATAATAGCTGCCAACCCTTGCGAGTAATGGATTTGCTCCAATAGCTTCGGCAGCTCTTTCCGCCAAATTACCTACAATCAGGCTATGATGATAAGTTCCCACGGCTTCCGTAGCTAACCTCTTTAGCAGGGGATGGTTAAAATCCAATAGTTCCAGCATGGTTTGTTTAGTTGCCCTGTTCCATTTACGCTCGTAGTAGGGCACTATCAGTATTATTCCTCCAATACTTAGGGCAGCCGATGCAAGACCGATACCTATGGAGCGAAGCGTGCTTAGCAGGGGGTCATTTTTATAGATAGCTATGCTGCTTACAGTTAGAATAGTAGAGATAACCAAGTAAAAGCCTATCGTGGCGTACTCATGAAAGGCATTTTGTCTGCGCATAAGGAGCAAGGTGATGAGGGTGGACAGGATCAATACTATGGGAGAGAAGGTTTCCCAGTTAATAAATGGGCTTACCACCAACAGGCTGCATATACTATATAATAAGCCATATTCGAAGCTTACCAGAATCGCTGCTGATAATCCCACCATCGCAAAAGGTATCAAGAGATTGCTGTAGCCGAATACATAATTGTTTAGGCAAGCAAATAATGTCAATAGGATAAACCCTAAATTAAGGGGAAGAAAATCGGCTACGAGTAATCTTTCCTCTTTATTCTGTACTCCAAAGTAATGATTTGCCAAGCTAATTACAATAAATACAAACACAAATAAACCGAGTATTGTCAAAAGCTCTTGCAGGGGCGATTTACGCACATTTCGGTTGCGATATGCATCTTGTAAGGATTCAAGTCTTTGGATGTCTGCTGGTGTAACCCGGGTATTCTTTCTTATTATTACTTCGTTTTGAAGGATAACCCCTTCGCTTGGGGAAACAGATCCCAGACTCCGTTGGCTAAGCTCATTCAGTTTTTCTTCGTCCACCACGATATTTGCTTTTATCAGTTGGGGAGCTATTTGCGCCAAAAAATCGTTTAATTCGGGGGTAACGGTTTTCAATTTATCCCCTGCTGAAGTAGTTGTATTGAATTTAGAGGTATTCTCAACAATCAATTTATCATTCTGTACGATCAAAACACTGTCTGCCAAAGAAGCATCTATAATGCCTTGTTTGTATAAGGTGCTAATCTGATTACGGACTTTATTATAGAGTTTTTCCCGTACAGTTGAGCGCGATGCAAAGCCAAGTACTTCAGGACTAACCGTCCAACCTGATTTTTTTAGTTCTAAGCTGATGTATTGTGCATTTTCGGGGCTATCGTTTGTCGATAATATTGCATAGATCTCATCCCAGGCACTTAAGGCGTCAAACATGATCTCTTCCGAGATTGTGTAAGGTTTGCGGAGTTTTGCAAGTTTCCTTTCTTTCTCCTCTGCCAATTCGTTTTCGGGCTTTAAAACAGGAAAATCAAAAGGTGCCAATACTTCAGTTTCAGATATCTGTCCTTCTTTGAGCCTAAACTCTGGATAGTTGAATCTCCCAACGGCAAATATCTGGTACATGCCTACTATGACAATGGTCGTCAAAATGCTGAACATTATATATTTCGAAGTCATGGTGTTATTTTAAAGCTATGCCTTGGATGTCAAGTGTTTCTTTTTCCTTATCTTGCCCCCAAGAGTAGATTAAACTATTTGATACTTGCCAAATGTAATCCTTCAATTATCATTTCAAGAAAAGATTTATAGTAATAACGCAGGAGTATAAGCCATGTCAAAGTACCTAATCGTTGGTGGAGTAGCTGGTGGGGCTACTGTTGCAGCTCGTTTACGCCGTTTGGATGAACATGCCGAAATAATCATGTTTGAGCGTGGAAAATACATTTCCTATGCTAATTGTGGATTACCATATTATGTGGGTGAAGTAATCAGCGAGAGAGATCGCCTTTTTATTCAGACTCCAGAGAGCTTCCATGCACGTTTGAATGTTGATGTGCGCATCCAGCAGGAAGTGATTAGTATCGATCGTAAAGCCAAAACTGTAACAGTCCGCAATTCTGATAGTTCAGAGTACACTGAAAGTTATGACAAACTGGTGCTTTCTCCAGGTGCTGAGCCGCTGCGTCCTCCCATCCCTGGCATTCAAGACGAAGTTATCTTCACCATGCGCAACGTCCCTGATACCGATAAGATCAAGGACTATGTGGATAATCAGAATGTGAAACATGCGGTAATCGTGGGTGCCGGATTCATAGGTCTTGAAATGGCAGAAAACCTCCATCTTAAAGGCATTCGGGTTACCATTGTAGAGATGGCAGAGCAGGTGATGACTCCTCTGGATTATGAAATGGCAGCGGTGGTACATCAGCATCTTAAAACCAAGAAAGTAGAGTTTTATCTCAAAGATGCGGTTAGTTCTTTCGTGCGCGAAAAAAGTGGCTTGCAGGTTCGCCTCAAAAGCGGTCGTTCTCTGCCTACTGATATGGTGATCCTCTCAATTGGAGTGCGTCCGGATAGTAAATTAGCCGAGGATGCAGAGTTAGAACTGGGGATCAATAAAGGTATTAAGGTTAATGAATACCTCCAAACCAGCGATCCAGATATTTACGCGTTAGGCGATGCCATAGTTTTCCCCAATCCAATAACGGGAGAGGAAAGCCACACCTATCTGGCTGGTCCGGCAAACAAACAAGGACGCCTGGTAGCAGATAACATCGTGAAGGGCAACATACGAACCTACAAAGGAAGTATCTCCACTGCAATTGCCAAAGTTTTTGATCTCACTGTGGGTGCCACTGGTGTATCCGCCAAAGTATTGCGCAAAGCGGGTATCCCATTCATCTCATCCATTATTCACTCATCTTCGCATGCGGGTTACTATCCCGATGCGCTGCCTCTAACCATGAAGATTGTCTTCAGCCCTGCGGATGGTAAACTTTTGGGTGCTCAGATTGTAGGTTTTGATGGTGTGGATAAACGCACCGATATGTTGGCTCACATCCTTAAACACGGCGAAAGTATCTACGATATGCAAGAGATTGAACACGCCTATGCTCCTCCCTTCTCCAGTGCCAAAGACCCTGTTAATGTGGCTGGTTTGGTGGCAGAGAACATTTTAAGCGGTATAGCAAAGATTGTGCATTGGGATGATATTCGCAACCTAAATATGCAGGATACCGTGCTTCTTGATGTGCGTACCCCTGATGAATACGCCCTTGGTAGCATCGAAGGCAGCCTCAACATATCTGTGGATGAGCTGCGTTCTCGGCTTTCTGAAATCCCCAAAGATAAAAAGATTATCATCTTCTGCGGCACTGGTCATCGCTCCTATTTCGCCTATCGCATCCTTGCGCAAAGTGGTTTTAATGATATTTACAACCTCAGCGGCGGCTACATCACCTATGAATCTGCCACCCAAAAACAGAGTAACGAGGATATCTTCTCCGGTGAATACATCGGTAAAGACGACCATATCTATCAGGGCAAAGAAATTACCGCGGAAAAAGGTGACTCTAAAAGCGTGGATGTGGACGCCTGTGGCTTGCAGTGCCCTGGTCCTATCATGCGGATGAAAATGGAAATGGACAAACTTGCCAAAGGCGATATCCTTAATATTACTGCCAGCGATCCGGGCTTTGCCAAAGACGTTCCGGCTTGGTGTAACATGACCGGTAACAAGCTGCTAAGCCTGAGCAATGAAGGCAAGAAGATTATCGCCAGTGTGCAAAAAGGGGGCGGAAAAGCTCTCGAAGCAGGCTCTGGTGGCGGTAAAAATAAGACTATCATTGTGTTCAGTGACGACTTAGACCGCGCTTTAGCTTCCTTCGTGATTGCCAATGGCGCAGCTTCCACAGGGAAAAAAGTAACCATGTTCTTCACCTTCTGGGGCTTGAATGTGATCAAAAAACCCGGTGTGGCAAAAACCGATAAAGATTTGATGGGCAAGATGTTCGGTATGATGCTGCCAAAAAGCTCTCAAGGTCTGGGTCTCTCTAAGATCAACTTTGGTGGTTTAGGCTCTTTAATGATGCGCAAACGTATGAAAGATAAAAACGTGGATTCCCTGGAAATGATGATTATGCAAGCCAAACACGCAGGTGTGCAAATGATTGCCTGCCAGATGAGTATGGATATCATGGGCGTGGATGCCAGCGAATTTGTAGATGGCGTAGTCATCGGTGGTGTTGCCACTTATCTGGAAGAAGCGGAGCAATCCAACCTTAATCTCTTCATTTAAGCTAAGTTACCTAGAGTTCAAAGTGCCTTGCAATACCTATATCTTAAGGTACTTTGGACTTCAGAATTGTACTTTTATTTTAGGCTCAAGTTCAATCATGGTGGGTAAGTTTATTTTGCATGTATGCTGATTCCTATCTTTGCTTTAATTCCCCTAGCATTGGCTTTGAATTGTCCATCCCATCCGCAATGTAAGGGCAATGATAGGGCAATGCAAGCAAGGAAGAGAGGGCATAATGAGAAGAAATAGGTTGACTTATATTATGGATAATATTATTGTTGGATTTCGCTTAGTTGATTCTTACACTTGGGATTAACCGTTACGAAAGTTGTATATATGGAGTATATAATGAGTTATGTAAAGACAATCTACCTTGCTGTATTGATTTGCCTATGTATTTGCATCGCTTCTTGCGGTAAAGCCAAACATAAGACCACAAGTCCGATAGACGCAGATTGGGAGATTAGTATCAGCAATACCTACAATGCCGATTGGCTTAAATCTACCTCCTTTGAAATCGGTATTTGGTGGTTAGGGCACAGCGCCATTTCATCCGCCGATGTAGCGGAGGTCTTTATGGATGGCTCCCCTTATGCGATAGACTCGCCTGTAACAGAAGCGATGGCTTACAAAGGCTCGGCGGTGTTGAATTTCGGTCAGACCTACGATATCAAGTTCAAATTCAATGGCGCAGAGGTGATTAACACCAGCTTACAGATGCCATATCAGTGCGATGTATCGTTCCCAGAATACTATCAACCCTCGCAGAGAAAGACTTTATACTGGGCTATGGATCATGATAATCAAGCGCAGTATATCCTTGTATCTTCATCTTGCCCCGATGATAACAGAAAAAGCAAGAAGTATTTTACCATCCCCAACGCAGTTCGCTATTTTACCATACCAGAAAATTCTGTGGAGACATACGAACCTCTAACTTATAGCGAAATAACTATGATACAAAGCAATGAGAAGTATCTGAATAGAGTGTATCTCAGCGCATCACAATACACATATAAAAGCTATTAGCCAAAAAAAAGGAGGCGGATATACCACCTCCAGATTATTGTGAATATGTTTTATGCCATGCCGGGGATAGCACCGCTGATCAAGAAACAAGTAGCGAAGGCAACGATGGCATAAAGTTCTGGGAACACACCCAGAATCAGAGTTGAACCGAATACATCATTTCCTGCGCCCATGCTCTCGATACCGTTAGCAACGATACGGGATTGTTGGTATGCCGAGATTAACCCGACTGAACCCATAATCAAACCTGCGCCGAGGATGGCAGAGGCTTGCAGCATGTTGATGGATGGAACGATGTGCGCTTTCAAAATAAAGAATGCACCAAAGCCGTAAAGTCCTTGCGTACCCGGTAGGGCAGACAGAATCATACAACTTGCGAAGATGTCATCCTTTTTCTTCATGGCTCCCACTGTGGCGCTGCCACCGATAACCGTTCCCCAGGCGCTGCCGATACCGGCAAGAGCTACCATGAGAAAGATTCCGATCCAAGCTAAGAAATACGGTAGATTTCCGCTCGCCATGGCTGCGACATGTGTGATTGTTTGTAAGGAATCTGGCATTTGAACCTCCTATTGGTTCCTATTCGTTTTTGGAAAATGGTTTGTAAGCGATGCCGGGTCCAACGAACGCGGCGTTTTTGAAAAACTCTACAAAGGTGAGACGCATGGAATGGACAAATCCGCTGAGGGCACCCAAAGCGATGTTTAGCGAATGACCAAAGAGCATGAAAATGATAAAGATCACGGGTCCAACATAAGGGATACCAAGCATTTGGCTACCAATGGAATTAACCACAAAGCCGAGAATGGCGCTGGAAACTCCCAAGGCAAAGAGACGGATGTAGGACAAGATATCGCCAAAGAATCCGGTAACTATTCCATAAAGCAGCCAGATACTCATCAGGATATTGTAGATGGGATTGCGTCCCGGGGAATTGAACAGCATAATCATTGCCAAGCCAAGCCACAAAGGATACTTCAGATATGGCTGGATACTGCTGATATCTGCACCTAATTGGGATGAGCCTAATACCGATAAGGTGGCGATCAGAATAAATGTGCCGATGGATAGTATGCCAGATTTGAAGCCGGATTGATGGATGCTTTTGTAGGTTGCGATGGCGATTCCGAAAAGGATCTGGATGACGCCGATCAGCAAGGCAAAATTAAAGATTTGATCGTTATTGCGGATGATGATGCTTTCCCCGATGGTTGAGAACGCTTTCATGTCATAACCCAGCACACTGCCCATCACCCAACCCATGATAATGGAACTACCGCCAAAGATCATCAGCAGAGTCATAATGCTCTTCATAGCTTCGTCTTTGGCTTTGCGTCTTAGCAAGAAGGCAATTAGGATAATCACCAGTCCATACGCCATATCTGCATTGCAAAATCCGAAGAATAACATGAAGAAGGGGGCGAGGAAAGGCGTGAGGTCAAACTCATTATATACCGGCAACATATACATCTTACTGATAGGCTCGAAAAGACGCGAAAACCAATTGTTATGAAGCTTAATGGGGGGATTTTCTTCTACCTTGGCAGCTTCCGCAAAATGAATGATATTATGGGCGGTTAGATAGTCGGCAAGAGGTTTCTCCAAGCTAACAGGAATCCAGCCACTAAGTATCTTCAAATGGTCGTCCGCTTCACTTATGCTCTGGTGGGTGGCATCCTCATAATCATAAGCTGCGCTAAGCTGCTTAATCTCATCTGTAAAGGCTGCAATGGCAGTGGGGGAGATGTCCGTTAGATAGGTGTTTATATCTGCAATCTTGGCTTCCGTGGCTGCGAAATCTGCTTCAAACTCTTGCAAAGTGTGGTGATGAAAACTGAAGGTATCGGCCTCCAAAGCAGGGCTGACATCACTGCTGAGCACTACAAAATATAAGATGCCGTTGCGCTCGTTGATTATCTGGATGGGATACTGCGCTTCCCACTCTTTGTTAAAGTGATTCTTTAGGCAATAATGGAAATCGATGCTCAAGCCATATTCACGCAGCTTACGCAGCATGGCATAATCAAAATGACCCCAAGGTTCAAGATCATGTATTTGCTTACGAACTTGATCTAGATGACGGGTTGAAGCCTCTTTCTCTTCCCGTGCCTGGGTAATCTTGTTGAAAAGTGCCTTGGTAGGAAGAGGATTGGCGTGTTTGGGAGCCTCTGATTTTAGCTTGGTGAGAAACTTGGTGGTTTCCATATAGTCTGCAATCAGTTCCTGGTTATGGATTTGGGTGGGTGATTTATCTTCGCTGTTACGAATGATATGCACCACTCCCAGCTTTTGCAAGTCGGTTAAAAACGTTTCATAATCCAAATGGTAGATCACGAAGGAGTATTTGCGCATTTTCTCTATCATGCTTCATTCTCCCTGTCCAAGCGGGTTTTAAGGATTTTCTGTGCAGCTTTGGAGAGGTTTTCTTCATCTTCCAGAAAACGCTTTATCTTTAGGATAGACTCTTCAAAGGCAGGGATTTGCACCTTTTCGTATAGATTCACCTTCTGCGTGGTTTTCTTCCGCACTTGCTCCAGGATTTGCATCTTGCGCAAAAAGAATTCACGCTCTATCTGGAGGCGGGAAAGATCTTGCAACAAGGTTAACCCTTCAGGGTACCAGGAAGGTGCTTTAAAGAGATTATATTCGGGGATGTCATACTCTATCTTGCCCAGTAATGGAGTCTTAACACCGGCAATCTTACGAGTGCTAATCTCAACTTGCTTAATCTTCAGCAAAGTAGGGTCGAACTCCACAAACAGCTTCATGAAAGCTTCCAATTCAAGCGTGCGCGTGCGAACTAGATTATCCAGTTCGCTGGCTTTGTCTCGGGCTCTTTTTACTTCCAAACGCAAAGCTGATTCCTTGTTCTTAAGCGTTGGCAAAGCTTTTTCACGCACCGCCAATTGCTTAATAAGCTGAAGCTGAGATATTTTGTTATATTGAAACTTTAGGTTCATCCCTTTTCCCAATGCATCTTCATGATTTCTTCCTTGATGCCGATCTCTGCTTTATTGAAATAACGGCGGAAAAGATCCCAGGTTACATCAAGCATTTCGTCGGTAGTTAAATTCACATCAATGGCGAGGATATGTTCGGAATATTCTTTGGCGAAATTTAGCACCCGCTCATCGTAATCAGATAAGTCAAAACCGTTTTCCATCTTAGTTTTAGCGTTTGCAGCATCAGCATATAAGCGCACGGCAGTATTCATCACTTGGGGATGGTCAATGCGGGTTTTAACGCCTATCACTAGTTGCTTCAGGCGTGAAAGCGAGCGGAAAGGATCCACAATCACTTTGGCAATATCAGAATCCCTCTTCAAGTATAGTTGCCCTTCTGTGATGTAACCCGTATTATCCGGAATAGCATGGGTGATATCCCCACCAGATAGGGTTGTAACGGCAATAATGGTGATTGAACCGCCGTCAGGGAATTGCACTGCTTTTTCGTATAATTTGGCAAGATCACTATATAGCGATCCGGGCATACTGTCTTTGGATGGGATCTGATCCATGCGATTGGAAACGATACTAAGGGCATCGCAATAGAGGGTCATATCCGTTAACAATACCAGCACCTTTTCGTTCTTCTCAAGGGCAAAGTATTCGGCAGCCGCAAGTGCCATATTGGGCACTAAAAGACGCTCCACAGTGGGGTCTTCAGTGGTATTAACAAAGGAAACAATACGGTCTATCACACCGGCGTTCTCGAAGGTATTCTTGTACAAAAGATAGTCGTCGTTGGAAAGCCCCATACCACCTAAGATGATTTTATCGCTCTTTGCACGTAGAGCCACCATCGCCATCACTTCGTTGTAAGGTTGGTCTGGATCGGCAAAGAAAGGTATCTTCTGTCCGGTTACAATGGTATTATTAAGATCAATACCAGCTATACCTGTGGCAATAAGTTCGGAAGGTTGTTTGCGTCGGACGGGATTTACAGAAGGTCCGCCAATTTCCACTTCTTCACCATCGATATCAGGTCCGCCATCAATGGGGTTGCCATAAGCGTTGAAAAAGCGTCCACCCAATTGCTCACTTACTTTAAGGGTGGGAGGTTTGCCGAAAAACACTACTTCAGCGTCGGTTCCTATGCCTTCAGTTCCGGCGAATATCTGTAGGGTTACAGAATCCCCAAGTATTTTAACCACCTGTGCCAGGCGTCCTGCCACAGTAGCCAGTTCTTCATTGCCAACGCCAGTTGCGGTAATTGAGCAAGTTGCCTTGGTAATTTGATTCAGCCTAGTATATATCTTTTGAAAAGCTTGTGTTGCCATTATATAGCTCTCCTTTCTTCAACTAAAGTGTTAAGTTCGGATTCGTATTTCTTAAAGTCTGGATGATCAAACTCAACATAGTTCATTTGCCCACAGAGATTTATCATTTTAACATAATAGGGACTAACTTCTTCGAAAGTTTCAAAGTGAAATTCGGTTTGGCACAAGCCAAGGATAAGCTCCAGCATATACTTTTGGCGACTCATGGGAGTGGATTGATCCACTTTATCAAAGCCATCTTGCTGAAGGATAATCTTATCGATGAGTTCACTTTTCCATTGTTTATCGTGGTATGCAAGCGGAACACCGTCATCGCCAAGGATGTTTATCTGTTCTTGGGCTTCCTTGCCTCTCAGGAGTATATCTTTGGCTGCGTTTACATCTTTCACCCAATGGGGGCTTATATTTGCATTTAAGTATTCAATTACTTCGGGGTATTCAAGGTATTTACTGTAAGAATCGATAGGATCAACAGCCGGATAGCGTTTACTATCTGCACGTGCTTGAGATAGAGCATAGAAACATCTGGCAGCTTTTTTGGTGGATTCGGTAACCGGTTCCTTAAGGTTTCCACCGGCAGGGGACACAGTTCCGATAAAGGTGATTGAGCCTGTGGTATCATTTTTCAAAATAACATAACCAGCCCGGGCATAGAAACTGGAAACGATAGCGGGCAAATCCATGGGGAAAGCATCGGGACCCGGCAGTTCTTCCATACGATTACTCATTTCTCTTAATGCCTGTGCCCATCTGGAAGTGGAATCGGCAAGCAAGAGCACTTTTAAGCCCATGTTGCGATAATACTCCGCAATGGTCATCGCTGTATAGACAGAAGCTTCACGCGCCGCCACGGGCATATTCGAAGTGTTACAGATGATAATGGTTCTTTCCATCAATTTACGTCCAGTACGAGGATCGTCCAGTTCCGGGAACTCTACAAACAGTTCCACCACTTCGTTGGCACGTTCACCGCAAGCTGCCACGATAATCAAATCTGCATCAGCGTTTTTAGAGATGGCATGTTGAAGCACCGTTTTACCTGCGCCGAAGGGACCGGGGATAAAGCCCGTACCACCTTCCACCATGGGGTTCAAGGTATCCATAGTGCGGACACCGGTTTCCAATAGCTTATATGGTCTTGGTTTTTCATTGTAGGCTTTGATAGGCACTTTCACAGGCCATCTTTGAATCATGTTAATGGGAATATCTTTGCCTTCATTATCTGTAAGCACGGCAACCGTATCGGTTATCTTATACTCAGCCTCAGTTACGATGCTCTTTATTGTATATTCATCGGTAAAGGAAAAAGGTACCATGATTTTGTGGCTAATCCAGCTTTCAGGAACGCTGCCAAGCCAATCTCCGCCACTAACTCTATCACCAGCTTTGGCAAGGGGAGTAAACTTCCACACCGAATCTTCATCTAAGGGATCGGTATATTCGCCTCTGGTAAGATAAACACCCTGCATTTTGTTGAGGTCGTTTTGCAGACCGTCATAGTTTTTGGAGAGCATACCAGGGCCTAGTTTAACTTCCAGCATGTGTTCTGTAAATTCTACTGTCTCACCTGGTTTAAGACCGCGAGTGCTTTCATAAACCTGTGTATAAGCAATGTTACCCATTACTTTGATTACTTCTGCCATCAGTTTCACACCGCCGAGATCTATATAACAAATCTCATTCTGAGATACGGGGCCGGAAACTTCCACTTGCACTAAGTTGGCAATGATTCCTTTTACTATACCTTTGGTCATATCTATTACCTTCTGCTATTTTATAATGCTTTTAATGTTAAATTCTTCGGGGAAGCTAAAGCTGTTTTCCATGGCGTTCAGGGTATCGTGGAAAATCTCTTTTCCTAGATTTGGATCTGCTTTTATCCATCTGCTGAGGATGCGCAGCTTACAATAATAACCCAGAACACGCTCTAAATTAAAGTAATTGAAGAAATTCTGATTATCTATCCATTTCCAACGCAGGATATCATAACCGCGTTCACGATATAGAATATCATTTTGCTCATAAACCCGCACGATGTTATCAAAGACTTCATCAGCCTTACCCAAGCCAAAATCTGCCGCATGGCTTTTCGCCAGGCTCTCCACCATTTCGCTATCGCCAATAAGGTATTTAGCATACGGGAGATCAAACTTTCTACCATTAATAGCAGAGAGAATGCTGCGGATATGGGCATCATAGGCAAACCACTTTCTGATAAACTCGTTGCTATGATTAGATGTCCAGGCATAGAAAGCAGTAAGCAGTTCGTGTTCGGTGTTATTAAAAGCCTGGATATCTTCTTGGGTTAAAACATTGCTGATTATCTGAGTGATAAAACCTGGGATATGGGCAAACTGTTCAGGAGTATCTAATCCATGATTATCAGCTTTTTCCCTTAGAAACACCAGGTATTCTTCCCAATATTCCTGCGTGTGTAAGCTTTCAGGATTAATATCCTTAGCTGTTTTGTATAGAACATTCAGCAAGGTATCCAGCTCTGCGCTTAAGTGTAATATCTCCAAACAAGCATAGTCTGAAGCACTAAGCTGAGCTTTGGCATCAATTCTAAATTGCTCAACTTCGTAGCTTAGTTTGGTATCCTCGAATGCCAGATTGGGCAATCCGGAGATGAAATAGTAGTAATCCTGGCTCATAGCTCAATTTCCAAAGAGAATCTCTTTGGAGCGGGGACGCAGATATGTTTTGAACAAATTGGCAAAATCTTCGTCGGTGAAACTAATCTTATAAGTTCCATCAGCGGGAGCTATCTGAAATCCACGTTTCATCACCGGGCTAAAATCTACCGTTAGCTTACCGTCGAAGATTCCTTTGATGGATTTGATATAGAACTCGTCCAAATGGGGCTTCATCGTTTCACTGATCACTATGCTTCCGCTACCGGAGTTAGCCTTCCATGCGTTCAGACTTTCGAGAATAAGCTTTTTTAGGAATTCTGCATCGCTAAAAGTATCACTCATTTTCACACTCAGGGATTCATCAAGAATAAGCTCGACAATCTTTTGCTTCACGGCACTGATACTGTGATTTGCAGCCATAAGAAGGTCTGAATCTGTGTTGTTCTTGAGGTCGAGAGCTTTCTTTTCAGATAATTGTATAGCTTTCTCTGCTTCAAGATTTGCGCTCTTGATTATGCCCTCGGCTTTGGCTTTAGCATCGCCGATAATCTTTTCTGCCTCAGCGTTTGCTTTGGCAACACCCTCGTCATAAACTCGTTTTAAAAGGTCTTGTAACTGGTCGCTCATATTTATTCTCCAGCGTTATCACTTTAGGTTACTCGATATTAAACATGTATTTTGTGTCAAGCTCAAGCTTGTGAAAATACGGGAAGGGCTAAAAATCTAAGGTCTATCTAATCACTTCTTTTGTGAAGCAACACTGCTTAGCTTGCTAATTGCAGCATCACATAGCAAACGTGATCGCTCTGCGCTTTCGCTTTCCACATATACCCGAATGATTGGCTCAGTTCCTGATTTACGGATATGAATCCAGTGTTTATCGCCTATCGCTTTAATGCCATCTCTGGTATCCAGTTCGTAAGTGTTAAACAAGGCAGGGACAGCGGCAATAACTGTATCCATTGCATCGGGTGCGAAAGTTACCTTGTCCTTGGCAAAATAGTACTTGGGCAAGCTTTCCACCAATTCTGAAATACTCTTCCCGCTCTCAGAGATCAAGGCTAATATTAAGGCAATTCCGGCAAGCGCATCGCGGGTATAATGAACTTCTGGACAAATGATGCCACCGTTTCCTTCTCCTCCGATGGGGGAGAGTAGCTCTTGCATTTTCTTGCCCACGTTTATCTCGCCTATTTTGGTGCGATGAACTTTAACGCCATATTTGGCAGCTATATCTTCAGATATCATGGAAGAGCTGAGGTTCACCACCACGTCACCAGGTTTCTTGGGTAGTACAAACAATTCGGCCAAAGCAATGCTAAGCTCTTCGCCGATGCAATTGCCTTTATCCGAAACTATGGCAAGCCTATCCACATCAGGATCAGTGGCGAAGCCGATATCTGCACCATAAAAGCGGACTGCTTCTTCGAGCTGATGTAAGTTTTCGTTTAGTGGCTCGGCAGGATGGGCAAATACTCCTGTGGGTTCACTATTTATCTCATATACGGTGCAACCGAGCTGTTGGAGCAACAACGGCGTAGTAAGGCCACCGGCTCCATTAACAGAATCTATAACTACCTTAATATGCTTACTTTTTATCAGTTCCACATCGATATAGGGGATGGCAAGGACTTTCGCGATATGCCGGTTTATGGATTCATTATCTTGAGTGTAGCATCCCATAGAATCCCATACTGACCACTTTACGGGTTCTTCAATCCCCGCCAGAAACTCACTTGCTTTATCTGCGGATAGGAACATTCCATCTGCATCAACGAATTTCATGGCATTCCACTCTGGAGGGTTGTGCGAAGCCGTTATAGAGATTCCACCTATCGCATCAGAATCTTCAACTGCCAGCAAGACAGTAGGGGTGGATACAATCCCTAAATCTACAACTTCAAAACCTAAGCCGATAAGCGCACCCGCGATACTATGTAGCATCGCCACGCCAGTGGTGCGGGAATCTCTGCCCACAATCATCTTTAATACATGATTCGGATGGCTATGCTTTTGGTATTCGGCGAATCTCGCTACATATTTTTGTACTATAAAAGGGTTAAGGGTGTCTGCAAAGACACCCCTAACTCCGCTAACGCCTGTCATTAGCTTGCTCATAACTTATTTACATTCCAAATTGTGCGCGGTTATCTACAATCTTTGCTGCTTTCTTATAGGCATCATACCAACGGTTCCAGGCAGCGTCTTCCATCCGTTTGCGAATGGTTTCCTGATTGTCTTTATCTTTGCTGAATGCAGTAAAATCTGGAACCTGCCGTTCGTTTGCAGTAACGATAAAGTAACCTTCTTTCGTGCTAATTAGACCCGAGGTTTCTCCGGCTTTCATTTTCAGTACTGCGGTGGTAAATTCTTCAGAAACGCCAACTTCAGGGATACTTGAGCCTTTTTTGTATTGATTCAGATCAAGGATTTTCCATCCGTCTTTAACCGCTTCTGTGAAATACAGGGCAGAGGTATTCTTGGCAACAAAAGCTTCAGCTTGCACTTTAATGTTGGCAATTTTCTTTTCTTTTTCAAGCTGATACTTAATGCGCAGTTTCACTTTCTCGAGGTCTTCGTAATAAACTTTCTTGTTATCAATCAATTGAGCAATTACCTTACGCTTTTGCTGGTCGGTGAGTAAATCGGATACAGCTTTTTCTTTTCTGCTACGCATGAACTCGGACAATGTGGGTAAGCTTCCAATACCGGGAATATATTCTTCGTCGTGACCAACCCATTCGCTTTCTGATACTTCCATCTTTAGCTCTTTGGCTGCTTTGTCGATACCCATTTTCTTAATCATTTTCTTGGCTTTTTCTGCGTTAACTGCCAACAGCTCTTTAGTAGCATCGGAGGGTTCCACTTTCAGCAGAATATGTCTTGCTTTCAGCTTGGGACCTTCAGGGCTTGTGCCCAAACTATCACTGCGAATAATGTGCCAACCAAAGCTGGTTTTCACTGGTTTAGAGATTCCGCCAACTGGCAAAGCAAAAGCAGCAGCTTCAAACTCTGGAACCATCTGACCTTTACCAAATACGCCCAGTGAACCGCCATTATCTTTGGAACCCGGGTCATCGGAAAATTCCGCTGCCAAAGCTGAAAAATCTTCGCCTCTGGTTGCGCGGCTATATAGCTGATCTGCGGTCTTCTTTATATCGGCAAAGTCTTTATCCGATGGTTTCTCTTCAAAAGCGATGTACTTGATCTTTGAAGCAGGACCCTTTTTGAATTCAGTCTCTTTGTTTTTGTCGTAATAGGCTTTTATTTCGGTATCTGAAACTGTAACAGGAGCTGATTTATTATGATCAAACCAGATTACCTTACCGGTAACAGTGTCGCTATCTTTGGCATATTCAGCCTTCAGACTATCTGCTGTAATACCGGCTTTTGCTTTGATCTTTTCTTGAAGTAACTGGCGAGGCAGGTAGCCACGCACATAATCTTCCATCATCACAAAAAACTCGGGATTGTTTTTCAAGGCAGCCAAATACTTAGTTTGATCAAATCTGCCGTTGGTTTGTAAAGATTCGTTTTGCATCAATTCTTGGGGAGGATTGTTTTGCATTTCCGCAAGTATTTGATTTTCATTGATCTTAATCTTATTTTTCTTGATCATCTGATCCCAAAGGATATCATCAACCAAAGATTGCCAGGCTTGATTTTCCAGGCTTTTACGGGTATTATCATCGAGAGGCTGGTTTTTATACATCTCAGCGTAACGATCATACATTTGTTGTATCTTTTTTTGGTACATCTCAACTGTGATCTTTTTACCGTTTACCTTGCCAAGATAGCCCTTGTTGAACATGGTGTCAAACATGCCTCCCAAGCCCATAGCTCCCATCCCCAGGATGAAGATAACCGCTACTGCTATAGTGATTAATTTCTGTTGTTTTCTTAGTTGTTCGAGCATTTCTATCCTCCACATCGGGTCTAATATTTCTAATGTTAGCCATAATTTTAATTACATCATTTAAGACAAGGGATTTTTTTGAACCTTGCGAAATTGTGCCCAGCTTATGAGAGAAAAATATATCGGTCACCTTTGTCAAATTGCCCTATCATTGCCCACTCATTGTCCATGATAAGGGCAATGAGTGGGCAATGATAGGGCAATGCTCGCAAGGGAGGCAGTATATGTCTCTCTATTGTACTGCGAAAATACAAAGGGCTGGATTCATGTCTTGGCGGTGAAGACAGTGATGAAGAGTGTTAAGCTGTGTCTATTATCCCGCCTGCTATAATTAAATCGCCATCATAGAATACTATGCCCTGTCCTGGGGTTATAGATAGCTGAGGCTCTGTAAAAACAACTTGTAGGTTGCCATTTGCTAAAGGTGTTACTATGCATGCTGCAGGCTGGTGTTGTAATCGTATCCTTGCCTGCGCTGCAAAAGGAACGTGTATTTCAGACACCGAAAGCCAGTTTATATCGGAGGCAATACAGTTGCTTTTAAATAGATATTGTTTAGTCCCCACTGTTACCCTATGGGTTTTGCTATCAATATCTATCACATAATAGGGTTCAGGGGTGCCGTTAATACCAAGATTCCTTCGCTGACCGATGGTAAAGTTTATAATCCCCTTATGTTTGCCTAAGACCTTACCATCAATATCAACTATTTCCCCTTCTTGTAAAGTATCTTTGTCGAACAGCACGCTCACATCATCCGTTGCCAGAAAATCCTGACTTTCTTGTTTGCTTGCTAATTCCGCAAAGCCACTTTCTTCAGCAAGGGCTTTAATCTCTTGTTTGGTTTTTCCACCAAGGGGAAAGATCAAATTGCTCAGTTGTTCCTGTTTAAGATAGGCAAGGAAATAAGATTGATCTTTGCCACTATCTTTTGCCTTCCTAAGCTGATATCTACCTATCATATCATTATAGCTTATGTGCGCATAATGACCAGTGGCAAAGTAGTCGAAATTAATCCCCGCTTCTTTTGCTTTTATGGGAAGCAAGCCGAACTTAATCCGCTGATTGCACACGATGCAAGGATTGGGGGTTTTCCCCAAAGAATAGGTACTGCAAAAGTAAGATAGCACATTCTCACGGTATTCATCTTTAAGCCTGATGATGTGATGTTCTATACCTAGCTTATGGCACAGCTCTTCTGCTGCCTTCAGGTTTTCAATTTCACCCGGACCAAAGCAACCTTTTTTAGCAACGTTAGCTATAGGGATGGAATCATCCCAAATTGCCATGGTTAAGCCGATTACTTCATATCCCTGTTGTTTCAAGAGCAGAGCTGCCATGGCAGAATCGACTCCGCCACTTATTCCCACTGCCACAATCTTCTTTGCTTTCATAATACCTTTTTTAGTTACAAGCTAAGAGTCACGAAGTACTCTTCTCAATTCCCTTTTCTCTCTTTTTCCTCTTTCACTCTTTTGCTCTTTGTTAAACCTTCAGTGTCATCGGTGTTCTCGGGGGTAAAAACCATCCGCCTATTTCATAAAGCAAATGAAAGGTCTGGCTACTCCGGCGCGTATTCTCGTGTGAGGTTCCACGTGGCAAAGCATGCCGTTATACTTATTAAAAGCAGTGCTAAACGCAGGGCTAAGCTTGCTTGCGCCAAAATGCTCTGTTATCATAAGGCATAGCGATGTCTCTTCATTACCGGTATTGATAACCCCAAGCTCGATATCGTTATTAAAAGCCACCAATTCTTTTTCGTCAATACCAGGGCAGATTAAACCCTTTGCACCTGCTTTAGCTACCTTATGTATGATATCTTTACTGGCACAGAAATCTATGCCCACGATGCAATCGGTTAAAGTCTTAGTTAGCAAATCTTCGGCTCTGGTGATAAAGACAAAGTTGCCATGGGCGCGGTTTCCCAAACCTAATTTACCTTCCAGTTTGGTTCCTCTATAGCCAATCGTGATAGATTCGTCTTCGGTAGTTTCTTTCACGGTGCCATGCACATGCGCATAGTAATCGTGCGGATTCATCTTATATTGAATGGTAACGATGGCTGACTTGCTGTCTATCTCGGTAATCTGCCCTGTGGAGGGAACTCTTACAAAGATAGGTGGCTCACCTTTGCCTGTGGAAGATAACCTCTGCGCCAATAAATCACCCTGATAAACAAAATCTCCCAAATTCTTCTTCAAATACCGCATGGCTAATTTGGGGGTAGTGCTCATTCTTTCCGCTAATTTAACTTCCACAGGGCTACTACTGTAATCTTGCAATTCCGATAACACCAGGATACCGCTGTGGTAGTCTATCATTTCCAGCTTTCCGCGGACAGGTGAATAAAACTTTTGCCCGATATAGGCATGAAGGGGCTTTTCAGCCAGATACCTCAATACCATATCAAATTCCACCTTATCACCAAGCTTAACCATCAGAGAATCCCTTACCAGTGCTTCATTCACATCATGAACACCGATAAAGGGGTTTACGATAAACAAGCGTGGCGGATTAAACTTGTTCGAAGCCACCACATCATCTGGGGTAACATCTTCGCCCACGTCTTTCATGATTGTGCCCTTGTAGGGAAGCGATACCACCTTGATAAAATTATCTGTGATTTCGCCACTTTCGTTCTTAAATTCTGATATCCCAGCTTGAGACTCATTATCATCAATATATTGTTTCAACTGTTGCTCTATATCGCCGCGATAAGCTGTTAAATCCAGCCTGGTGTCTATTATTATCATCAGGTCTGTTTCCAGGCTAACAGCTTCAGCTTTCTCGTCCAAAATAGCTTTTCCTAAAGGCTGTATGGATAGCTTACGTTTTGCTTGTGCAGGAATTATCACAAACTCATCGGGCATCACTTTCACTTGTTTTTCTCTGCCGCCTTCATTATAGCTAAGCCTTAGAACTTCTTTCTTATGTTTTGCAGGGTAATGAGGGCGAACATGCACCGCCAGTTTCTGCATACAAGAGCTTTGCAACAACGATTTGGATAGGCTCATATCCACTTCGCCTAACATTCCCAGATGGGGGGTGATGAATTCCTTATCCAGCCAAAGCTCGGTAATTCCATGAGCGTCGAAGGCATCCAGCAGCATCATTATACACTGGTTACTGTTCTGCGCATGGGCAAACACACCGCCCGCTGCGATAAGTACATCTATTTCAGAGGGATAGAAATAATACTTCTCTTCCTGTGCCTGATACTCAAATTTAGCTTCATAGGCATCCAGATCGTTTTTCTTAAAGGCATCAAGGTAGCCTATTTTTTGCTCGTTATAATGCATCTCATTGTGTTGAACCAGCGCATTGCGAATAGCTTGTTTAGCCATGGCATGCTCAATCCGCAGTTCTTTTGTGCATTTAGGGTTATAGGTGGGGTACAGGGTTTTGTTGCCGATATAATTGCGCACTTCCGTTTCCGTAAAACTGGCGGGAAGTTGCTTTAAAATCAATTCAATACCAGATTCCGCCATCACATTCAAAGCACTGTAGCTCATGCCCAGATTTGCACTCACGGTGCGCTGATAATTCCCCTTAATATAGGAAAACACATCAGTGGTGGCACCGCCGATATCGAAGGCAAAGAAATTACGTTTGTCTTCTTTAGTGGCGGTGATCAAGCTCTTAAGCACTCCCATAGGGGTGGGGAGGATATCTGCATTCACCCTTTGTTTGAGCTCTGCGTAACCGGGGGCACGTTCCATCACGTTTTCCATGAAGAGCTTCTGAATCGTTTCCTGAGTTGGCTTCAGGTTTTCTGCTTCTAAGGTGGGGCGCAGATTGGGCAACACACTTAAATCAAAATCTTTGCCAATCATCAGTTTAACCATGTCGGCAGCGTCTGTATTACCGGCGTAAATAGTAGGTATCTTCACATCTGTGGCAAACTTGGGCAGGGGCTTGGCGATGCGTAGTATTTCCGCCATTCTCAATACTCCTGTTAAAGCCCCGCCATCCGTTCCCCCGCAAAGAAGAATCATATCAGGATGGAGGTTTCTCATTGCCATCATCTGCTCGGCAGCTCTGCGTTTATCATCCACTGCGAAAACGTCGAGGATAATCCCTCCCGCTCCGTAAGCTGCCCTACGTGCGCTGGATGCACTATCAAAAAGGGTTAAGCCGATCACCAGTATTTGCAATCCGCCACCTGCGCTACTGGTGGTTAGATAGCTGATATTGGGTGCAAAGCTTAGCTGTTCTGCCGAAGCTCCAGCTGTAAATATAGGTATCCCAATCTGTGTTTGTAGATTGCTAACTGCCTGAAACACTCCAAAGCGAACATCATTAAAAGGCGCTTCCACGGTGGTATTGGCATGGTTGATTCCCAATATACGGGGATTGCCATCCGAATTGTCAATAATCAGAGCTTTTGTAGTGGTGCTGCCTACATCAGTAATCAAATAGAAATCATTCGTTTGCGCCATTTCATTCACCTCAACCATATTTTTAAGTAATTACTCTTATGTTTAGCTGCCATATTTCCGTCAAGAATTATTATTGGATACTTGCTTTACCATTACCCGTATATTTGCGCTTGTGCTTAAGTCCATTATCTTCCCCAAATACACCACTGTAGCCCCTCCTGTGCTTTGTCCAAGAAGTGTGCGAGAGGAGGATAATGCTTTTAAAACAGAGCAAAAGGGATGAAGTGAAGAAGTGGTAAAGTTATGAAGCAATTAGTTGATGACATAATGTCGAATAATTATTAGTGAATTATGGGATGTCTCGTACGGTGTTTAGGTTTACTTTTAAACTTTTCTCTTGACGAATGAAGGCGCATCAGAGTTTTGGATTGAAATATCTTATTTGAATGTAATAATAACGAAATAGGGAGCATAAGCCCATGAAAAAGTTTTCCTGGCGTGGTTTATCAATAGTCATATTTATATGCGTAACTGCATTTTATTTGGCTCCGTTGGCTATTCCGCAGCTGCCCGAATGGTGGGCAAAGAACAAGCTGAAGCTTGGCCTTGACCTTCGTGGTGGCATGCAAATTCTGCTTGAAGTAGATACTTCAGAATTATCTGAAACAGATGCACGTGGTGCAGTTGAACAAAACATTAAAATTATTCGTGAACGTATAGACCAGTTTGGTGTGGCAGAGCCATCCATCCAGAAGCTTGGCGACAAACGAATAATGGTTCAGTTACCCGGCGTGTCCAATTTTGAAGCTGCCGAAAAGCTTATTAAACAAACAGCTATGTTAGAATTCAAACTGGTAGCACAGCCTGAAGATAGCAAAAAAGTGATGGAAATAATAGACTCGAACATCTCTAATAATCTGGCATTATTTCCCACCTTGGCTGAGCTAGACAAAAAAGACAAAAAGATTTTGGCACCGGATTCTACCAAAGCCGATAGCTTGAAAACCACGAGCGGGATATTCAGTTCCTTAATCCGCCCAGGCGAAAGAGATTACGAAGTAACCTTCGATAGCATTCGCTTAGTGCAAGATTTACTGGCTGATTCCCTGTTTAAGCAAGCTGTACCGATGGGATTTCAGCTCGCTTTAGAAAAGCAGAATACCGAAACAGCCAAGGCAGACCGACGCCTGGTAGTGTTGCACTCTAATGTGGAACTTACTGGTTCAGATTTATCGAAGGCTAAAGTGGATTATGGCTCTGCTACTTCCACCGACCCTCGCACCGCCAATAAACCTTATATCTCGATAGAAATGAAACGCTCTGGTGCCTTGAAATTTGAGAAGGTAACAGGGGACAATATCAACCGTCGCCTGGCAATTGTCCTCGATGGTGTGATTTATTCAGATCCCAATATAAATGATAAAATATCAGGCGGAAGAGCGCAGATAACTGGCTCGTTTACCACAGCCGAAGCATCGGAACTTGCCATTGTGCTAAACACAGGTAACCTCGTTGCTCCCATTAAACCTATTTCGACATCAATCATAGGTGCAACTTTAGGTACCGACAGTGTGCGCAGTGGAAGCATGGCAGGCATTATTAGTATGGCTATGATTATCCTTTTCATGTTAGTTTATTACAAACTGGCTGGATTTATCGCAGATTTTGTGTTAGTGTTTAACATTGGCTTTATCCTGGCGATACTTACTGCATTCGGAGCTTCATTAACTTTACCTGGTATTGCTGGTATTATCCTTACCATGGGTATGGCTGTGGATGCTAACGTGCTAATTTATGAACGCATACGTGAGGAACTAGATTTAGGTAAGACACCACGCAGTGCTGTTGATGCGGGATATAAAAGAGCTGTTATAACAGTATGGGATTCTAACCTGACCACGCTAATAGCTGCTGCCGTTTTGTATTACTTTGGTAGCGGACCTATCCGTGGCTTTGCTGTCACCCTTTCAATCGGAATCATTGGATCTATGTTCAGTGCGATAGTTTTCGTCCGCTCTATTCTGGATACTTTCGTGATCACCGGCACAACTAAGAAAATGAGCATTTAAGAGGAAACGAAAGATGAGAATATTACAAAATTCACACATTCCATTCGTAGGAATCCGCTATTGGGCATACGCAATATCCATAATATTAATCATTGCTGGTATAGCCGGATTACTGATAAATGGCCTAAACTGGAGCATTGATTTTACCAGTGGTGTAGCTGCTAAGGTAAACCTGAAGGCAAAAGACGCAAACGTGTCTCCCTTAAAAATTGATGAACTTCGTGAAGTGCTAAAATCTAATGGTTTTCCTGAAGCAGAGATTCAACATGTTGGAGACCCTGCAAATGCCTCCTTTATGATTAAAATGAAAAGCAAAAGCAATACTGCCGATGTTTCCACGGATACCAAAGGAAAGATACTGGACATCATCACTACGAACTTCCCTGATTATGTAAAAGGGAAAGATGTGGCTAAAGACGTTATTGAAGAGATCTACGAAGTTGGACCCAAAGTTGGTGGAGAGCTTAGAACTTCCGCCCTCTTGGCGGTTTTAGCTTCATTGGTCTTGATGATTGTCTATATCTGGTTCAGGTTTGAACTAACCTTTGGACTGATGGCAATATTGGCACTGTTCCATGATGTAATTATCATAGTCGGTATCTTTGCCATCACCGGCAAAGAAATAACCGTGCAAATAATTGCTGCAATGCTAACCATCGTTGGTTACAGTATCAATGATACAATCGTGATTTTTGACAGAATCCGTGAAGATCTTAAAACCTACCGTAAAGACCCAGTGGAAGATGTTTTCAACAGAGCAATTAACAACACCCTATCAAGAACAGTCATTACGTCTGGAACAACGATGTTTTCAGCCTTAGCCCTGTTCTTCTTTGGTGGAAGCGTATTGCACGATTTTGCCTTTGCCATGGTTTTGGGCGTGTTCTTTGGGACATACTCTTCAATCTTTGTTGCTAGTAATTTGGTAATTGATATTACCCATGCTACGCATAAGGAAAGAAGCACCATCCAGCATCTTACGAAGAGAAAAAAGTAATTCTAATCCAAGACAAATTGATAAACCGCCTGATGAGAATCGGGCGGTTTTTTCTTATGTAGGGGCTATAATCACAGTCGCCCCGACTTTTAGCACTCGAAGGGAGTGCGATTACATGTTCTTTAACCTAGCCCTAATTCATGCTTGACAGAAAGAGGCATAATTGTGCCATGGACACATGAAAAAGTATAAAGCAATTGCCTTGTTTTCTGGTGGATTGGATAGCATCTTGGCTGTGAAATGGATGCAGAGCCGAGGCTATACAGTTCATTCAATCTATTTTCGTGCCCCCTACATGGAGGCAGACAGAGCAATTCTATCTGCAAAACAAAACAATATCGAGCTGGAAGTGATAGATGTATCGGAAGAGCATATAATGCTACTGGATAAGCCTGTTTACGGCTTTGGAAAGAGACTGAACCCCTGTATTGATTGCCACGGATTTATGTTTAGAAAAGCTGCTGAGTTACTAATTGCCAGAGATGCAGATTATCTTATCAGCGGAGAAGTATTGGGTCAACGCCCTATGTCTCAGCGACGTGATTCGCTGGATAGTGTGGCTAAACTTAGTGGAGTAAAAGACCTTATTGTTCGTCCCTTGAGCCAAGCACTTCTAAACGATACCCTGCCGATTAGAGAAGGATGGGTAGCTAAGAGCGATATGCTTAGGTTCAACGGAAGAGGGCGCACAGACCAGCTTAATTTAGCGCATAAATTGGGAATAAAAGAATATCCTCATCCCGCTGGTGGATGTTTGTTGACGGATAGAAACTATTGCCTCAGATTACAAGATCTGATTGATAGCAAGGAACTTACGCTCGAAAACCTGGAGTTGCTATCTTATGGCAGACATTTTCGCATGGGAGATGGAGATTCTTATAAACTAATTATTGGCAGGGAAGAAGCAGATAACAATGCATTGGAAGGTGTTTTTAAGAATGGCTATATGCTTTTAGCCAAAGATATCATGGGTCCCTTGGGATTGATTATCGGGGATAATATTACTGAACTAGATTTGCGAACAGCAATTGACCTTTTTCTTTACTATAATACCAAAGCACCGGAAGAATTGACAGTTCAGATTACTAAACATAAAGATGGGAAACAAATTGGTGATATGTTTGAACTTGTTGCCACAAAATTGAATCAAGAAGCGATAAAACAGTATCGTATTTCTTACGATTGATGGAAAGAAAGATATGATTAAAATAGAATCCGCAATCCTCTTACCAGAGTTCCAAACCAATACCTGGTTATTATGGGATTCCGATAGCCTGGAAGCCCTACTTATAGATCCCAGTTCGCCTTCAGAGAAATTCTTGAATATCATCAAGGGTAAACGCCTAAAGGTTAAGATGATTGTAAATACACATGGACATGGTGATCATATCGGAGGAAACCTATTCTTTGGACAAGCTTTCAATTGTCCTTGCGCTATCCATGCTCTTGATGCTGACATGCTGGTTGATAATAAGAAGAATTTCAGCGATTATATGGGTTATAATATGAAGCTAAAGCCTGCTGAGCATATTTTGGAGGATGGAGAGATCATTCACCTAGGCGATATTGATGTTAAAGTGATTCATACACCAGGACATACTCCGGGAGGGATTTGTTTGCTGGCAGATAAATACTTGATTAGCGGAGATACCTTGTTTGAACAAAGCATAGGTCGTACTGATTTCCCCGGTGGCAGTAATTCCGCTATACTAAAATCGATTAGAGAAAAACTGTTTTGTCTAGATGAAGATACCCTAGTGTTTCCAGGCCACGGACCCACCACCAGCATTGGTTTAGAAAAAGCCAACAACCCATTTGTTCAATAGGAGCAATTTGTGCATAATAAAGTCTTGATTTTAGATTTCGGCTCTCAGTACACTCAGCTTATCGCAAGAACAATCCGCTCACAGAATGTATATTGCGAGATTCACCCATATCTCATGGATGCAGAAAGCATAAATGACTTTGCCGCATCTGCAATTATTCTCTCGGGTAGTCCATTTAGTATTACCAATAAAAACGCTCCCCATCCCAACCAAGCAATATGGAATCTGGGGATTCCCATATTGGGAATATGCTATGGAATGCAACTGATATCTTCTAACTGGGGGGGAGAGGTGCATGCTGCCTTTAAGAGAGAATATGGTTTTGCAGAGCTTTATGTAAGTGACAGCAAAGATGTATTATTTGATGGCTTGAAGCAAACCGAACAAGTGTGGATGAGCCATGGAGATGCTTTATCAAAGCTTCCTGAGTGTTTTAATGTCCTCGCAAAAACAGATAACTCTCCCCACGCTGCGATAAAGCATAAAACCCAACCCATCTATGCTCTCCAGTTTCATCCGGAAGTGGTACATACCCCTTGTGGTAAGAAGATAATCGCTAATTTCCTGTTTCGTATCGCAGGGCTTAAAGCTGATTGGACACCAGGTTCCTTTATTTCTGAAAGCATTAAGTTGATAAGAGACAAAGTGGGGGAGAAGAAAGTTATCCTCGGTTTAAGTGGTGGGGTTGATTCTACGGTTGCTGCGATGCTGCTTTATAAAGCCATCGGAAACCAGCTCATTCCCATTTTTGTGGACACAGGTTTGATGCGGTATAATGAAGCAAACAGAGTGAAAGAATTATTTGCATCCTATCCCGATCTTAATATTAGATATGTGGATGCAGGGACATCTTTTCTAAACAGGCTAAAAAGTGTAAGTGATCCCGAACAGAAACGCAAGATTATCGGCTCGGAGTTTATCAATGTATTCGATAAAGTGGCAAAGGAATACTCCGATGCAGAGTTTTTAGCTCAAGGCACGCTTTACCCAGACGTTATAGAAAGTGTCTCATTCGCTGGTCCTTCGGCAACCATAAAGAGCCATCATAATGTAGGTGGCTTGCCGGACAAAATGAAACTAAAACTTGTGGAGCCACTTCGCGAGCTATTTAAAGATGAGGTTCGGGAAGTTGGTGCATCATTAGGGCTTCCTGATAGTTTAGTTCAGAGACATCCCTTCCCAGGTCCTGGGTTAGCGGTTAGGATAATTGGTGCTGTTGATATACACAAAGTACAACTTCTGCAACAAGTGGATGATATCTTTATCAGTGAGCTATATAGCTCTGATCTATACAACAAAACTTGGCAGGCTTTTGCGGTGTTATTGCCTGTTCATAGTGTAGGGGTTATGGGTGATGAACGAACTTACGATCAGGTTTGCGCACTGCGAGCAGTAAATAGTATCGATGGTATGACTGCGGATTGGACAGAGCTTCCGCATAGCTTTTTGAAGAGGGTTTCAAACCGCATTAGTAACGAAGTTAAGGGCATTAGCAGGGTAGTGTTCGATATTAGCTCTAAGCCTCCGTCAACGATAGAATGGGAGTAAATTGTGATTCTTAACGCTTTGGCTATTAGTCTATTAGAAGCAAATGGATTTAAAGTGTCCAATTATCTCTTGACAAAAAATAGGCTTTGCAACTTATGACCTCTATCCATGCAGTTTTGAACGCGCTGGGGGCGTAGTTCAGTTTGGTTAGAACGTCTGCCTGTCACGCAGAAGGCCGCGAGTTCGAGTCTCGTCGCTCCCGCCATCAAATATTGACGCCTAAGGGCGTCTTTTTTTCATGGATAGGAAAATCATGATAGCTATCTTAACTCTCTTTAATATGCTCCTCGAGGCTGTTTATATCCTCTTTTTCCCTGTAATATATACCATATTATACCTTCGGAATTACCTGCCTTCCATTTTTGTTAGTGGCAGCAATACAAATAAAGGTATTCTATTTCATGCAGCTTCGGTAGGGGAAGTGAATGCGATTAAACCGCTGGTTACGAAACTGCTAAAAAAACATAGTGATATAAAGATATCTATTACTACGAGTACTATTACCGGTTTGCAATTGGCACAGAACATTTCACCACTTGTGAAAGCACACCTTTCCGCAATTGATATAGCTCACATCAGGAATAAACAGCTTAAGATAATTAATCCCAGCTTGATCTGCATAGTGGAAACAGAGATCTGGCTAAACATGCTCTACTATGCAAAAAAGCATAAGATTCCCGTTATGTTCATCAATGCTAGGATGTCTGCACGCACCTTTGTGGTATATCACAAGCTTAAAAAGCTTTTAAGGTTCGTGGGCAAATCCATAGTAGGTGTTTATGCTCAAAGTGAAGAGAATGCGCAGCGTTATCGGCAAATCTTTGAGTGCCCAGTTATCAACAGTGGGAACCTTAAATATTCTTTGAAGTTGAAAGATTACAATACCAGTGATATTCGCCAAGATATGGGATTTAATGCAGATGATTTTATTCTATGTTGGGGATCATCTCGTCCGGGTGAAGAGGCTCTTATTCTATCGAAGTTACCTGCTTTGACTAAGCACATACCTAAACTAAAACTTATTATTGCCCTCAGACATACCAATAGGCTGAAAGACATTGTAGCTCTTTTACAGAACGTTCACTATCGGCTTTATTCAAAGGGTGTTTCAGGAGAAAACATAAACTCCCAAGTGTTGATTATAGATACTTTGGGAGTGTTGGTGAAAGCATACGCGATCTGTGATATAGCAATTGTAGGCGGTTCTTTTTATGATTTTGGAGGACACAACCCTCTGGAGCCTGCATACTTTGCCAAACCAATTATTATAGGTAATTTCTATAGCTCTTGTAAGGATTCTGTAAAGAAGCTGGATGAAGGAAATGGTATCGTTATATCTGACATCACCAAGCTGGAAGCAGATATAATCTCACTAGCCAAGGATGAAGCTAAGCGCAGTAGTTTAGGATTACAAGCAAAACAGATATTGAATGACAACTCGCAGGCATTAGATGAACAGATGCAGGCTATAGTGAATGTGGTGGAACAAATAATATGAGAGAAGCATTATACTACAGCAAAGAAGGGATATCAATACGCTGCGAGCTTTGCCCCAAAATGTGTTTGTTATCCGAAGGAGAATCTGGTTACTGTCGTGGGAAGAAAGTGGTTAATGGGAAGCTAATTGCAGCTAATTATGGCAAATGTGCCTCAATATCGATAGATCCCATAGAAAAGAAACCTTTATACCATTTCAACCCTGGTTCTGATATCCTCTCCTTGGGACCAAACTCTTGTAATTTGGGCTGTCTATTTTGCCAGAATTGGACTATCAGCCAAACTGAATGCACCACCAAATTGATAAGTCTAGATGAATTGTATTCTATGGTAGAGAAACAAAAACTTGCTCAAGTCGCTTTCACATATACTGAGCCGTTAATGTGGTATGAATATATTTGGGATTTTGCGAAGTTAACAGATGGCAAGATAGACATTGTTTTGGTGACAAATGGCTATTTAAACGAGCAGCCTTTCAAAGATATTGTGCCTCATATCGCTGCCATGAATATAGATTTGAAGTCGATTAATGGTGATTTTTATAGTGAGGTTTGTGGGGGAGATGTGGAAGTTGTGAAAAGGAACATCCAGATAGCTT
>Ga0172377_10000412_pt1 | contig 40182 bp, 34 predicted proteins | sample Pumphouse3metaG_FD_119749 | JGI IMG/M metagenome (GOLD analysis project Ga0172377, IMG submission 119749) | Leachate microbial communities from a municipal landfill in Southern Ontario, Canada - Pumphouse #3 metaG | ecosystem: Engineered > Solid waste > Landfill > Unclassified | place: Canada... | reverse complement strand
CGGGGACGCCCTCTCTGCGATATCCGAATCCGACTACTCGTCTTCGTCACAGCCGATAGGCATAGTATAGTGAAAAAAACAGGGAGAGGGAAGAGCCGGTCCGACCGATATTACGTCACCGGCAGAAACACACAGTTCGCAGCCTCAATGACCAATGAAACCCGACTTCCTTCGCGGCAGATGTCCATGCCGTTGCGATAGGGAACGGACGCTTTCACCATGGAACCGTCGGCGAGACGTACTTGGTACTCGACATCGCTCCCGCCGAAAATCGCGGAAATCACCACCGCTCGGATCCCCTTTTCCGCACGATCCGCGAACTCGACGCCGACGCTCTCGGGCCGGACGATCAGAGCTGCCACATCTCCCTTGCGCAACGGAGTGCATTCCCCGTCAGATACTGCGCAACGCGCTGTCAATGTCCCTCCTTCGGGAATCGCGGCAGTCACATTCACATCATCCACCGCCACGACAGGAAGTTTGACGATATTCGCCTGGCCGATGAAATCCGCCACGAACAGGGAACGGGGGGCGTTATACAGATCAAACGGAGTACCGACCTGTTCCACCTTTCCCCTATTCATTACGACGATCCTATCGGCCATGGTCAAGGCTTCCGCCTGGTCATGGGTAACATACATGCAGGTGATACCGAGGTGTTTCTGAAGCTTACGGATTTCCGTCCTCATATGCAGACGCAACTTCGCATCGAGATTGGACAGCGGTTCGTCCATCAACAGCAATGACGGCTCCATTACGATTACACGGGCGAGTGCGACTCGTTGCTGCTCACCTCCGGAAAGCTGATTCGGGAATTTATCGCCGGAACCGGACAATCCGACCAATTCCAGGGCGTCGGACACCTTGTTCCTGATAGCTTCGACGCCCTCTCCCCTCGCCTTCAGTCCATAGGATACATTCTTGAACACACTCATGTGGGGAAACAACGCATAATTCTGAAACACGAAACCGATGCCCCGTTTGTTCACGGGCACCGTCGTCATGTCCTTGCCCTGGATCCGGATAGCGCCGGAGGAAGGGGTTTCGAAACCAGCCACCATGCGAAGCGTCGTCGTCTTGCCACAGCCGGACGGTCCGAGGAACACGACCATCTCGCCTTGACGAACCTGAAGGTTCACATTGTCGACGGCGCGGAACTCTCCCCGGTCCTTCGCAAAGATTTTCGTAACGTCTGACAATTCTAGCGCAAATTCACTACTCATGATGGGCAACCTCCCGGACACTCTGATGGAATTTCATGGAGCTGAGCTTGATCAAGCCCCGCATTATGGCATCCCCGGCAAATACGATCAGGATCAGCACGATCGAAAAGGCGGACGCCTGGGAAAACTGCAGTTCGGTCATGCTCTCCAGAATCCTCGTCGTGAGCAACGTCCAATGGACTGATACAAGGAAAATGGTGGCGCTGATGGCGGTCATGCAGTGGATGAAAAGATACCTCGTACCGGACAGAACCGCCGGCATGATCAACGGAATCGTCACATGGGTGAACGTCCTGACAGATCCGGCGCCGAGGCTCAGCGAGGCTTCTTCCAAGGCAGGATCGATCTGCTCCAAGGAAGCGGAAACCGCCCGGATACCGGTAGCATAGTAACGGAACACATAGGCCGCGACGAGAATCGTCATAGTGCCAGTTAATAACAACGGGCGTTGGTTGAAAGCGATTATATAGGCGATACCGACGACAGTTCCGGGCAACGCATAGTTGAGAAGACTGCCGAATTCAAAGAATCGCTTGCCGGGAAATGTCTTCCGCTGTGTTACATACCCGATGACAATGCCGAGGATCGAACCGAGGACCGTTGAGACCAAGGCTATAGCCAATGTATCCAAGATGGCTTTCTTGCCATGCTGGAACACATATGCGTAATGCTCCCAAGTAAACGTATTGTTGACACTCCAAACTTTGACGAACGATCCCCACAGGATGATTGCATAGAGATAGATGACAAAGGCCGACACGATGGTGCAGACGATGCCGATGATGACGGACAAAGAAACGGGCAACCCTGAGAACACGGTCCTGGCACCGCTTTTCCCCGTAACCGAGACGAAGCTTTTCCGTCCCAATACCAATCGTTGCATCAGGAATACGATCAAAGCTGGGACGAGCAAAAGGAAAGAAAGGGAGGCCCCTCCTTTGAGATCGAACAGACCGGTAATGAGCAGATAGGCCTCGGTAGGCAGCACAGGAAAGGAATGTCCGCCGAGAATCAGCGGCGTAGCGAAATCGGCAAGACTCGCACCGAAGACAAGCAAGAATGAATTGGCGATTCCGGGAAGGGAAAGTGGTACCGTGACCGTCCTGAACAGCCGCCATTTCGTCGAGCCCAACGACAGAGCCGCGTCATCGAGATTCGCACTCATCGTATTGAGAATGGCCTCGATGACCATGAACGCGATGGGGAAATACGTCAGGGTCTCAGACAGCCAAGTCCCCCAGAAGCCGTAGATGGTGAAATTTTCTATGCCGAACAGCTGAAGTAGCATGCCGTTCGGACCCAAGGCAAGCGTCAAAGAGATACTACTGGTGAACGGTGGGGAGATCAGCGGAAGAATCGTAATGGCGGACAGAATGTTCTTTCCCCACCGTGGCAAAGTGGTCCGTGTCACCGCCAATGCAAAAATATACCCAAGGACCGTGCCGGATATTCCCACTGTAGTCGCCAGCAACAGGCTTCCATATAACGCCCGTATGTTGTAGCTCGTCTTCATGACCGCCGCAAGATTGGCGAAAGAAGGCTTGCCGTCCACCACGAACGCCGCAAGAAGCAACCTGAACACCGGAAGGAATATGAATATTCCGAACAACACCCAGATGATGACAAGCGTAGAAAACAACGCAGGATCCTTTTTTAGCAGGACGAACCGTTGCTTCTTCATGCCGCGATATCCTTCAGCCATGACACCCCCCTTTCCCTTTGGATAACGAACAGACACATACGGATGCGCCGTGGCTCGACCACGGACGCATCCGCCGAAAGAACCGACGTGCTATTGCTGGATGACTTCGGCGACCCAGCGGTTGACATACTCGGCCCGTTTCTCGCCTTTCCACTCAGCTTCCGCCTCGATCAGGTTCACCTGGGTCATATCAAGGGCGGGATTGGTGACTTTCACGTCAGGCCTGGTCGGAATGTAGTTGATCGAATCGGCGACCATCACTTCGCCAAGCCTCTTGGAAGCAGCCCAGTCCATCAGGGTCTTCGCAGCCTCGAGGTTTTTCGCCCCGTTGATGATTCCGGCGGCTTCGACGCCATACGTCACTCCTTCCACAGGATAAGAGACAGTCAGAGGATACCCTTGCTGCTGGATGTCCAGTGCATCGACGATATAGAACACGCCGGAAGCGGCCTGTCCGGTAGCGATCGGCATCGCTCCGCCTGCACCGCTCTTCGTGTAGAGCTGCACATTGGAGTTCAACTTCTTCTGGTATGCGAACGCCTCGTCTTCACCCATGATCTTCACCAATGTATAGATACGTTCCGTCGCAGTTCCAGATGTCCGTGCGTCGGCCATCTGCAAACCGTTCCTGTAGGCGGGATCAAGCAGATCATACCAGCTGGTCGGAGCCTTCAGTCCGTTTTTCGCAAGAAAATCGTCGTTGGTAAGGAAACACAGGGGAATGATCCCGATACCCGTCCAATACCCTTGTGCGGAACGATACTTGGCAGGAACCTTGTCGGCCTCCGCCGGAACATACGTGGCGAACACCCCTTCCAGGACACCGGCTTCATACGTGTCCGATGGACCGCCCCACAGGCAATCGACCTGAGGATTGCCTTTCTCCGCGATCAAGCGGGCAAGCGCTTCTCCGGAGGAAAGTCGGACAAAGTTCACTTTGATTCCGGTATCGGCGGTAAAAGCTTCGAAGACCTTCGTCGCATACTTCTCTGGCATGATCGAATAGACGTTGACCGTTCCGCCGACAGTACCGGCAACCGTAGGTTCCTTCGCTCCCGAAGAGAAAGCGGAAGCGAGGACGAGACACGAAAGCACACATACCATGACGAACATTTTCTTCTTCATGGGAACCTCCTTGCGGGTGGACTTCCAATGGTTCGGGACATAGCCCCTCCACCCGAAGAAAGTGTAGTATGGATGCCGCACCCCCGCAAGTTACAATACGGTTACAGTGCGGAACCATCCTCCGAAGGCCGAACGGATGTATCGGTGAGGATGTAGCCGAAACCCCATTTCGTGAGCAGGTACCGAGGGTTCGCAGGATCCTGTTCAAGCTTTTTCCGCAACCGGCAGATATTGACTTTGATCATCTCCACGGCACTCTCCCGTTCCTTCGTCGAGTTCCAGACTTCCTGCAACAAGGTTTCTGTGCTTACTGGGACATGGGCGTGCCTCGCAAGGATTTCAACGATCCTATATTCCGTCGGAGTCAGGCTGACAGGGACCGAACCGATGGCGACCTCCTGCCCGGAAAAATCCACTTTCAGATCCCCGAGGACAATTTCTTCAGGAAGCTGGGCACGGGGAGAAGTGCGATGGATGACCTTCTGGACCCGCAGGACCAGTTCCTTGTAGTTGAATGGCTTGGCGACATAGTCCTCCGCTCCGAGCTCCAACCCCTTGATGACCTGATAGTCCTTGTCGTACGAACTGAGCACGATGAACGGAATCCCCTCCTTGGTCAGCTCCCGGCACACATCATATCCGCTTTTTCCCGGCAAGCCGATATCAAGGACGACTATATCGGGCCGCCATGCGCCGCAATGATCCAGGACTGTATCTCCACGGCTTTCCGTGTGGACCTCGTATCCGGCCTCTTCCATGATAAACCGAAGCATCTCGCAAATAGCAGGTTCATCATCGACGATCAGGACTTTCCATGCATTCATCGTATCGCCTCCGAGGGAAGACTGAAAGACACGATGGTTCCATGGCCGTCGGTTCCGGAAATACAGACGCTTCCTCCAAGTTTGCCGACCATCACCTTCACGATCGCCAGGCCCAGTCCGAATCCATCTCGTTTCTGCCGGATATCGGCTGCTTCCTGATAATACTCATGAAACAGGATATCTCTCCCCTCTCCCATCAGACCGGTACCGTCATCGGATACTGAAACAATGACTTGATCATCATCCTGCGACGCGGAGATGAGAATATGTCCCCCTGCGTCCAGATGCTTCGCAGCATTGTGGACGAGATTCGTCAAAACCTGCCTGACCCAGACTTCATCGGTAACCGGTTGAGAAAGCAATGCAGGAAACGCGCAGGAAATCGCCTGGCCATGGATGGACAGCATCGGTGAGAACGTCTCGGCCACTTCCGTGGCTATCGCCTTCAGATCGACCTTCTCTTCGAGCGACGGCTTCCAACCAGAATTAATTTTCAATCGAGAAAGAAGATTTTCTGAAAAACCGATCAGACGCCGCGTGTTGATCGCCAACGATTCCAAGAATCGTTTCTGGGTTTCATTCAAAGGTCCCGGGTGTTCGCCCAGCAACAGCTCTTCGGTAGTCTGCATCACCGACAAAGGGGTCCTGATCTCGTGGGCGAGCAGGCCGAGCAACGCCAGACGGTCCCCACCGGCAAGACCTTCGGAGGCTTCACGCCGGAACGTCCGACCAGGAAATCTCCAGCGGGAAGCGGATAGCCAGGCAAGTCCTCCTATGACAAACAGCGGGAAAAGTATCAGAAAATCGCCTCCCAGCATTCGATGGACGAAGACTGCCGTAAGTATTTCTACGGCAGACAGGGCGAGGACGACAAAACGGTTCGTTTCGTCGTCATACAAACCGGACTCCAGCATGATCCAAGCTGCGATCATGAGGAGGGAGACCGAATGCCAACGGGAGCCGAACGAACCACAGGCGACCGGAAGCACCCCCAAAGCAGCGCCGGAGCAAATGGAGAATATCGTTTCCGAGATACATCTCAGAATAGGCATCGCAAACTTCGTCAGTGAAGATTGCCTCGCAGCGAATCGGACAAGAAGACCAAGAATCATACCGAACCAGATACTGATATGGAACGGATGGAACGGACCGAATACCGCTCCGAACAGCAGGGAGGCCGCAAGGACAAGACAGATTCTGAACACGAATCGCTTCATGGCATATCCCTTGTCACGAATATACGTACGGAATCGGGATGGAACGAGAGCCCGACCAAATCACCTCTCCGGATGCGGGGAATGTCACCGGGAACCGCCGGCGCGATAGCCCGGATATCGACGTTGCCTATTTGCACTGAATATTCCAAGGTAGATCCGTCGAACGCCCTGTCGATGACAACCCCGATCGCCTCGATCCGTCCATCATGGAATGCGAATTTCCTTGTCTTGGCAGTCGGAAGAATATCCAACGATATCCGGAAAGCGGTCGCGGGGATAGAAACGATAGCTGCGTCCCCTTCTTGAGGAGTCCGATCGAACTGTGATCCGGGGACAAGAAAATGGAAGGCATCGCCAGAGACCCAGACTGAACCGTCGGGTTCCTTTTCCAGAACGTTTCCGTCGAGGAAATTGGCGTTCCCGATAAAATCGGCGACGAACGGAGTGGCTGGCCTGGAGTATATCTCCTCAGGAGTCCCTACCTGAACGATCCTTCCCCGATCCATGACGATAACCCGATCGGGCAGCCCCAACGCCTCAGACTGATCATGGGTGACATATACCATCGTAATCCCCAAAGCCTTCTGCATGCGACGCAGTTCGTTTCGGGTCCTGATGCGAAGCCGCATGTCAAGATTCGACAACGGCTCATCGAACAAGATCATCGAAGGCTTGAGGACAAGAGCTCGGGCGAGTGCCACCCGTTGTTGCTGTCCATCGGAGAGCTCCTCGGGAAATCGATTCTCCAAACCAAGCAGATTCAGCATCTGACATGCGAACAATACGTCATGCCTGATGGCGTCTTCCGGTTTCCGTTGGGCCTTCAGCCCATATGCGATATTCCCGGCCACGGTCAGATGAGGAAACAGGGCGTAGCTTTGGAATACCATGGGGATCCGTCGTCCTTCCGGCGAACATGCGGTCACATCCTTCCCATCGATCAGAATCGTTCCGCTTGTCGGCTTTTCGAAACCTGCGATCATCCGAAGTGTCGTCGTCTTACCGCAACCGGACGGACCGATGACCGTCACGAACTCCCCCGAAAATATCTCCACCGACATGTCGACCACCGCGGGCACGACATCGGAGCCTCCGTCGCCATTGTGAAATTCCTTTGAGAGATGCAACAACTGTACATACGGAACTGTGGAACCGATACCTGCATCGCCGGTCATCATCCCGGAAGCAATACCCATGGAGCCTCCCCCTATGTGCAAGCACAAGCCTACGGGATGAGTCGTGAGGTGTCAAGTTCAAAAATGGAGCGGCCATCAAGGTCACGCATCCTCCGTCCTCATCCCCTATCCCTTGACCCCGGAGCTGGTGATCCCCTCCACGAAGTACCGCTGTGTGAAGATGAACAGGAGGATGATCGGGATGATCGCGATCGCCGAACCGGCAAGCTGCACGGGAACATCCGCCCCACCCCGTTCCTGGAAGTACTTCAATGCGGGGGTGAGCAGCTGTCGGTCGATGGAAGAAATGAACAGGTAGGGATCGAGGAAGTTGTTCCAGATATTGATGAAGGAGAACAGTACGGTAGTGGCGACCGCAGGCCCAGACAGCGGAACATAGATACCGCAAAGAATACGGAGTTGCGAAGCTCCGTCGATGCAGGCGGCCTCGTTGAGATCCCGAGGGATCGCTTGGAAGAACTGCGTGAGCAACATCAGATAGAATACTTCGCTCAACTCGGGAAGAATGATCGCGAACAACGAATCGAACAAGCCGAGCGACTTGTAATAGAGATACCTGGGGACCATCGTCGTTTCGCTCGGAATCACAAGCGTCAGCATGAAGATCATCATCAGCACCTTGCTTCCGCGGAACTGCAGCCGGGCGAACGCGAAAGCCGCCGGCAATGTCACGATCAGGCGAAAGACGATCGCGACGACGACCGTGACGATCGTATTGCGGCTCCAGTTCAGAAAGTTCGGATGCGAAACGACCGTCGCGAAGTTATCGAGCACGGGAACGGCCGGATAGAACAGAGGTCGATATGCCAGGCCTGCAGGCCGAAACGCGATGACCACCATCGAGACGAACGGATAGAGCGTCAGAAGCCCGAGGATCCACATGAACACAGTGAAGCATATTCGTCCGACAGCGACCTTCTTCGGCAGGGATTCATTGCTCATGGCTTCTCCTCTGCACCAGCAAGCTGATAACGAATATGATCGAAGCGAGCAACGCCCCTTCCGCAGAGGCTATCCCAAGCCTGAAATACTTGAACGCATCGGCATAGATCTGCATCGAAGCCACCTGCGTCGCCGTTCCAGGCCCCCCTTCCGTCAAGGCCATGATCACCGTATAGTTCTTGAACGAATTGATGATCGTGATCGTGAGGATGAAGATGAGCGTCGGCTTCAGGGAAGGCAGCAGCACATATCTCAGCCTCTGAAACGCAGAGGCTCCCTCGAGATCCGCAACCTCGAGCAGGGGGCGCGGAACCTGCTGCAGGGCGGCGAGCAACGTAATGACAGGGAAAGCCAGCCCGACCCATGTATGGATCACCGCCACCATGGGAAGCGCGCTACCGTTGCCGCCGAGCCAGAGCGGCAGATGGTCCTGCGCCACGCCCAACGCCAGGAGCAGACGGTTCACCGGCCCCTTGTACGGGTTCAGGATATAGTTCCAGACCACGCCGATGGCGATCAGGTTCGTCACATACGGCATATAGAACATCGTTCTGACAGCGGTACGCCCCCGGAACTGCCTGTTGAGCAAGATAGCGGCCAGGATGGAGAAGCACATTGTAAAGACAGTGTACATCACGGAGAACAGAAACGTACGGCCGAAGGCTTGCATGGTGGTTGCATTCGAGAACACCTTCCGATAGTTCTCGAACCACACGAAATCGTTCGAATAAACGTTCCTCAAGGAATTCCTGTCAAGAAAGCTGATCGCCACACCATATATCAGGGGGTATAGCTTGAATATGGCGAACAGAATCGTAAAGAGGGACAGGAACAGCCATGCGGTACGCTCTTCCGCCTTCAGTCTTCCGCTTGTACGATGCATACGCGTCCTCCAACCCGACCGCCGACAATCGATGTTTATGTGTTCCGCAGCGCCTCGTCCATCCGCTGCTTGACCCGCTCGACCGTCACGGCGAGCGTCTGCTGGTCGGTGCAATACCGCTCAGCTTCTTCCTTGATGATCTGATTATACTGCGCGGCTTCTGGGCCGACGATATCGACGTTGATGACGTTCAATCCGTTGTCGATCAGCGCCTTGTTCAGATCCTCGACGGTGATGCTGCCGCCGGAAGCATCGGCGGTGCTCTTGAACACTTCGGCGAGATCCTCGTCGCTGAGGTTCTCCAACGCTGGGATTCCTTTCTCGAACCGCCACTGGTTCAGCCCGAGCCAGAGAATATATTCCAGCGCTTCCTGCGGATGGGCGGCGTTCCGGTTGATGCTCGCATACGCCATCGAGACAAAATTGTTTGCCCCGTCCTCAGTCCCTGTGGTAGGAATCGCAACGACTCCGTAATCCCAGTCCCGAGGATAGTCGGCAGGGCTGTTGAGCAGCCTGGTAAACCAGTTGCCCTGGATGAACATGGCCATGTTGTCGACGGTCGCCCAATAGTTCCATGACGCCTTCTCCGCAAGCAGCTGCTTCGTGTCCATCTGGTATTTCTTCACGCTTCCCAGTTCCTTGAACCAGCGGAGGCTCTCGGCGAACGCAGGATCGTCGAAATTGCTCGTCCCGTCCGCCTTATACAGAGGAATCTGTTCCTGCAACGCCTTGATGATGATATGCGGAGTCTCGAGCCGCATCAGCGCTCCATACCGGTCGTTCCCGGCATCGGTGAGCAACCGAGCGGTATTTTCGAAATCATCCCACGTCCAAGGAGCCTGCGGATACGACACCCCGGCCGCATCGAACATCTTCTTGTTGTAGTACAGGCAATAGATTTCCTGTTTCGTCGGAAGGGAGTAGAACTCTCCCGATCCGTCATACATGATGTATTTGCCCCAGGTCGTCCCCACGTCGACGCCCGCCGCCGCAACTGCATTCTTCAGCGGCGCGAAGAACCCTGCGTCCAGTCTGGTGTTCAGGTCGCGTGGACCGAGCGTCGGAATCACATCGACCTTACTTCCCGCAAGTAGATCAAGGTTGACCTTCACGACCTGTTCATCGTTCGTTCCGGGAGTGACCTGAACATCCACGCGGATGCCGGTCTCGGCGGTGAACGCTTCGTTCATGGCCTGGTACCAGGCCTCGTTGGCATACGACGACAACGGAATCGTGGTGACGACCCGTTCCTGCGCACCACCCTTCGCCTGCTGCTCCGACTTGCCGGACGCGAACAGCGAACCGCCGACAAGAAGGATACCCAGCGCACAGACTAGCAGTTTTCTTCTCATACTTTCGCTCCTTTCCGTCTTATTTTGGTCGTGGCATGGAAACCACGGAAAACAACACGTCAGCCAATGCCCAGCATACCCCGCAACCGCTCGAGATAGGTCGTGTCCCGATCCTTGAGCTCAGGGACTACGGAAGCTCCTTCGTTATAGAAATCCTTGTCTCCGCGCCCCATCTCCTGACCGGCCAGCGTGTGCTTGTCCAGCGCATAGTCGGGGATCCGCGGGGAAAGTTCGTTTCTCTCATGCGCTTTCTTGATCCAGTTCAGCATTTCGTCCGAAGAACGGTCCTTCGTCCTCGAGCAGAGATACCGCACCGCATGGATGGCGAATAGATACCGGTCGTTGCTCTCCGGCTTAGCCGAAAGCCTCATCCGTTCCAGCGAATGGATGAGGACGGGGGCGAACACATCGCCGAAGCCGACATCCTCGACGCTGATGACCTGTAGCCGGAACCACAGGAACTCTTCAAGTTCCCTGCTGGTCGTCAACATTTCATACGCCAGAACCGCAGCGTTATCCACGTTGTTCCGGCGAATCTCCTTTTGAAGGGCGGAAATCACCTGGTCCGCAGGGAGTCCGCTTTTCGTCGTGCACTGTTGCCATGGATCATACGCTGATGCCAAGATAATCCTCCAAAGTCTGCCGTCCGTCGATATCATTGCGATCCGACGATTCGGAACAACCTTATGACCCCTACAAGCCAGTTGTCAATGTCTGATATAAATTATTTTGCATAATAATAAATTTTTATACAAAGACTTTCCTATATATAAGGAGATATTCGTGATATAATTGACTTATCATTGGCAAAATTATACATAATTATACAAAATCATCGGGAGAATACCCAATGCACAGAGTCAAGTTCAAGGCGAAGAACGGAACCACGTATGTCTATGAAGGAACGACTGTATGGGATGACGAAGAAAAGAAGTACCGGACGAAGCGGATCTGCATCGGCAAGATCGATCCTGCTACCGGGGATCTTGTCCCGTCGAAGCGGCTGAACATGCCGGAGAAAATCGTCCAGGACATCAACAAGAACCGGCTGACGGTCACGCATGCGGGGCATGACATGCTGCTATGGAGCATCACGAAGGCTCTGAAGCTCGATACCGTCCTGAAGAACGCCGTACCATCCGACTGGCGGGCAGTGCTGGCGATGGTCTGGTATCTGGTCGTAGAGAACGAACCGTTGAGTGCCTGCGGCAATTGGCTGCCGTTCAACCGGACTCCGTTCATCGGCAAATTGGACAGTAGGTACATCGTGGAAATCCTCGATAGACTGCACGAAGACGCCAGGGAGCGTTTCTACCGGCAATGGGGAACCCTGTCGACAGACACCTCGCGGATGCTGTACGACCTGAGATCCGTCGCCAGCTACAATGCATGCTATCCGTCGCTGGCTTGGGGCGTGAACATGGAGGGAAACAGTCCCCGGCAGCTACGATACGTCATGGTTGCGGGAAAGAATTCCATGCTTCCGTTGTATCTGGAATCGACGGACACGGAACTTCGCACGATCGGGCAGGTGTCGGAACTGCTCCGGACGCTGAGGCAGCGCGGGGTCTGCGTCGAGACGCTCAACATGGATCAGGAATTCTACAGCATCGAAAACATTACCGCAATGTTCGCACGCAGGTACTCGTTCCTACAGGCCATCCGCATCCAGGACGCATGGATCCGCAACCTCATCGAACGGAACCGGGACATGACGGGGGATCCTGCGTCCCTCTACCTGCTCGACGGCAGGAACTACTATGCGCGTACTATCGAATATACTTGGGAAGAGGAGAAGAAGGCCCGCATCGTCAGACATCCGTGCACGGTGCATCTTTTCTACTCCCAGGACATCATCGGCAAGGATCGAGACCGGTTCATGTATCGGATCCAGCAGGAGCGCGAGCGTCTCGAGCAGCATCAGGAAGACATTCCCGAAGCGGACCTTGCGAAATTCTTCGTGTTCGGGCAGCACAAGTACACAGGCCGCAGGACCGTGGGGCTCGACATAGAGGAGCTGGAACGGCATGAGAAAGCCTATGCGGGCTTCTTCGCGTTCCTGACCAACGACCCACAGCTGAAGGACCCCGTCAAGGTACTGGAGAGCCATCGGATGCAACGGACCATAGAGCGTTCGTTCGACGACTTGCGCAACGATCTCGACTTGCTGCGGATCAGGATTCACGAAAGCAATAGGATCGCCCCACGACTGTTCGTGCAATTCATTGCGTCGATCTACATCTGCGCCCTTCGCAAGCAGTTGCAGGATACCGGACTGGACAACGACTATACATACAAGGAAATCCTTGCGCAGCTGAAGAACATCTGCGTCATGTCCAACAAAGAACATAGCCATGAATCCGTCATGCCGATGAACGAAACGCAACGCAAGCTGGTGGAGATTCTGCTTCCCGGAACTCGGATCGTGGACGACGGAGCCGCCCGGGAATAGGCTCTCCTAGCGGTATCCTCGAACGGTATACGGAGACGGAGGAATCGATGCGACCGGGGTATGGCTGCGGATATAATCCCTCAGCAGTTGCGGGATCTCCAGCTGGGAGTCCAGCAGCACCCGACAGTCCGCATACCACGGAAAGCCGCCTCCCCCGGTCGCTCGATAGCTGTTCAGAGCCAGACGGAAGACCTGCTCGTCCCTGACGGGCGATCCATCGAAGACCAATGCGACGACTCGCTCCCCCACAGGACGGGAGATGTCGACTTCGTAGGTGATGCCGGCGAAATAGTCATAGTTGAAATGCTGCCGCTCGTTCTGCAGGAACGCGGCGTCGATCGCGGCATGTCCATCGCTATCGCAGACAAAATACGATGCGCATCGTTCCAACGCAAGACGGAGGATCGCGCCGGTGACCTCCAGCACTTTCAACGTATTGGGGAATTCGTATGTGATCAACAGATCCCGCGCGGTGATTTCCCGGGGCAGGTTCCATGAAACATTGTACAGGCAGGTCGCAGAAACATCGGCGCTGCCGGCCTCCATCTGGACCTGGTTGATCAGCATGGCGAGCGGACTGCCGTGCAGCGCGCTATCGAGCCGCCCAGAGAAAACGATCGGAGCCGGCAGCCTTCCGAGAGGTTCGTCGAGCCGACGCTGGATATCCCGTTCGATGCTTTGCAACGCCGGAAGCGAAGGTATCGGGCGCCGGATCGTCCCGTCAGGCCTCAGCCATTCCGCCCTCGGGCGGACACTCCCATCGTCGTCCACGTCGACCGTGATCTTGCAGACTTCCGAAGCATACGCCCCCGGCTGGACCGTGAAGGTTCCTCCGATATACGTTCCGTCGGTATGGAGATGCTGATGTCCTGTCAGCAGGATGTCGAAGTCGAGTTCACGAGCTAGCTTGCATGCGATATCCTCGTTAGAATCCGACAGCTTCCTGCCCGATGCCAGATCCTGTTCATACCCTCCATGATAGATGCATACGAGTACATCGATCGAGCCATGGAGCTTCCGGCAGGCCTTCCGGGCGGCTTCGAATGCATCGGTGACGGAAAGGCCCTCGAGGTTCTGCGCGGGTTCCCACACGTTGACGAAATCGGTCACGATTCCGACGATGCCGATACGCAGTCCGCTCTCCAGTTTCCTGACGACGTACGGGACGAGCGGCAGTCTCCCCGCATGGTCGACTACGTTCGCACAGACGCATTGCGCCGAGCATCCTCCGAGGAATTCTTCCAGTCCACCGTAGCCATAGTTGAAATCGTGGTTGCCGAGCGTCATGCAGTCGTATCCAAGCTCGTTCATGACGGCGGCGACGGGAAAACGGCGGCCGATATCGTTTCGGAGGAAATCGAGGAACGGGGAGCCCTGGATGGTGTCCCCTCCGTCGAGGATCAGGGTGTTTCCGTCCTTGCCCATCAGATGCGAACAGGTCAGCAATCCCATGATGCGGGCGGAATCGGCGGCGTAATTCGTCGGAAACAGGTAGCCATGGATATCCGATGTATACAGCAGGGTGCATGTCTTCATATCGTTTTCCCCTCAAACCGGAGAGTCTATAGGCATGGATTCCGTTTGTCAACGAAAGCGGGAGATAGTCGCATGAACAAGCATCAAATTCCAGGATTCATCAGAAAAGGCCGCGGGACAACGGACTTGAAGCTACTATACAAGCGTGCCGAGTTCCTCTCCCCCGATCGCCATGGTACGACTTGCTGCGGGATCCACAGGATATGGAGCCGCCGTCCGGCAAGCGATGTACCCTTGTACATTCGAAAGCCCGTAACTCGTTGTTTCTGCTTTGGAGATTTTTTCTTTCAATTGGATGATGGCTTTCGCGGCATCCGCCCCCGGATGCTCGCTCCATTTGGCTTCGATCAACCTAGTTCCGTTTCCAATGACCAGTAAATCGACTTCCAAACCACTGTTTTCCCGATAGAAAAAGAATTGTCGGTTCAAACCTTTACCAGCCACATGCTTTCGCAACTCCGAAAAAACAAAGGTTTCCCATATCTGTCCGATCATCATTGAATGTTTCAGCTCTTCGATCTCGCTGATCCCCTGTAGGAAACACAGCAATCCAGTATCGTTGAAATATACCTTGGGACTTTTCACCAACCGTTTGCTCAAATTCCCGCTCCAAGGCTGCAGGAACGAAATGATGCAGGATGTCTCCAGAACGGAAATCCACGCTTTGATCGTCGGGAGACTGACCCCGACCCCGGTCGCCAAAGCGGACATATCCAGCTGGCAACCACTGCGAAGCGCGAGCAGGCGCATGAACCGTTCAAAATCCCTCAAGTTCCCGACGTTCTTCAATTGTCTGACATCACGTTCCAGATACGTCAGCAAGTAGGAACTAAAGAATCGCGTTACATTCATTTCATGGTTTCTCGCAAGTTCCGGATATCCGCCCCGCAATATCGCTTCCTCGATAGATGCATACCCTGTCTCTTGATAGCACATTCCTTCCATCTGAAGGACTCCGGCACGCCCTGCAAGGCTTTCCGATACATTCTGCATCAAGGAAAAATGCTGACTCCCGGACAGTACGAAAGCTCCCATGGCATGCCGCGATTCATCTACTTCTTTCTTGACATAGCGGAACAGATTCGGCGCGTTCTGGATTTCATCGAATATGACCGGTACAGGATGGGAGGCAAGAAAGAGCTCCGGCGTTTCTTCCGCCATCGCCGATACAGATGGCAATTCCAATGAAACATACCGATATTGAGGAAGCAGGTGTGTCAACGTACAAGTCTTCCCAGCCTGTCGGACACCAGTAAGGACAAGCACAGGGAACATCCGTAATACCTCGCGAATTTGCGTTTCAATGAGTCGAGAAAGATATTTTTCCATCTTTTTTACCAAATCATTATACTTAATATATGTAAATTATAATATCTGATTTTAGATTTTACAATATCAGAATAATCAATTCATCATGATATCATGTTCATCGAGCTTCTCCCTGATGGGAACAGGAACCCTCCGCACCTCCGCGACCTAGTGGTTCGCCCCCATGTACTCCACGACATACCGCACGTCATCGTCCACCTGGCGACGAACCGCCTCGAGATTCTCGAACTTGGTGATCGGACGGATATAGGTTTTGATTTCCAGATCGATGTGCTGTCCATACAGATCCCGATTGAAATGGAGCAGAAACGTCTCGACCGTGACGGTCGGCAGGTCATCGACCGTCGGACGTGGCCCGATGCTCGTCACACCTAGGTATCGCTGGCCGTCGACGATCGTCACGGTACCGTACACCCCATGCCGGGGAAGCAGCTTCTCATCCGCTGTCTGAAGATTGACCGTAGGCATTCCGACAGTCCGTCCCAGTTGTCGACCGTACACGACCTCACCGCGAAGCGTATAGGGATACCCCAGCATCGCTTCGGCTTCCTCGACAAGCCCGCCAAGCAAAGCCTGCCTGATACGATCGGAACAGATCGGAACACCATCATAGAGGACAGGAGGAACGGAAATGACCGGGAGGCCGGCAGGCGGAGCAAACGCATCCACGAACCGCACGGAACATGCTGATCCCGCATATGCGCCTATCAAGGCCCGCTTCTCATCGACGGTCGTCAACACTGGCCCGCCATCAGGAGGAAGAACGTACACTTCCTCGGGACGACAGGCGAGCACGGCCTGATGCCCGCGATGCACACCGTCGAAAATCCCTGACGCTACGTTCATTCCAAAGGTCTCCTGAAATGGTAGAGCAGCATGCCGACCACATAATATGCTACTGTGACAGCCCAGAGCCGCCATCCGCCTTGCAGGATTCCGGGCACATAGCTCGCCACAAGAACCGCAAGCGTCACAATCGGAAGCGCTCTTCCGCCGGGGGCCCTGAAACGGCCTTCAGCTCGTTCGGGAAATCTGACCCGAGCGACAAGAACCGTCACACAGACGATCGCAACGACGATGACATTGCATAGCGCTCCGAAGTTGATCAGGATATCGGTCAACCGAGGAATCGCGGCGAATACTCCGACGAGCAGTACAATCGTCAATGTAGAGGAAAACGGTGCGCCGGAAGTCTTTCCTGTTCTCGCCAAGAATGCGGGAAGAATGCCGTTGTCCGCACAGGTACGCAGCGTATGGGCGGCCAGCGCCATGGTCACGATCATCGTAGTAAGCAATGCAAGTACGGCGGAAACGGAAATCAGCGGTGGAAGAAACGCCATGGAAGGGAGAAACGAAGCTGCCGCATAGAGCGGAATATACTGGAGCGCCACGTTGTCCTGAAGATACCGCGCGGAAACCAAGCCCAATGTAGCGATCAGCACGGCAAGGTAGAGGACTAGCACCACCGACATCGCTATCACCATTGCCTTCGGTACCGTCCTGTTCGGAACGCGGACCTCCCCTACCAGGAACGATAGGGATACGATCGCCCCATAGGCGACCATGGCCAACGGAAGTGCGTCAAGAAACCCGGCGACGCCGTCGCTCCCTTGCGTGAAGAACGGAGCGAATGACGTTGCGTCCCATTCCCCGCTCAAGAAAACGGCGGCGACGAACAACAGCAGCGTCAGGACAAGGAAGGCTGTCAGCAAGGTGTTCGCTCGACCGGTAAGCTGGAACTTCGCAAGGTTCAGCAGGCCGCATATTACCACAGCGCCCACGCCAAGCGGCACTTGCCAAGAAGCAAGAGCGGGAAATGCAACGCCAAGATAGATGCCGATATATATCGCCGAGAACGCCGCGCCCGCTATGCAGCCGAACAGATACGCCCATGCGGAGATCCATCCCCAGAGACGGCCCTGCTCCCGAGTCTTTCCTAGCAGATATGCGGGAAACGCAAAGACCCCTCCGCTTTGAGGATACAGCGAAGCAAGCTCCGCCGTCTGCAGGCCATACGCAAGCAGAATGACTGCGCCGAGGATCCAGGAGAGGATCGCCGCGGGGCCGGCCTGCAGGATGGTGATGCCGGACAATGAAAAGATTGCCGAACCGATCATTCCTCCTACCAGCAGATGGGTGCTGTCGAACAGTCCAAGCTTGTCGCGTTTCGTACTCATCGTCACTCCTTCGATGAGTGCATCATAGCGAGAGCAGAGATGCGAATCAACATTTCCAGCCAAGTTGACGAGCGGTCAGAACCTGAACCGCAGTACGTTCCACGATGCTTTTTCGAAGACGAAAGACGACCCATTCGTGTGTTTCGAACGAGGAACGACACAATCGGGAGACGAAGCTGTATTCGTCGCCAGCAGGTCATAGCCGGCAAGGGAAATCTGCTCCGCCTCCCCGGCGAGGTCCAGCCCATCAATGGAAAACGTAGCGGAAATGTCATCGTCCAGACTCCGATTGAGGACGAACACGGAAAGTTCCCCTCTGTCGTCGTTGCGAACCGCTACCGCATCGAGGTACGGGACATCGCCATACTTAGCGCAATCGTAGGAATCGCAATCGATGGAAACGGAAATAGCCGAGCCTCTTCCGAAAACGGACGCATGGAGGAACGGGTAATAGATAGTCTGCCGCCAGGCGCTGCTTCCATCGGTCATGATCGGGGCGATGACATTCACCAGCTGGGCAAGACAGGCGATTTTGACTCGATCGGAGTTCTTGATCAACGTAATGAGCAGCCCGCCGACTACCAGCGCATCCTCGAACGTGTAGACATCTTCCAGACGCGGAGGCGCTTTCAGCCAGTGCTCGATCCGCTTGTCGCTCTCATACGAATGGTACCAGACGTTCCATTCATCGAACGAAAGGTCGATCGTCTTCTCCACACCCTTGGCGGCCTTGACAGCATCGCAAATCGAAACGACCGACTTGATGAACCGATCCATCCCCACGTTCTCCGCAAGGAAGGACGGAGTATCGCCGTCGGCATTTCCATAGTATTCATGCAGAGAGATATAGTCGATGTACTCATATGCATGATCGAGGACGGTACGTTCCCAAGTTCCGAACGTAGGCATGGAGGAGTTGGAACTTCCGCAGGCGACCAGTTCGATCGATGGATCGGTCCATTTCATCAGTTTCGCCGTTTCAGTAGCCACACGTGCATATTCCAGTGGGGTCTTGCTTCCCATCTGCCACGGTCCGTCCATTTCGTTGCCTAGACACCACGTATGGATCCCGTACGGCTGTTCCTTTCCATGGGAGCGACGCAAGTCTGACCAGTAGGTACCTTTGGGATGATTCGCATATTCGACAAGGTTGCGCGCCTGATCAGGCCCACGGGTCCCGAGGTTGACCGCCATCATGGGAACGGCGCCGACCGTGTCGAGCCACTTGTGGAACTCCTGCATGCCGAACTCGTTGGTTTCGGTGGTGAACCACGCCAAATCAAGCTTTACCGGACGCATCTCCTTGGGACCGACACCATCCTCCCAGTTGTAGCCGGAGACGAAGTTGCCGCCGGGATATCGGACGATGGGAACGTTCAGGCGCTTGACCAAGTCGATGACATCGGTACGGAATCCGTCTGCGTCGGCAAGAGGATGTCCGGGTTGATAGATTCCCCCATATACAGCTCGCCCCAGATGCTCGATGAACGAACCGTACAGGCGGTCGTCGATGTGAGAAATCTCGTTGGTTGCGTCGATAGAAATCCGTGCGGTCTTCATGACAGTGGCATACTCCTTCTCAAGCATTCCTTGCGCTTCAATTCGCTAATTAATTTACAAAGTATTCCTGATAAAGCCGGCATATGAGGAAGTTCCTTGATGCTTGTAGATAGCATACGGCACCACACGCTACAACGCAACGCCGAACTTGCGAAACGGACGCGACACTCGACAGTCCCTCCATTTCAAATCAAAAGGTCGGCCTCTTGCATGTTTTTCCGGTTAGCGCAGCATGGTTCTAATGATGTATGCATGATGAAATCATATATATTATGAAGATACTTTGCGCGATGCAGATTTTGTTTCGAAAATACAAAAACTGTTCGATGGACAAGTGAAAAACTCAATGCTAAGACGGTTGCAGGAGGGGGAAACGGGGCGATGGCAAAGGGCAAGCAACATCTTTAATTGAACGACTAACACACAACTTTTTGAACTTTCACGATTTCTTTTCACATATCCCAAGATATCCGTTGGGCGTGGTCGTGTATGCAAACCGTTCTGTTTCATCTGATTTCAGAAAAATCGGCGCATGCCGAAAAAAGTTTTTCGGGAGGTCTTATATGAAAAAGACAATCAGGTTGTTCAGTGTATTCTTGCTTCTGACCGCAATACTGTTTTCCATCAGCTGCAGTTCGGGAGAAGACACCCTTACGACTGTTTCAGTCAATGCATTGAACCAGCTCAGGGGAGATGTAACAAGCTCCTACTCGGGAGGAGGAGACGGAGGAGTGCTCGCCGCCAGGGCAGATAATTCAATCGTCCTATACACTCCCGATTGGTATTCGACGACAATGGCGAACGATGAAAGCAGTAGTGTCACTACTTGTGAAGTAGTAATCGATCCTTCGACTCCCATCATCAGAAGCGATAGCACCATTACTGCAAAAGTCATCGCTATCTATGACGACACCACCACATCGGGAACCACTTCTGAAGCGAATACGGCAAGAGCACCGGGACCTGAATCGCAAGCCACAACATATTACGGTACAGAAATCGATTCTTCCTATATGGTACTCTCAGGATATGCGGAAGGCGCCACGACCCTTGCAGGCCTGACAGTCGGTCAGACAATTTCATTGACATTCGATATCGATGACGATTGGGAGGATGTGATCACATCTTTCGGAGGCGGACGTCACGACGGAGGGCCGCTACTCGTAGAGAATGGCGCTGTCGTCCCTGAGGAATCCAGTGACATGCAATCTGCATACGGCTCTTCATCCTGGTATGATGACAATCCTCGTACAGCTATCGGCATCAAAGCTGACGGATCCTATTTCCTGTTCACTGTAGATGGTCGAAATGCCAATAATAGCGTGGGACTTCCTATTGAGAACATGAAACAGCTCCTTGTCGACCTCGGAGCTCAAACGGCCTTCAATTTGGATGGAGGTGGTTCGACGCAATTCGTTGCGAATATCAATGGAACATTGACATTGAAAAACACTCCATCGATAGAATCTACCGTAGGGCGCGCCGTTGCCCAGGGAGTTTTCGTTGTCGCACCGACAAGCACTCTGAATACGAACCAAACCGCAATCACAGGAACCGTGGACTGGAGTTCGTCAAGCGGTTACAGCGGAACGACATCGACCACGAGTTTGGCAACCGGTATCACATGGACTTATTATGAGCTTATAGACGCTTCGAGCTATCAACAGAACATACATGTCCTTCTGGTTGATCCCAGCATTGCGACAAAGGCCCGGATAGTACTTGGCGCAAACGGAAACTATCTGTACGGGAAATCGACAAAAACGAATGTGCTGACGAAAGCGAACTTTGTCGCCGCAAATCAGATATATGCATATGAGTCTGTTATCGGAGGAACTAATGGAGACTTCTATGACACGAAATCATATACGCCGGTCGGCTTCACTCAGCAGGACGGTCGATGGCTCTCTTCCGGTGAATACGGTGTATTCGAAACAAGTACTTCGGGACTGTATACCAAAGCAGGATACGTCTTCGGTGTTACCGATGACGGGACAGTAAAAATCGGACAACCTACCATGTCCATATCCCTGAGCTATTGATCGGAGACAGATTTCACTAAACTCTTTTCTCCCGGTGTTCCGATTGACAACGGGAGATTTTCTATTTCAGCTTACCATGCCACCATATGAGCAGATACAAGGAAGAGCGGCAATCGTCATCCGGTTTTCCGTCCTTGGCTGTTGTCTTCCACTTCCGCCGATGGTATAGTTTCCATGATGAATTCGAAAACAGCTCCATTCAAGCCTGTAGCCACGCGGAAGATATATCAGTATATCCTTGAACAGTTCGTGAATCTGGTCAGCACCGGCGTCTTGAAGCCGGGAGATAAAATTCCCAGCGAACGGGAACTGGCCGAAATATTCTCCGTGTCCCGTCCTTCGGTCCGCGAGGCGCTGCGCGTACTGGAGATCATCGGGTTGATCGACATCCAGCCCGGCGGCGGCGCCTATTTGAAAGAAATGGAGCTTGGCCCGTTCCTTTCCGTCATAGCCCCGTTGCTGTTCTCTCATGAAAACTTCGAGCTGGAACTGCTAGAACTCCGGGAGCTGGTGGAGATGCGCGCCGCGGAACTCCTTCCCCAGACGCTGACGGAGGAGATGCTGGTTCCCATGCGCGCCGCGCTGAGCGACATGCGGAAGGCACTGGAAGAAAACGACAAGGAAGCGGGCGCTTTGGCGGATATCGCGTTCCATCGTGCGCTGGTATTGATGTCCGACAGCTTCATCCTCCAGAAAACTCTTGAACTGATCGTCAGTCTCTTCGAACATTCCGTGCGCGGAGGACGGTCCGTCGTCCTGGAGCGGCATGAAGACGCGGAGCAACTGATGAAAGAACATCAGGCTATCTACGATGCCCTGCTGTCCAATGACCGCGAGAAGGCCAGAGGATTGCTTGGCTCCCACCTGCAGATGGTCAGGAATCTATACATCTGTCCATAAAGTTGCATACCCGCCGTTCCAGGCTCTCTCCGACTCATTGGAAAACGGTCGGAACAAACAAACCTATATAACTGGTATTACCAGTTGACAGATCCAAATTCCCATCTTATTCTGGAAAAAAATGAGGTGTCCATGGAAATTCTGGTGCTGATCAAGCAGGTTCCGCTTGATTCGAATGTCGGTGCCGATCCGAAGACCGGCGTCATCAAACGGGAGAACGCCGAAACAAAACTCAATCCATACGATCTCTTCGCGCTTGAAACGGCGCTGCGGCTGAAGGAACTCGCCGGCGGTATCGTCACGGTGTTGACGATGGGTCCGCCGCAGGCGGAAGCGGCGATCCGCGAAGCTTTCGCCATGGGAGCCGACGCCGGGTATCTGCTCACCGACCGGGCTTTCGCAGGAAGCGACGTATTGGCCACCAGCTACGCCCTTTCACAAGCGATCAAGGCGATCGGGGCATTCGATCTCGTCGTCTGCGGCAAACAGACGACCGACGGGGATACCGCACAAGTCGGGTCGGAATGCAGCGAATTCCTAGGCGTTCCATGTCTGGCGAACGTGCAGACGATCGAAGTCATCGATCCCGGAGCAGTCACTTTGGTCTACGATGCAGGAAATTCGTTCATACGCGCCACGGTCCAACTCCCCGTCCTGATCAGCGTCGACAAGGACATTTGTCAGCCGCGCCTTCCGTCATGGAACAGGATGCAGGCATCGAAGGGACGGGTCGTGAAGAAGATTACGCTCGACGATCTCGCCGACAAGAATCGCTCGCACTACGGTTTGGACGGTTCTCCGACCCAAGTGGTGCGCATCTTCCCACCCGAGCATGAAACAACGACAGAACTTTGGGACGACGGCGATCTGGCCTCCCGTCTCTTCTCTTTTCTGCAAGAAAAGAAGTTCCTCCAGGAGCTGGCATGAAAACGATCCTCGTCCATCAAGCATTGATTCCGAATCCGGCCGATGCGCCGAAACTTTGTCCGTTCGGTGCGATCGCTTTCCAGGAAGGCTCGGTATCGATCACCGAACAGTGCCGACTGTGCCTTGTCTGCGTCAAGAAAGGTCCTCGAGGAGCCTTCGAACTACAGGAGGAACAAGCGACATCGCAACGTCCGGTCATCGACCGAGAAAAGTGGCAGGGCATCCTGGTCTATGTTGAACGATACGGCCGATCGATCCATCCAGTCTCGCTGGAGATGATCGGCAAAGCGCATGAACTCGCGGACAAGCTGGGACAACCCGTGTACGCAGTCGTCGCGGGAGATGCCGTCGCTCAGGTCGTCGAGGAACTCGCCCACTACCCCGTGGATGTCGCATATGTCTACGAACATCCGGCTTTCAAGGATTTTCGAATCGAACCCTACACCGCCGCATTGGAGGATGCGATCGGAACGCTGCATCCTTCCGCAGTGCTGGTAGGAGGAACGAACATCGGCAGGATGCTGGCCCCCCGCACCGCGGCCAGAGTCCGGACCGGGCTGACAGCCGACTGTACGTTTCTCGATATACAGAAAAACGGCGACTTGGACCAGATACGGCCTGCGTTCGGCGGAAACATCATGGCCCATATCCGTACGCCGAACCATCGGCCCCAGTTCGCCACGGTGCGCTACAAAATCTTCGATGCCCCGTCAAGAAGCCCCCAGGCAGGACAACTCGCGGTGGTACATCGCACCTTGCGGGAGCAGTCGCTGCACAGCGCCGTCTCGGTACTTTCGGAAACGCCGAAAGGCGCCGGAGTGTTCATTGAAGATGCCGATGTGGTCGTCGCCGTCGGAAAAGGGATCGGCAAGCGGGAAAATATCGGGCTGTTCGAGACGTTGGCGACGAAGCTGCACGGCCAGCTGGCATGCACGCGACCGCTGGTGGAAGACGGGTGGATCGATCCGAGACGTCAGATCGGTCTGTCGGGACGAACGGTGAAGCCGAAGCTGATCATCGCTTGCGGGATATCCGGGTCGGTGCAGTTCGTGGCGGGAATGAAAAGCTCGGACTGCATCGTAGCCATCAACAACGACCCGCAGGCCGCGATTTTCAACGTCGCCCATATTGGAATCGTCGGCGATGTGTTTTCGATTGTTCCGGCGCTGTTGGACAAACTTGCGAAAAGAGGATAAGGACATGGCATACGGAACGATCACACAGGAAGACATGGATATTCTGACGACACTTGTCGAGGATCCAAGCCGCGTGCATTCCTTGCAGGATATCCATGAGGATTATTTCCATGATGAGCTTCATACGGTCAGCCATGCTCCGGACGTCCTCGTAGAAGCCGTCAGCACGGAGGAAGTGGCGGCTGTCGTCCGCTTCGCCGCACAGCGGAGGCTTCCGATCACTCCGCGCGGCCAGGGAACCGGCCTGGTGGGAGGGGCCGTAGCGCTGGAGGGAGGGATCATGCTTTCATTGCAGAAAATGAACAGGATCCTCGAATTGGATGAGAAGAACATGACGCTGACGGTGCAGCCTGGAGTGCTGCTGATGGAGATCGCCGAGTACCTAGCGCCAACGGGCTTCTTCTACCCTCCTGATCCCGGGGAGAAAAGCGCCACTATCGGAGGCAACATCTCGACGAACGCAGGGGGCATGCGTGCGGTGAAATACGGAGTGACCCGCGACTATGTCCGTGCGCTGGAGGCAGTGCTTCCTTCCGGCCAGGTCGTAGAGATCGGAGGCAAGATCGCAAAGAATTCCTCTGGCTACAGCATCAAGGATCTGCTGATCGGTTCGGAGGGAACGCTGGGCATCATTACCGAGGCGGTCCTGAAACTGATTCCACAACCAAAGACGACCGTTTCGATGCTGATTCCGTTCGCCGGTCTCGACGCAGCCATCAAGGCAGTTCCCGAACTGCTCAAGTCTCGATTTACACCGACGGCGATGGAATTCATGCAGCGCGAGGTGATCGAGGCGGCATCCGAATACCTAGGCAGGCCATTTCCAGATTCGTCGGCCGACGCATACCTGCTGGTATCCTGCGACGGACCGTCCCGGGCCAGCGTTGACGAAGCGTTGCATGAAATGGCGGAGAAAGCCCTTGCGTGCGGAGCGATCGATGCGTTGATCGCTGATACCCCGGAACGGCAGGCCGCGGTATGGAGCGCCCGAGGTACGTTCCTGGAAGCGATCAAGGCGAGTACCAGCATGATCGACGAATGCGACGTGGTCGTCCCCAGAGACCAGATAGCCCAGTTCATCGCCTTCAGTTATGAAGTGGGCGCGTCCTTCGCGCTCCGGCTGATGAGTTTCGGCCATGCCGGCGATGGCAATCTTCATATCTACGCCCTGCGGGACGATCTTGACGAAGCCTCCTGGCAGGAGAAGATCGATGCGGTGTTCTCAAGAATGTACCAGCGGGCATATGAAATCGGTGGCAAGGTTTCAGGAGAACATGGGATCGGGTTCGCAAAAAAGGAGTTCCTCTGCAATGAAGAATCCCCTGAGACGATGGAGATCATGCGAGCCATCAAGCGAGCCGTCGATCCGCAGAACATCATGAACCCGGGGAAGATCGTGTGAGGAATGCATGGCTGCAAACTTTATGAAACGACTGACAAGGGAATGACGCTTTTGTAGCATTTTCCTTCGCAATCACACTCATGGATTTTCACTTTCACTCCGAACGCCCGGCACATATTGCATTCGGAAATGACATCAGTAGCGGGACCATACGTACTCGACCTATCCTGATTGAGCAATAGCGCCTTATCGGCGATCTTGAGTGCGTGGACCGGATAGTGGGTGTTGATGATCGCGGAGATTCCCTTCGTATCGGCGAGATCCCGTATCGCATCCAGAATGAGCAGTTGATTCTTGAAATCGAGGTTCGATTCCGGTTCGTCCAGAACCAACATCTCCGGTTCAGTGCAGAGCGCCCGGGCAAGCAGCACCATCTGCAATTCCCCCCCACTGATCCTGCCGCAATTCTTGTCGGCCAAATGCTCGATCCCGATCATGCGCAACGCTTGCCGCGCGAGCTCCCTATCCTGTGCGGACGGAAGAGAAAACAGACCCAGATGCGGAGACCGACCGAGAAGCACCATATCCTTTACCGTATAGGAAGGAAAGGAGTCCTTCGCCTGCGGCACATACCCGATGCGCTTCCAGGTTTCGCACGTCGCATGCTTCGGAATCGGAACCCCGTCGATCGCGGAGACCCCTTCCTTCCAAGGGAGCAGCCCCATCATGCACCGCAACAGCGTGGTCTTCCCCACTCCGTTGGCGCCAAGAACGGCCAAAACCTTTCCCGGTTCCACAGAAAAACAGATATTTGAAAGGATATCAGCATCGCCGAAGCTGAAGCACCCGTTCACAACTGAGAAAACCATTACCGCACGCCTCCCATTTTTCGAAGAAGCCCTACGAACAATGGAGCCCCGATGATCGCTGTCAAAATCGACAGAGGTATCTCGCTGGCGCTTACGCTCCTGGCGATCGTATCGACGAGCACCATGAAAACGGCTCCGAAGCTCATGCTGACCGGAACGATCTTCGCATTGTCGCTACCGCAGACCAGCCGGGCGACATGGGGCATCAGCAATCCGATCCAACTGACTTGCCCGCACATGGACACGCATGACGCCGTGACCAGCGTCGCCGAACCCATGATGAGTATCCGGACCACTTTCAGCCGGCTTCCCAGCGCCTGCGCTTCATCCTCGCTGAGTGCAATCACGTTCAAACGCCATCGCAGCAAAAAAATCATCAGACTGCCTATGAAAATGAACGGAAGCCCGAGGGCAAGCCCCGGATAGGTGGCCCCCGCCATACTCCCCATCAACCAATATGTGATGCTCGGCAACGTATCCTGCGGATCCGCGATGACCTTGATGAACGATACCAGCGCTTGAAACAGAGAGGAAATCACCATGCCGGACAACACTACCGCGATGATGCTGACCTTGCCGTTCTTGCGGCTGATCCAATACGTAATGGCCAGGGCGAGGATCCCCATAGCCAGAGCAAGGCCCTGCACGACCAGCAGGTTCGCCTTAAGGATCAGTCCGAGAGCGGCTCCGAAAGAAGCTCCCGAAGCCACCCCCAACGTATCGGGAGTGGCCAGAGGATTGGAAAACACGGACTGGAACGCAGCCCCGGCGACAGAAAGCCCCATCCCCACGGACAGAGCGAGCAGGAGCCGAGGCAGACGTATGCTGAATAGAACAGCCGAATCGGTGGCGGCGACCTGCACTCCGGTCAATGGCGACAGAAGCGCCCTGACCGTGGTGACGAACGGAATCGGATACCTTCCTATCCCCATGCATGCAAGAGCGACGACGAACGGCAACACTGCAAGCAAAGGCACGGCAAACTTCCTGTTCAGCATCAGAGCACCCCGTCAATACGCGGCTTCGCGGGACGGGCTGAATATCCTGTCCAGTTGCGATTCTGACAAATCCATATGATAGAAACGCTTGTAGTATGAGCGCACTTCTTCCCGGATATCGATGTCGGCGAACAGTTCAGGCTGATTGCACGTGGCCATCCACAGCAATGCGACGGGGACGTCGGAAGACGGCGGAGTCCAGCGATACATGCCCAGGGGAGAAATGTAGACCTTCCCCTCCTTTACCGCCTTCACATGGCTCCAGTCCTGTCCTTCGATGACGTTGTTGTAGAAATCTTCCGGAAGCAACGGAACGAAATTGGTAATGTAGATGATATCGGGATTCCACTCGTAGATCTGCTCCATGTTGACCGTGGGGGAAAACCCTGGCACATGGGCCGCGATGTTCTCGCCCCCAGTCGAATCGAGCCAGAACTGACCGAACGAAGTTTCTCCGGAAATATTGATGATTCCGTTCTTGTTCGTATACAGCACCATCGCCTTGGGCTTCTTGAGATCCGGAGCGGAAGCGAGTCGATCCTGGATGAACGCATAGACTTCATTCGCATATTCCGTGATCCCGGAGGCCTTGCTTTCTTGCTGCAGGACCTCGCCCAGCAGTTCGACCCAAGCGTTGAACGTCTCTATCACGTTGTAGTTCCACTTCGAAGCACTGAACGCGACCGCAGGAATCCCGGCGGCTTTCAACTTCTCCCGCTCCGTCTTGTTCGATGCGTTGTAGAACACGACGTCCGGCTTCAGCTTGACCACTTCCTCGATATTCATTTCCCCGCCGCTTACGAAGCTTGAGTTGACATTGACGATGTCAGGCATGATATCCGGCAGAATAGAATTTTTCGCCGCCGCCATCGAAGACGGATGCATACCGACCAGTTTGCTTGCGTCACCTTCGAACAAGCAGTAGACGGAAGGCAACGGCAGCAGAGAAGAAATCACGATCCGCTGAATATCGTCAGGAAGAGAAACGACATCCCCGTTGTGGTCGACTACGGTCCGTTGTTCTTTGGCGACGGAACCGGCTTCGCGTGCTCCCTGACCGAAAAGCGGACCGGCCAGCAGAGAAAGACAAAGCAACAGAATGAATGAAAACTTGCTTTTCATTGAATGACTCCTTATATGAAGAAATTCAGAGATTCGTAGCATCTCTGTTCTCAAGCGACGCAAGATACGCATCGAACCCGCCGCCAATCGAATCAGCGGCTTCGCGAGCGTGGATTTTGCTGGATACTCCGTAATGGGGAATCGGAAAAAACCGTTTCGATACATTCCGAAGCAGCCATTTCAGGAACGGATCCGCGAACACGGTCGAATACCGATTGTCGTTGATCGCCTCGGAAATTTCCTTCTCGTCGGCGAGATTCACGTCGTACGGACGGCATAGTTCCTGTTCCATTCCGAACAGGCAGCCCACAGTGACAGGCCCCGGTTCTCCGTCTTTCTCAACCGCCATACGGATCGCATTGCAGGCCACCTGTTCTCCAATGACCAGAACCCCACCCCCATTTTCAGCTTTCCGCAAGGATGAATTGTCAGACGATATCCCATAGACGGCATTCACTCCGCTTCTGCGGACTTGTTCCAGCATGCCGAAGTATTCAGGAATGCATTTCTCTCCATACGGCAGGCCGACGAGGTACGGAATCCCATACCGATCATGCAGCAGCTTTGCGGTGGAAAGTCCGCTACGACTGACCACAAGATTCACATGGGCCGCCGTCATGTTCGTCAGAGTGTCCAGAGACAGGCCGCACGGCATCACCGCCGAACAGGAATAGCCAGATTCGGCAAGCAGCCTGCGCAAACTTGCTATCGTCGGAGTAATTCCAAAATCGATGGTGTCTGCGCCCAGAATGTTGACGCTCGGTTCGGAGCTCTTCGCGCATGGTCGTACGAATCGCTTCACAAGCGCATCGCAGGCTATGGAGACGCCATAGTCATAGTAGCGCAATCCGGTGGTATCGAATCCGAAGGACGGAACGCCGGCACGTTCTTCGATCTCATGGGCTATGCCGGCGACATCACAGCCGACGATCATCGGAACAGGGCTGCCGACTATGGCGATCATGTCGGCATTGATGCTCTTCTGGGCCGAGAGGACTTTTGCAATCAACTTTTCGTCGTCACCCATGATCGCATCGATTTCACGAAGTCCCGAACAATACACGGGAACATGGGTACCGTACCACCGGGGTTCATCGAATCCTATGAAGTTTCCGGTACAGCCTGACGCATCGTGCAGCACGGTCAAGCAATTCATGTCGAATAATGCGGACGCGGCCCCTGAGTAATCGGGAGAAAACGGAGGCAACAGAATCGAAAGTCGCGCCATAGCTACACCACCAACGCATGTTCGTCGATCATCGTCCTGATATCGACGGGGTTCTTCATCATTTCGACGATCCGTTCCATCAAATGGGAAATCCCCCAATATCCATACAGTCCTGCATCTCCCATTACATCGACGGGATATGCAGAATCGGAAAGATATGCACCGGTCATACCGATCGAAACACTTTCCGGCAACGAGATCGGTCGGTTCACCATATCATGGTGGAGGGGACGCAATACCTGTACGTCGGGATGTTTTTCCATGAGCCATCGCTCGTGGTCCTTCTCGATCGGAATGCATTTCTGAGCGAAGATCCGAGTGACACGGAATCCATTCTCCAATAGCATCCGGGACAACGAATATGGCCTGCAAGTGGCGGAAGCATCGACGAAAACAGGTAGAGAGCCGACCGCCAGGCGGGCCTCCTCGATTTTTTCCGCCGCCATCCGGCGCCATGGGGAGAAATCGTAGGTTCCCGGCAGACCCAACGCATCTTCCAGCGAACGATAGCTCGTCTCTATGTCATCGATCCGATACGACACGGGAAGAAAGACGTACGGAATTCCGAGTCGATCCTCCATCTCTTTCGAAGCGAACTTTCCGGGAGGAGCAGTCACCAGATTCAACATGCTCTCACCCATGCGCTGATACGCTTCGTACGTGTCGCATTCCGAGATATGTTGCAGATCGAATCCATGGAACGCCAGAAAATCATACAACTCGCTCCTCCGGTCGATGACATCGAGATTCCCGATGCTATTGACCGTCCGCCGTCGCTTTTCCGCCGGATGCAACAGTCCATAGATCTTCCGTTGGATCGACACCATCGGCGGCGACTGGGAATCGGTAGTGATCGGATTCATCGTGCACACCTGGAAATCGATATCGGGATGCGCTTCATGAAGACTTTCCACCAGAGCGTCATGATCCGTCCCGATCAAGTCGTCCAGACAGCTGACAATGACGAGCAGGGCCTTCGGTCGATATCCGATTGCATCGAAGTATCGGGGAACGGCGTCCAGAATCAGGTGGTCATATCCCTCGATGATGTCGGCCTGATCCAGATACAGGTAGGAAATCCGCTCTTTCAATCCATGCTGCAGCGCACCGATCGCGCCATGCCTGCCACAGGCGAACGGACAGACGAACAGCTGGTTGCTTTCCGGCACGAGCATGCCGATGCGCACGACTCCCCACCCTCCCGATGCAGGGGAGGCATAGTGGAGGGTCTCGGAGCAGGAACAGAATCCGTTACACATTGGCCGATCCCTCCATGATTTTCTTCGCGAGTTCCTTGTAGCAAGCCGACTGCGGGCTATCGGGAAAGGCTTCGACTACGGTCCGGTCGAGCGCCTCCGCCTCCTGGACGATCTGGGCGCGAGGAATCACTTGCAGGATCCGGCTGCCGGCCTGTTCGGCGAAGGTCCTGACGATTTCATCCTCGTTATCGATCTTTCTACTGTTCTGCACGATTCCGGCGAGTCTGGCGTATCCTCTTTTCTTGAAGTTGTCGATCGCAAGGACGATGTTGCCGGCTGCGAAAAGCGCCATCCGCTCTCCCGATGTAACGATGATCACCTCTTCCGCATATCCATCGCGGATGGGCATCGCGAATCCTCCGCAGACGACATCGCCAAGGACATCGTACAGAACGACATCCGGTCGGAATTCTTCATATGCGTGTAGTTCTTCCAATTTGTTGAAGGCGGCAATGATTCCCCGTCCCGCGCAACCGATTCCCGGAGTCGGGCCGCCGGATTCGACGCAGACTACGCCGCCGAATCCTGTATATGCGATATCGGCAAGTTCGACATCCTCCCCTTTTTCCTTGATCTGGTCCAATACGGATGGAATTTTCTTGCCGTGCATCAGCAACTGGGTGGAATCGGCCTTTGGATCGCACCCAACCTGCATCACCTTGAATCCTTGCGAAGATAACGCTGCGGCTACGTTGGCCGTCGTAGTCGACTTTCCGATTCCGCCCTTTCCATAGATGGCGATTTTTTTCATTGCCTTCAGTTCCTCGATAGCGACATTCTATCGCCAAGATTATGTTAGATATATCTAACAAATTTTTCAATTATTTAGGAATGGGAATGAGCCTTTACAGCATTACTTGAATACCCTGTTCGATAAAAACATATCTATATTACTGGTATTTATTTATATATCAATCTATTAGTCGTATCAAACAAACTGGAGCCAATCGGCAATGGAATCCGGACGGAAGAATACCCGCTCGAGAAAAGCGGAGCGTACAGGCAATAACGTTAGTTGCATCTAACAAAAAACACTCGCCGTCGATCCAATAGCAGAGAGCTATCGCAGGACAAGGAGAGGAATCGTTTCGATAGTCCACAAGGGAATGTCCACCAATATATACCGAGGTCATTGAGCGGCGCACTACTTCCTACATTCCTCCGACTGGAAACGCATCTACGGAGAATAGGCGTTCAATCTGACGGTTAACGTCGCGGTTGATTTATACTACTTGGGTGTAGTCTTCTTTGCCGCATTCTTTCATGAGCTATATCCTGTCTTGCCGACCTGACGAGTCCTGTGGATGACCATGGGGTTTCTTTCCTTCCGTCGTTTCCACTTCTCAAGTTCTTCCATCGCATCACGATACAAGGCAACGATCACATATAAAAGAAGCACTAGGATAGTTTTGGGGTGTATTAAAAAAACTACAATGTCTTTTTGTATGTGCAATACACTTTTTCGGCGGAGTTGGCGGAGGTCTTTCGAATATCAAAATCGAACTTTGGACCCCTGATTCAATTTTGACGATTCGCCTGTTGACAATACGGCTCTTCGAGGGGCTGTTTTCTCCCAAACCAGAACAAATCTCCCAAAATTCTTATCAAATTGGGAGATTATTGATGATCAGGACTACGCACATACCGTGTACTCCTTCCACTTCCCTGTATGAGGATGTATCCTTCCTCCTTGAGCTTCTTGAGCGCCGCTTCCACCGATGAGCTCTTGATGCTGGGGCAGGATTCCAGGATCTCGGTCTTGCTGAACACCCCCACCCGTTCACTGACGGCCTTTCGGACAATCTCAAGGGAAGAACTCTTTCGGTCTACAGATCCAAGCCTGTTCTCGAAGTCCTTGTAGCAATTCAGGACAATCCCAAGAAAATACTTGATGAAAGGCGTATAGTCATTACGCTCCTCACGCCAACCCGACGAAATCTGTCCGAGTACATCGTAATAGCTCTCCTTGGTCTTCTCGATCTTCTTTTCCAGACTGATATATTTTCCCACCATATACCCGCTTTTATACAGCAGCAACGTGGTGAGCAGACGGCTCATGCGCCCATTGCCATCATTGAAGGGATGGATACAGAGAAAATCACATATGAAGATGGGAATCAAAATGAGCGGATCAACGAATTGCCGGTCGACAGCCTGCCGGAACTCCGTACAGATCGTGTCCATCGCATCCGGTGTCTCATACGGCTCTAGCGGCGTAAACCTCGTCACGATCGACCCGTCACGAAGAGTCTCGCTGATAGAGTTCTGGGTGTTCTTGAACCTGCCTCCATATGATCTGTCTGTATACGACAAAAGATGCTGATGCAATTGCAAAATGACGTTCGGAGAAAGAGACATGAACTCATAGCTGTCGTGGATCGTCTTCAGGACATCCCGATAGCCGGCTATTTCCTGTTCGTCACGATCCCTGGGAGCAGTCTTCTCCTCGACAAGCTGCCGCATCCGGGCGTTAGACGTCCCTATCCCCTCGATCTTGTTCGAGCTTTCGGTACTTTGGATTTTTGCTACCTCAACCAGACGTTCCAATTCAACAGGCTTCTGCCTGATGTACAACTCCTGTTTTCCTTTATGTTCATGGATTGCCGCTACAAAGGAAAGGATTTCACTGTCCCATGAGCTTTGCCTGAGCTGACTATAGTCAAAGTGTCTCATGTTTCTCCCACCGCCTTGTCTATTCTCCCATATAATAGCATGATTTGGGAGAATATCAAGGTTCTTGGGAAAACCAGATATAACAGAAACCCATCAAGCTGATGGGAATCATGGTTCCGGTATTATGGAAAAGTCCTGAAATTACCGCTTGGAGAAGTATATGGTGGATCCAGAGGTCTAGATACCAATGGTGCCTTTCTAAGATTCGAAAAGGATTGTTTCAGATTGCCTGAGTCAAATCCTTTGTTCCAAAATACATCATATCAGGAGTCAACCCTTCCAACGAAGCATGTGGGGGGGTGCGGACAAAAAGTTGGACTTTTCTATGATGCTACTAGTTTGTAACACGTAAACCTATTCCTTCATCACCGGGTACAGGCGCTTGAGTTTGACTCTGGCGTCGCTGGTTTTGAACTGCCAGTCAATGCGGCCAGCTCGCATTCGGCCATGTTCAACCAGCTTCCATGTTTTGGGGTGTAATGGATCTCCAGTTTCGATGCGATACGGAAAGCCGCCTCTGGAGGGAATGTATCAGATGCGCTTCACCGTTGGGACGCTGACACTCACCATCTCCGCAATCGCCAGCTCCTTTGGAGGAATCCTTCCTCCGGAAATGTCTGATTCCAGAAGAATTCTTGCACGCTTGACTGTCTGCTCGAGCCTGACACCTCTGGAGATGAAATCAACCAGGTATTCTCTTTGTTTTGCGGTCAGGTTGATGGTTCTCTTTGCATATGGCATGGCAGTATCCCTTTTTATCGTTCTCCAATTCAGAGGATATTGCAAGTATCAATAAAAGTATGTATTTAAGTGTTACAAACTACTAGATCATAGAATTTCTTTGTGCGGTCTTTATTGGCAAAGAAACTAATGTGCTTTTCCAGCAAAGGTTTCAGTGACTTGCTGATGCCAAGATCAGCTGCCAGAAACAACTTCGTCTTGAACTGATTGGATTCCGCAAGACGCAGAATTTTGACAGACGAAAGACGCAGAGAATCCACATCCTTTGCAAATTCCGCTTTATCATCATACCAGGAGACAAGCTTGCGATTGACCTCTGATCCGGATAAAAACTCTGCATTCAGCCTGTCTTCGATCTATTTTTAGATTCAATTCTGCCATACAAATCACGAATCCTTTTCTACAACTTCCCAGAAACCATTCTTGCTTGCCCCATGGCGAACCAAGATTCCTTCCTTTTTCATCTTCGCAATCATGCGTTCCACCTGCCGCTGCGTAATGCCCAGCGTTCCAGCCAGAGCTTTCGCCGTCATAGTGCCATCCTGTTTCAATAGGAGCAGAAGCTTCTCATCATTTGTACCGACATTTCTTCCGACATTTCTTCCGACATCGGCGGTACCGGATTGCTGCCTTTCGCTCTGTGTCTCAGCAAGCTCTTTCAATGCATCTCGGATCATCCGCAGCATAAATTCCGCAAAAAGCGTAGATTCTCCGGCATTATCCGCAAGCTGAGGCACCCGGTAATATTCCTCCTGATTCTCATGAACCAGAGTCTCAATGGGAAGCCATGCAAAGATCGGCTGCCATTTCTGCAGAATCAATGACTGCCACAGCCTTCCCGTTCTGCCATTGCCATCCGCAAAGGGATGGATGAACTCAAACTCATAATGGAAAACGCAGCTTTTGATCAGCGGATGGTATTTTGACTTCTTCAGCCATGAAAACAGCTGCTCAATCTGCTCTGGCACATAGTTCGCCGGTGTACCGGCATGAATGAGCTGTGTGCCGGCATAAACACCGACATTGCCAGAACGCAACATCCCGGCCTCTTTGACCAGACCTGCCATCATCATTTTATGAGCACGCAAAAGATCCTTTACACTGCAGGGATCAAACGAAGCAACTGCGTCATAAACTTCATAGGCATTCTTTACTTCCCGAATATCCTGCGGCGGTCCCAGAACCCTTTTCCCGTCAATGACATCAGTAACCTGATCCAATGTCAGCGTATTCTGCTCAATCGCCAAAGAAGAATGAATGGAACGGATCCGGTTTTCTCTTCTCAGCACCGGGTTCGGATGCAGCGATTCAAACGCTGTAATGGAGCCAACATACTGACCAATCTCAATCGTTAGATTGGTAATCTCTTCAGTTACCTGAAACGGAGGAACATATTCATCACTCATCGCCTATTCTTCCTCATGTGCCCACTCTGTCAGATATTCTTTCCAGAGAGCATCATTTGCCACAATATTCTTGGAATTTGCAAAAACCTCATAAAACTTCCCATCACGGACGGTCTGTGCTTTCCGGTAATTCACTTTTACACCGTCATCGAGATTCCGCCTAATCTGATCCAATTCATCTTGAAGCTGCTTATTACGGAAAAAAATCCTCTTTGCCCTTGCCGCAGCTTTTTGATTTCTTCCTGCGCTTTTCCTTCCGCAAGCAGTCCGATCACCTTGCGGAACTCCGGAAACCAGAAGGAAAATTTCACGGCACTGGCACTATGCCTTTTTTGTTTCATTTAGCCTCCTTCTTACCGGAAGGACCTTCAAACTGCTCTTTAGGAGGAACACACTCCATCACGTCACCGATATCGCATCCAAGATACATGCAAATTCTATCCAGAATTTCCAGAGAGATGTAATCATTCTTTCCCAGCTTCGCAAGCGTATTGGTACTCATGTCAACAGCATCACGAAGCTCTGTCCGCTTCATGCCTTTATCAATCAACATTTTCCAGAGTTTGTTATAGCTCACAGCCATCGTCTTATCTCCATCATGAATTCGTACATTGTCCGCTCAAGTACGTTCTTTTTCCGTTTTTATCAGTATAGCATTAATGGTGCATCTCCACAATAGATTTATTGGTATATGCAAATCTAAAATCATTATTTTGAAATTCATAATCACTTTTAACAGATCACGCGCTGAATTGAAATAAGCGGCCTACAGCCTGAATTCCCGAGAAATTATGTCTCAATCATAAATCCTGTGGGATTCTCTCAGCCACATGGTTCCTGACATAGCCTTTCCTGCTGGCATCAAAGAATCTGAGGAAGTAATAGTCGTCATCAGGATATCCGTACCCCTGCCTTCTGATGGTCTTTATGCGGTCATTGACGCCCTCGATCTTTCCTGCAGAGATATCATAGGTTGCATGGGCGATGATTCCCTCGAAATGGTTGCCAGCAGTCTTCTGAACCAGAGCAGGTGCTTGTTGCCTGTAGCCATGCACATGCCCATGATTTGGGTGATAGCGTGTGTTTTGTCAAGCAAAAATCCTTGGTCTAGTATCATAGAAAAGTCCAACTTTTTGTCCGCTCCCCCATACGATTAATCTGCCTTACGGCATGTTGCTTCCAAGGGGCGTGAAGAATATGTTGGCAGGGAACGGAAAGACTGTCTCCAGCAAACCGCAGACGACGATGCGTTGTGGTAAGAATAACATGCGTCCTGCTCAAGGAGCGGGGGTCGCCTCGGCAGTCGCTACGCTTTCTGGACGATCAACGCAGGGGGTTGATATCCGCTCTGTTCAAAAGGGGCTATTACGTCAAGGTGTCTTTCTAGGCTCAGATGACCGTCTGAAAGAACTCAGTCTTATCTAAAAAGAATTTCCTCCGTACAGGAGCGATGCAGGGGAACCTGTGTCGCCCCCCTTATGAACGGAGAAAGGGATTTTGTTTTGCTGGATATTGGGTTGGAGACTATCGTCCAGGGAACCACAGTCAGGAAACCTTGAAATTCCTTCTCTTCTGATTGCGACGGCACAGATTATGTCTAGATTGCTTGATCCGCTCCGTAATATTGAAACTACGTGTAATTATTCAATAGGGGGGATATTCAATATCTGCCTGATGCTCCGCATCTGGTTGTCCGTGCAGTAAACCAACGCTCCCAATAGATCGTCCGGAAGAGACCTTGGATGGCATTTGCTCCTGTCGATTGTTTTTTTATATTCCTCTACAGGTTTTTCAAGCGTATAACTATCGTCAGGTAGGGCGGTTTCCACTCCTGTAAGCAAATACTCGATACTGACACCAAGAGTATGGCAGATAAGCAAACAGGATTGTGCCGGAGGAATGCGTTTTTTCGCTATCCATCCAGCTCCTGTATTACGAGACACCTTTATTGCTTTCCATAAATCAAGATATTTCAACGATAAAACACTCAACTGATGTTCGACTCGCTTCCAGAAATCATCTTCAATACTCATAACAAGGTGTATAGCACTGATAAGCATAGATATGTCCATATGGATATTTTATATTGACAACCAATCCATTTGGACTTACTATTGGCATGAATTCTATTCCAATCGGGCATGAAATGAATTAAGAAAATCGAGCTCTAGCAATCACCCCATAAGGAGGAAGAAAATGGGAAAAAAATATTGTAGGATTGCACTCTTGTGCTTCGCCTTTGTGGCTTTCGTAGTCATGCCGATCGCCGCACAAGCACAAAGCGAGAATAATCAGCCTCAACCAGGAACTGCTGTTGAGCTCAACACCTTGGAGGGGCCTACACATGTTGAATTCTTGACGGAGCGCTTCCAACAGTTTGCGGAAAAGACCGGAATCAGAGTCAATCTGAACGTCATTCCGTACGGACGTGATGCAACGATGAAACTTGTCGCATCATTCATGACAGGAGGGGATCAATACGACGTCTTCGTCATCGACTGCGTCGATGTGGCGAGATACGCCTCTGCGGGGTGGGTGTATCCGATTGACGATCTGATCCCTGATTCCTATAAGGAAGACATACTGCCGTTTGCGCAGGAAGGAATGATGTACCAGGGGAAGTGGTACGGTCTACCGTGGGGATCGGAATGGAAATCTTTCATCTACAACAGTAAAATGCTCAAAGAGACAGGAAGATCAGAATTCCCCAAGACATGGGCGGATGTCGTGTCGTACAGTCATGAATTGCAGAAAAAGGGAGTTGTAAAATATCCCACAGCATTCTCGTGGGCACAAAAGGAATGTCTGATTTGTGATTTCGTAGCTTTGGTTGCGACTTTTGACGGCGATTTCTTTGATGATGATCTCAATCCGATGTTCAATCAAGGAGGCGCAGTCGAGGCTCTCCAATGGATGGTTGATAGTATCTATACCACGAAAATCGTTGATCCCGCTTCTCTCATGTGGACAGAAAACGATGTGTCCGCGGCAATGGCGCAGGGCGATATAGCCTATTCGCTTGCTTGGGGCGACCCGCTGGTAACCTTGAACGATCCCGATCAGTCTCAAGTTGTCGGAGAAGTCGAGATAGGGATGATGCCGTCTAAAGATGGAAATCACCCCTATACAGTTTCAGGACCGATGGGATGGGCGATCAGCAAGGGGACGAAGCACCCTGATGAAGCGTGGAAGTTCATATCCTTTATGGCTGATGCCGAAGGATCAAAACTTGCATTGGAGAAAAGAGGAATACCTACTGGTTGGCGCTCGGTCATCGGAGATGACGAAATTCAAAAGAAATTGCCGGAGTTGAAAGTTATGGCCGAACAAGCCGAGTTCATTGTCAACAGACCTGCCGTTCCTTGGTATGGTGAATTCAGCACTATGCTTGCCGAACAGCTTCACAAAGCGCTGTCAGGAGAAGTAACACCTCAAGAAGCATTGGATGAAGCTGTCGTACAAACCCTGGCAATCAAAAAGGCCTTTTAGGAATCATATAGATTTTACTTCCGTTTCTCATAACTAGCCGAGTAGGGCATACTCAAATTGTCCGCAAGTATGCCCCTACTCAGTATGCAATACCTAGTTGGAGGCATGTAGATGAGCACGCCATCATCTTTAATCGCACAGGATAGAAAACTCGGATGGTTGTTATTACTCCCTTCTCTCATTGTGATGTTAGCTGTCATTTTGTGGCCGCTCATCTATTCTTTCTTTCTCAGTTTTCAGAATTTAAACATCAGCAATCCTGCCCGTGGCCGTGAGTTCGTCGGATGGGACAATTATGTTCGGGTGATTTCTTCAAAACCATGGTGGAAGTCTTGGCTTCGGACAATATATTTTGTTCTTGCTGATCTTTTGATCGGTATTCCTCTTGGACTGGGAATCGCAGTCCTGTTAAATAGGGATTTCAAGCTGAAAGGGGTGATCTTTGCGATTATCCTTTTCCCATACGTACTGG
>Ga0172377_10000411_pt1 | contig 40195 bp, 37 predicted proteins | sample Pumphouse3metaG_FD_119749 | JGI IMG/M metagenome (GOLD analysis project Ga0172377, IMG submission 119749) | Leachate microbial communities from a municipal landfill in Southern Ontario, Canada - Pumphouse #3 metaG | ecosystem: Engineered > Solid waste > Landfill > Unclassified | place: Canada... | reverse complement strand
TCTTCTAAAAGAAGTTTAGATGTTAATCCTGGATTAACTTTGCCTTGTGATCTTTTCATGACTTGACCAACCAAGAAACCTACAGCTCGATCTTTTCCGTCTTTATAGTCTTTAATCGAATCAGGAAAAGCATCTAAGACATCTTTTACATATGTAAGAATAACATTATCATCATTTATTTGCGTACCAATCTTCAGCTTTTCCTTGGCTTCCTTAACGGTTGTGGCATTAGTAATCATCTCTTGGAAGATATCTCTTCCTTGTTTATTCGATATTTCATTTTTCTCAATCATGTTGACTAGTAGTCCTAACTGCGAAGGCGAAATAAAGAAGTTTTCAATCGGAATATTGCGCTTATTTAAATAAGCCATGACTTCACCGGTTACCCAGTTGGCTAATGATTTAAAGTGATTAGTATGTTTAGCAGCGTCATCATAGTATTTCGATAAATCTTTACTTTGTAAAATGATATTCGCATCGCGCTCGCTTAAGCCTTGCACCTCAAGATATCTTTTTTCTTTGACTTGAGCGAGTTCCGGACAAGAGGCGATCGCGGCATTTATAAAATCACTACTTAGATTAATCGGAGAAATATTTGGTTCAATAAAGTATTTATAATCCACCGCATCAGTTTTAACACGCATAGTAATTGTTTCTTTTAAAGCTTCATCAAAGCGTCTCGTCTCTTGAATAATTGGATTACCAGTTAATAATAAGCCTTCTTGCCGTCGAATCTCAAAATCAATCGCCTTTTGAATATTGGCGATGCTATTTAGATTTTTAATCTCGACTTTCGTTCCTAATTTTTCTATGCCGATGGGACGCAATGAAATATTAACATCACAACGAAGCGAACCTTCTTCCATCTTGCCATCACTTACATCCGCATAAATGACGATCGAGCGAATAGCTTCGACATATTTCATTGCTTCCTCGCCAGAACGAATGTCCGGTTTTGAGACGATTTCAATTAATGGTACGCCTGAACGGTTATAATCAAGCAAAGTGTATTCACTAAAGTGCAGCTGTTTACAAGTGTCTTCTTCGAGGTGCAATCTTTCGATCGCAATTGTTCGAAGTGTGTCAGTCTTAATTTCCAAATAGCCTTCACGGCCAATAGGACGCATATTCTGCGTGATTTGATAGCCTTTTGGTAAATCACTATAGAAATAGTTTTTCCGATCAAAGACAAGCGTGTTATCAATGCTCATATGTAAAGCATTTGCGACGCGGATCGCATTAATGACGGCTTGTTTATTAACAGTTGGCATCGTGCCCGGAAAGGCAATGTCGTTTGGCGACACTAAAGTATTAGCTTCCGCACCAAATTCGACGGGGGCGCTAGAAAACATCTTGCTCCGCGTTTTCATTTCGACATGGATTTCTAATCCGATGACTGCTTCAAAGTTCATATCTTCTTATTCCTTACGCTTAGATTATAGAAGCCAGTAATATCTTCGATAACATTGGCGATTTGAAGTAGTTTAGCTTCATTAAATGGTTTCGCAGTTAAATTACCGCCGAAAGGAAGATTCTTTTTAAAGCCAAGAGGGAGCGTAATCGAAGGGAATCCTCCGAAATTACCGACGACCATGTGATTATCGGCAATTAAATATTCATCGGATAAGCGATCTGAGGCCTCTCCTAGTTTAGGAGCGGTTGTTGGCGAAGCCGGCAAAAAGATCGCATCATAATCTTTAAAAATGTCGTTAACTTTTTCGACAATCATCTTTCTTACTTTTTGAGCCCTTAAGAATAACACTTCCTGGTTTTCGCGCATTAAGCAAAAGCTTCCAATCACGAAACGTCTTTTGATTAATTCCGAAAAGCCTTTGCTCCGGGCTTTATTCATTACTTCTTCATAAGTATTACCTTGATGATATGGACCAAACTTAATTCCATCAAGATTCGCGTTATTACTCGTCGCTTCCGCACAAGAAATAACGACGTATGTCGGAAATAACGCCCCAAGTAATTTACGGTCAATGGAAACATACTCGACCTTGGCTCCTCTTATTTTTAAAGAGGCAATTGTCTTTTGAAAAGCCGCATTAATGCTTTTGTCGTAAATCGAATCAACGATTTCTTTGATGATGGCAATCTTGACGCCTTTAATATCGGTGTTTAATAACTTTGTATAGTCATCCACGGGAACATCGGAAGAAGTCGAATCTTCAAGGTCGCGTCCTGCTAATAAATTCAAAAGAAGCGCCGCGTCAAAAACGCTTCTTGTAAAATAGCCAACATGATCAAGAGATGTCGCAAAGGGAAATAGTCCTAAACGTGATATACGCCCCCATGTTGGTTTAAAACCAACTAGACCAGCATAACTCGCGGGCTTACGGACGGAATCGCCGGTATCTGAGCCTAAGGCAAACGGAACAATCGAAGCGGCAACAGAAGCCGCCGAGCCACAAGAAGAACCACCAATAATATTTTCATGTTGCTTATCATAAGGATTGAAGGTTGTGCCTAAATGTCCGGTCGTTCCCGATCCGCCCATGGCGAGTTCATCTAAGGTCGTTTTGGCAATTGGTATTGCCTTCGCGTCCATCAACTTTCGAACAACCGTCGCATCAAAAACCGGAACATAACCATTAAGAATATTGCTGCTTGCTGTGGTTGGGACGTCTTTTGTCGAGAAGTTATCTTTGATAACAAAGGGGATACCCCAGAATATATTATCGGCTTCAGGCTCTTTAAGCTTGATGGCAAGATCAAGGGCTTCTTTTTCCATGATGTATTCAAAGGCGTTATTGTTATCGGCTTTCGCTCTTAAAATCGCTTCTTTGACCAAGTCTAAAGGAGTGACGGTCTTTTTTAGAAGTTCGTTATGAAGTTCGCGAATCGTTAAATCAAGGAATTCCATTTAACCGACCACCTTTGGAAGTTTAATTTGACCCGCGGATTTATTTTTAGCGTTTCTAAGTGCTTCTTCTTTACTAAGTGGTTTGGTTGGAATGTCATCGCGCAAATACTTAGTCGCACAATCAAAAGGAAATGTCATTGGTTCATAATCATCAACACCTTCGATTTGACCAATTAATTCCATTTGTTTAATCACGACATCAAACTCATTAAGAAGAGTGTCGTATTCTTCTTCGGACATATCAAAAAGGAGTCTTTTAGCCGCATCTTTTAATACAATTTTGTTAATTTCTTTCATTTACTAATCTCATTAAGGCTTAATGTATCATAGCACTATTATTCTTCATTTTGAAGAAGGCATAAAAATTCTTCTTCATCCATCGTTTGGACACCTAAAGTTTGGGCTTTGTCGAGTTTTGAGCCCGCTTCGCTTCCATAAATAACGATATTGGTTAGTTTTGAAACCGAGCCAGAAACTTTCGCTCCGAGGTTTTCTAAAAGCGTTGTCGCTTCCTTCCGGCCGTATTTGTTCATCGTGCCCGTTAAGACAACAGTCTTGCCATAGAAAGGAGAAGACTGATCAATCATATCTTGACCAAGGTAATTGAAGTTTAGACCATAACTTCTTAACTCTTCGATTAGCGATAAATAATGCTCATCATGGAAATACTCATTGATTGATTTGGCGACGATTGGTCCGATATCGTCGACAAGTAAAAGTTCTTCGATTGTTAAGTCAAAGAAACGATCAAGCGCATTAAAACGTCTCGCTAAGACTTTAGCCATCTTCTCGCCGACTTCTTTGATGCCTAACCCAAAGAGCAATTTTTCTAGTGAATTAGTTTTCGACTTTTCAATCGCTGCCAGCAAGTTATCAATTGACTTATCACTCCAGCCATCAATTTCAACGATTGTTTCACGATGCTTACTTAGTTGATAAATATCGGCAATCGAAGTAATAAACTTCTGATTAAAAAATTGTTCCACCACTTTTTCGCCCATTCCGTCAATATCCATCGCATCGCGTGAGGCAAAATGAATAATACCTTCAATTTGTTTGGCCGGGCAATGGGGGTTGCGGCAGAAGTGCATGGCTTCGACTTTTTCAAGTAGCGATCCGCATACCGGACAGTTATCAATCATGATAAAATCTTTAATTTTGTCATCGCGTCTTTCAACAAGTGGTTTTACGACTTCCGGGATGACATCTCCAGCTTTTCTAAGGGTGACGAAATCGCCAATCTTTAGATTCTTGTCATAGATGAAATCTTCGTTATGAAGAGTCGCTCTTTGCACAAGCGAACCCGCGACGCGAACTGGTTCTAAAACGGCATTAGGAGTAATCTTACCAGTTCTTCCAACCGTGAAGACAATGTCAACTAAACGGGTTGTTACTTCTTCGGGCGGAAACTTATAAGCAATCGCCCAACGCGGTGTTTTTGCGGTATTACCCAGTTCATTATAATAATCAAGATTATCGACCTTAATGACGATGCCATCGATATCATAAGGAAGCGAATTGCGCTTGCTTTGGTATTCTTCGATATAAGCGATAACTTCGCCAATATCTTGGCAAAGATGACGTTCTTTATTCGTTTTAAAGCCTAATTTTTCTAAATATAGAAGAGCATCACTATGCTTTTTAAGTCCAAAATCACCGGCGTTAACAAAGTAATACCAGTAGGCATCTAATTTGCGAGTCGCGGCGATTTTAGAATCAAGCTGACGGATGGAACCCGCTGCCGCATTACGCGCATTCGCGAGCAATGGTTCATCATTTTCCTTGCGCCTTTTATTAAGTTCTAACAATGAGGATTTAGGCATAAAAACTTCACCGCGAATCTCGAGACCTTTGCTCTCTTGAATTTGCATCGGAATTGATTTGATGGTGATGATATTATGGGTGACGTTTTCACCGACAGTGCCATCGCCTCTTGTAAGCGCATAATTGAGTTTCCCATTTTGATAGTCTAAGGAAATAGCCAAACCATCAATTTTCATCTCACACATATAATTAATTGATGATATGCCAAGCGCTTCTTTTACCTTACGGTCAAAATCGCGAATGTCTTGTTCATTAAAAGCATTAGCAAGTGAAAGCATGCTGCGCTTATGATTAATTTTTTCGAATTCGGAAAGAACCTTGCCTCCGACTCTTTGCGAAGGCGAAAAGGGATTCTTAAGCTCCGGATTTTTTTCTTCTAAAAGGATTAACTCGTTAATTAAGCGATCGTATTCTGCATCACTGATGGTGGGATTGTCCAAAACATAATATTCGTGATTGTATTTTTCTAATAATTTTGTGAGTTCTATTACTCTTTCCTTATCACTCATGCCCGCGCCACTCCTTTTTTCGAAAGCATAAAATGCTTTGATAAGATTGATTTCTTCCCATGTTCATAAAAGTTTATTTCGATAATCGTGTCATCCAAAACTTTGGTGACGACACCTTCGCCAAAAGTTTGGTGAAGGGCAATGTCACCCACGACCCAGTGATCGACAAAATTATCCTTTTGTTCGATCGCGGGGGAGTCGGCAAAATCTTGATTATCAAGTAAATCATCTTTGAATTCATAAATTCTTTGTCCCTGATAACGATTATAGCCTTTATCCTGAGGTAGTTCTAATCCCGCTTCTTTATAAAAGCGCGAAGCGATTGGCTCGGAATTAAGGACGAAAGAATAGGATTTGTTACAAGAGACGAAAAGTTTTTTCTTGGCTCTAGTAAAAGCCACATAACAAAGTCTTCTTTCTTCTTCAAGGCCGCGGAAGCCTTCTTCTTCTAAAGAACGGTTGCTCGGAAAAACACCTTCATTAAGTCCAATGACGAATACGTAATCAAATTCCAAACCCTTCGCGATATGAATGGTCATCATTGATACATAGTTACCTTCATCAATATCATCTTGTGATGTTGCAAGTGTTGCGTATTCTAAATACTCTTCAAAAGGCGATTCAGGATTTTTTTTCGCGAAGTTAAAAATGTCATCAAATAACATTTTGACGTTGTCAAGACGGTCATCACCGTCATCGTCTTTAGATAGATAATCATAATATCCGAGTTCTACTACTAATTGATTAAGGACACTTGGATAAGCTTCGAGGTTTTCATCAAGCTTCTTTTTTGTTGCCTCTAAAAGTTTAACCATCGACGTCAAAGAAACGATGGCTCTCGTTTTTAGTTCCGATTCATGCTTCTCAATATCGCGAAGGTAGCCATAAAGCGATAAGCCTTGATTTCTGGCCTCGACTTTTAAAGTCGCTAGCGAGGTTTCTCCTATCCCACGACGAGGGACATTAATAATGCGTTCAAAAGCAATATCGTCGAAAGAATTATATAAAAGGCGGAAATAGGCAATCACGTCTTTAACTTCCATTCTTTGAAAGAACTTCGTGCCACCAAAAAGTTGAAAGGGGATTTTGTTCTTTTCCAATTCTTTTTCAAAAGGTAGGGTGATGTAACTCGAGCGATACAAAATGGCAACTTGCCCATAATTAAAATCAATTTTAGTTTTCTTTAACTTCTCGATTTCCCTGACGACCCAAGAGGCTTCGGTATCCTTTGAAAAAGAGCGTTCAGTCGCGACTTTTTCGCCTTGATTATTTTTTGTGTATAAGTCTTTGGGGACTCTTTTTTTGTTATGGGCAATCAGACGGTTCGCAGTATCAAGAATGATCTGGGTGGAACGATAGTTCCTGTCTAAAATAATCGTCTCGGCGAGAGGATAATCCTTATTAAAGTCTAAAATAATTTTTTGATTCGCGCCTCGCCAGGTATAAATAGTTTGATCAGGATCCCCGACGACATATAGCGAGGTATCAGGGTTCATGAATAACTTAACAAGTCGATATTGAACATCATTCGTGTCCTGGAATTCGTCAATTAAAATATGAAGAAAACGATCTGACCACTTCTGACGGACATGCGGAAATCGTTCCATGATTTCAATTGTCCTAAGCAACAAATCATCAAAGTCTAACGCCAGGTGTTCAGTCTTCCTTTGCTCATAAAGATGAAATAACTTTAAACATTCCTTTTGCTCGGGATAGGCATTATCAGGAAGAATAACATCTTCCGGATAACGACCCTCAGTTTTATGCGAGCCAATAAAAGAAAAAGCTTTCTTGACGATTGGATCTCTTTTTTGAAGTTCGATTTCCACCGCAACATTTTTTAATAGCTTTTCCTGGTCTTCTTCATCGTAGATGGTAAAGCCGCTTGGAAAGCCTAAAATTCCAATTTCGCTTCTTAAGAAACGCGCGCAGAAACTATGGAAAGTTGATAGACGAAGATGGGCTTGGGCGTGTGACACAAGCTTAATAGCTCTTTCCTTCATCTCGCCCGCCGCTTTATTAGTAAAAGCAAAAGCTAATATGTTTTCCGGATAAACACCCATCTCGCCAATCAGGTAGGCGATACGATATGTCAAAACCCGCGTTTTACCGCTTCCCGCGCCAGCGACGATGCGTACAAATTGCGATTTGGTTGCAACCGCTTCATATTGTCTTTCATTAAGAAGATTTTGATATTCGTTCATGTGAAAATTGATATTTACCTATGGTAATATCTTATCACACTAGCACTATGCTCTCAATGTAAACCGCATCAATGTTTGAAATCATTTTAAGTCTTTTAAAATCATGAAAAATGTCGATATATTTAATATATTTTGCTGTCTCATCGAATTATTTACTGCGTTATTTTGTCTAGTTTTAATGCAGAAAATTATGTTGACAATAATTCGATGATAGTGGTCGCACCAGGTATGTTCATCGCCACTGTCGATTCTTTTATTTTTAATAAACTAGGATAGCCAAGAATCCATAGTGCTTCAATCGATGAAGCTCCAATTGTTAATTCAATATTCATCCCCAAAAGAACTTCATTAGAAGGCGAAACAAAAAACAATTGAATCGCGCCGCATAAAGCATATTGAATTACTTTATCTTTAATCGTTTGGCAATGCCCACAGTAAGGAGAATAGAAATAAACATAGTATTCTTCTAATTCGATTCCAAAGATACCATGCCAACTTATAAATTTATTACTCATGTCTTCGTAACTAAGACTATTGGGTACATATGAACACACTTCACTTATCGGCACCGAATCCGAAAAAAGAAAAAAAGAGAGAGTAAAACGCACTAAACCTCTTAACAGTCTTGCCATCAATAATAGATAAGAAGCAAAACAATATTATTTATTGCTTATGCTAAAATAACGATATGAGTTTATTGACTAAGCGCGAGACGCTAGTGCAAAACATCACTTATATGGCCATCATGGCGGCGATTAACGCCATCTTTTCCTTACTGGCGGCTTTAGTGCCAGCCCTTTCTTTATTTTTAATGATTGTCCTGCCACTTAGTTCGGCCGTCGTCTTTTTGTTTTGCAAACACAAATACTATCCAATCTATGCAATAGCGACAATTATTATATGTCTGCTCATTACTATCTTCGATATGTCGTTTACAATCTTCTACGTCATTCCTTCGATCATAACCGGCTATATCTTTGGCCTTTTTATAAAATATAAGCTTCACGCTGTCTGGATTATTTTAATCACCAGTATTGCACAGGGATTATTCACGGCTTTAACTCTTCCTCTTATTAATGTAATCTTTGATGTCAACATCATCGATACCTTTAAAGGCATCTTGCAGTTAACGAGTTCTACGAATGTCGATATCATCGTTCCGAGTTTTTTATTTTACCTCGCTTTGACGCAGATGATCTTTTCTTACATTGTTATTCATTCTGAGATTCATAAGTTCGGCTATAAAATCAATGACCACCCCATTAACACAACAATCTTTTCTTATATTTTATTAGGGACCACCATCATGATTATTCCTTTTATCTTTCTTCTTCCAAGCGGAGCGTATTTGCTTTTATCCGTTAGCCTTTATTTTATGTTTTTTATCGCCTTTACCTTTATCATGCAAAAGAGTTATAAGGTTCTTATCGCCTATGGCGGGTCTCTTCTCGCCTTTATGTTTCTTTTTGCCTTACTCTATCCAATCATTTCTTCTCCCTTTGGTCTTCTATTAACTGGTCTTCTTCCGGTTCTGATTGCTCTTATTTCTTTGGCAAACAACTTATTGTTTAACCGTCAGGCAAAAGATAAAATGATAAGCACAGGAAAGGAATAAAAAGAATGATTAAATTTTTGCAAATCTTTGGTCAAGGCATTCTTTACGTCATCCTTTCGCCATTCTTTCTTGCCATCTTAGCAATCTATGTTGTATATACGGCTGTGGTAATGATTTTTTTATTCCTAAAAATGATTATTTTATTTTTTGCCGGCAAAAGCATATTTAGCGACTTGCCAGAAGATATTGAGGCTAAACAAGTTATCGAAAAAGCTAGGGCTGATAGAGAAACAAAGAATAATCCTCAATCTCAACCCGGTCCTTATCCCTATCCCTATCCGCCTTTCGGCTATCCTGGATATCCTTATCCGCCTCAACCCGGTCAATTTATCGATCAACCCGAAGTCAAAGAAATTGACGCTAAACCAATTGACGTCGAAGAAGAAGATATGAAGGATGAACAATGATTCCCTTTTTAATTAAAATCAGTGAAAACGAAAAAAGATTACTGCTAGTATTACTAGCGGTCGTCATTTTGCTTTTCGTATTAATCGGCCTTCTTGGGTTAGTCGTCAAACGCATCATGACCTCACAGGCGAAACGTGCGGATACTTTTATGTACGATTTAGTGCGTACCAAAGCTGTAAAAAGCCCGCGGCACTTCCGGCGCGTCGGTTTTAAAAAGAACCATCGCCTGCTTTTTTTACAAAGCTGGATTCCTTTCCTTATTTTATTAGTGTCTGCCGCCTTCTTAATTACATATATGGCTGTTGCCAATCACTGGGATTTAAATGTCTTTGACTACTTCGGCACGGATGGCACGGATGGCGAAGGTTTCACCACTTTATTTTTTATCTTTGATTTCCCTAATGCCCCTAAATCAACTTTCTTCGGCATCGAAATCGTCTCTGACTGGCCACCGATTATTTCCGAACCTTATTTATCAGCCAAGGCATGGCCTTCATATGTCTTTGTCCCTATTTTCTTAACCGGAGCGATTTGGTATATCGTCTGCGTTCAGGCATTTATCGCCCGGACATGGAGGATTCTCGTTCTATCTAAAAAGGCTTTTGAGAAGAGTCTCGAAAATTATGACGCGACCAAAAATCCAATCGACAATCCTTTGCCCCCGATTCAATAAATTAAAAATTTAAATCGAAATTATTACGATTTAAATGCTTCTAAAGCAATGAAAATCATTTCGTAAAGCACGACTCCAACGAGCAAAATATCAATCACGACAAAAAGAATAAAAATCCGCCGGCTCGAAAGAGCCTTTTGTTTTTTCTTTATTTCCGCGATTTCTTCTGCGGTTTTTTCTTTGATATCAGCCATATTAATATTTTAAAGCATTTGCCGATCTGGGGTAAGGCTGGACGTCACGAATGTTGTTGATTCCCGTAATATACATTAATAAACGGTCAAAGCCGATGCCAAAACCGGCATGGGGGCAACCGCCGTATTTACGTAAATCAAGGTACCAAGATAAGTCAGGAAGAAGGTTTAAGGCTTCCATCTTATCTTTTAATAGGTCATAACGATCTTCGCGTTGTGATCCACCGACGAGTTCACCGACATAAGGCACTAAAAGGTCACAAGCCGCGACCGTTTTGCCATCATCGTTTTGATACATATAGAAAGCCTTGAGTTCTTGGGGATAATTAATCAAAAAGACCGGACCGTTAACAACCTTCTCGGTAATATAACGTTCGTGTTCGCTTTGCAAGTCCATGCCCCAAACGACATCGGGGTTATCAAACTTAACTCCGTCTTTGACGGCCTTAACTAATAAATCAATCGCTTCCGTATACGTCATCTTCTTAAAATCAGACTCTAACAAAGCATTCAGACGATCTAGTAAAGTATGTGACTGATCTAGTATGTTATTAAAGAATTCCATTTCTAATGGACAACGATCTAACACGTATTCAATACAGTATTTAACACAAGCTTCAATCAGTTCCATATCATCGCCTAAATCAGCGAAGGCGATTTCTGGTTCGATCATCCAAAACTCACTCGCGTGACGAGGGGTATTCGAATTCTCAGCTCGAAAAGTCGGACCAAACGTATATACATCACGAAAGGCCATTGCGAAAGCTTCAACATGAAGCTGACCACTGACGGTTAAGGCGGCGTCTTTTCCAAAAAATACGTTAGTTTTCTTTTCGCCGGTCACGACCGAAAAAGTCGCTCCCGCGCCTTCTGCGTCACTGCCGGTAATAATCGGCGTATGAACATAAATGAAGTTTTGTTCTTGAAAAAAGGTATGAATCGCCATCGTTAAAACGTTACGAACACGGAAGACGGCGCTAAAGGTATTCGTTCTTGCTCTTAAATGAGCAATGTCTCTTAAAAACTCAACTGAGTGATATTTCTTTTGCAAAGGGAAATCATCCGCACATTCGCCAACGACTTCAAGTTCCTTAACGTGAATTTCAAATGGTTGCTTGGCCTCGGGAGTTAAAACAAAATCACCCACCACCCGAATTGAAGAACCGGTTTTAATTTTTGATATTGTCTCGTAGTTTTCAAGATTCTCACGAGAGTAGACTAATTGGATGCCTTTAAAGTTCGTACCATCGTTAAAATCAATGAAACCAACCGCCTTGTTATCACGGTTTGATTTGACCCAACCCTCAAGGTATACGCCTTGTTTTAGTTTTTCTTTAAATTCTTCGTCATCCCCATAGGTAATGACATAAAGGTCATAAACAGTAATGCTTAAAGGTTCCATATTTTTACTCCGCTGCTCGTTTTTTAATTATATCAATTAACAGTTTATATATCACTTACAAATCAAAATTTGTCGTAATCGGAAATTCGCCAATTGGGATCGACACCAATATCCATTCCGGCAAATAATTGACGCTCATATAGATGGTCAGCTAATTTGGCAATCATCGCGGCATTATCAGTTGTCGCCCATAAGGGCGGAATGATAACATCAATCTCGCTATTAACGAAATGATTACTAATTTGTTCTCTTAAATATGAGTTGGCAGAGACGCCTCCGGCCAGCACAACCTGCTTAACTTGATAATGTTTCGCGGCTTTTATTGTTTTATCAACAACCATGCCAATCGCGATATCTTGAAATGATTTGCACATATCAGGAAGGTTAATTTCCTCGCCTTTTTGCTTTAACGAATTAACGAGATTAACAACCGCTGTTTTTAAACCTGAGTACGAAAAGTCAAAACCTCCGTTAATATAGGGAGTCGGCAATTTATAAGTTGGGTTACCTAGTTTCGCGTTCCTATCAATTGGCAAGCCACCAGGGTAAGGAAGTCCTAAAACACGGGCGACTTTATCAAAACATTCACCAACCGCGTCATCTTTTGTTTCTCCCACAATCTTAAAATCAAGATGCTTGGCCATATAAACTAATTCGGTGTTGCCGCCGGAAACAACTGTACAAAGCATCGGAAACTTAAAGGGCTTGATGTATTCGTTCGCGTAAATATGCGCGGCGAGATGATGAACAGGGATGAGTGGCTTATGATAAATCAACGCCAGGGTTTTAGCCATTTGCATGCCAACATGAAGGGCGCCGATTAGACCCGGACCTCTTGTAAAAGCAAAGGCATCGACATCTTCGAGTTTAATCTCGGCTTTTTCTAAAGCTTCTTTTAAAACAATCGTGATGTTTTCAGCGTGTAAACGGGCAGCCATCTCCGGCATGACACCACCATACTTTTTATGCATTTCGATTTGGGTCGCGACGATATTACTAAGTAAAGCCCCATCTTTGGTGATGGCCACCGCTGTTTCATCGCAGCTTGATTCAATCGCTAAGATCAAAGCCATACTAAATTAATCTCCTAATCATATACAAAGCATCATCGCCGTTACTATAGTAATCCGGCTTAATCATGACAGCTTCGAATCCATATTTTTCGTAAAAGGCAATTGCTGTTTTATTGTGGGTTCTTACTTCTAAAGTAATCGTTTCCACTTCTTCGTCATATTCACTTTTTAAATGCTCAATCATCCGATTAAGTAGCTTAGAACCTACTTGCATATTTCGATATTTCTTAGCAACCGCGATTTGTGAGATTGTGCTCGAGGAAAAAGTAATCATGAAATCAATAAATCCAGCGATTTCTTTTGTACTATTTTCAATAACCTCCAAAACATAAATAACATTAATCGGATTCTCGTTGAGTTCATAAAGCAAATCCTGTCGTTTCCAAGGGGAAAGAAACGATTCATTTTCAATTTCCAAAACACGATTTAAATCTTTGCTTTCCATTAAGCGGAGATTTATTTCTACACTCATAACAAATCCTTTAGATAAACCGGTTTAAGCGTAAGAATATTATCAACCGGCAAAGCTTTAAGTTTAGCATCAAGCATGCCTCGTAATATATCTGGGTTATAGGCATCCACGCCTAAATATTTCGCGTCCCCAGAAACGATAAAATCAGAATTGCCTTCAATCCATTTTAAGAGCTCATCATTTAACCAAACTTTTTCTTCGGCCAATACTTTTCCGTCTCGATCATAGATGGCGACATAACTGCGGTTGCTGCGTGCGTTAATTAGGGAAATGGTTCGAGAATTAGGCTCTTTTTGAGCGATTAACGAGGAAATGGCATAGATTTTAAGATTCAGAGCAAACGCGAAAGTCTTCGCAATTGTCAAAGCGATGCGAATGCCGGTATACGATCCAGGTCCGATGGTGACAATTACTTCGTCAAGGTCTTTAGCCACCATTCGATTACGTTTAAATATATCGTTGATTTCTTTGACCATTAATTCACTTTGCCGTTGCCAGGCGGTATAGGAAATACGGTCGATAATTATATCGTCTTTAACGATGCCAACATTTAAGTCGCGGTTCGCACTGTCAAGAAGGAGACTATACATTTTCGCTCTCCTGTAATGCCTTAATAATTTCTTCATATGCCTGCCCGAAACTTTCAATAGTCAGACGACGAGAGTCTTCCTTAAGCGGCTCAATCGCAATTCGAAGATGATTCTCGGGAATAAGGGATTTAATGTAATCAGGCCATTCAATTAAAGTGACACCCTCTCCTTCGATAAACTCCTCAAGGCCAAGTTCGCTATCGCGGTTTTCTAGGCGATAGGCATCGATGTGAAACATCAAAAGGCGAGCTTCAAAGTAGCATTTTAATATATTAAAGGTTGGAGAAATAATTCTTTCATTAATATCAAGACCTTTCGCGACACCGCCGACAAACGTCGTCTTGCCGCTTCCTAAAGGTCCATTCAAAGTAATAACTGCACCCGGAAACAAATTCTCAGCGAGCCGCTTTGCGACTCTCTGCGTTTCTTCAACTGATTTTGAAATAAATATGTATTTCAAGCTTGCCACCAACTTTCGTTAGCAATTATAACAAATATGCGGATGTATAGTATAATACTTCGTAGGTTTATGAAAAAAGTTATTGTTATCGGAGCAGGTCCTGTCGGTTTATATCTCGCCGGTTGTCTAAACAAGGCAAATATTTCGCATCTCGTCTTAGAAGCAGGAGACGTAATCGGAGGACAGTTAACCGCTCTTTATCCCGAAAAAGAGATTGTTGATCTCGCCACCATCAAAAGCATTCTCGCGAAAGATTATATTTCTTTGCTTGCACAAGACGTCAATCTCGATAATTTTCACTTAAAAAAGGAAGTCATCGATATCAAAAGTTATGAGGACTATGTTGAAGTCATCACTAAAGAGGGAGTGTACGAGGCTGAGTATGCAATAATCGCCACTGGACTTGGTTTTTATAAACCAAAACCAATCGGCCTTGCAAGAGAAAAGGAGTTTTCCAATATTATTTATTCATTAACGAGTTTCGACTTTTTAAAAGGCAAAAACGTCGTCGTCTTCGGAGGCGGAGATTCGGCCCTGGACTGGGCTAAAGAAATATCAAAGATTGCCGATAACATATATTTGGTCCATCGCCGCAAAGAATTCCGCGGAAACTTCGAAACAATAAAAGACATCAAGGAAATAGAAATTTGTACACCTTTTGTTCCCAAAGAGTTAATCATCAAAGATAATAACCTCATTGGTATAACTATTAAACATGCTGAAGAAGATACGAGCAAAGATTTATATATTGACTACATCCTGGTAAATTTTGGTAATATTCCAAGTCCTGTCGTCTTCAATGTCCCAAAACAAAATACCGGTATTATTTGTGATGAATACCGTTGCGTCTTAAATCGTGTTTATGTCGCCGGCGATGCCATCGGCATGCCGGGAAAAATAAAAAGAATCGGCGATGGTCTTAGAGACGCCGATTCAATCTTAAATCTTATTCTTAAATTCTGACCTTGGTGAAGTGTTCAACAAACTCATTATAAAGAGCGTGAATCTCCTCGTCGATAAAAGGGAAATCACGTTTTTTTATCATCTCGTAAATGTTATTGACTGAGATAGCCAAAGCCTTTTTGATTTTATCACTGTAATCAAGTGAATAGGCGTGCCGTTCGTACTCATTTTGATCAAGAAGTTTTGTCGATCCACCCGGAAAGAGTTTAATGTCTAAATCATAATCGATATATTTAATACAATTCGCGTGAATTATCGCCGGAGAGGCGATATTTACATAGTAAGAGATGTCTTTGCCATCATCTTTAAGCATAGCAATGACATTCATCCATTCTTTTTTAAAGAAGATGAAAACGGCTGGTTCTCTAGTATGCCATTTTCGTCCGTCGTGTTCGATGACGCTCGAGCGAACAGAAATTAAGATAATATGGTTTTCATTATCTTCTAGCACAAAGCCATGACTCCAGGCGCGGTGCAGTTCTCCATTATGTTTATAAGCTTGGATTCTAAGCCAATGTCCTTCGTTGTTCATTGTTAACTTCCTATTAAGGAATCAAAACCCCCGGTTTCGATATCGAATTTATTATAACATTAAAGTAATACGAGTGTTAAAAAAGCCTCAATGACGAGGCTTCTATTTTTATATGTGATATTAATTATTTAATTGTGTAAATTAATTCAGAAATATCCACCAAATCGTCTTTATAACTACGGGTGGCTTTCGGATTAAATGGTTTCTCTAATGGTAATACCATTAAGACATCATCATAACCAGCGCACACAAAGGTTTTGCCTTTTCGAATAGCGATGGCGACATCAATTAAAATATCATCGGTCGTAATCTTTTTAAGAGCGGCCATAACTTTTTTATTGACGAACTTTAAAGCTTCGGAATTATTCGAATATACAGCAACTCCCTTTTCGTCACTTACAACATTAAGGTGGGCGACGTTAGTCGGAGGAAGCGACTTCTCATTTCCTTTTAAATAAACGATGATTGATTCGTCATTATCATAGCTATTTTCAGCCATGAAGTATTTACCAACAAAAACTGGAATGAGTTGCTTCGCACCTTTGACTTGTCCGGCGGCGTCACACACGGATATCGGCATGCCTTTATAGCGATAATTTGTCAAATTGCGGCTTCCGACTTGAATGACATCTTTATAGATTTCGTTCTCGGTGAACTGCACGGCCTCAATTTTGTTTTCGACTTTAAAATCGACATCCGCGAAATCTGGGTTATCAAATGTAAATTCAGTCGTGTTTTTGTAAAACTGATCAAAATAGATTTTCATCTTGCCGTTTAAATAACGCTTGATGAAGAAGTTATAAAGAAGGATGAGAACCAAAGAGGCACCAACCGTCCCGATTGTTAAATAGACGCTTATTTCTAAAAAGACGAGCCAGCCAAGAATAATTAATCCCAAAGCGGCGATTGAAACAATCCACTTGACGATATTTTGGACTTTGTATTGTTTTAAAAAGATTTCCCGGGCAACTTCGATATTTTTTAAATTATCGGTGTCATATTCAATCGGTTCCAACTCAGGCTCCGGCAAAACTTCGGCTTGCGCTTCTTCTTCAGCCCTTTTTTCGTTTTCGATAAACTCCGGTTCTTTAATCGGGTTATCTTCTTCCATGTTTATTAATTCTTTATTTTCTTCGTTCATAACTTGCTCCTACATCTTTCAAACATAAAGTTTGCAGCGAATACAATATATCATAACCACTGCTAATTACGAAAAGAAACTATTTATAATCTCTAGCCTAAACGGCTATTAACCATTTTGTTAACGCGAATGAGCGGATCATAGAGTCCGACTAGTAAGACAAGGACAATGCCAGCGCTTGGAAGAATATAACTAGTGTTATAAACAAGCGAACCCCAGAAATCGACTTCGTAATAGATTACGCCGGAAAGCGTCGATGCCATTAGTCTTCCGGCAATCGCAATAACAACTCCTAAAATCATGAAAAGCATGCCTTTAACATTAAATTTGGTGATATGATTCGAAAGAATTAATGGCTTAAAAATTCCTAATAAGGCTAGAGAGCCGTAACCCAAAAGATAATCAAATGGATATGTAACTAACCCCCAACCATCAAGAATACATGTCGCAAAACCATAAACGATACCCGTGCCGATAAATCCTTTGATCGACCCTTGGCGAAGAACAAGGATAAAAAGTGGAACCATCGTAAAGCCGATTGATCCACCCGCTGAGCCGATTCGAATTTTAAAACCCGGTAAGTCTAAGACAATCGCTAAGCTAACAAGCATCGCCATTTCGACGATTTGATAAGTCGAGAAGTTATTTTTCAGATTTGAAAGAGTAAGAGCTAATAGGGCGGCCGTAAAAGAAAAGACGATGGGAATAACATATGTGGTTAGGATAATGCTTAATCCCAAGTGATCATTAAAGAAAGCCGTAAAATCAGGAATGACAATAAAAATGAGCCCCGATAATAAAAAGAGCATCATTGATAGCGATTCAGAATATTTGCTTCGAAGAAGTAGTAAAGTTGCTGCTGCGGCTGGAATTAAATAAGCGATCAAACTGAAAGCATCGAAATTAGCCGTTTTAAAACCTAAGATGATTTGCGCACCAATATACACATTTCCGTTTGCTTCAAAAAGCGGAAGAAAGAAAAACAAAGTCGCTAAGTAGCCAAGGCCAATGGCGATGTAACGAATGATATTTGTTGATTTGTTCATAAAAAATTCCTCGCCTAACGAGGAAAATCAAGATTGCTTTGATATCCTACGCTAGCATTACCTAGATCAGGTGTGGTCTCTTCCGGTAGTGAAGTACTCTCAGCCCACGCGATGAGCTCCCGTCCATTAGTATAATCCATTTAGTTCTCCCAAACAATCGCTTGTATACCATGACTAGTAAGAAAGTCGTTAGCTTGAGAGAAGTGTCGATTACCAAACCATCCGCCCCGGTTCGCGCTTAAAGGCGATGGGTGAACACAAGTTAAAACATAGTGATTACCATTCGTAATCCTCTTTTGATATTTTTTGGCAAAGCCGCCCCACAGCAAAAAGACAATTGGCTGTTGGAGATTATTAATGAAGGTTAAAACGTCATCCATGAATTGTTCATATTCGCTTAAGCGATGCGAGAGAGCTTCACTTTGACGGACAGTTAAATAAGCGTTAAGAAGCAGAACGCCCTGTTTGGCAAGATAAGTTAAATCGCCATTATTTTTCATCTTAACACCAAGGTCGCTTTCAATTTCTTTAAAAATATTGACCAAACTCGGCGGAACTCTTGTTGAGGACGGAACCGAAAAAGAAAGACCCATGGCTTGATTGGGTTCGTGATATGGATCTTGACCGATTATAACAACTTTGATGTTTTCCGGTGGAGTTAAACTAAAGGCATTAAAAACGAGATGACGGGGAGGATAAACATTGAAAGAGGCATATTCTTGATCGAGAAGAGTTTTAAGACTTTTCGCATAGTCTTTGTTGGCAACTTCTTTAAAAAATAAATCCCAGCTCATGTTCAATTTGTTTCCCGATATTTTATTATATTAGCATATTGATACAATGTATAATTAACATAGGATTTTATTGTGAGAGTATTATTTGTTTTTAATCACCAGGCCCCTTACAAAGTAAGGCTTTTCAATGAACTCAGTAAGGAAATTGAAGTTACCGCTCTTTTTGAACGCCTCAAAGACAGTGACCGCGATCCGCGCTTTTATAACTGCAACGATATCAAGTTTAAGCCGACTTATATCAAAGGTCTTAACCTCGGTCACGATAACCACCTTTCCCGAGGAATAGTCAAACATTTAATGAATAACGAATACGACATTGTCGTTATGAACGGTTGGCATACTTTCAGCGAGATGATGGCCATTAATCATCTTAAAAAACACGGCAAATCATATGTTTTTTACATAAATGGCGGAATTATCAACATAAAAGAATCGCGAATCATGCATAAAATAAAGACCCATTACATTAGTGGCGCAAGTCTATATTTTTCGCCTGATGAGAACTCAAATAAATATCTAATTCATTATGGTGCAGAGCCCGAAAAAATCATTAACTATCCTTATTCCACAATCTACGAAAAAGAAATACTAAACAATCCACTTTCCTCTAAAGAGAAACTATCAATTAGGGAAAGTTTAAAACTTGATGCTGATAAAGTCTTTGTCTCGTGCGGTCAATTTATCCCACGTAAAAACTATGAGAGTTTAATTACTTATTGGAAGAAACAACCCGCGAGCCACTTGCTCGTCTTAATCGGAGGCGGACCAAAAGAAAAGAAATATCGCCGATTGATTAAAAAATTAGAACTTACAAATGTTCAAATTTTTGATTTTCAGCCTCGCGATGTCGTCTTTAAATATTTCCAGGCCAGTGATGCTTATCTCTTCCCAAGCAATGAAGATATATACGGTCACGTTGTTAACGAGGCTCTTTCTCAAGGCTTGCCAGTTATTTCCAATCTCAATGTCAACTCGGCCATCCACTTAATAAAAAATGGCGAAAACGGATATGTCATTAATTTTAAAAATAGTCACGAAATCGATGAGGCAATTAGCAAAACCCTCAATACAAATAGCATGCCTTCTGAAGCCATCAAAACAGCTCATAAAAACACAATTGAACTAATGGCCAAAGTACACATCGACGCTTTTAAAGAATGGACGAGCAACAAATGAAAATTCTCTACATTTCCGGGGCGATGAAAGATAGCGATTTCAATAGTTACGTTAAAAACGCGAAATATCACCTTAATCCTAGCAATCAAAACTTCCACTATCGCTTTTTAAAGTCTCTTTCTACTCAGAGTGAAATTACAGCTTTAACTCTTCGTCCTTTTTATAAAGGACTTTTAGAGGTTAACGAACTAAAAAGCGAGATTTCAAAAGATGAAAGTATTACTTTTAAATATCTTCCTGATAAAAGTGATCGCTTATATAAGTTACTTTTACGTCATAACAAACTCACAAGAATAATAGCAAATGAAATAGCTGCCCTTGGCGATGATGTTGTTATTCTGGTTGATTCCATGAAATTTGCTTTAGCAAAAGTAGCAATTTCTGCTGCGAAGAAAACTCGGGCAAAAGTGTATGCCATCGTAACCGACAACCCTAAGTTATTATCAAATGAATCGTTCTTATATACTCGTGCCATTTATTCGCTTTACAAAAAATACGATGGCTTCATTTCTTTAACAAGCGGACTAAACGAAATGGCAAATAAACACAACAAACCCGCTTATGTCTTTAGTGGCTTTGCCGAAGTTTTGCCGGAACTACCAAACTTCGAAAAAAAGCCGTACTTCTTTTTTTGTGGCGCGCTTTATGAGCGATATGGCATTTTAAACATGATTGAAGCTTTTAAACAAATTAAAACTGAACATCAATTATTACTAGCCGGCCACGGTCCATTAATCAGCAAAATTAATGAATCTTCTAGCAAGGATTCTCGTATCCGCTATTTAGGATTACTGTCGCGAAACGAAATTCAAAGTTACGAGCAACATGCTGATTTAAATATTAACCCCCGCTTGTATGAACAATTCCTCGATAAGTATTCAGTGCCTAGTAAGGTCTTAGAATATCTTGCCAGTGGAGTTCCGCTTCTATCGACATTGCACACGAATCTTCGCGATGAATTTTGTGGCGAAGCGATCTGGGTCAAAGATGGTTCGGTCGATGAACTTCGTAAGGCAATGGAACTCTTTATACAAATCCAAAATGGCGATATGAAGAAAAAAGCCCAACTCGCTAAAAAGAAGGTGCTCGCTAAATATGGTTTAGAAAACCAAGGCAAATTGCTTTATAATTTTTTACTATCTAACAGTTCACGTTCAATTGCTTGAGCAACGCGACGAGTTTCAAAGTGCTCATCGTAGTACTTTTTATTTTGCTCACCCATTGTCTTTTTTTGTTGTTCAGAAAGATTAATAATCTCTTCCATCGCCTTGGCGATGCTCTCGGCGTTTTGTCCAGCAATAACCGCGCCTTTTGCATTGAGTAAAACATCGCGGCCATCGCCGCTTAAGGAACCGATGATGGGCCGACCATATTTCAAGTATTGAATTAATTTATTAGGAATTGTTTTGCCAACGGTTCCGCCTTCTTTTAAAGACGCGATTAAAGCGTCCGCATTCGCATAAAATGCAACAGCCTGTTCAAGAGGTAGCGGTCCATAATAAGTAACAATATCTTGCAAGTTATTATCACTAATAAACTTTTTTAGTTTTTCTGATTGTAATCCCATGCCGGCAAGATGGACTTCAACATCGCCTCTTGCACCGATGATTTTGCCGGCTTCAGCGATTTCGATAATGAGTTGAAGAACTCCGATGTTTCCAACATAGACAAAGTTGTATTTCTTTTTAAAAACAACTGGAGGGAGTTGCTTGTGAACGGCCAATGCAGGTTGAGGTACATAAACAAAAGGCTTGTCCTGTATTTTTAATACTTGCTTGAAGTAGTCGACGAAAGATGGGGAAGAAACCATGATTTTGTCGCAGCCTAAATAAAGATCACGGCTCCAATTAAAAAGAAGTCTATACGTTAACGAATCTTTTTTAACCGCACCAGTTACAACTGTTGATTCCGGCCACAAGTCCAAACAATGAAGAAAGTGTTTAACCTTGTGCATTTTAGCGTACACAATCGCTGGAGCGATGGAAATGACCGGAGAAAGCGATACAGACATGACGATATCAAATTGTTCGTCAAAACGCCGCACGAATCTTTTAGCGTTATAATGAAAAGAAAGATAATTGTATATAATTGAAAGGCGGCTTTGCTTTCGCGGAAATAAATTCACACGATGAACTTTGACGCCTTCAATTACTTCATATTTAACCTTCCGGTATTCGGGAATAATTCCGTTGTAACAATAATTAGGTTTACCAGTGACGACACTAACATCGTGGCCTAAAGAAACGAGCTCCGCACATATGTCAGAAACGGTAAATCGCTCGGGGTAGTAAAATTGGCAGACAACAAGTATTTTCATCGTTCGTTTTTTACTATTATATAGTATCGCACATTTTACTCTCCGCCTTTACAAAAATCAAAAAAGGCAATGAATTTTTACTCATAATCTCATATAATCAATATGATTATGCACGAAACAACTCGAACTAACGTCATTGTTAATTTAACCAGAACTATCGTTTTAACGATTCTTTCGTTTATTACCTTTCCATTTATCTGCCGTATTTTGGGTGATGAAACGCTTGGCCTTTATGCCTGGGCCAACACTTTTGTTTATTACTTTCTAATTTTAGCCCGAATTTCGATTCCTAATTTCGCCATCCGCGAATGTGTTCGCGTCCGCGATGATAAAAAGGCCTTAAGCAAAAAGACTCAGGAATTTTTTATTCTGCAATCAATTACCACTCTCTTATCTTTTGCCTTGATGCTCGTCTTTGTCTTTTCGGTACCGGAGTTATTTACTAACCGCGAAATTATTTTCATTTTAAGCATCAACTTCTTAACTGGTGTTTTTTCTTTTGAATGGATTTATGTGGCTTTAGAAAAGCATTTTTATATGGCCATGCGTTCAATTGTCATTCTTACCATTAGTGCGATTTGTATTTTCGTCTTTGTCAAATACCCCGAAGATATTTATCTATACGCTTTTTTTACCGTCGGTGTAACGGTCTTAACTGTCTTAAGCAACATCTTTTACCTTCCAAGCTTTATTTCCTTTAAGAAAGAGGGTTCTTATGATTTTAAATCATACATCAAGCCCTTGCTCGTTTTGTTTAGTATTTCTGTCGTCTTGTCTTTATACAATCAAAGCGATACTTTTATCCTGGGATTTTTAAACGCGAACAAAGCCGAAGTCGGTAGTTATTCGGTTGGTTTAAAGGGCGTGGATGTCATTATTGCCATCACCACATCTTTAAGCATTGTGTTTATGCCGCGTGCTAGTTATTACTATCAGCTTGAAGATAAAACCTTCTTCCGTAAGCTTACTAAATATTCGATGAATATTACTCTTTTTATCGCCGTTCCCGCGATTGCGTCGATGACGACATTAAGCGAACCGATTACCCGCCTAATTTCCGGAAACTACTTAGGGGCAGGCGGTGACTTTCAGGAGTCGTGGACAATTCTTACTATCCTTGCTTCCTTAATGGTTACTTATTCAATCGGCGATATTATTTACACTCAAGTATTAATTCCGATGAAGAAGGAAAAAATTTATTTGTACACGATTCTAATTGGCGCCGTCATGGATATCGTCCTGTCTATCATCTTAGGTCTTTATGTTTTTAAAGCCCATCCCGCGATTGGTGTGGCCATCGCCACCGCCGCCACCGATGCTTTTATCATTGTCTTCTTGTTAATCAAGACTTGGAAGTGGACGGGGCACGCCTTCTTTAACCGCAATAATATTAAGATCTTCTCCTTAGGCGCGCTTGTCGCCGTTGTCTGCTTTTTCGTCGGACCGCTCCTCTTTGACGCTTTTCTAGTCCAATTTAACAATAACTTCACGAACGCCTATTTAGCTGAACTCGTTAGTGCCGTCGCCATTGCCGGTGTCATTTATTTTGCTGGTTTACTCCTTTTAAAAGAAGATTTAGTTAGTTCATTTGTTCGTAAAAAATAAGCAATAATTGCAGCAAAAAAGCCGTTTTTACGCGGCTTTTCTTTATTTCAATAAACTATTCGGCGATATAAATAACGTTGCTTTCAACACTTAATCCTGAACTTCCTAACCAGGCCGAATTCCAATTTAGCGTGTTGTTGTTGTTAGTCATGACAGTAATGACGAGGGCTCCATCACAATTATTGAAAACGTTTGCTCCCATTGATGTAACAGATGAAGGAATCGTGATGTCGGTAAAACTTACACAATTATCAAAAGCATTATTTTTAATCGCAAGAACATTGTTAGGAATAACGATTGAAGTAAGGGAGACACAGTCTTTGAAGAGGTTCGTGTCAATCGTGTTATATCTTTCATCAGTCGGCAAAGTAACTGACTCTAAAGAACTGCAACCCTCAAACACCGAAGCGTTAACCGCACGAACGGTATTGGGTATGACGAATTGTTCAAGAGCGATACAACCCATAAAAGCTTCTTTATAAATGGTGCCTAATAAAGTTGTGACTTCTTGATCGATAATTACTTCGCGAAGCAAAATAGCGTTTCTTGCTAATGAAGGGGCGATAAAACGAATCGAACCGGAAAGATCTAAAACTTCGATTTTGGTGTTCGAAAAAACATAAGAACCAATCGTGCTTTCTCCTAACTGTTTAAGAGTGACGGGAAGTGTTACCTGATTCAATGGACTTACGACCACATTATCTTCATCAACTAAGACAAGCTCTTTGAATTCGATAGCGTTATTAAAAGCCTTTGTCGTGATTTTGGTTAATCCTTGTGATACTTGCACGGGAATGTTGTCGCCTGTTTCTTCATCGAAGACATAGTCAGTGCGAGTCGTGTCATTAACGTTATTATAAGCGTAAACGCTTACGAGGTTCTCACAACCTTCAAACATACTATCTTGAATCGTGCGGACGCTAAAGGGAAGTGTGAATTCACTGATGGCGGTGCCACGAAAAGCGGCGATGCCAATCGCGGTAATGCGGCTGTTGAGTGTATACTCATCTTCCGATAAAACGATTTCCGAAAGATTTTCACAGCCATCGAATACATAGTTATTAAGAACGCTGACACCATTAGGAATTGTGATCTTGGTCATCGCTTTTGAATCTTGGAAAGCGCCTTCGCCAATACTCACGAGGTTAGGTCCTAAGAAAACTTCACCAGTGAAATTTGTGTTTTGGAAAGCATAATCTCCAACTGTTTCAATGTAGTCGGACCATTCCATTTCTATTAATGAGGTGGCACCTTTAAATGCTTCGTTGCCAATGTGCTTAATATTGTCGCTTAAATGAACTTCTTCTAAGTTAATGCAATTTTCGAACAATTTGTTGGAAATTGTATCAATATCCTCAGGGAATTCGGCATAAGTAATGCCTGATTGTCCCGAAAAGACACCGGCTCCGATTTGAACAAATTTGCCAAGATTAAAATAATTAGCGTGCTCTAAAATAGCCGAGGATTCTTCGCTTTTAACAATTGCCGTATCTTCCGGCAAGGTTCCTTTATATGTATAAAGAATTGAACCAATCTCAACTGCTCCATTTGGAGAATTAGCCAAAAAGGCGGTATTATCAAAGGCGTTAGTGCCAATATAACTAAGATCTTGAGGAATATTAAAAGTGCTTAAATTACTACAGTTATTGAAGGCGTTTTCGCCAATATAATTAATCGTTTCTGGAAAAATTACTTCTTCAAGACGGCCAAGTCCAGCAAAAGCTGATGGGCCAATTGCCGTCACTGGATAGCCTTTGAGTTTGCGGGGGACGCGAAAGCGTTCGGGATAATCACTATCAGAGTATACGCGGTCAATTGTCACCGTAATCGGACTTCCTTCAGGAAGATCGGAACGATATGAAAAAGTAATGTAAGGCATCGTGACGTAATCGAGTAAGACATAATAAATAAGTGAGGAATAAGCTCCACCAAGAAGCAAAAGAATACCTAAAGAAACAGCGATAATGGTAATAATCTTTTGAACTTTGGTCTTTGGTTTAATTGCTTGAGGAACGACGACAAATTCTGGCCCATCCATTGCTATTTCTCTCCTTTGCGAATAATTTCTTGATACTGAGCAAGCTCACTGCTGTTTGCACGGACAAAATGTCCAGGTTCAGCTTCATAAAGTTGTGGTTCATCATCATGCGTGTACTGGTGCATGTGAGGATTATAGACGATTACTTTCTTATACTTCTCAACACGCGGATCAGGAATCGGCACGGCAGAAAGTAGCGATTTGGTGTAAGGATGAAGCGGCATTTCAAATAGTCTTTCTGCGGTTGCGAGTTCAACAATTTTACCATTATAAATAACCCCAATTCGATCAGAAATATACTTAACGACCGATAGGTCGTGAGCAATAAACATAACTGTCAAAGCCGACTCGTTTTGGAATTCTTTGATAAGATTCAAAACTTGAGCCCGAATCGAGACGTCAAGCGCCGAGATCGGCTCGTCGGCGACGATGAATTCAGGTTTGATAATCATTGACCGGGCAATGCCAATTCTCTGCCTTTGACCGCCGCTAAATTCATGCGGATACCGTTTAAGGTGCTCCGGGCGAAGACCGACGCGGCGCATCATTTCTTCAACTTTTTCTAATCGATCGCTTTCTCCTTCATATAGATGGAAGGCGCGAAGTCCTTCGGAAACGATATAGTCAACGTTTGCTCGATCATTTAAAGAAGCACTGGGATCTTGGAATATCATTTGAATCTTTTTCTTAACTTCGCGAGATAACTGACGCGAAATTTTACCGGAAATTCGAACCCCGTTATAAAGGATTTCACCTTTGCTGACCTTCGTAACGCGCACGAGTGAGCGACCAACAGTCGTTTTGCCAGAACCGGACTCTCCGACAAGACCGAAGATTTCTCCACGGACAATGTCGAGATTTAAATCTTCAACAATTACTCTTTCAACATTGCCGCGCTTATAACCGATGCTAACATTTTTAAACGAAACAACAACATTTTTTCCGTCTTCGTTTGGTTGTACATTGTTTAAAAGACCATGATTTTCGGCATGTTGAACGTTACTTTTAAATTTAAACGAGTTTTTCATGTCTACTCACCTACTTCTCTTTTTAATTCAGCAGCCGCTTGTTTCATCCGCTCGCGAAGATTTTGAATAATTTTTGGTTTTTCAACTTTTGGAGCGCGCGGATCAAGAAGCCACGTCTTGGCATAATGGGTATCAGAAATTTTAAACATCGGCGGATCTTGAACATGATCAATACGCATTGCGTAATCATTACGAATGGCAAAAGCGTCACCGATAATTTCGTTAACAAATGAAGGCGGATTGCCTTTGATATAAGTTAATGGCTCATTCTTCGTACCGAGTTGCGGCAAGGAAGAAAGAAGGGCCCATGTGTATGGGTGTTGGGGCGTATAGAAAATTTCTTCTGCCGTTCCATATTCGACAACTTGCCCACCATACATGACAGCAATACGATCGGCGACATTAGCGACCACTCCTAAGTCATGGGTAATAAAGATGGTCGTCCATTTATACTCTTGCTGAAGTTCTTTAATTAGTTCAAGAATTTGTGATTGAACGGTAACGTCTAAAGCTGTCGTCGGTTCATCACAAATGAGAATCTCCGGCCGACAGGCTAGGGCAATTGCAATAACAACGCGCTGACGCATACCACCTGAATATTGGAACGGGTAATCATTCAAACGGCCACGTGGATCGGGAATACGCACTTTTTCGAGTAACTTCACTGCTTCCTCTTTCGCGTCATTTAAATTCATACCATGATGAAGCGTCAAAACTTCAGCGATTTGATAACCTATGGTTAAAAGCGGGTTAAGCGAAGTCATCGGATCTTGGAAGATGGTGGCAATGCGTTTACCGCGAATGCCTTTCCATTGTTCGTGTTTGGTTTTTTTGGCTAAATCTTCGCCATGGAAAATAATCGAACCGCTAGATATATAACCATTGGCATCCAACATGCCGGTAAAAGTTTTAGTAAAAACCGATTTTCCGGAACCGGATTCGCCGACGATTGCCAGCGTTTCGCCTTGATAGACATCCATCGAAACATTACGAATGACGTTAACTTTTTTGCCATGAGAAACAAATCCGACGGATAAGTCGCGAACTTCAAGTATTTTTTCTTTATCGATAGTTTGCATAAATATCCTTTCTACCTATGGTTCTTCGGATCAGTGGCATCAGCAAGTGCTAAGCCTATGTAGAAGAAGGTTACGGTTAATGGCACAAGTACAATCATCGGAGCGATAAGTAAATATGGATATGTTATCCATTCATCACGCGTCGCATCGGTTAGAACTTGACCCAAAGTGACGTCACCGGCAGCCGGGCTAAAGGACAAACCGAAGAAGGCGAGACCAACTTCACTGCTGACCGCCGCGGGAATAGCGGTTGAAACAACCGTCACGATCACGGAAATTAAGTATGGTAAAAGATTGTGGGTAATCATCGCCTTTGGCGAAGAACCTAGAGTAATCGAGGCAATATTGTAATCGCGATTGCGAATAATAATTATTTGATTGCGAATAAAGCCGGCTAAGCCAATCCAGCCAAACATCGTCAAAAGAAAGACGATTGTCCAAAAGTTTGGTTCCAAAAACGCCATCAACAAGAAGTATAAAAGAAGAGAAGGAACGTTATTAACAAAGTTACGGATTTCAATCATGATGGGATCAAGACGGCGGAAATAACCCCACAGTGATCCGACAAAAATACCAACGAACGTATCAATCAAGGCGACGACCGTGCCCAGGATAAGCGAAAGTCTTGCGCCAACCCAAACGACCGTCCAAAGGTCAAGACCTTTGTAGTAGCGCATTTTGCTGCCGCCGGTGCCAAACCAGTGCTCAGCACTCCACGACTGATTGGGATCAAAGTAATCAGCGATACCTTCAATCGGATCATTGATAATGCGGTAAGACTTAATCATCGGGCCAAATATCGTAAAGAAAATAATGAGGACGATGACGATGACGCTTATAATCGCCAGCGGCTTTTTCAGCAATTGTTTAAAAGTCTCGCGCCAATACGAATATGGGGCGGTCGATAGTTTTTCAATGCTTTCCTCACTCGGGCCGATTACGGTAAAGAGGTCTTCGACATTGTGATATATCGTGGAATCGATATTTTTAATGCTATTATTCATGTTCTATCCCTCCTTATTCTTTCGAGAAACTGACACGTGGGTCAACAACCGTGGTGACAATGTCACCAGCTAAATATGAAATAATTGATATCAAAGCCGAAACAACAATGATACCTTGCAAAACGAAATAATCATTCGAGGCTTCAGATGTAACAAGCAAGCCACCGATGCCATCAATACCATAAATCTTTTCAATATAGAATGTACCAAGCAAGGCGCCAAGAATGGCGGCCGGAATCGACCGCACGAGCGGAACGATGGCATTGCGCAAAACGTGAGTGTACATGATGCGATTTTCGCTCAACCCTTTCGCGCGGGCGAATTTGACGTAGTCGGAGTTAAATTCATCAAGCATGAAACGCCGCACCCAAAGGGCGATGCCAGCCATACCCGTAAAGCCCATCGTTAATGACGGGGCGATGAAAGTTGCAACATTACCTGCATCATAGATGGTCGGCAGACCGATACCGGCAAAAAGCGCCATCCAGATGTAGTAATAAGCAACACCGGGAATCGCGTCAATCGTTATAATATAGGTTTTACCTATGCGATCAAACACGCCATCTTTGTTTTTCGCCATCATGATACCCATGGGATAACCAAGCAACAATTCGACGATGACAGCGATGATACCAATTCTAAAAGATATAACCATTTTTTCCGAGATCAGATCCAAAACGAATTTGCCATTATTTCCACCGCCAAGAAAGAAGACGGTGCCAAGATCTAAAATGAAGTTGCGGCAGTTTTGATTGGCAACGGTGTAAATGGTTTCGGTGCCGACAATCGTACCGATGTCGGTAACCTGACAAACCGTTTTTGGAAATGGTAGGATTTTGTAATAATACGTAAATAAATCAACAAACCAGTTCTCGGTAATACCAAGACGAGCCTTTAATGCCACGCATTGCATCTCTCGTAAACTTTCACCAAGTTTGTCCCAGGTGCTAATGGCCTGTTTACAAATCATGATGCCTTCGCTTTTGACGCGAATCAAAAAGAAAGTCGCCGTCACAGCCAAGAGAATGGACACGAGGGCGCTACCGATTCGTCTAATCGAATAGTTGAGCAAGGGATGGGCAAAGATTTGTTGAATTCTTATGTTATTTTTAAAAATAAGGCGACGACTGACGAGCTGAACAAACACCACGAAAATGAGAGCAAGCGCGATTAGTGTGTAGCCTATTAGATATATTCCCATTTGAAAATTGATGTCCTTTCACTCATGATGAGACAACAAATCAGGACCAATTATTCATCGATCCTGATTTGTGTCGGTTTATAAATTATTCTTCGTCTGAACCAACGTAGTCGTAAGTTCCAGTTGCAGCAAGAGCAGTAGCTTTTAGCTGTGATTGCAAATCGCGGGCGACTTGACGTTCGGCTCCGGTCGGAGGTTCGACAAGAACCCACATTCCGGAGAGACGGTAATCCGCTAAACCATAAGAGGCCGTCGGATTTTCATAACCCATAGCTCGTGAGACTGAAACAGCCCAGCCTTGACTATTCATTGAGTGAGGCTTAATAACGTGTACATTATTAATTAATTCATATTCGGCTTTAGCAAATGCTTCATAGCGGACAGCGTCGCTATTGAAGATGACTTTAGCGTCATCAACCAATTCATCAAAATCAGCCATAAGTCCGTCGGGTTCGTATTTGAGATCGCCGGTTCCATCAAGATAGTAATTGTCGCGGACTTCTTTGGTTCCAACGAATTGTGACATATCACCATTGGTGGTATAGGTATTCAAATAGGTAAGCGGGTCGGCATAGTCACCAATCCATCCCCAAGAGTTAAGCGTGTAGTATCCGGCATAAGCATTATCGCTAGCGGCGCTGGAGGAAGTGACTTGGTTGTTTAAAATTGTCAAAAATGGTGAGCTACGACCGGCGTTAACTCTGGCATTAAAGTCTTGAATCCAAAGTGTTTCGTACTTGTCGTATTCAGCAGCATATCCAGAAAGACCAGAGAACTCAACATAAATTGGAAGGCTAATTTGATTAGTCGGATTATCTTCGTTGTATTGAGTAATAGCTGATTGAGCGGCGGCAGCCATTTCCGAAACTTCAGCTTGCGAATAATTGACGCCTTCGATTGTTTGCGGACCGACTAAAGCTTTTGCGGCTGCCGCATCGGTTAGGCCTTTTTGTTCGGCATATTCTTCGTAATAGTATTCAATGTAATCCTTATCGTTTTCGTCATAAACGTATCCGGGAGGCGTTAAGGTATTTAATTGATATTGGTGAATATCTTCGGCGGTCATTTCGTTTTGAACGTTGTATTTGTTGAAATCAATTGCGTCCAAGATAAGACGACGCACTTCTTTAATCTTCATCGCCTTGTTGGTGTTTTCGATTGTGCCAGCAGGGAAATTAGTAGTATTGGAGAAGAGCGAGTTTGGTTGTAACGAGAGATTGGTTTCGCGTTCGACATTGAGAGTGAAATGCCAAGTATAATCGATTGTATCGATTTCACGGCTATTGACTAAGGGGCTATATGGTTCTTGGACGGTACCGGATCCAGGTGCTTCTGGGGTTCCGCCAGTAATATATTTTGCCCAACCGACTTCATCGTCTCTGGCAATCGTAAAGCCATCAACGATACCTTCTTCGAAAGCTTCACGAATTTCGGTATAAGTAATTGTGTCTGGAGCAACGTTGTAGTTGACCGTCTTGATGTGAACATCATCTACTTTGTAGTAATTTTCATTGCGGGTATATTGAACTTTCGTGTCACTCCATTCGCTGCAAAGGAAAGGACCATTATAAAGTGTTTTCTCTTTGCTCGATCCAAATCCAGTGAACTTGTGTTGCGCAAAGAAAGCGCGATTAATTGGATAAAATGGAGCATAAGTGAGAAGTGTTGGGAAGAAGCGAGCGGGTTGATTCAAGCGATAGTGAATTTTATATTCGCTATCAGCAATAACACCGACGCGCGAGAAATTTGCGATGTTGGCTAAATCGTCGCCATCAATATAAGGCACATCGGCTAAATCCATTCCGGATTCAAACGAAATAAGTCTCGTTAAAGCTTCGGCCTTGACGTCGTTAGAGGCATTTTTCATGTTGGCCCAGTTAATTCCGGCATAAGTCTTTTTGTCTCTAATGAGAGTGAGCATTTCGGTATAGCAGTAATACTCCCAAGCTCCATCGACAAAGAGCGTAACCATGTAGGCAATTTCTGAACCATTGCCGTAATTAAGAATAATTTGGGTGGCATTGACAAAGTCATCGGCTTTGACGTATTGAACCTCATCTATACCTTCATTATTTGGGGCAACGTATTCTTGGCCATCAAATGTGTACCAGGGGATGCCTTCTTTAATGGTAAAGTAGAAATTTTGGAAATTGACGTCATGGCTGGCCTCTGAGGCGAGTTGGCGTTCGAGAATTCCGTACTCGTTGTTCATGACGAGACCGTCAACAAAGTTTGCGATGTGTCGAACATCGGTGGCGCTTTGACTTTTGGCACTGTTGAGAGTTGCCATAGTGGAGCCTAAATATGCATTGTACGTATCTTTAGCTTCTTTACCGGTGAGATATGGCCCGGTGACATATAATTTGTCACCTTCTGGACCGACACACGATGAAAGAGGAACGACTAATGCAAGAGCGGCTAATAGAAAAGCTGTCTTTTTTGGAAAAATCATTTTTATTGTCCTCCTATTCCTTTCAATCTTTAGATTGTGTTTTATATTAGCACTTATCAAATTATGTATCAACGACTTTTTTGACCTGTAAGCGATTACATATATAACAAAACAAAAACCACCTAATAGGTGGTTAATGTTAAAAATAGTCGTGTTTATGAAGTTTTGAAGGCCTAAATTGTCACAAAAGTGAAGATTACGCCCCCAATGATTGAGGAAACAGCCGCCAGATAAAAGGGTAAAGAAACGGCCCACGCCGAATTAGAAATATCCTCGGACAAAGGGCCATCCCAATTCTTCGTCTTGCGACGATGATGGGCTTTAAGCAGGTCTTGCCAGACAAAACCGACAAAGATATAAGCAACACCGATAAAAAGGAAAATGTAATGAGCGTGCCATTCTTCCATCGTTGCAACATAGTTATCGACAATATCAGGAATAATGGCGATACCGACAGCCACTAATAAAAGAGCTCCGCCGATGACATATGTTAACCAATTATGCAGTGCCTTTTTCATGTTTACTCCTATTTAGTATTTTATACTATCACAATTCTCCTGTTTGTAAAAAAGAATGTTTGAGCATATACTATTTTTACAAAAGATTATGGCTAATCCAAATTTAAACGAAAACAAACTAAAACGCGCCCTATACGCTCCCTTTCGTGGAATCGTCAAAAGCCTTTTCCCTGTTTTTTTTGTTAAGCAACAATATAAGTACATCACCCACCATAAATTGAACCTTGATAATCCGCTTCGCTATACCGAAAAACTCCAATATCTGCGTTTATTCGTGTATCCACATGATGACTTAGTCATCAAATGTGCAGGAAGAGCCAGTGTTCGCGAGTATGTTGAAGATAAAGGTTATGGTGAAACGTTAATTCCCACTTATGGTATTTTTAACGATTTTAATGACATAGATTTTGCTCATCTTCCCGCCTCTTTCGTTATGAAGGCCACTCATGCCTGCGCTTACAATGTCATCGTCCGAGATAAGAGTAACTTAGATTTAATTCCCCTAAAAAAACGCTTTGCAAAATGGTTAAAAACGAATTATGGAAAAAAGACACTCGAACTTCATTATTCACCAATCAAACCCCAAATAATTATCGAAAAATTTCTCGGCGAAGTTGATTCTCTTCCGATTGAATATAAAATTCATGTCTTTAATGGCATCGCCAAGAGTATGTATGTTGTGAGCGGCCGTGGGGTTGATATTCGTTACAACAATTATTATATCGACTGGACACCTTTTGATGGTTCGCAGTTTAACGGCTGGAAAAAAAGAGAAGAAGAAATACCAATTCCCAAGAATTGGAAAGAGATGGTTAAAATGGCCGAGGATCTTGGCAAATCTTTTCCATTTGTCCGGGTCGACTTATATAACATAAGTGGTAAAATATATTTCAGCGAACTAACGTTTACCCCAGCGAAGGGCACACTAATTCTTGATGATGATAAATGTGACTTCGAGATGGGCGCATGGCTAAATATTGAACCATATTTGCTCAAAAACTCAAAAATAATTTAGAAAAAGAAAATTAGTAATTAATTCCAACTTGATTTCGGTAAGAGCACTTCATAAAGCATTAAGGCGAAGTGTTCTTTTCCTTCAGTCTCATCCTCACGGTCGATCGTGTAATCTTCATAATCGCCCTCGAGACTAAAGGTAATCGACATTCCTGAGGCCCTTTTTAATAAATTAACATCGGCGCCCATAACACCGGCGAAGTAGAAACCAAAAATCGTAACCTGAGAATTGTAATTAGTCTTAATTGGCAAATTTTTCATTTGAAAAAGATAAGGAACATAAAGCGCGATATCGTGATTATAGACATAAAAAGTAAGGTTGATATTAACATTAACGAAAAAGTTATAATTCACACTCATGTCTGCTCCACGAACCGATAAGGCAAAATAGCGATAGTTCACCATTTCCTTAGGAAACAAAGCGCCATAGCCTGCACCATCAATTTGAACACGCGATTTAGCGTAATAGCCGTCGCACTGAATACGACCATCATATAAACGCGATAGGAAGCCACGAGCAAAAACTTCATCAACGGAAATCAAATTATTGCTTGGGCCATAGCCAACTCCGGCATCTTCGTGAGGCGTGTCAATAAGAAAGGAATAAGGTTCAGTTGTACCACTTCTATAGCCATCTGGTTCCCATAGCTGATTGAAATCCTCATCCTTGTCAATTTGAAAGGAATTAATACTGGTTACATCATAAGTTTTAGCAACTGTGGCGACACTATTTTTCAGATTATCATTCCAGGTACTATAGTAGTTCTCGGCGAAGTCGCCCGTATCATAGGCATGTCCTTCATATAACTCGGCGACATCATTCATGCATCCAGTTAAGACAAAAGCGAATGTTGCTATGAGGGCTAGAAATGATTTCCTTTTCATAATTTGATTTCCTCCTCGTGATTTTCTAATTGTTCTTCTTCAAAATTACTTTCTTCTAACAGGACATTTGCTTCTGAATTATCCACTAATGGTTTTCCCGAAAGCGGATAATAAGCGTAACCAATTAAAAATAAAACAATCAAATATGGTGCGCTTCTAAAGAAAGAGAAGTAGTAGTCGTTTTCGTAAATAAGCGGGAATGTGTCCCATAAGAAACTACCATGCAATAAAGTTGCGATTAAAAGAGACAAAATAACAATCTTGACATATCCGTTATCTTTACTTTTTGCGGAATAACGAACCATTGAAAAAATTGTTAAGAGTAGAAAGGCAAACATGGCGAGAAATGCCAAGAAGCCACCTTCTTTAACAATTTCAAATGCAAATGCCCCAGTGTTGGCGAGAAGACCTTCAATATAAGTAATCGGAAAGCCAAAGAAGCCACTTGCGGTAAACATTTTAGTGAGAACTTCATTAATCGGCGACATGATACGGTTCGTGTTAAATAAGCGATTTAAAAACGCATTCCCGGAGATCATATTGGTCAAGAAAGAGACGCCCGCGGCATTCAAAACGGCGATTAACAAAGCAATACCGGCAATACCTAAGAAAGCAAAGAAGACATATTGAAGTATAATTCCAACTTTCTCACGAGCTTTAATAAAACGATATCCAAGAGCAAAGAGCAAAACAGGAATTAATAATATTAAAGCTTCAATATTTGGAATAACAATAATTGAAAGCAAACCGATTAACCCGATTGCAGCGGTTAGAAAGAACTTACGCGGTTCTTCGCGTGGCGAGATGTACAAAAGAGCCGCTAATGCGGTGGTGAGCATCGTGCCAAAAAGCGAAACATAATTAATCGAGACTTCAATGAAAGAAAATCCCAATAGCCATTTTGTCTCTTCGCTAACAACGAACAAGCGGCCGTCATAGTAATAAACAAGACCATCATATAAAGAGGCATGAAATGGACCATACTGATAAAGTGAGTAGACAAGGCCGAGAAAAACTAGTAAAGCCAAAGCCGCGCCAATTGCCAATAAAGCGATGTCAATATTGAACTTTTTCACTCTTCTTACGGCAAAGCCAAGAAAGAAGAAGGCGAGAGTACCAAGTACGACCGAAAGATTATCAACAAAACCAAAGCCCATCGAAATTGTAAAGTTTGAAAATCCAGTCAAAAAGGCAATGACGACCAACGGAATAGAAAAGAGTCCGAGCGATAGCCATTCACGCTTTGAAGTAAACATTAAAGCAAAGGGAATTAATGCAAGAGAAATTAAAAATCCTAAATAACGGAAAATAATGTTGGCATCAGCCAAAGAAAAAGCCGTCAACGCCAAACACTCAATTACCAAAAAGATAATCAGCGCGTCATATTTATCAACCAAAGCGTATAGTTTATTCTTCAAGTCCATTAAACTACCTCTATTCATTTAATTATATAAAAAATAGGCGCGATACAAAAAACTATTGTTCTTTACGCTTATGTTTAGAGAAGGGGATAGGAAACAACATCCAGGTTTCTTGGCAATATTCATTAAAACCGGCTTTATAACTGGCGAGACGACGTTCAGCCATCGGAATGGAAATTGCCATAAACATTAAGGTATTAATAGCGGCGCCAAAGAAGACAAACCAAATGGTTGGATTAAGTGCTAAGACAATCGCATAAATTCCCCACCACATCAAGATTTCGCCAAAGTAATTGGGGTGGCGATTATGTTTCCATAATCCGACACGAATAATTTTACCTTTGTTCTCGCTTTGACTTCTGAATAACTGCATCTGCACATCGGCGACTGTTTCAAATAAAATCGCGACAAGAACTAAAGCAATGCCAATTATTGTTAGAAGATTGAAAGTTGAACTTCCACCTCTTTCAACATAAAGAAGCATTGGATAAATACAGGCATAAACAACGAGAGTCGGAAATAAGTTGATTCCGAAAAGATTGACAAAGAAATAATACTTTCCGCTTCTTTCCTTTAACATTGTGTAACGCCAGTCCTGATAGGATAAATCACTAAAAGTGTATATAAAATTCGCGGTTAATCTGAAACTCCACAACGCCACAAGTGAGAGTAAGACTATCGCCCCCAAATCCCAGACACCACGATGAATCATTAAGGCTAATAAAACAACTAGTGGCTGAACACTCCAGTAAGGGTCATAAACGGAAGCTGTCTTAAATATGATGCCAACACCCCATACAAAAAGAGTGGCAACAACATCAGCAATCAAAATTCTAATTAAAACGTCTGCTAACATATTGTTTAGCAAATTAAAAACAATCAAACCAACAAAAAAAGCGGCCAAATATGTCACTAATAAGACAAGAAGGCCCAAAAGTTTACTATGTTTCATAAGTTTCTCTCCATGACGAAAATATTATATCAATTAAATGGTAATATTTCAGTCAGGATTTTTTACTTTGTAAAGTAAACGATGCCAACACAGCCCGGACCGGCATGAGTGCCGACTGCTAAGCCGATTGAAGCTTCACGATCAAGAGGAAAATCTGGTTTATGTATTTTAATTAAGTCGGTAAACTTTTTATACATCTCGGGGTTATCTGTATGACCAACAAAAGCCGGTAACGAATCATCAACAGCAGTATCCGCTAAACCATAAACAATATGATTTAAGGCGCGTTGCATGCCGATTATTTTAGCGGCCGAGTGAATCTTGCCATCCTGCATCGTGATAATCGGCTTCATATTAATGACCGAGCCAAGCACCGCAAGAGTAAAGGGAATGCGTCCGCCCATTCGCAAATAACGCAGATCATCAAAAGCGGCTTGTACAACAATTCTCTTACTAATCTCCTGAATCTTTTCAACAATCGTTTTTGCGTTATCGCCAACATCGCGAAACTGAATCGCGGCATGAACCAAAGCCAATAGCCCCAGTGTGGCTTGCCTTGTATCATAGAGAACGATATTGTCTCGTTCTAGTTCATCAACGGCTAATCTAGCCGAGCTGTAAGTTGCGCTTGCATCGTTGGAAATCGTCATGATTAGAATTTCTTCATCCTGAGGATATTTCTTAATTACATCAAGAAAAGCGCCAGGACTTGGAGCGGATGTTCGCGGCAAAATCTTTGCCGTTCTCAGCTTTTTAAAAAAATCTTGATTACTAATTGTTAAACCATCGATGTAATCTACGCCATCAATATTAACGTGCATCGGAACAACGTCAATACCAAGTTTTTCAGCAGCAATTTGGCTAATGTCCGATGTGCTGTCAGTAATAATGTGGATTTTTTTCATAACAATAATCTCCTTCTAATGTTTATTTCTTCTTTTTGGGAAACCAGGGAATAAAAATGCTAACGCGAGATGCATATTCGGCAAAGCCGGGGCGATCCTTAAAGGCTTTTTCAAGTAATGGTACTCCTGAAACAAATAGGAGAAGAGTCGTTATTAGTAAATAAGAAACAAAACCAATATAACCATATAAGACCGAAAGACCGACAACGCCTAATCCAAACCACATAAGTGACTCACCAAAATAATTGGGATGACGCGAGATGGCCCATAAACCTTGATCCATAATTTTTCCGCGGTTTTCTGGTTTTTTAATAAAACTTCTGAGTTGAGCATCACCAATGCTTTCAAAAAGAAAGCCAATAATCCAAAGTACACCACCGGCAAACGTAAAGCCATAGACGAGCCAATTATTGGTGTACGTCACGCCGTTAAGGGTCACAAGAATAACGGCTGAAACTAAAATCGAAAGTCCGGCTTGCGACATAAATATTTTAAGAAAAGCTAAAAACTTAGGATGTTTTTTTCCGACCAAATTATTGCGCATTGTTACATAGCGATAATCTTCTGGTTTATTCCAGTTGCGTTTAAACAAATATGAGGAGAGACGTATCCCCCAAATAGTCACCGCGACAGTAATTACAATTGCGGGAATGCTTGGCCAACTCATGTTCACAAGCGAGGTGATAAGCAGAGCAGACCAGGCGTTAACGACAAAGCTTGCCCCCCACACGATATCGATGTAACCATAGTTTTTCTTAGCTTCGGCCACGAAATAAGTAAGAGTGAAAAATAAGACGACGAGAACGGGCGGCAAAATGTATCCAAGAATTTCCATCATCTATACCCCCAACAAAGTTGCGAGATAAAAGACGGCAATCGAGGTTGCTGTCGAAAGAAATGTTCCCCACACAATATCCGCAATGGTGACATTTAAAGGCCATTTTTTCAAAGTCGCAAAGTTAGTTAAGTCATATGTTGAATAAGTAACAAGGCCAAACACCGCGCCGTAAATCAAGGCGTACGACCAACCAAAACCGCTAATGTAAGCTGGAGCGATCACAAACAGAGTAATACCGACAATAAAAATTAAATAAAAGATAATGGCCGGAGCGTAATTCACTTTCTCTGCCATTAGATGACCAAGATTTTTCTTATAGAAGCGAGGTGAGATTTTAATAAGCCAAACTAAATCAATTACTAAAAAAACAACAAACGTCAAGGCGATTAAAATTAAATATTTTACAAACATGTTCGCATATTCTTCCAATATAATATTACAGGTGTAAAAATGATAAAGATAGATTATTGCTCATCTTTATTGCTATCTAGTAATTATGAATAATTGCTATACTGCTAATATGAGCGTCGAAAAGCGGAGAATCATCTCCACTAGCGGAATCGTCTATATGTCTATTTTCGTTTTGCTTACAGCGATAATCCTTGTTTTTTCCGGGTTCAGTGGCGAGATTTCCTCTTCGCAAAGTGACTTCGTTGTCAATGTTTTAAACAGTGTTCTTCGTTTTTTTGGCATTATTTTAAATGAATCACAACTCGATACATTTGCATTTTTCGTCCGCAAGTTAATCGGTCATTTTCTCATCTTCTTACTCGATGGACTATTTGTGTATTTATTTCTAATTAAGCTTACTTTTTTCAAGAATAGATGGCTTCATTTTGTTATTGCCATCACCATCATGTTTGTGGTTGCTGGTGCTTCCGAATTGATTCAGCTTTTTGCCAGTGGCAGAAGCGGAAACTTGATTGATGTTGGCATTGATTTATCGGGGGCATTGCTTGGCATCGTCATCGCGTTCATAATCACATTACAAGT
>Ga0172377_10000410_pt1 | contig 40196 bp, 27 predicted proteins | sample Pumphouse3metaG_FD_119749 | JGI IMG/M metagenome (GOLD analysis project Ga0172377, IMG submission 119749) | Leachate microbial communities from a municipal landfill in Southern Ontario, Canada - Pumphouse #3 metaG | ecosystem: Engineered > Solid waste > Landfill > Unclassified | place: Canada... | reverse complement strand
TTTAGAATCGCATATTGCGCAAATTGTGCTGACATCGGTGTTGTTTTCGATGATTTTAGCGCCATTTCTTATTCGCTATAACAAAGCCATTGCAGGCTGGTTTAAATTTAGCCATGCTAAGGAAGATGGCTTGGAGGCCGTGACCGAAAACGCTGACATACCGCAAGAGGCGAGTCACGTTATTGTGTGTGGTTTTGGTCGCATTGGACAAATTGTCGGCCATATGTTGGAAAAAGAACAGATAAGTTACACTGCACTGGATATGGATGCCGGGCGAGTTAAAGAAGCGCGTTTAGCCGGGGAACGGGTGTACTATGGTGACTCATCCGATTTAGCGGTATTAGATGCGGTAGGCGTGTCGCAGGCTAAACTCATGTTGATTTGCCATGACGACCTTCCCTCTACGCTAAAAAGCATTAAATTCGCTCGTCAACTCAATCCTACTTTGCCTATTTTAGTGCGCACGCGGGATGAAAAGCATGTGAATGAATTGCGAGAGGCCGGTGCAACGGAGGTTATCCCTGAAACCTTTGAAGCCGGTTTAATGCTGGGTTCTCATGCGATGTTAGCGCTCAAAATGCCCTTGGCAAAAGTCGCTTTAACCTTGCAAGCCAATCGTGTGGATCGCTATCAAATGATGCGCGAACTCTTTCGCAGTACCGTTGAAATTAACGAATGCCGAAACCTTCCGGCTTATTTGCACTCCATTGTCTTAACCGAAGGCAGTTCGGCGATTGGCAAACGCATTGACGAATTGAATTTAATCGGCGAAAACCTACAGCTAAATGCATTAGTACGCCAAGGCGAGCGCGATCTCGCACCGGCGCAAGACCTCGTGCTACAACAAGATGATGTCTTAGTGCTCTTTGGTCTCGCAGAGGACCTCCGCCGCGCCGAAAGCCGCCTAACCAACTGCACCGTCTGTTAGACGTTTGGGGCCAGCGCAGCGACATGACTGCGCAGCTATAGCTCTAAAGACCTCGTTTCCACGCTTCGAGGCTGTGCAAGAATTGATTTAGATTCACCACCGAGACACGAAGGCACGAAGAGGTTAAAAAAGAAGCTGTAATGTTAATCAATCTTCGTGTTCTTTGCGGTTCAAAAAAGCCATAACCAGGCCTGCTAATGGGTTTGCGCTTGGGCGCAGGCGAAGCGGTTACGGCCACTTTCTTTGGCTTTATACATCGCGGCATCAGCTTGTTTGATGAGCGCGTCAACGTTTTTGCCTTCTTGCGGATAGTGGGTGATGCCTATGGATGCGCCAATGCTAATTTGATGGCTATCGATTAGAAATGGACTGCTTAGGGTGTCGATAATTTTTTGTGCGATACGTTTGGCATCTTCGGGTTTATGCAAGCTTTCGATAATGACTAAAAATTCGTCACCGCCCAAACGTCCCACCATATCTTGCGCGCGGACATTGTGTTTAATGCGTTCGGCGACTTGTTTGAGTAATAGATCGCCAACCTGATGGCCATATTCGTCGTTGACCGGTTTAAATTTATCTAAATCAATAAACATCAGGCTAAAGCCATAGTTTTTATCGCGGTGTGCGGCGATAAGTTGATGGAGATGTTGCATTAATGCGGTGCGATTGGGAAGTTGCGTCAAGTCATCGTGGTGTGCTTGATGGTGGATTTTACGTTCGGCGCGTTTTTGCTCGCTAATGTCGTTAAAAATATGAATCAGGTAGGTAATCTGTTCGTTGTCGTCACGCACGGCGCTAATGGTTTGCAAAGCGGGGAGGCGTTGGTTGTCGCCAGTGCGATACCACACTTCACCTTGCCAGCTGTTCTCGTAGTGCAGACGCTCAGCGGCGGTGTGTTGCAAGTTTAAGCTTTGCATACGCTCGTTACAGAAATAGTCGGATAAATGGGTGTTAATCAGGCGATCATGCTCAAGTTTGAGGGTTTGGCTAAAGCCTTGGTTGGCGCGCAAAATCACAAGGTCGGTATTGGTGACAATAATCGGTTCTTGCGCATTTTCAAATACACTGGCGGCAAGGCGCAGTTCCATGGCGGATTGTTGAATTTCATCGGTTTGTTTTAGCAGTTGTTTGATCAACGGATGAATCGCGCGATGGCTTAAATACGCACCGAATCCAAGCATGATTAAAATGGTGAGCAACGCCCAGAGTAGATCTAAATGTGCGCGATGATACAGCGATTCTTCGGGAATGCGAACAATCAGGCTCCAGCCGGAGTTGCCCAGCGGGTGATGAAATACGGCTTGCGGTTTGGTATTGAGCGAGTAAAAACGGTACAACCCGGCTTGATGGGCAGCGATTTGGCGCAGTTCGGTTTTTTGTGCTTCGGTCGGCTCTAGCAGTAATGCGGCGTTGAAGGCGGGGTTGAGTCCTAATACTTGCAGCGTGGCGAGATTGGTTAGGCACATACTGGCGTTCGCGCCGAACGCTTCAAATTGAGCCAAAATCGGTTGGATAGCGGCGGGGGTGAAATACAAAATATCGGTACCGATGGCTTCGCCTTTGTCGCTGTAGATGGTGGCACTGGTACGAATCAGAATGCGTGCGTTATTTTGTTGGGTGGTGATCACTTCTAAACCTTGCGGAATAGTCGGGTGGGTTTCAAGTTGGTCGGCGAGTGGGCCAATGCGGGTGATGATTTCTTGATTTGGTCCTAGGCGCACCATCGCCGCTAAGTCGGGCACTTGGTTTAAGGGTTCTTGTAAGCGCGGGGTGGTGTAGGCCTGAAGGTCGGCTAAACCCATTTCGCCGACGGCATAGGCCTGAAGGCGTTTGCGAATTTCCGTACGGCTGGTGAATTGTTTGGCGATGGATTGATAACGCGCAATTTGGTTTTGCATCGCCGCCGCTTGGGCTTGTGCGTTGGTTGCGTTTAAATTTTCGATATGTCCGCGTAAGGAGTGATACAGCGGCCAGGTGGTACTGAATCCTACCAGTAGCCCAGTGAGTAAAATACCGAGTAGCGATATTAAAATAATGCGTTTTCGAATACGCGATAAATCGGCTAGGGTAAATAAACTTGGCATCTGGCTCAGCTTCTTTAAAGGTGTTCGCTGATTATAATTCAGCGAGGCAAATTTGACGTAAAAAAATAAGGAACCAATCCGCGCTAGCTTGGGCTGCGCCGCCTTGGCAATGTTGGCGCTTGCCCAGAGGGTTTTAACAGATCCGAGGCGCCACTTATTAAAGCCAGTTGATCTTTCGCTGTCACGGATTGAACAATCAAGATTTAGTTAATCGTTCAATAGGTTTATTGTTTAGTCAAAACGATTGATACACACCACTATCTGCAAAAATCAATGACTTAATACAATGACTTAATACGTAAAGGACGACATAAATATGTTGTCCTTCGTGTCGCTGTGATTCAACAATGAGTGGTCAGCAGACTCTAGCAGGCCTGCTAATGTTACCTTTAGCGCAGGCGCGCTTGCCCCTCAACTCGAAAGCGGGCCATATCGTCACGTAGCCGTCCGGCTTGCTCGGTCAGGCTCTCGGCGGCGGCTGAGGTTTGTTCGACCAGCGCGGCGTTTTGTTGCGTCCCGGCATCAATTTGGTTGATGGCGAGGTGGACTTGCTGGATGCCATGAGCTTGTTCGGCCGTGGCGTGAGCAATTTGCTCTATCATGCCCGCCACTTGCGCGACTTCGGCAATAATATCATTCAGCACTTCGCCGGATTCGCTCGCCAGTTGCGTGCCTTGGTCGATACGGGTCACGCTTTCGTGAATCAGGGTGGTGATGTCTTTGGCCGCATCCGCCGATTTTTGTGCCAAGGCGCGAACCTCGCCCGCTACCACGGCAAATCCGCGTCCGTGTTCGCCAGCGCGCGCCGCTTCTACTGCCGCATTAAGCGCGAGCAGGTTGGTTTGGAAAGCGATGCCGTCTATCAAGCTAACGATGTCGGAAATTTTGTGGCTGGAATCTTGAATCGCGGACATCGCCTCAATGGTGTGCGCCATTACTTCGTTGCCCTTTTGCGCTTTTTGCTGCACGCGTTGCGCAATCGCGGCGGCCTGCTGGGATTGTTGTGAACTGTGTTGTACGCTGCTATTCATCTGTTCCATGGTGGCGGAGGTTTGTTCGACGGAGGCCGCTTGTTGTTGAACGCGTTCGCTTAAATCGAGAGCGCCGCGCGATACTTCTTGGGCTGCGCCATTCACCTGCGCGGAGATCGCCATGGCCTCGGTGACGATTTTGTTTAATTGATGGCTGGACGCATTAATGGCTTCTTTAAGTTGATTTAGCGCGCCTTGGTATTGTCCTTGAATACGCTGGGTGAGGTTGCCATTGGCTTGTTCGTTCATCACGCGGTTAATTTCGGCCATCGCCGCTTCGAGTGCGCTGAGCGATTCGTTGACATGGTTTTTTAGCTGCGCTAACTCGCCTTGTGCATCGGTTTGAACGCGTTGGCTAAAATCGCCCTGTTGCATGGCGGACAGGGTTTGGTTAATTTCACGGATAACCTGTTCAATAGTATTTAACGCACCCTCGACAAGCTGGCGGAAGTTAGCGGCAACTTGTGGACTCATGCGCACATCAAATTGACCTTGTTGCAAGGCTTTCATGACGCTGGCGAGTTCGTCCATCATAAAGGCGACTTGTTGCGCACTTTGGTTGATGCCGGTTTTCAGACGGGCTAAATCGCCTTGGTATTGCCCTTGCATACGGCAGGTAAAATCGCCGTTGGCAATCGCGCTTACCGTGGTATTGGCTTCGTTAATCGCTTGGTTGATTTGTTCGAGTAATGAGCCGAAGGCACGCGTCATTTCGCCTACTTCATCTTGAGCGTGGCTGCTGATTTTGGCGTCCATTTTGCCGCTTTGCGCCACTTGTTGAATGGTATGTAAAATGGTTTGAATCGGTGCGCGGATAATTTGGCGGCTGCTCCACCAGAGATAGCCCATGAGTGCGGCGATTATCGCGACGATTAAAATTAGCATCAGCGTAATGATATGGTTCACGCCTTGCATCGCATTAACCATATCGGGATGCTGCATATCGATACCAATCAGGTAGTAGCCGACTTGGTCGCCGTGGCTGTTTAGGATTGGCGTGCTGGTAATGGCTTTGTCGTGGGTTAGGGTAAATGAGCGTGAGGTAATGTCGTCGATTGGCAGGCCTGCAAACCAAGGTGCGCTGTCTTTAAACCAGGTTGAATGTGCGAGGTGATAGGAACCCAACGCCGGGTTTTCGGCGACGCCTGCCCAGCGTTCGCGGCCTTTTTCGTTGAGGACGGCGACAAAGTAGGCTTGTTCTTTTAACATTTCACGCACGACAGAACCGAGCCCGGAGCGCATATCGAGCACGCCGACGATCGCGTTATTTTGTGAGGCCGCGCGTACCGGCACGCTGGCAGTGACAAACAGGCCGACACCGGAAAGATCGATTTCAGCGCTGTGTTTGACTTGGCCACTGAGCAGCGCGGAGAAGTCGCGCGGCGCTTTGCGGCCAATCGCTTTGTCGGGCAGCTTGGCGAATGAGCGCATAAAAATGTGGTTTTGTTTGTCGAATGCAACAAATGATAAGCCGCGATGATCGGTCTGTTCGCTGAAGGTTTGCGCTACTTGCTTGCTGAGGCTGTGCAGCTGTCGATAGTCGCCTTGGACAAACAGTTCACCGATGCCCGGATTAGCATTTACTAGCGTGAGGACGGTGCTTAATGCGGTATCGATTTTGGACTTCACTAGGGTAAGGGTTTGTTCTCGTTTTTCGTCAGTGAGGTTTTCGGCGGTGCTAAAACGCAGGTCGGCACTGGATTTTAAAATCAGCCCAAGGCCGATGACCAAGCCGATAACGCTGACAATTAACATTCGGCTTAATAATTTTGCGCTAATACTGTGAAACATATCCTCTATCCTCGCTGCCTAGGTCGGCGCTTGCCGCGTGTTGCGTTGCGCCGTTATTTTGTTTTAAATTGTTATTGTTTTTAATGGCGTGTTTTAGTTTTTGGCGCGGTTTGTTCCCATTATTTCGCACTAGCGAGTCATGGCAAGCTGGCCACAAAAAAACATCACGCCTAAAAAACATCACGCCTAACGGCTGGATTCTAATGCTTTGGTAGGAGGGGGAGGGAGTTTTCCTTAAATATTTCATATTCTGCTAGCGAAATGCCCAGAAAAAGGAATGCCTCGGTAAGCAGTAGTGGTATGTTATTGAGATAAAAAACGCAGTAGCGTGCCGGATACAGCGGGTCGTTGCGGCTCGATGTGTGCATATAGCTATAGCGAAATTCGCTGCGCGTTAAATTCGGTAACGCAAATAGCCGTTCGCCTAGGGGTTGGTTACCTAGCGAGTTGAGGATGAACCAAGGGTTGTTTTGGTCGAAATCGGTTATCACCGTGCGCGCGGCAATCAGCGGTTGCGTCGGGTTGTGTAAGTAGACTTGACGAATCCACGGCTGGATTAATGGTTCGCATTGTAGGGCGTGCGCTTCCCAAGCATATGCGCGGTTGTGCCCTTGGTGCACCACCTCGACCTCAATCGTGCCCAACTGTTGGCGTAATGCCGCGGTTAGCGAGCCACGTTGCGTTAACCAGGCCTGCTGATCGGCATTGGCGAAGCGAAATTGGTCGGCGGTTTGCCAAGGCTGCTGTAGTTTAAGCATGGTGGTAGTCGATGTTTTGGCCAATCCAGCGTTGTTGAAGGATGTGATGCAGCGGTGAATCGGTTTGTTGCATGAGGCGTGCGGCGAGTTGTTGCGCCGGTTCGATCCACGCTTGGTCGCGTTGTAAATCGGCGATGCGTAATTGTAAGCCGCCGGTTTGGCGTGTGCCAAGAATTTCGCCCGCACCGCGCAGATGTAAGTCTTCTTCGGCAATCCGAAAGCCGTCGTTGGTTTCACGCATAATTTGTAGGCGTGCTTTGGCGGTGGCGGATAACGGCGTTTGATATAACAGGACGCAATGGCTTTTTTTGGCGCCACGGCCAACGCGTCCGCGCAGTTGGTGTAGTTGGGCTAGTCCCAAGCGTTCGGCATTTTCGATAATCATTAGGCTGGCATTGGGGACGTTGACGCCTACTTCAATAACGGTGGTGGCGACAAGCAAGTCGATATGGTGTTGTTTAAAGGCGTGCATAACGTTTTCTTTTTCGGCCGACTTCATTCGCCCATGAATCAGGCCGACGCGCATATCCGGCCAAGCTTGGCAAAATTCGTCATAAGTGGTTTGCGCCGCTTGCGCATCCAGCGCTTCCGATTCTTCTATCAGCGGACACACCCAATAGGCTTGCACGCCTTTTTGGCAGGCCTGGTAAAGGTGTTCCATGACTTCAAAGCGTTTTTGATTATTGAGAACGGCGGTATCAATCGGTTGGCGGCCGGGGGGGAGTTCGTCAATTACTGATATGTCTAGGTCGCCGTAGAGGGTCATCGCCAGCGTGCGCGGAATCGGGGTAGCGGTCATGGTGAGTTGGTGTGGGGCGAATTCGCCTTCGTTGCCCTGCGCATGAGTTTGCGCTTTTTGATTTAATGTGAGGCGTTGATGGACGCCAAAGCGATGTTGTTCGTCGATAATCACCAAACCCAAGCGCGCAAAGCGGACGGTGTTTTGAAACAGCGCGTGGGTGCCGACCACAATTTGGCCTTGGCCGTCGGCGATTTTTTCTAGCATAAGGCGTTTTTCTGCGGTTTTTAAGCGGCCATTAAGCCAAGCCAATTCGATGCCCAAGGGTTCGAGCCATTCACAAAAGTGGTTACGATGCTGTTCAGCGAGTAGTTCGGTTGGCGCCATAATCGCGACTTGATAACCGGCGTCAGCGGCTTGCAAGGCGGCGAGCGCGGCAATGATGGTTTTGCCGGAACCAACATCGCCTTGCACTAGGCGTTGCATGGGGTGGGCTTGTTTTAGGTCATGGCGAATCGCATCCCACACGCGTTGTTGCGCGGCGGTGAGGTTAAACGGCAGGCTGGTGAGCAGCGCGTTGACATTGCGACTGGGCGAGAGTGGCGGCGCTTGGCGACGGATTTGTTGTTGGCGCAGCCGGGCGAGGCCGAGTTGTTGTGCGGTGAGTTCTTCGATAATCAGTCGGATTTGCGCAGGATGGCGAAATTGTTTTATGGCGAGTAGGTCGTCATCGGCTTGCGGCTGGTGCAGCGTGCGCAAAGCTTGGTTAATTGGCGGCAAGTCCCATTGTGCTATCCAAGTCGGCTCTAGTGCTTCGTCGAGTGGGTACTGGTTGAGTTGGCTAAGGGCTTGTTTGATTAGCTTAAGCCAAGTGGCTTGGCCGAGGCCTTCGGTAGTGGGGTAAATCGGCGTGAGGCTGGCTTCGAGCGCGGGCGCTTCGCCTTGGTAGATTTGGTATTGCGGATGTACGATTTCGAGCCCATGTAGGCCTTGGCGCAATTCGCCAAATACGCGTATGCCGTCGCCGGTTTTAAATTGGCGCGCTTGGTTGGCGTGGAAATGGAAAAAACGCAAACCCAAGCGCTGACCGTCGGCGTCTTGCGTTTGGACTAACAAGGTTGGTCGTTTGCCGGGGATCAGGCGTTGGCTAAGAATGGTGCAATCGGTTTGAATCTCTTGTCCGACCAAGGCTTCGCGTAAGGGGGTGAGGCGGGTTTTGTCTTGGTAGCGTAATGGCAAATGAAACAGCAGGTCTTGCACGACGTGCAAGCCGAGCTTATGCAGTTTTTGTGCTTGCTTTTCGCCCACCCCTTTGAGGTTGGATAAGTGCAGTCGGGTGAGCATCGGCGTTAGTAGCTGGAAATGACCATAACACCGTCCATCTCGACGTCGGTGTCTTTGGGCAGTTGTTTTACCGCTACTGCGGCACGCGCTGGATAGGGTTGTTGAAAATACTGTGCCATGATTTCGTTGACCTTGGCAAAGTGGCTCATGTCGGTGAGAAAAATATTGAGCTTGGCGATGTCTTGCAAGTTGCCTCCCGCGGCTTCACAGACCGCACGCAGGTTTTGAAATACTTGGTGAATGCGTACCTCGATGTCGCCCTGTGCCAGTTCCATGGTGTCGGGAATCAAGCCAATTTGACCGGATAAATACACCGTATTGCCAAAACGTACGGCTTGTGAATAAGTGCCGATGGCGGCGGGGGCGTTGCTGGTTGAAATGACTTCGCGCATGGTTGTTTTCCTTGTTGATGGAGGTTAATAATACCCGCTTTCGACGCGTATCGCTTTTTCGATAATCGGGATACGGCGCAAGTGGCGCAGTAAGTCGTCGAGTTGTTCGCGGTGTCTGACAAGGACGACAAAGTTCATTACACTATAGGTTTCGTCCTTGTCTTCTGAGCGTACACGCTCGATGTCGGTTTTGGTATTGGCAATTTCGGACGCAATCAGCGCGAGCGCGCCGCGTTGGTTTTTCGCTTCGATTTGGATTTCGACGGCAAACAGTTCTTCATTCGCCGGATCCCAGTTTACATCAAGCCATTTATCCGGTTGGTTTTGGTAGTGTTTGACGTTTTTGCAGTTCTGCCGATGAATGACGAGACCTTTGCCAGTGCTAATAAAGCCGATAATGTCATCGCCAGGAATTGGGTGGCAGCATTGGGCGTAGTTCACCACCAAACCTTCGGTGCCAGAAATGGACAGCGGTTGTTGTGAGGCGTTTTCGACTTTCGCCTCGGGGTGGTCGTCTTTGCCGACCACCAAATCATGGATTTGTTTTGCCACTAGGCCGGCCATGCGTTGACCTAGACCAATTTCTTCTAACAGTTGATTCCACGAGGTGAGTTTTAAGCCGTCTATTAAGCTGGCCACCGCTTGTTCGCCTAGTTCGCTGTAGATCATGTGTTGCTGGCGCAAGGCTTTGGTGAGTAAGCGTTGGCCAAGTTCGGTAGCGGATTGGCTATGTTGGTTTTTCAAAAAGTGGCGAATTTGCGAGCGGGCTTTGGCGGTGGTGACAAAGTTGAGCCAAGTCGGGTTGGGCTGGGTTTCTTTGGATTTGATAATCTCAACGGTTTGCCCGCTTTCGAGCGTGGTGCGCAGAGGTACAAGTTGACGGTCGATACGACAGCCAACACAGGCGTGACCTAGGTTGGTATGTACGGCATAGGCAAAATCCACCGCCGTAGCGTTTTTGGGTAGGGTGATAATATCGCCTTGCGGCGTGAAGACATAAATCACGTCTGGGAATAGGTCGATTTTGACGTTTTCTAAAAAGTCGAGCGAGTTGCCAGCGCTTTGCTGAATCTCTAGCAAATTACGCACCCATTCTTGCGCACGCACATCAATCGCCGAAGGCGGGGTATCGGCGCCGTGCTGTTTGTATTGCCAATGAGCGGCGATGCCGTGTTCGGACACTTCGTGCATGGCTTTGGAGCGTATTTGTACTTCGATATGTACGCCGTAAGGACCAAATAGCAGCGTGTGTAGTGATTGGTAGCCGTTGGGTTTGGGAATGGCAATATAGTCTTTAAACTTGCCCGGAATGGGTTTGTATAACGAATGCACCAGCCCGAGTGTGCGGTAGCAGTCATCGACGCTGTTGACGATGACACGAAAGGCAAAAATATCCAATACTTCATCAAACGTTAGGCGTTTTTTGCGCATTTTTTTATACAGACTGTATAAATGCTTTTCGCGGCCGATGACTTGGGCATCGAAACCTTCTTGATGCAAGCGTTGCTGGAGGGTGTCGGTAATATGTTCGACGACTTCTTTGCGGTTGCCGCGCGCTTTTTTTACCGCGCGTTCGAGGACATTAAAGCGACGCGGGTACATCGCCTTAAAACCGAGGTCTTCGAGTTCGAGTCGAAACGAGTTAATACCTAAGCGTGCCGCTATTGGCGCGTAAATATCCAGCGTTTCGTGTGCAATACGCCGTTGTTTGTCCGGGCGCATGACGCCCAGAGTGCGCATATTGTGTAGGCGATCGGCGAGTTTTATGAGAATGACGCGAATATCGCGCGACATGGCTAGCATCATTTTGCGAAAGTTTTCCGCTTGTGCTTCTTGCGGGGTGTCGAATGCCAGTTTGCCCAGTTTGGTGACGCCGTCGATAATGTCGGCGACACGTTCGCCAAAGCGGTCGATGATGTCTTGTTTGGTGTAGGGGGTGTCTTCGATAACGTCGTGCAAAATAGCCGCAATCAGGCTTTCGTGATCGAGTTGAATGTCGGCGAGTATTTCGGCGACCGCCACCGGGTGCCAGATATAGTCACCACCGGCTTTGCGGGTTTGTCCGGTGTGCGCCAACGCACCGAATTCAAACGCGGCTTTTACTTGTTGTACGTGATCGGCGCTCAGATAACGCTGGGTTTTTTCAAGTAGGCCGTCAAGAGAGCTGGGCGTTGGCATGGCAGTTCAGGGGGTTATTGGAAGTAAGGCGGGGTATCCGGATCAGCCAAAATAACGCGCGGATCTACGTTGTGTGCAGCCAGTTCGCGCAATGCGACAACGGTGGGTTTGTCGTTTTCCCAGTCGAGGGTGGCGTCGGCGCCGTTGGCGAGTTGACGCGCGCGTTTGGCGCTGACTAATACGAGTTCAAAACGGTTTTCTACGTGTTTTAAGCAGTCTTCTACGGTGACTCTTGCCATGTTGTGTTCTCTCTTTATTATGTGTAAATGGTGTTAGGTTGCGTGTTTATCGCACAGCTAAAAGTGCGTAATTTTGCTTGCTTTGCAAGTCGGATGCGAAAAGCGTGATCCAAAATATAGAAGCCAACTTGTGAAAAGCGACTTTTTAAACGCTATATTATTCTACAATATTTGGCCTGTGTTGCGGACGTGTTGGCGCAGAAACTTTGTTTCGCTAGGTTGTGTTCGATATTTTTTTAGGGATGATTAAAGGAGAAGGCTATGTTGGAAGGCTTGGATATGAGTAAAGAAGCACAGTTGCTTTTGGAAAATTATGTGATTCCGTGGGGCATTAATATTGCGATTGCGTTGTTGGTGTTGTTTATCGGTTTTTGGGTAATTGCCCGCATTAATCGGGTGTTGGGCGGCATTTTAAGTCGGTTTAAATTGCAGCAAATTTTGATTGATTTTATTCAACAAGTGGCGCGCGTGGCGTTGTATATCTTGTTGATTATTGGGGTGTTGAGTCAGTTAGGTTTCGATACCACTTCGTTGGTGGCGATGTTGGCAGCCGGCAGTTTGGCGGTCGGCTTTGCTTTGCGCGATACCTTGGCGAACTTTGCGGCCGGGGTGGTGATGATTGTATTGCAGCCGTTTAAAACCGGTGACTTTGTGGAAGCGGGCGGGATTACCGGTGTAGTTGAGAAGGTGAATTTGTTTAATACGCTGTTGCGCACAACGGATAACCGCGAAATTACGGTGCCGAATGGACAGATTTCACGCAGTGCATTGACTAATTACTCGGCGCGCGATACACGTCGGATTGATTTGGTGATTGGTATTCATTATGACAGCGATTTGCGTAAGGCGAAGCAGGTGTTAATGGATTTGATTAAGAGCGAGCCGCGCGCGCTAGCGGAGCCGGAGCCGTTGGTTGCGGTGTCGGAGTTGGCGGATAATAGTGTGAACTTCACCGTACGTATGTGGGTGAATAACGAGGATTATTGGGCGGTGCGTTTTGATTTTATCGAGCGTGTGAAATTGACGTTTGATGAGCAGGGTATTGTGATTCCGTTTCCGCAAATGGATGTGCATATTCAACAACCGGCGCAGGCTTCTTAAGCCGACCTGCCGTTGTCTTCGTTGTCGTGCCGCTTGATCATGCTTAATCAAGCGGTGTGATACGTCTAGCTTAAGTCAGTTTTGATTCGTAGAAATATCTGAGGTTGTCAAGAATCCTGTTGGCTGTTGATGAGCGCCTTTTAGCAGGCCTGCTGAAAATCAGGCCTCGATATGGGGGGTGTTAAAGTTAGGTTTATTCAGTGAGGCGATATATAACGCCTCGACTTTGGCACGCGCCCAAGGGGTTTTGCGTAAAAACGTTAAGCTGGACTTAATCGATGGGTCTTGAGTGAAACAGTTGATTTTGATGAGATTGCCTAATCCAATCCAGCTGTAATAATCGACCAGTTGCTTGAGCATTTGTTCAAGCGTCACGCCGTGTAATGGATTGTTAGCTTGTGATTTTGGTTGCATTATTTTTCCTGTAACACGATCCAGTGTATTTCGTATTGGCTTTTGTCGGTTGAAATATAGGCGCTGTTTTCAGTTAAACTGAGCGAAAAATCAATCGTTCGATTGGCTAATCCGGCCAGCGGTTGTATTTCGCACCAATTAAACTGAAATACACTTACGGCCAGTTTGGTTATTTGGTCGCGGTTTTGATTCCACCACACATCGGATTTGCTGTTAAAGCTATAGACACTCGCGGTTTTTGCCAGATGGCTGGCTTTTTTGATGCGTTCGACACTGGGTTCGCCGATGTCAATCCACTGGTCGATTTGGCCATCAAGCGATTTCGCCCACATATCCGGCTCGTCGGTGTCGCTTAACCCTTTGCAAAATTCAAGTTGCGGATCAAGATTGATACAATACACCAGCACACGAACCATCATGCGTTCGATGGTTTCGGACGGATGTTGCGCCACCGTCAAATTCAGTGTTTGGTAAAGGTGGCGATCCATGTCGGATAGTGCAATATTGAATTTATAAATAGTCGGTTTGAGTGCCACAATAGCTCGCCTGATTTCAAAGTGAGCTAGTATAACAAACCTCTTATAACTAGATTAATTACTAGGCCTGGTTAGCGTTGGATGATATCGCTGGTTGGCTGGCAAAAGGAGCAATCATGGCAATTCGAAAATACAAAGGTATTAGCCCACAACTGGCGGATTCCGCTTGGGTGGACCCATCGGCGCAAGTGATTGGACGCTGTGAATTAGGCGAAGATGTCGGTATTTGGCCGTGTGCGGTGTTGCGTGGCGATGTCAATGACATCAAAATTGGCGCACGCTCAAATATTCAAGACGGTGCAGTGGTGCATACCACCCACGAATCGGAGCGCTCAAAAGGTTCAAAAACCATCGTTGGTTGTGATGTCACGGTGGGGCATAACGCGGTGTTACATGGTTGCATTATCGAGGATGAATGTTTAATCGGCATGGGCGCGGTGGTGTTGGATAACGCCGTGGTGCAAAAACACGTGTTGGTGGGGGCGAATAGTTTAGTGCCGCCGGGCAAGGTGCTGGAAAGCGGGTATTTATATGTCGGTTCGCCGGTGAAACAAGCGCGGCCTTTAACGGACGAGGAAAAGGCGTTTTTTAAATATTCGGCGGCGCATTACGTCAAGCTTAAAAACGAGTTTGCTGCTGAAGCGGATTAGGCGTGTTGGGGTTTATTTTTTGAACCACGAAGACACGACATTTTTAGTGGTTTAGGTGTGACGCATTTAATAACGCATGGCTATGCGTTCTTCTTTTTTCTTTCGACTCTGCCTGGTGAAAAGCCCCTTCTTATAGGGTTATATGCACGTTTTTTGCAAGGTCAATCAAAATGCACTAGGTCGTTTTACGGTTTGCCGTTAAAATTTAGCTTTGATTTTGGTCGTGTTTATGTCAATAAGACTTTTTGTGCTTTTTGATTAAATAATGCGTGTGCCGTTGGCAGGAGTAGGTGGGTGAGGCAATATCAGGTCGATGATGATGCGGTTTTTTTATCTTGGAATGGGGTAGGCCGCCGCTTTCATCGCGCGTTTGTGAATACGAAAATTTTAGTCGCGCCAGGGACGTTTAGTACGTTCGAGGATATTTATACGAGCAATATCGTGTATTACTCGCGTCATGTCATCGGCGAATCGAATTTTTTGAAATCGCGCATTCGTGATGATTTGTTGCATATTGATCGATTTCGCCAACAACTTGAGTCGATCGTGAGTGAGTTTTTTGCCGCGATTGACTTTTTTTATGAGGCGAATAAGGCGCTGTCGGAAGGCTTTAATGTGCTCAAAGAAGGGCGTTATTGGATGCGGGTGAATCAGTTTAAAGAGTATTCCGATGTGCTCAATCAGTTTAGGGACGATTCGCCAAAGACCCACGCTTACCTAGAGGCGATTTATAAAAAATATTTTTACTATTTGGAAACGCAAGCGCAGATTCTGAAAAAATCGACCCAGAGTTATTTGTTTATTCCCAATGGCAACCAGTGGCCTAGCTTTGATTGCGACGATAATTTGGCGTTGCTGGCGAATGAGGCGAATCAGAAAACGACGTTGATTCGGTTGCTTAAAAATATGACGTTGTTGCTTAATGTGCATACCAATGTGCTGCGTGAGATTTCTTTGGATGCCTCGCCGCGAGTAAATCCACGTTATTGGGGGCACGCGAATGTGAGTTTGAGTGAGGGCGGCGTGGCACTGTCGGTCAAAAAACAGTTCAAAATTTACGATAAGGTGGATGTGTTTTGTTTGTTGCCCAAAACGCGCAAAATTTTTCATGTGAAAGGCACTATTGTGCGAGTATGGCCGATTGAGGGTGAGTTTTTTGATGAAATTGCGGTGGATTTTGAGGCGCCACCGACCAATGTGCAACGTGATATTCGCCATGAAATTCAGGATGATGAGCTAGAGGGGTTGGCGAGTGCCTGGTACCAGTTATCATATTGAGCGTGGCTTTATTAATGCTTTGGCGCTGAATTTGCGTAAACCGGCGATTAAAGCGTTGTATCGCTTGTCGTTCGGCGAAATGTTGCGTTTGGCGCATGAAGGCAGCTTGAGCGGGACTTTGCATCAGGATTGGTTGCCGAAGGTGTCGGATGAAGCGTTACAGACCATGGGGCGCGCGGTGCTGCTGACAAAATTGACGTATTTAGATACGAATCTGTTGTCGCCTGAGCAGGCGCGGATGTGCCTAGAGGTGGTGCGTTTTTGTGCGAATGGTGAAGAGCCAGCAAGTTTGCTCAATCAGTGGCTGGCGTCGCATCGTGTTTTTTGCGATTGGTTAAACCGTTTGCTCGATACGATTAAGTGGTCGGCAAACAGTCATTTTTAATCGAGATACCCGTGTTTAGCAGGCCTGCTGAATAAGGCGCCTTACTTCTTCAATTACCGGTTTGGTTTTTGGGTAAATCCCGCGCCAAAGATAAAATGCTTCTGCCGCTTGTCCCACCAACATACCTAACCCATCCATGCGCTGACAAGTTGGTTGATGTTGTTGCGCCCAGTTTAAAAATACGGTGGGTTGCGCGCCATACATCATGTCGTACACCAAGCTGTGTGCGCCGATGACTGTATGCGTTACTGGCGGCAATTTGCCGTCTAAGCTGGCGGACGTGCCATTGATAATAATATCAAATGCTTCGGCGGGAATGTCATCCCAGCCGCTGGCGCTAATCGGCACATGGGTATCAAAGCGTTCGCCCAGCACCTTAGCGCGCTGTGCAGTGCGATTGGCGATATGTATTAGGCTGGGTTGTTTATCTAATAAGGGTTTTAAAATACCTTGCACCGCGCCGCCTGCGCCGAGAATCAAGACACGTTGATCTTTAAATAAGCGCATACCGTTTTGTTCAATGTCCATCACCAAACCTGCGCCATCGGTATTGTCGCCAAAAATGGAACCGTCTTCACGAAAAACATAGGTATTCACCGCTTGCGCCAGCTGCGCGCGTGGACTTAGGGCGTTGGCGGTTTCAAACGCATCGAGTTTGTAGGGCACGGTAATATTCAGGCCTTTTAGGCCCTGCGCTTTGAGTCGCGCGATTTGGGCTTGAAAAGTGGTTTCTTCGCTGTCGATGCGAATCGCTTCATACACCAAGTTTTGCCCGGTTTGCTCGGCAAACAGGCGGTGAATAAGCGGTGATTTGGAATGGCTAATCGGGTCGCCGACCACAGCATAACGATCGGGTGCCCCCCCACTTATCGCTGAAACGCTCATCCTTGATAGCCTTCGTTTAACCAAATAGCGGCCTGCTTAGCGTAATAGGTCAAAATACCATCGGCACCGGCGCGCTTAAAGCTGAGCAGCGTTTCTAGCGCGACCGCACGTTCATCCAGCCAGCCATTATGCGCGGCGGCTTTTAGCATCGCATATTCCCCGCTGACGTGATAGGCAAAGGTCGGCACTTTAAATTCGTTTTTAATCCGCCAAACGATATCTAAATAAGGCAGGCCCGGTTTAACCATTACCATATCCGCGCCTTCGTTAATATCCATTGCCACTTCATGCAGGGCTTCATGGCCGTTGGCCGGATCCATTTGGTAGTTGTATTTGTTGCTTTTTCCAAGGTTGGCGGCTGAGCCGACGGCATCGCGGAATGGGCCATAATAGGCCGACGCATATTTGGCGGCGTAAGACATAATGCGCGTATTGATATAGCCGTGGTCTTCGAGCAGTTCGCGGATTTCGATGATGCGTCCGTCCATCATGTCTGATGGGCCGATGACATCTGCGCCAGCTTCGGCGTGCGACAAAGCCTGTTTCATTAATACATCAATGGTGTCGTCGTTTAGAACATAGCCATTGTCATCAATAATGCCGTCTTGGCCGTGGGTGGTGAACGGGTCAAGCGCGACGTCGGTCATTATGCCAAGCTCAGGACAGGCCGCTTTCACCGCGCGCACCGCACGTTGCGCCAGCCCTTCCGGGTTATAAGCTTCTTCGGCTTCCAGTGATTTTTTATCCGCATCAACTACCGGAAAAATCGCGATCATCGGAATGCCTAGCGCGACTAACTCTTGCGCTTCGGCCACTAATAAGTCGAGGCTCAAGCGTTCAACGCCCGGCATCGAGCGCACAGGCTCTCGTTTATTAAATCCTTCAATCACAAACATTGGATAAATCAGGTCATTGACGGTGAGGACGTTTTCGCGCATTAAACGGCGAGAAAAATCATCGGCACGCATACGGCGCATACGCGTAATGGGAAATTGACGTTCTATCATGGCGATCTCCGGCTGGGAATTTTAAGACGCTTAATCATACGCATGACGCAGTAAAAAATAAACCGCTTTCGCTTTAGCAGGCCTGCTAAAACGGCGTTTAATAAGCTAACAATGCGCTTAAAACCCTAAGGTTTGGGTGAAAGGTGTTTGTAATATAGCGTGGCAGCGAAGGCACATCAAAACATAAAGCTGACAAAATGACGTGTTTTTTACCCCTGTTTTATGAAAACAGGCATAGAAATTAGACGCTACCCCATAAAAAATTTATATAAGCAAAAGCTAATTTTGCTAATGTTTTAACTTGAAGTGTCAAAGCATAAAGGTTTATTATAATCGGCCAGCATTGTGAGTACTGGCTTAGGCTGTTACTGGCGATTGGATAATATAATCACTCTTGAATCTGTGGTGTTGTTACTCGTTAAGGATGCCAATCAAGGAGCATAAAATGACAGATAAAGTAGTAGAAAAGGTTGCGATTCAAACCGAAGAATCTCGCAATCAAGGCCGTCGTGCCTTCCTTAAAGGAAGTGCGGCGGTAGCGGGCGGTGTCTTGTTTACGCAAGCCGCTTCAGCTTCTCCTGTAATGAAGTTCGACGCAAAAAAAGCGGTTGCGCCTTATGCAGGTCGTGAAGAAATCACTGACGTTTTACCGGATCCAGCATCACGTAAAATGTTAGGTTGGGGTGTACGTCAATATCCATACGGTATGCCGTCACCTTTTGAAAAAGACGTACAGCGTCGCACCTTAGAGTGGCTAACACCAGACTCTATGGCATCTATCACCATGACGCCGCTACAAAGCCTACACGGTATGATTACCCCTAACGGTCTACACTTTGAGCGTTACCACGGCGGTGGTATCAATATCAACCCAGCTGATCACCGTTTAGTGATTCACGGTTTGGTTGAGCGTCCGTTGATTTTCACTATGGACGATCTAAAGCGTTTCCCATCTGAGTCTCGTATTCTTTTCGCTGAGTGTCCGGCTAACGGCGCGATGGAGTGGAAAGGGGTACAGTTGAACTCAGTTCAATGGACACACGGGATGATGTCTTGCGTAGAGTGGACAGGTGTTCGTCTATCTACCCTATTGAAAGAAGCCGGTATCAAGCCTGAAGGCACTTGGTTGATTCCAGAGGGTGCAGACGCTTCCGGTATGGCGCGCTCCGTTCCTATCGAATTGGCGATGGATGACTGTATGATTGCTTACGCGCAAAATGGCGAAGCATTACGTCCAGAGCAAGGCTACCCAATCCGTTTAGTTGTACCAGGTTGTGAAGCGAATATGTGGGTTAAACACTTGCGTCGTATTCAAGTCACCAACGTGCCGTTACAGCACCGCGAAGAAACCTCTAAGTACACTGAGTTAATGCCAGATGGTACGGTTCAAAACATGTCTTGGTACATGGAAGCCAACTCGGTTATCACTTACCCATCACCAGACTTCAAAATGCAAGGTCCAGGTCGTTATGTAGCGAAAGGGATTGCTTGGTCAGGTCGCGGTAAAGTTGATCACGTTGACATCTCTTTCGACGGCGGACGTAACTGGAAAGAAGCGAAGTTGACTTCAGCGGTTCTACCAAAAGCGTGGACACGTTTTGAGTTGGAATTCGACTGGGACGGTAGCGAATTGTTAATGATGAGCCGTACAACGGACGAAACCGGTTATGTTCAACCGGGTATGCCGCAAATGCGTGACATCGAAGGGACTAACAACGTTTACCACCGTACGGCGATGGTGACTTGGAAAGTTCACGCCCATAACAGCGAATTCGGAGGCATGATCGAAAATGTTCAATTCTAAGAAAACTTTAATCGCGTCAGCCGTTGCCGGCGCTATGATCGTTTCGGGTGCGGCGTATGCCATGTCGGGCAAGCCAGAAGATAAAGCGCAAGCCTCTGGTGGTGATTGGCAAGCGATGATCGCGGCAAACGATAACAAATACTTGGACGCTAAAGTCGTTCAAGCTATTTTGGGAACCGATGCGCGTGAGCGTTTGGTGAAAAAAATGGATCCAAATAACCCTTACTCGTTTGAAGTAGCGGATTCAATCGACGGCGGCGCGCACGGTAACATGCAGTGTAAAGTGCCGGCAGCATTTGTCACCGTTCATGAAAGCGCGAACAAAAACTACTACGCGGATGCGGACTACAAGGCTTACGGTTTTGGTACGCCTATCGCGGAAGCGGCGTTAGATAAGTGGAAAATTCACGTTGATGCGGATGGTAACGGTTTACCATCACTTGATGTCGGCATGACCGTGCAGAAAGGTGGCGATATGTACATCCAATTCTGTGCGATGTGTCACGGTGAGTTTGGTGAAGGGGCAAAAGGTTACTTGCCGCTAACCGAAGGTAACCCGTTGCCATTGTCTACTTCGGATGTAAACGATCCGGCACCGGTTAAGACTATCCGTAACTACTGGCCCTATGCGACCACCTTATTCGACTACAACCGTCGTGCGATGCCTTTCTGGACACCTAACATGCCAGCAATCGGCGATGCAGGTTACATGGGTATCACCGGTTACATTCTGCAAATGAACGGCATCCCGCTTGATGATTCAGGGACATTGATCGAAGATGACGATTTCTTTAACGCAGAAATGTTGTTGAAAGCCAACAAATACCTAGCGAACGCAGGTAACTTTATGTGTGACCACCGTCCGGTTATTGCCAACGAGCGTTGCATGAAAGACTGCCCAGACTATATGGTCGGCGATGGTAAAGGTGATACCACCAACTACCGTACCGCAGGTCGTTTACCGGATGGCACGCCTCAATATAACGTAGAACAACGTATTGAAGTTAGCCCACCGGGTGTCGGTCACCACGGCTTCTAAGTTGTCCTAATCAACAACGCCTCTCTAGCACGAAAGCCCGCTTTATAGCGGGCTTTTTATTTGGGTGAGTTACACGGGCGGGTGCTAATGCATTTTGTTCTATACCTGTACGAGGTATTGAGGTGTTAAGGCATTGCTTAACTATTTTCTGGCATCCATACTGTGAGCCGCAGTTTTAGTTCGTATTCAGTGATGTACTAAAATTTCATTTAGCCTTAGTTATCATTACGGCGTCGTAAGATGTATAGCGCTAGCTTAATTGTTTTTAATTTTTTGGGTTCTATTTTAAGCAGGCCTGCTGTTTTATTTGATGTACCGTGTTTTGATTGACAGGCCTGTGCGATTTTCTTAGTATGATAAGAACGCGGCGCAATCGTTTGTCGCTTTGTTACTAACGATTGCACTGCGTCATGCCTTTCTTTAATTATGACCAAGGAGGCAATATGTCAAATGAAGGTGCATCTTGTGTCAGAGTGACCAGCTCGGTAGGCGGAAGCGAATCGAGCGATACCCTAACACAAGCTCCTCAACCAAAAGAAGAGGTGAAAAAAATGGGTGTAACAGTCGGGCAAAAAGCCCCTGATTTCACGGCACCAGCTTACTTTAAAGGGGGTTTCACCAGTGTGAAACTGTCTGATTATCTAGGTAAGTGGGTCGTGTTATGTTTCTACCCGGGTGATTTCACATTTGTTTGAGCAACGGAAGTGTCGGCGGTCGCCGCGAATTATGAAACGTTGCAAAAGCTAGATGCAGAAGTCATTTCGGTCAGCGTGGACAGTCATTTTGTCCATAAAATGTGGAATGACCATGAGCTAGTCAAAATGGTGGAAGGGGGCGTACCTTTCCCAATGGTGGCGGATCAGGCCGGTAATATCGGTCGTGCTTATGGATGCTGGGACGAAAACCAAGGTATTGAGCTTCGTGGCCGATTCATCATCGATCCAGATGGTGTGATTCAGGCGATGGAAGTGTTGACACCTCCGGTAGGCCGTAAAATTGACGAGACCGTTCGTCAGTTGCAAGCCTTCCAGCACGTGCGTGCAACCGGTGGCAAGGAAGCTTGTCCTGCAGGTTGGCAACCGGGTAAAACAACCTTGAAACCAGGGCCAGATTTAGTCGGTAACGTGTGGAAAGTCTGGAATCCAAGCATGGAAGACTAAGAAACTGTTTTGACGCTTGCGTCTGCAGCTTCGAAACCCCGCTCAAAGCGGGGTTTTTTATTGACCTATAAATCCTCATTTGACATACATAAACCGTTTAACACAGGATGGATTATGAATCCTTATGCACAGATTCCGTCGGTAAGTCGACTGCTTGAGCAGGCCGAATTATCTAAATTGATTGACACTTTTGGCCATCAATGGGTCATTCAAGCGGTTCGCCAGCGATTAGACTTGGCTCGCCAAGCTCTGCAAGCAGGGAAAGCCATTCCCGCTCAAACGCAACTGATTGCCGACATTAGCCAGGCGTTACAGCAACAAGCCCTGCCCAATTTACGCCCGGTGTTTAACCTTACCGGCACCGTGTTGCATACCAATTTAGGCCGTGCGCCTTTGCCTGAAGCGGCGATTGAGGCAATGATTGAAGCCGCACGCCATCCTTGTGCGTTGGAATACGATTTAGCCAGCGGCGGGCGCGGCGACCGCGATGATTTAGTTGAATCTCTGCTGTGTGAGTTTACCGGCGCAGAAGCGGCCACGGTGGTGAATAATAATGCGGCGGCGGTATTTTTAACGCTTAACAGCTTAGCCAGTACGAAAGGTAAACGCCAGGTGATTGTGTCACGGGGTGAGTTGGTTGAAATTGGTGGGGCTTTTCGTGTGCCGGATATTATGAGTCGTTCTGGCGCTAAGCTGGTTGAAGTCGGCACCACTAACCGCACCCATTTGCGTGATTTTAGCGGTGCAATTAACCCAAAAACCGCGATGTTAATGAAAGTTCATACCAGCAACTATGCGATTGAAGGTTTTACCCATGCGGTAGCGGAAAACGAACTGGCCGAACTGGCTCATCAGCACGACTTGCCGTTTGTGGTGGATTTAGGCTCAGGTACTTTAACCAACCTAGAACGTTGGGGTTTACCACACGAACCGACCCCGCGTGAAAGTATCGAAGCTGGTGCCGATTTGGTAACCTTTTCCGGCGACAAACTGCTCGGTGGGCCGCAAGCAGGCTTGGTGGTCGGCTCAAAGGAACTGGTTTCGCGCATTAAGAAAAACCCGTTAAAACGCGCATTGCGCGTTGGCAAAATTACGCTCGCCGCACTGGAAGCCGTATTACGCCTGTATCGTAACCCCGATAATCTGGCGCAAAACTTAGCCGCACTGCAACAATTAGCACGCCCACAAGGCGAGATTTTATTGGCGGCTCATCGTTTGTTACCTGCGTTACAACAAGCATTGAGCAACTTACCCCTGACGGTTGAAGTGGTTACGCTCAATTCGCAAATCGGTTCTGGCTCATTACCGGTTGAACGTTTAGCCTCCGCCGGTTTGGCGATTCGCAGTGACAGCAAAAAAAGTGGCGGGCTGAATCGACTGGAAAGCGCATTACGCCAACTAGACAAGCCGATTATCGGCCGCATTGACAAAGGCGCTTTGTTGCTGGACTTGCGCTGTTTGGCCGAAGCAGATGAAGCGGTTTTTCTACAACAACTGAATGGATTAACCTCCCGTTTACATCAACTTAACACAACGGAAACTCCATGCTAATCGGTACGGCGGGACATATAGATCATGGTAAAACCTCGCTGGTGAAAGCTTTAACCGGGGTGGATGCTGATCGGTTGCCCGAAGAAAAGCAACGTGGCATTACGCTCGATTTAGGCTATGCCTACAGCCCGATAAATGCACAGACGGTACTGGGCTTTATTGACGTTCCCGGCCATGAAAAATTGATTCATACCATGTTAGCCGGTGTCACGGCATTGGATTTTATTCTGTTAGTGATTGCCGCCGACGATGGGCCGATGCCACAAACACGTGAGCATTTGGAGTTAATTGATTTACTCGGTATTCAGCGTGGCGCGGTTGCGTTGAGCAAAATCGACCAGGTTGATCCCGCGCGACTGGTCGAAGTACAACAACAGATTTGTGACTTTGTCGCCGATAGCGGTTTAAAAGAGTGTCCTATTTTCCCCTTGTCATCTGTCAGCGGCCAAGGCATAGAACCACTGCGTGACTATTTGCAACAGCAAGCGCTCAATACACCGAACAATCTCGCAAAAGGCCGCTTTAGACTCGCCTTGGATCGTGCTTTTACCCTAAAGGGCGTCGGCACAGTTGTCACGGGTACAGCAATATCCGGCGAGGTGAAAATCGACGATCAACTGGTCATTTCGCCAGCTGGTTTTCACGCCAGAGTGCGCGGATTACATGTGCAAGATCGTCAGGCCGAACGTGGTCAGGCGGGTGAGCGCTGTGCCATTGCCCTCAAAGGGGATTTTGAAAAAAGCGATTTGCATCGTGGTATGTGGTTAATCGATCCGGCATTAGCTAAACCCTTAACGCGCTTTCAAGCTTGGATTAAGGTGCCGAAACAACAAGCGGCGGTTAAACACTTACAAGTAGTGCATGTGCATTTGGCGACCGATGATATTGTGGGGCGAGTATCGTTGCTGGATTGCAAAAAAGTCGAACCGGGTGAACAAGCACTGGTCGAAATCCAGTTGGAACGAGAAACGCTTGCGCTCAATGGCGACCGGTTTATTTTGCGCGATGCCGGTGCCCAGCGCACCGTTGCCGGTGGTCAGGTGTTGGATATTGTGCCGCCAGCACGTTATAAACGCACACCTGAACGTCTTGCACTATTGCGCTTAGCGCAACAACACGAGCTTGGTGCTTTGCTGTATCAGCAGGCCTGCCAAACGCTCAGCGGTATTGATTTAAATCAATTTGGCCTCAGTTGGAATTTGGATGAAAGCGAGCTGAGCGACTTAAGCCAAAGTGCCGATTTAACAGTGGTTAGAGATGCAAACAGTCGATTTGTATTGTCCCACCAGGCTTGGTTAGCTTTACAAACAAACTTATTGGAACATCTAGCAACGGAACACCAACACGCCCCGGATATGATTGGCGTGGAAGCTAATCGTTTACGCCGGATGCTGTCGCCCCATTTAACACACATGGTATTTGAGCGGCTTTGTACCGATTTAATCGCCCAAAAACGTCTCAGCAAAACTCGCGCATGGCTCCATTTGCCGGAGCATCGTGCTGAACTAAGTGCGACTGACCAACAGGTCTTTACCGAACTCAAACCGCTATTATTAACGCAGGGTTTTAACCCACCGCGTGTGCGCGATATTGCCCGACAAAGCGGTCAAGCTGAATATGAAGTGCGCCGTTTATTTAAACGTGTCGCACGGGTCGGTGAACTTTATCCGCTGGCGCACGACCATTATTTCACTGCCGCAATGGTGGCGGAACTGGCTGATATTGTGCGTCAACTGAACGAACAACCGCAAGGCGCGACGATTGGTGCATTACGCGACTATTTGAGTGACAAAGGCGGCGGTGGCCGCAAACTCGCCCAGCAAATCCTTGAGTTCTTTGACCGGGTTGGCTATACTCGCCGACACCAAGACCGTCATGTCTTGCGTCATCAGGCTACCGAGCATGCTTGGGTTGCGCACTAAATTTGGAAGAGATCGTTCCCCGGTGGGACGTCCGGTCTTCAAAACCGGGAGGGGCGGCTATGCGGTTCCTGGTAGGTTCGACTCCTGCTCTCTTCCGCCATTATCTACGATCCGTTTAAACCTTGCGCTGAGCCATGCTTAGCCATCAATAAAGGTGACCTTGTTATGACACTTAAAGCCCTGCCCCAAAGTCCGATTCGCATGACCGAGTTTAGTCATGGAGCCGGTTGCGGCTGTAAAATTTCACCTAAACTGTTGGATGAAATCCTTAAAAGCCAACTGACCTTAACGCCTAACCCGCGTTTATTGGTGGGTAATCAATCGAAAGATGATGCGGCGGTATTTGATTTGGGCAATGGCCAATCGGTGATTTCGACTACCGATTTTTTTATGCCGATTGTGGATGACCCATTCGAGTTTGGCCAAATCGCTGCCACCAATGCCATCAGCGATATTTATGCGATGGGAGGCAAACCTTTAATGGCGATTGCGATTCTTGGCTGGCCGATAGACAAGCTGGGGGCTGAGGTGGCACAACAAGTGGTCGATGGCGGCCGCCAGGCCTGCGAAAACGCCGGGATTCCGTTAGCTGGTGGTCATTCGATTGATTCGCCGGAACCCATTTTCGGCTTAGCTGTCACCGGCCTTGTTGATAATGCGCATATTAAACGCAACGACACCGCCGAAGCAGGTTGTGCACTGTATTTGACTAAACCTATCGGCATCGGCATTTTGACCACCGCTGAAAAACAGAAAAAACTGTTACCTGAACATCAGCGTTTAGCACCTGAAACCATGTGCCAATTAAATAAAATCGGTAGCGAACTCGGCTTATTAAGCGGCGTTCGGGCAATGACTGATGTCACTGGGTTTGGTTTAATGGGGCATCTGCTTGAAATGTGTCAAGGTAGCGGAGTGGCGGCACAAATCAATTATGATGCTGTGCCCAAGTTAGACCATATTGAGCACTATCTGGCGCAGGGTTGCACACCGGGCGGCGCGGGGCGTAATTTTGAAAGTTATGGCCATCACATCAGTGAATTGAGCGAAACTCAACGACTCATTCTGTGTGATCCGCAAACCTCGGGTGGTTTATTAGTGGCGGTAACACCGCAGGCGGAGGCGGAATTTTTGGCGATTAGCCGACGATATGATATGGATTTGGCGCCGATTGGCCATTTGATTACGCGCGCGCAGGCGCGTTACTGGGTTGAGGTAGCGTAGCGCGATGCGCTGTTTGCTTGGATTTGCCGAGTTGTCGATTCTTTGGCGGCGCGTCCTATGGTAAAATCGCGCTAATTTTGTGACTTAAAACGGAATGGTCTATGTCAGTGTACACCGTCATCAATTCGGCGCAGCTTGAAGCGTTTCTCCAAGATTACGAGCTCGGCGCGCTGGTGGGTTTTGAAGGCATTAGTGCCGGTATCGAAAATACTAATTATTTTGTCGATACCGAACAAGGGCGGTTTGTATTAACGATTTTTGAGCATCATAGTGCTAAAGAGCTAGGTTATTTCTTAAATATTATGGCTTTTATGGCGGAACATCAGATACCGACCGCGCATCCAATCGCTGATAAACAAGGACATTATCTCAAAACGCTGATGAATAAACCGGCGGCGTTAGTAGAGCGCTTAGCAGGCAAAACGCTGGAACATCCCGACTTGGCGCATTGTGAAGTAATGGGTGCGGAACTGGCACGTTTTCATTTGGCCGGGCAAGATTTTGGTTTTTATCGTCCGAATGATCGCGGTTTAGATTGGGCTCAGCAGCAGGTGGCGTTACTCGGTGAGCGGATTGAGCCGGCGGATCAAGTGCTATTGGGCAATGAGTTGGCATTTCAAAGCACGATTGATTGGGGTCACTTACCGCAAAGCGTGATTCATGCTGATTTGTTTACTGATAATGCGTTATTCGATGGCTTGCGACTCAGCGGTATTATCGATTTATATTATGCCTGTCACGGTGCGTGCTTATATGATTTGGCGGTGATGGTGAACGATTGGTGTCGTCTGCCGGATCATACCCTCGATAAGGCTAAATTGACGGCGATGGTGCACGCGTATGAGCGTGTGCGACCGTTAAATGCCGATGAGCAGCAGGCCTGGTCGGCGGCGTTGCGTATGGCGGCGTTACGCTTTTGGTTGTCGCGCTTAAAAGACAAGCTGATTCCGCGTGAAGGCGAGATGACGATGATTAAAGACCCGGACGTGTTTAAAACGTTGCTTAAATTCCATCGCCAAAGCCGTTAGGCTTGATAGACGAGCACTTTGAATAAAAAAGGTCATCCGTTGTGCGGCTGACCTTTTTTGTTGCGGTTTGCTGATTGTCGGCTTGCGTTTTAGTGGCTTAAGTAGGGTTCGATAATCTGATGGGCGAGAACATAATCCAAGCTGAGTAAGGCTTGACGCAGTGCTTGCAGCTGTTGCTCGTTGAGTTGTGTCATCGCCCAACCGAGTAAATAGTCGCTATCGTTTTTATCTAACAAATCACCTTGTTTGAGTTTTTGCTCTAAATGCTTTAAGTCGCGTGGCGGTGTGTCGTTGTCTGACGGCGGTGGCGCCTCTTTCGGCGTCAGTTTTGCCAGTTGCCCAGCACTGTCTATCACTTCTTTCATCGCTTGTGTTAAACGTTGCTGCGCGCTATGGATTTGATCAGGCTCGCTTTGTATCGCGTTTTCCAAGCGTTCACAAGCGTGGAATAAGCGCATCGCGGCTAAGTTTCCGGATACGCCTTTAATCGCGTGTAAGCGTTCTAGGTTGAGCAGGTGCTGCGGTTCGGCTAGGTCTTGTTTCAGACTGTCGGCGAATTCTTCAATCAACCGACGATACAAGGTTTGATTGTGCTGCAGGCGCGTTAAACCTAAGGTTAAATCCAGGCCTGCTAATTGGGTTGGCCAAGTGGTGGACGCTATCTCGGCTTGCGACTGTTGGCTAAGAATGTGTGTCGGTAACCATTTGGCTAAAGTGGCATACAGTTTGGGTACTTCGATGGGTTTACCCAAATGGTCGTTCATGCCAACTTCAAGCGCTTTATCACGGTCTTCAATTAAGGCGGCTGCCGTTAAGGCGATAATCGGTAAATCCGGCTGGCTTTGACGAATGCGTTGCGTCGCCTCGTATCCACCCATCACCGGCATTTGAATATCCATTAAAATCGCATCAAATTGTTGTTCTTGCACGGCGTTGACTGCTTGCAACCCATCGTCTACCACGGTGACATGGAAACCAGCTTTTTGCAGCAACTGGCTGGCAACCAGTTGATTTACCGGGTTGTCTTCAGCTAATAAGACGTGGCCGTGGAAGCGCGTTGATAACCAGGCTTGATCGGATTTTTGCGGCTCGTTTACCGGCTGCTCATGGTTTTTACTCAGCTCGAGTGTCAGTAAGAAACGGAAGCAAGAGCCTTCACCCGGTTGGCTGATAATCGCCAGTTCACTATTCATCGCTTGCAGCAAGCGCTGACTTATAACAAGCCCTAGGCCAGTGCCGCCATATTGACGTGTGGTGGAGGAATCGGCTTGATTAAAGGGTTCGAATAAGCGTGAGATTTGCTCGTCGGTGAGGCCGATGCCTGTGTCGAAAATGGAAAAAATCAAACTCACGTGCTGTTCAGTTTGGCGAGCGAGATCGACTTGCAAGCGCACTTCGCCTTTGGCGGTGAATTTAATCGCATTGCTCATTAAGTTGGTGAGCACTTGGGTTAAACGCAGGTCGTCACCAATGAGTTTTTTGGGGATGGTTGGCGCCATTTGCAGCTGAAAACCGAGGCCTTTTTTATGAGCCGACTCTTGAAATAGCGTGGTCAGTTGTTCAAATACCCCTTGTAGCGAGAAGGTTTGTGGATCGAGTTCGAGCTTGCCTGCTTCGATTTTGGAGTAGTCTAAGATGTCGTTGATAATCGATAACAGGAGCGTTGATGACTGACTGATTTTATTGAGATAGTCGCGTTGTTGGTTCGACAGCTTGGTACCTTTGAGCAATTCGCTCAGCCCGATAACCGCATTCAGTGGGGTGCGGATTTCGTGACTCATATTCGCTAAAAACTCGCTTTTGGCTTGATTGGCGCGTTCGGCACGTTGTTTAGCTAGCTGCAGTTCGTCGGCGATGCGCTGCTCTTCTGTGATGTCCATAAAGGTGGACACCGAGCCGACCAAACGGTCGCTTTCGTATAAAGCTTGGCTAACGATTTTAACGGTAAATAAGCTGCCTTGGCGGTGTTTGAAAATTTCCACGCCTTCGTAAATTAAGCCTTGTTGGGTGGTTTGAAAAATGGGACAGGCGGATAAAGGTTGTTGTTCGTTGAGCGCGTGAGCATGGAATAAGGGATGCGCTGCTTGTCCGATGAGTTCGGCTTCGCTGTAGCCGAGCAGTTGGCATGCGCGTGGATTGACGTGGGTGATAATGCCCTGATTATCCATCGCGTATAGGCCTTCACCCATGGTGTTATAGATAGTGTTAATGCGCTGGCGTTCGTAGGCTTGTTGCTGGCCGCGACGGAGCCAAAGGCCGCCGACCAGTGCCAAAATTAATACCACGATGGTGCTGGTGGCCAAGGATAGTAAGAAGTTGGTGCGCGCCATCAGCAGTTCGGGCGCGGGTCGATAACCGACCAAAAAGCCGGAGAGTTCGTCGCGGGTGTCGCGAATAGCGGTGAGGCTGATGCTATAAGGTTGGTCGCGATTAAATAAGGCAACGCTGCCGGATTCACCGTTATTAATCAGTGCTTGAATTTTTTTGTCTTTACGCAACAGAGCGTTGATTGCTTGCGCTTCGGCAGAAATGGGTTGGGCGGCATCGGCGAGTTTGGCATTCGGGTCTTCAACCATAAAGCCATCATTCACTTCCCACAGAGCATAAACGTGCTGTTGCTCGTTAAATAAGCGGTCAATCAGTTGGGCGCGATTAATCACCATTTGGAATTCGCGGTTGGGCATGAGTTTATGCACTTCTTGGCGAATTTCTTCGAACGGTAGACTTAACTCGACACTGCCCAAATGGTGACCATTGGGGGTGATAATGGGATAGACATAGCGAAATCCTGAAACAACTTTTCCGGCCTCAAAGCCGGAGTAGGGGCGTTTGTGTTCGTTTACCCAAGTGATGGAGTAACGCGCGCGCGCGAGGTTGTCGCCGAAGTGGTTGAGATAGTGAAAGCGTAAAAAGCTATCGTTGTTGGGGAGGTGAAAGTGGAATTGGCGCACCCCTTGTTCGGTTAAATAATGGTAAGTGTCGGCGAGCGCTAGCATGAGTTCATCGCGCGCCATATCGCGTTGTTGCGGATTTTGTGCTTTTTGCATAATCGCCCATACCAACGGCTGATTGACGAGGTGGTCGAAGTAGGTTTGAATGGCACGATTATGGGCGTTGAGTGAGGCTTTCCACGCGACTTGCTGCGTCGCGCTGATTTCGTTTAGACGACTTTCTATCGCGGTTTGAGTGCGTTGATCAAGGTACACATAGGCTAACAGCCATCCCGAAGCTAACAGAGCAAATAAACCCAGCCAAGCCGGCAGCGTTGAGCGCGTCATTAAACCTTCCTTTGTGGTTTGCATAATATTTTTGTGCGAATATTTCATATTATGCGAAAAGTTTGTATTCTACGGTTACTTGGCATAGCCCTTATGCCATATTAAATTTTACTGACGTGTTGAGTGTCAGGGTGTTTTGCGTCAATATAAGCCTAATCGCTAAACTACGTGTGTTAAGTCCGAGGTTATCGCAAATTATTAGGCTTTGTCAGGGATTTGGCTAAACCCAGATCGTTGCGTTCCTAAAAGGAGTCCGGGGTGTTTTTTCCCAAATTGTCTCAGGTGGCAACGACCGATGTTGTCAGTATTGAAGATCACCACACTATTCACGATGCGGTGCATTTAATGCACGCGCACAAAATTCGAGATGTCATTGTAACAGGTGAGGCTGGTTTAAGAATATTAACCGCGAAAGAATTAATTGAGTTTCGTACGCATAATGTCGCGCTCACCACGCCGCTTAGTCAAGTTCAGCTTAATCATGTGCCTCAACTTTCACCCGATGCCAGTGTGATTGACGGTTTGGCGGTGATCAAAAACCACCCCGATGAACATTTATGTTTGGTCGATGGGGGTCGGCGCATGATCGGGATTGTCAGTTATACCGATTTAGCCTCTTGCTTGGATCCACAGCATTTAGCGCAAACCAAATCTATTGGTCAGTTGGTACGCTTGACGCGCTTGGTGCGAGCGCAATCGAATCACACTATTGAGTCAGTATTTTTTGAGCTGGATCGGCTCAAACAAAGTGCGGCGTTGGTGATGGAGCAGGGCAGTCCCTGCGGCATTATTACGCAAAGCGATATTATTCGACTGGTGGAAGAGGAGGTAGATTGGCACCAAACCATCGGGGAGGTGATGAGCGCGCCGTTGATCACCTTTCACGAAGATATGACGTTGCAAGAGGCGCTGACGTTTAGTCGCGCACGTAAAATCAAACGTTTGGTGGTGGTAGATGAGCAGCGCCGAGTGCTAGGCATTGTGCATCAAAAAGATTTGGTGGCCTTGGTGTATCAGGATTGGGCGCAGATGCTTAATCAGCAAAAAAAGCAAATCGAATCCGAACGTGATTTGTTTGCCGGAGGCCCGGTGACCGTCATTATTTGGGGGGCGCAAGCCGGTTGGCCGATTCAGTTTGTATCGAAAAATATTGAAACCTTACTCGGTTATCAGGCCGAAGAGTTGATGCAACCGGATTTTAGTTTTGTGCTGTTGTTGCACCCGCAAGATGTCAAGCGCGTTGGGCGCGAGGTACAAAGCTTTATTGCGCAGAAAAAAACCGCTTGGGAGCAACATTATCGTCTGCGGGATAAGCAGGGGCGCTGCCATTGGGTGTATGACTACACGCGCCCTGAATATGACGATGAAGGACAGGTGGTTAAGCTTTACGGTTATCTACTCGACCAAACCGAGCAAACGCATACGCGTCAAGCGCTGATGGCAGCGCAAGAGCGTTTTATTTCGGTGACTAATCAGGCGCAACATATTATCTGGGAAACCGATGCAGATGGGCTGTATACCTTTGTCAGTCCGGTGGTTGAGTCGATTTTAGGCTATTCGCCGACGCAGTTGGTTGGCCACTATCATTTTTATGATTTGCATCCGTTAGAGGGACGTGAGGCGTTTAAGCAAAGCGCTTTAGCCGTGTTTCAGCGTCATGAAGCGTTCCACGATGTGGAAAATCAAGCGCAGCATCGTGATGGCACGTTGGTGTGGTTAAGCACGAATGGCTTGCCAATTTTTGATGACACCGGGCGTTTGAGTGGCTATCGCGGGGTAGACGTTAATATTACCGAGCGTAAATATCAGGCTATCGCGCTGGAGCAGGCGCAGGCGCGGGTACATTTGACGATGGAGGCCACCGGTACCGGTTTGTGGACGTGGTATGCGCAAACCAATGAGGTGAGTTGGTCGGACGAATGTTATACGCAGTTGGGCTATGTGCCGCAAAGTTTTGCGCTCGATTTAGCGGTTTTTCATCAACTGGTTCACCCTGAAGATTTGCCTGCGTTGTTCGCTGAAATTGAACGTCACTTCCATGATAATCGCGGCTTTCAAACTCAATTTCGTTTGCGTAGCGCCCAAGGAGAGTGGCGCTGGACGCAAGGGCGCGGCAAGGTGATGCAGCGCGATGCGCAGGGCGAACCGCTGGTGATTATGGGAACCCATCTGGATATACATGCTCAAAAACAAGCCGAGTTATTGTTGCGCGAGCGTGAACAGCAGTTGGCGCAGCAAGAGGCGTTATATCGTGATTTGGTTGAGGGGCATCCGTATTTTATTAATCGTTATGCGGCCGATACCACGATGCTGTTTGTCAACCAGTCGATGGCGGATTATTTTGGCGTGCCTGCGCAGGCTATGCTGGGTAAACCTTGGGTGGAGGGTTTGCCCGAGTCAGAGCAGGCGCGGGTACGGGCACATTTAGCCAGTTTTACACCGCAGAATACGTTGCAGCTACACGAAAATCAGATTTATCGCTATGACGGTGAGTTGCGTGATGTGCAGTGGACCAACCGAGCATTTTTTGACGAGCAGGGTCAGTTGCTGTATCTGCAGAGCGTCGGTGTAGATATTACTGAGCAAAAACGCGCGCAAGCGGCGCTGAGCGAGGCGAAGCATCTAGCCGAAACGGCTAATCAAGCCAAGTCGGCGTTTTTGGCAAATATGAGTCATGAAATTCGCACGCCGATGAATGCGATTCTTGGTTTATCTGAAATGGCGTTGCGCGAAAATCTGCCGCCTAAAGCGCGTTTGCATTTGAGTCGTATTAAGCAAGCGGCAGATGCTTTGCTTGGTATTTTGAACGATATTCTGGATTTTTCGAAAATCGAGTCCGGTTATATGACGCTCAGTCGTGAACCGTTTTATTTTGATACGCTGATGGAGAATTTGTCGGCTTTATTTAGCGAAGCGGCGCGAAAAAAAGGGCTAAATCTGTTGTGGCAGATTGACCCCACTCTCGATGCCGCTTATATCGGTGACGAAATGCGTTTGCGTCAAGTGCTGGTAAATTTAATCGGCAATGCGCTTAAGTTCACGGCACAGGGCGAGGTATCGATGCGCGTGCATTTAACTGCAAAAAGCAATCAGCAGGCCTGGTTACGTTTTGTGATTGAGGACAGCGGATTGGGCATAAGCGAAAGCCAGCGGGCGCGATTGTTTCAACCGTTTAGCCAAGCCGACTCATCGATCACCCGCGAATATGGCGGCACGGGGCTGGGCTTGGTGATTAGTCAGCGATTGGTGAAAGCGATGGGCGGCGGCGCGATTGAGGTTGAAAGCGAGCTTGGTCGCGGTTCGCGCTTTTCTTTTAGCGTGCCACTTCAGTGTTGCAGCGATCAGGAGTGCGCGCGCCTGTTGCAGTTGTCTGATGTTGCTAAACCTGCCCGGTTACAGGGGCGAGTTTTGTTGGTAGAGGACAATGAGATTAATCAAGAGGTGGCGTTAGAGGCACTACAGTACTTGGGGCTGGAGGTGGTGATTGCCGCAAATGGGGAGCAGGCGGTAGAGTTGGCGCGTAAACAGACCTTCGACTTGGTGCTGATGGATATTCAAATGCCAGTGATGGACGGCTATCAGGCAACGCAGCGCATTCGTGCGTTCAATAGCCAAGTGCCGATTATTGCGCTCACCGCAGCGGCAATGGTTGAGGATAAGCAAAAAGCTTTAGCGGCCGGAATGAATGACCATCTTGGCAAACCGATTGACAGCGAGCGTTTATATCAAGTGTTAAGCCGCTGGTTGCCTGCGTTGCCCGCACGGGTGGAGGGTGAGTCGTCGCCAACGCTTGCTCATTTACCTGCTTTGTTAGCCGGGTTTGATATTCGCCAGGGCGTGGCGCAACTGGGGGGCAATGAAGATTTGTATCGGCGTTTGCTGCAACGCTTTGCGGCGCAGTTAAGTGAGGTATTTGCTACGCTTCCCGATGACTTGCAGCGTGTGTTGGGCTCGCCAGATAATCAGCAGGCCTGGCAACAAGCGCAAACACTGAATCACGCGCTAAAAGGCGTGGCAGGAAATTTGGCGGCGACCGGTTTGGCCGATTTAACAACACAGCTCGATAACCAACTCAAACAGCACCAGCCACCTCGTGCAGCACAGGTACAAGCGATGGCGGATTTAATACGCCAAGCGCTTGACAGCCTTGCAACCTTACCGCCCTTGCCCAAGGTGTCAATAGCGGATGATAAAGCCGATATTGATCAAGCGTTGCACTGTTTGGAGGCGTTGGCTAGCCGGGTCAAAGATAACGAATTTATCGATGAAGGCGCGTTGCGCGCCTTGGCGCAAAGTTTGCCAGTGTCGCTGCGTGATAGTGACTGGTTGGCGATTCGTGCGGCATTGGATGAATTTGATTTCCCGCACGCGCAGGCGCTGATTGCGCAGTTGCAGCAAGCGTTAATGGCGTTGCGCTGAGGGCCGCTCCTTTTGTGTAACGCGATAGTCGCTCGAAATCATAAAAAATCTTAGATAAATAACGCTCGATACATTTTTGTGGGCCTTAACGGCGACTTACTCTAGGCACGATGTTTTTTTAAGTATTAAGTCATTGGTGCGTGCAGATAGTGGTTTGTATTCATCGTTTTAGTTGAAAAAACCTATTCAAAGGTAAGCAAAAGCTTGGTTTGTCAATTAGTTACAGCAAGATGTCAACAAGCTTTAGGGTTTGTCGATTAAAAATCTTGATAAGCTAAAAGCTGTTTTTAAGCTAAAATTTGCACGTTTTGCAAAAAATAAGCACTTCAAAGGATCGCTATGCAGCTTGACAGTAATAATTTAACACGTCGTATTGTCGGTATATCTGTTTTGAGTATTGTACTGGCCATGCTGACGGTGGCATTACTGGTCAGTCAAATGGTGATGGAAGATACTCGTCAAGTATTGCTGCAGCAGCAAAAAGATTTGACCGACATGGTGGTTCGGCGCATGGATAAGGCGCTTGATGTGCGTAAGCAAACATTGCAAACGCTCAGCCAGCAGCTCAATGATGGCGAGGCGCTACATTCTCCCGAGCGCTTGCAGCAAGCGCTGGATAATCGCATGATGCTGCATCAGTTTTTCAACGGCGGTGTAGTGGTGTTAAATGCGGCGGGTACGATTATTGTTGATTCACCGATTATTCCCGGTCGCGTTGGCATTAGCGCGGCTGATCAACCTCATGTGCGGACCGTTGCCGCCACGCTCGAACCGTTTATTAGCCGTCCGATTTTGGGGCGTGCCACCAACTTGCCAGTATTTATTATTAATGTGCCGATTTTGGCAAAAGATGGCGCGTTATTGGGCTATCTATTCGGTATTACACGCTTAGCGCAGGACAATATGATTCGTGATTTGGCGCAAGAGGCCTTTGGCACCTTGGGTAAATTGTATGTAATTGATCCGAATAACCAGTTGTTTGTGACGGCGACCGATGCTGATTTGGTGCATAAGCCGTTGGATTCGGTTGACAATCGGGAGGTATTAGACAGAGTTTTGCAGGGTGAGCATACCGGTGTCGCCATCGGATTTGGCGGGGGCGATGTGTTGTTTAGCGCAACGAAACTCAATGTGATGGATTGGTATGTGGTATATACCCAGCCCGAATCGCTTGTGACTGCGCCAACGCGGATGCTGTTATTTAAATTATTTATTATTACCTTGGCGTTAATGATCAGCGTTGGGTTGGGGGTGGCGTGGTGGATGCGCAGCCAGCTTAAGCCGTTACGCGAAGCGGCGCAAACCATTGATGATATGGTGGAGGGGCGCGCCGAGCCGCATAATCTCACGGTGCAGCGCCAAGATGAAGTGGGGCAGTTGGTATCGGCATTTAACCGGTTGCAAACACAACAAGCCGAGCAAGCCAGCAAGTTGCAGCAAGCGAAGGCGGAGGCCGAAAGCGCGAATAAAGCCAAATCGGAGTTTTTGGCGAATATGAGCCATGAAATTCGCACGCCGTTGAATGCGATTATCGGTTTAAGTGAACTAGTTTCGCAGCATGATTTGCCGCCGAGTTCACGCGAACAGGTCAATTGGATTCACGAATCTGGGCGTTTGTTACTTGGTATTATTAATGATATTTTGGACTATTCAAAAATCGAAGCCGGACGTTTGGAGTTGGAGCGCCGCGAGTTTAAACTCGATGATCTATTACAGCAAATGGCGGTATTGTTTGCCAAACCGGCGTCGGATAAAGGGATTGAGCTGCTGTTTGAGGTGGCGCCGACTTTGCCGCGAACCTATATCGGCGATGCGGTTCGTTTGGGTCAGGTATTGACTAATTTGCTGGGCAATGCGATTAAGTTTACCGAGCGCGGCGAAGTCACCTTGGTGTTGCGAGAAAGCGTACGTCAAGATGATTTAGTGCGCTTATATGTGGCAGTCAACGATACCGGTGCTGGCATGACCGAAGCACAGCGCGCGCGTTTATTTAATGCGTTTGTGCAGGCCGATACGTCGATCACACGTAAACATGGCGGTTCCGGTTTGGGCTTGGCGATTAGCCAGCGTTTGGTGCAAGCGATGGGTGGCGAGGGGATTGATCTTGCCTCGGAAAAGGGACGTTGTTCGACATTTTCGTTTGAAATTACGCTGCCTTTTTCGCCAGAGCAAGAGGAGGCGTTAGCGTTGGCCTGCGCGCCGGATTGCCGCGTGTTGGTGGTCGATAGTCATGCGCGCGCCAGTCAGATGCTTGAGGCTTTGTTGCACCACTTGGGTATGAGTGTGGATCGCGTGAGCCATGGCGAAGCCGCATTGGATGCAGTGACTCACGCGATACAGCAGGCACGACCTTATGATTTTATTTTTATTGATGATCGCTTGAGCGCGATGGGTAGTTTGGTCACGTTGGAGCGAATCGAGGCGATTTTGGCGCGCAAACAAACTCGTGCTACGCCGATTATTTTAATGAGTTGCGGCGTGCTGGGTGAGCAAGAAAACGCCCGGTTGCAGGCTTACCCAGCGTTGTTGCGTTTGCCCAAGCCGATTTTTTTGGCGGGTTTAAAGCGGGTGTTGCAACCCTTGACACAAGCCGAGCCTTCAGCGCTTGATGAGGCACAGGATGCGTTATTGGCCGGAAATTATCGTGTGCTATTGGTTGAGGACAATAAAATCAACCAAATGGTGGCGACGCAGCTCCTCAATCACATGGGATTGCGTGTTGAGGTGGCCGATAATGGCTTGATTGCGGTAGAGCGGGCAAAAGCCTATCATTTTGATTTGGTGCTGATGGATATTCAAATGCCGGTGATGGATGGTTACGAAGCGGCGCGCGCAATTCGCCAATTTAATACGCATTTGCCGATAGTGGCTTTAACGGCGGCGGCGATGGTTGAGGATCGTAATAAGGCGCTGGAGTCGGGGATGAATGATCATTTAAGTAAGCCGATTGACTCCGCTAAATTACGTGCCACGGTGGAGTTATGGTTGTCGCAATCGATAGGGCAGCACTTGGATGTCACTTTGTCGCAGGATGTTGGTGCGCTGGAACACGCGCCGGTGTGGTTGGCGGATGCGCTCGATGGTTTTGATGTGGAGCAAGCATTGGCTCTGTTGCAAGGCGATTTGGCGCTGTATCAACGTTTGTTGGCGCAGTTTGCGCGCCAGTTACGTCAAGAGTTTAGCGAAATTGATGGTTTAATTTCGCATCGGGCTTGGGCGCAAGCCGAGGTGCTGATTCATGCGCTTAAAGGGGTGGCGGCTAATCTCGGTGCAAAAGCCTTGGCTGAGTTGGCGCAACAGATTCATCGGCACTTACAAAAAAAAGAACGGCCTACGCCGGCGTTAATGGCGCAGTTTAACGAGTTATGTCAGCAGATACAGCAGCAGTTAATGCAGTTACCGGCGCAACCGGCAACGAACGATGCGCAACAAGACACGCAAAAGGCGTTGCGCTTGGCGCAGCAGTTGCATCACGCGCTGGCGCAGCATGAGTGGATTAGTCATGGACAGATTCGGGCATTGCTCGATTGTGTGCCAACGGGCTTGCGTGCGCGCTTTCAGTTGTTGTTTCAGCAAAGTTTAGAGCAGCAGATGAACTATGAGCAGGGGCAGCAGCACCTACAAGAGTTAATTACGCTGCTTAATAATTGGACAAACTAATACGGAGGCATGATGGCTTGAGATTGCGGTCTCCGGAGCTGTCATTTGCACCCACACGTAAAACACATACGGGAAATAAAGAGCGCTAATGGTTGATAACACCCTAAACGATGAACGCCATGCGATTTTAATCGTTGATGATATGACTTCTAATATTCAAGTGCTAGCGAATGCGTTGCAGGATGACTATCGCATAAAGGTCGCCACTTCCGGTGAGCGTGCGCTACAAATTGCGCAGTCAGCTTCGCCACCGGATTTGATTTTGCTGGATATTATGATGCCCGGATTGGATGGTTATCAGGTGTGTAAGCAGCTGAAGTCTGACCCTAAAACCAGTGGCATTCCGATTATTTTCGTCACCGCGTTGAGCGAAGTGAGTGACGAGGAAAAAGGTTTAAATCTAGGGGCGGTAGACTATATTACCAAGCCGTTCCATTTGCCGATTGTGAAGGCGCGGGTGCGTAATCACATGAGCTTGAAATTAAAAACAGATTTGCTCGAAGAGTTGTCGCACGTTGATGGCCTAACCCATATCGCTAATCGCCGTCATTTTAATGAGGTGTTGGATAAAGAGGCGCGGCGTATTTTACGTCTTAATCAGCCGATATCATTAATTATGCTTGATATTGATTATTTTAAACCCTTTAACGATAACTATGGTCATGGGCTAGGTGATGAGTGTTTAACACAGGTGGCCAAAGCGTTGCGCTCGGTGATTAAGCGCCCGGGTGATTTATTGGCGCGTTATGGCGGGGAAGAATTTGCCGTGATTTTGCCGGAAACACCGGAGCAGGGTGCGTTAAAAGTTGCCGAAGATTTGCGTGCAGCGGTGGAGGCGATGCACTTTGCCCATCAGTATTCGGAGGTGGCTGATCATGTCACCATTAGCGTGGGGGTGGCATCGAATGAACATGATCAAGGTCAGTGTATGCACAGCTTGCTCCAGCGCGCCGATCAAGCCTTGTATCAGGCGAAAAAAGCCGGGCGCAATCAAGTCAAACTCGGTTAGTGTGTTCTGGGGCTTAATGATTAAAGATAGCGTGCTTTCGCGTGTTCGTGGTTCAGGCGACTTTTGCGGCATGCTGCCTTGCATTTCATCCTGCTGAACTTGCGTTAAATCATTTTTTTCGTCAAGTTTAAGCGCCTCGCGTTTTCGTGTTTTCACCAGCCGTTGTTCAGCGCTGGGTTTTCTTTCGTGGAAGGGCATCGAATCGGCTAAAATAGCGCTTTATTTTTTTGATTTGTGACCAGAAGGAATGCCTATGAGTGCGCAACGCCCAACTTTGATTTATACCTATACCGACGAAGCTCCCGCCCTAGCGACCCATTCGCTATTGCCGATTATTCGCGCGTTTACTGGCGCGGCGCACA